>Ga0074199_1000562_pt1 | contig 54100 bp, 38 predicted proteins | sample EPASupsiteSAE347_FD_64528 | JGI IMG/M metagenome (GOLD analysis project Ga0074199, IMG submission 64528) | Bioremediated contaminated groundwater from EPA Superfund site, New Mexico - Sample SAE3-47 | ecosystem: Environmental > Aquatic > Deep subsurface > Groundwater > Contaminated ... | reverse complement strand
GTAGGCGCATAAAGTATAAAAACCTTTCGCTAAGTAGGTTTCTTAGGGGTTGTTTTTAAAAATAGGAGCTTAATAATTGAGATCGATCGGTTTATGTGTTTACTCAATCCGGGAGGTTAGGTTTAAGAACACCAACAGATAGACGGGATTAGGATAATAATCGGGGAGATACAAAGGCAAATCCAATCGGCGGGTCAGCTTCTCCCTGGAGGATTAAATGCATACAATGGAGCTATTGGGCAAATCTCGCGTCAAAGTGGAAGGCGAAAAGGTGCAGAATGCCGGCGAACCCTTGATTGAGTGGTGTCCGCTCTTCGAGAAGATCCGGGGAATAAAAAAGGTGACCGCAGAATCTGCTGCAGCAAATATGGAGTTTAGAATAAAAACTCACGGCATGTTCTCAGCGCGACGCAAGCTACATATGGATACCTTTGTGGGCTTTGGAGCTTCCGAGTCCATGATGACCGGCATGAAGGCCGGAATCATTGACGCAGCTGTTACCGTTTGCGATGGAGCGGGCAGCGTGATCACCGACAATGCAGATCTCGTTCAGGGCATGGGCGGCTACCTATCTGGATTAGTAAAGACAGAACCTATTTTGGAGGTTATTGAAGGCATCCGAGCCAGAGGTGGGCATGTACTCTCTGCCCAGGATGGCAAGATCGATCAGATAGAGGGTGCGGCCTATGCCGTGGCTGCGGGATTCAAGAAATTTGCCGTCACGGTGGCCGATGTCTCCTCTGCGGAGAAACTGCGTGTGCTGGAGAAGGCTGCCGGGGTAAATATCATGATAATCGGCGTTCATCTTACCGGCATAAATCCTGATGAGGCATCGAGGCTCTTGGCGGCGGCCGATATTGTTACCGCCTGCGCTTCAAAGCATATTCGTGAGCAAGTAATGCCTCTGGTACAGGTGGGAACAGCCGTGCCTCTCTTTGGCCTGACTCGTTGGGGCAAAGAACTGCTGGTGGAAAGGGCCAAGGAAGTAGAGCAGCCGCTTCTCATAAACACTATGCCGCTACCGGTTTTGCCTGAGAAAAAGCAGCCTAGGCCATTGGTTTGAAAGATTATTCCATTCAATCTTTTTCTCTTTGTTTGGCTAAAAGGAGGAGGGAGTGGCCTGGAAGGCAGCACTCGATCTTGCCGGACAAGCCGGGCGCGACTCTAGAGGGCAATGGAACAGAGTCCAGGATCCGAACCGTTGGGGGTGAGCTTGCAGATTCGCCCATCTAAGCCGACCTCCACATAACCTTCTTTGGGTTTTGCATCGAATTCATGAGTTACCAAGTAGAATGCCAGATCCTCTGCATTCATGCGAGGATCATCGAATGACGATATTGTGGACTTCAATTCCGAGATGGTATCTTTGGTTGCACTGACCATAGGCAGCGCCAGCATGATCACAATCGATATGATACATATTGCACTTATTTCCTTCCAGACCATAGATCCTTCTTAGCATATCATGAATCATATAGACGATTGAGTACAACTTGGACGGCAAATTTTAACAGATCTGATTGACAAAGATGAATCCGAATCCGCGGAATATGTGGTATGCACATTTCGCCACAGAGCATGATCGTTTCCTATGACGAATGCCTGGGTGTTGCTCGCGATAGATGCCCCCGGTGTGTAAGCTAACAATAATCCGCCGATGCCTTGCCACTGATTTCCTCCCGGATTCCAGGGAGATGTGCCGAATATATTCTCCCAGAGAGCCGAATCGCCGCCGCGCACAAATGCATGTATTTTGTTAGCAGACGTGTCTGCGACCGCGAACGGATCAGTGGTAATGACTCCTCCAAGTCCGTACCAGGTGCCGGTCTCCGGCTCGCTGTCCGAGTTTACATCGCACATCCACAATGCATTGTCACCGCCCTTAACAAAGACTGCTATATGACTATTGACACCCGGTTGTATTGTGGCGATCGGTGCATTAGCCAAGTAGCCTCCCAAGAAATTCCAGGTTCTTGTATACGATGATCCACTCCCCACTCCCTTCTTATCCCACAATGCATTATCGCCTCCGCGGACAAGTATGTGCTCTATGCCTGAGGGACCAAAAAGGATGTACGGACGTGTTGTCAGCCATCCTCCAATACAGGTCCAAACGCAGGTCTCAGAATTTATGTCAAGGTCGCAAATCCACAAGGCATTGTCTCCGCCCTTGACTGCAACCCTCATAATGCCATGATTCGCGGGATCTTGTGCAGCAGTGGGCATCTCTGTGATGTATCCGCCCAGACTCTTCCAGTGTCCCGTTTCCAGAGCAGGATCATAAATGAAGTCCCAAACACTGCCATCTCCTCCTCGAACCAGGACGTGTGTATTACCGTTGTAATCTTTAGCTGCGAAGGGGTCTGATGTCAAGAGACCTCCCTTTCCGTACCAGTTCCCATCTATGTTGACCCATAGCGAATTATCTCCTCCTTTTACCCAGATTTCCATTTTGCCATTGCCGTCTAATATTACGCTCGGACCGCTGGTTAGGTAGCCTCCCAGAGAGCTCCAGCCCTGCGGCTCTGACGGCTGGTTTTCGAAGCATCCCATGTCATAGCCCAGTCCAGCGGGTCGAGGCCTGTGCAGAAGGTCGTCTTTTGGCGCTCCTTGAGCTGTTCCGGAATCTACCGCTGGGCTAATCTCTTGAAGCTGGTAGCCTGAGGGGTCGGCAGAGCCATAATCAATGAACATGGGATCGCGGGCAAGGTTGTCCGGTCCCAGGGCGCCGGCTTCTATTTGGGTTGAAGTATAATCCTGATCGCCGATCTGTACCGGTACATCCGAATGCGGTCGATAGAACAGGTTGTTCTCAGAGGTAAATGCTACAGAGGGTCCAATCCAGAGCGCACCCTCTCCATGAGAGATTATGCAGTTCTTCATGGTAAGCTGGATCGGAACATCCCGGTCATCGTATTGGACGTACATGGGGTATCCATGTCTCTCGGGATTGTCAGCCACGACGGTGCTTGCTATCGTAAACCTGGCATTTAGGGCGGTGGAGTGCGCTACCAGTCCGGACCAGGGGGTAGGGCTGGTATCGCCGTCGCCCGTATCGTATACCAGACAGTTCTCGATGACGGTATCATCACCCCAGATCTTGATCCCATCGCATGAATTGTGGCTCACAATGCAGTGGTGGATGTAGGTTCGATCAGCCTTGCAGTCCAGGCCGTCACCGCGGTTGTGGGTTGATATAGTGTCCGCGATCTCAATAGGCCCCTCTGAAGGCTCGATGCCAAAGCCATCCGGTCGATCGTAGGGAGAGGGCCCGGGCGTGCCCTGATAATAGTGGCCGCTATAGGCGAGTCTGCAATTCTTTATGAGCACATTCTTCCAGCCCCCAAAAACTCCTGCTGCTCCTCCCACGGCACCGAAACCGCAATACTCAATGGTGCTGTCCAGGAGGCTCAATCCATCGATATCCTGGAGATCGATTCCGAATCCATCTATGTGGTGGATGTAGAGGTTGCAAAGGATTATGTTTGAAGCGGGATCCCAGCAGGCTATGGCATCGCGAAAGGGATTTGTGCCGTCACTCTTGATCTCCAGATTCTCGATCTTTACGTAGTGCACTGAGGATAGATCGATGGCATTGGCAAGGTTGTTGGTGCCGATGAGCAAGGGCCTCGATCCGTCCTCGCCCTTGATAGTGATCCAGGCCTCCGGGCTGCCCGAATTAGGAAGAATTCTGTCTTCGCCATAATCTTGCAGGATATATTCCCCGTCTCGAATTATCAGCGCATCTCCCGGAAGAAGCTGGTTAGCTCCGTAGGCAGGGGTAGCCCAGGGCTCTGCAATGGTGCCGGGATTTCCGTTGCTGCCGGTGGGAGCGACGTAATAGGTGGCTCCTTGGGCAGCCAAGACCATTAGTATAATTAATAGCTGCATCAAAATTGGCATCTTGATACAGACACTGATGTTTTTCTTCAACACAGTCACGACTCCTGCAATAAATGCAGTCATCTACCAAAATATAATTCTCCTCAAAGAGATATAAACTTATCTTAAATTTGTTTGATGTAAATAGTTATAAAAGCTTGATTTTACTCATGCATAGCCATGATGCCTTCATCAGCCTTGATCCTTGATCCAAATCGTTGTGCATATACCTTTGTGAATTCAGCACCCATGAGGAAGATCTGAGCTGAGTAGTAAATCCAGAGCATGAGTATCACTACAGAGCCTGCAGCACCATACGCTGCCCCCTCTGCGCTATAACCAATGTAAAGTCCTATCAAAAGCTTGCCAGCAATAAATAGCAGTGTAGTGAAAGCGGCCCCAATCCAGACGTCATTCCAGGCGACACTAGCATCCGGCACTACTTTATAGATAAGGGCAAAGAGGAAGGTGATGACCGCAAAGGATGAGATGATGGTGACGGCTCTAAGAAATATCTCATTGTCCGGCATAAGCGTGCCTATGAAAGCACCAAAGGCCGATAAGGCGGCGTCGACCACCAGAGATACCAGCAACAGAAAACCTATGCCCACAACCATGCTTAGCGAGAAGAAGTATTCTCTGATGGTGGCAAGGATGCCCCCAACAAACCTCTTCTTCACATCCCAAATGTCATTTAACGAATCCTTTAGCTGAATGAACACTTCCGCGGCCCCGAAGAGCAGGACGATGAGGCCCATGATCTCAGCTAAATTACTGTGTCCGGGGAGAGCAGCATGTTCCATAACCATCTTTATGGCGATTGCACCATCTTCGCCTACCAGGCTTTGCATGGCGTATGCAATCTCTTCTTGAACGGCCGGCTCGCCAAAAGCAAAGCCTGCAATGGCGATTACAATGATCAGGATGGGTGCAAGTGATAGGATGGTATAGAAGGCCAGGGCAGCGGCAAGCCGGGATGCCTTATCATCGCTCCAATTATGATAGACCTCTATCAGCATCTTCCACAAAGCATTGGGGCTCATCTGCTGCAAACAGTCGGGAATTCATAAATACTTTCTTCACAAAATATTTTCCTAAACCCTTACTACCTCTATTCCCGCCAGCTGCAAAAAGTCCAGCGCCGTCCCGTCCGGATAGCTCTGCTGGTAGACCACCTTGGCAATACGGGCATTGATCATCATCTTGGCGCAGAGGATGCAGGGCTGGTGTGTGCAGTAGAGGGTGGCCCCTTCGATGCTGATGCCGTGCAGCGCCGCCTGGATGATGGCGTTTTGCTCGGCGTGCACCGCCCGGCACAGCTCGTGGCGCGTGCCCGAAGCCACGTTCTCGCGAGCGCAGCCCACGCTGTCGCAGTGCTCCAGGCCAGCAGGAGCGCCGTTGTAGCCGGTGCTGAGAATGCGCTTGTTCTTCACAAAGAGCGCGCCCACCTGGCTTCGCAGGCAGGTGGAGCGCTTGGCAACTACTGTGGCGATTTCCATGAAATAATCATCAACTGATGGGCGATCGATAAGGGACATTGGAGTCCAGAATTATTCTCTTTACCTAAAAATGTCACCATTATGGATCGAATGCGTTACTAAAAAGGAATGTGAGCCACTTACCCAGATAGATTAGTTGCATTCAGAATGCGTTGCGTGGCATTTAGTAGTGCTTCGGTTGAATTGGATAGGTTCTGTGCCTGGTTGGCAAGAAGATCTGAGCTTGCCGTCATGTTCTGCGCAGCATTGGCCGCAATTGATGCCGATGCGGTTAAATTCTGAGCCAACGATCCGGATGAATCGCCCATGATTATATTCATCGCCCACTCCGGACCCTGGTAACCAACAATAAATCCGATCATAAGCCCGCCCCATGCATCTTCAATTGAGACGATCTTCTGTACTCCCGTCTTTCTGGCAAAGGCCACAACTGCCATGACGCTGATGATGATGGATATTATGATATAGGCAATAGATTTGCCAAATTCGTTGGTTTCAGTATTGCTGAGTAGTCGAACAATTCCACCCATGAAACCCCCAAAAACGGCCCCAATCATTGTGGCCTCAAGGCTTGCCTGAATATTGATCTCTGCTTTAACCGTGTCCAAATGCTCTCTATGATCAACCCCATAGCGCACCTGGATCTCCAGGACCAGCATGATTGGAGTAAAACGAAGCCAATCCAACTTCTTGCCTCTTGTATTCAAGATAATCTGCTTGCAGATCCTGTCATCCGGCTGCAACAAATAGGGCATCGGTGGTATATGTTTTTTGAGATATTCGCAATCAAGTGTAGCGAAGCCTTTGGCGATGCCTTCACAAGGATCTGTTTCCAATCTTTCTCGGCCAGATACTACCAGTTCAACCGGAATATGCGTCTCAACTGACTTAATAACAACGGGAACGTCATACGGATTAGTAATCTTTACAAAGATCGAGAACTCTGTTCCTGCAACAAGATATGGTTTGGAAAGCTCAACTTCGATTTTTAGATCTCCCCTTGAAACCGGAGCTGGAGTCTCCTTTTCCGCAGCAATATTGACCACAGTACTCTGGAAGATGCCCAGACTGTGCAGGCGGCTTAAATCCGATCTGAGCAACCGCAAAACAGATTCATCTGATTCAAAATTCTGCTCCATTTTCGAAATTGCTTTGACGTAATGCAGGAGCTTCTCTAATAGTTTGCTCTTTTCCTGATCGGATAAAAGAGCCTCTATCGATGGGACTATGTTTTTTATATCAAACATGTGGGCTTCAAAATAGGGGATGACAATGGAACTCTCATCACCCCAAATAGTAGTTATTAAGGTTTTGGCATCATCTTTATTTGAGTTAAATAATTTTGCAATCGGTTCAAGGCTTATTCTTGCCAGATAGATTATTAAATTCTGTGTCCATTTTTCAGAAAGTGATTTGCAAAAATTCACTTTTAGAGCGTTGATTTGAGCCTCAACTTCTCTATTCAATTTCTCAGGTTCTATACCAGCAGACGATGGTTCCGTCATAGTACATTCCCCACGACCAAATTGTGTTTTCTTTCTAATTAAACATACGCACATTACATTATCAAGTCTGACTCCAGGCAAATTGCGCCAAATAGTTCAAATGTAGTTTGGACGAGATATGGAACTGACGGAAGCTTAATATTCCCTTTCCGCATCGAATTGGATCTATGTCTATTCACTGGGCTGACGTCATCGCCGAGAAGCTTGAGAAGAGCGGCCCGCACACCATTGCCACGGGCATAACTCCCTCCGGGCCGGTTCATATCGGAAATATGCGCGAAGTCATGACGGCAGAGGCCGTCTACCGCGCCCTCCTGGATCGGGGTGTGGAGGCAAAGCTCATCTACATCGCCGACACCTACGACCGCCTGCGCAGGCTCTACCCCTTCCTGCCGGAGAGCTTCACCGAGCACATCGGAAAGCCGCTCTCCGAGATTCCCTGCCCCAAGGGATGCTGCGCCAGCTACGCCGACCATTTTCTGCAACCCTTCTTGAAGAGCATGGAGCGTCTGGGCATCAAGCCCCAGGTCTACCGAGCCGATGTGCTCTACAAGGAAGGCAAATACAATGAGGCCATCAAGACGGCCTTGCAGCGCAAGGATGACATCGCTCGCATTCTAAAAGAGGTCTCCGGGCGCGACGTGCCCGCGGGCTGGAGTCCCTTTGATGCCATCTGCTCGGCATGCGGCCGCACCAACACCACCCACGTCACCGGCTATGATCTGGACGCCGAGACGGTGGACTACGAGTGCTCCTGCGGCTCGCGGGGCACCGTCTCCATGAGCGGCGGAGGAAAGCTGGTCTGGAGAGTAGACTGGCCGGCCCGCTGGCCCATCTTTAAGGTTACTGTCGAGCCCTTCGGCAAGGACCACGCCACATCCGGCGGCTCCTACGACACAGGCAAGCGCATCAGCGAGGAGATCTATGGCTACCCGGCTCCCTTCCCCATGGTCTACGAGTGGATTCATCTCAAGGGCGTGGGCGCCATGCACAGCTCCACGGGAATCGTGGTCACCATCCAGGAGATGCTGGACGTGGTGCCACCCGAGGTCCTGCGCTACCTGATCATCAGAAACAAGCCTGAGAAGCATATCGAGTTTGATCCCGGACTGCCATTGCTCTCCCTGGTGGACGAGTACGACCAGAGGAAGGGCGACGAGAGGGCCATACAGCTCTCCAATCCAACCAAGAGCGGGCCCTTCGAGATTCCATTCCGCCACATGGTCACGGCGGTGCAGATCGCCCGCGGTGACGATGATGCTCTCTTTGTGGCCCTGAAGAGATCCGGCTACGATGTCGTGACCCGTCGCGAGGAGATCCTGGGCCGGGCCGGAAATGTGCAGACTTGGCTGGACAAATATGCGCCCGCCTATGTCAAGTTCCAGGTGCAAGAGGCGCTTTCGTCCGCCGTCAAGAATCTCACGCCAGAAGAGAGGATGGGTCTAGGAATCTTGGCGGAGCAGTTGGGTGATAGGACGGCAGCCGAGATTCACGAACTGGTCTATGCCGTGGCCAAGGAACAAGGCCTCGACTCCAAGAAGTTCTTCCAGGCCATCTATCTGGCATTCCTGGGCGACCGGCAGGGCCCCAAGGTAGGATGGTTCCTGGCCAGCCTGGAAAGAGGCTTTGTGAAAGCCAGGCTGAAGGAAGCATCTGCCACTTAGATAGGAAAGTTCTTTGTGACTTTGTATCTGGCTTTAAGGCAAATTTCATGGCGCACAAGATCTATCTCTCCGGCCCGCTCTTCTCGCGGGGCGAGATCGCCTGGGGCGAGCGTGTCAAGAGGTTCTTAGAGGACAGACTGGATGGCGTCCTGATTGTCTGGCCCCATGAGCTCATCTCCTGTCGGGCAACGCAAAATCAAATCTTCCAGGCCAATTTGCAGGCCTTAAATGAATGCGATATCATGGTGGCCATGCTGGAAGGCTCTCAGGTGGACGACGGCACCGCCTGGGAGATAGGCTACTTCTTTCGGCAGGGCAAAAAAATCCTGGGGCTGAGAACAGACTTTCGCCGCGCCGGAGAGACTGACAATTCTCGGGTTAACCTCATGATCGAGTGCTCCTGCCAGGGCGTGGCCGCAGGCCTGGATGAGCTGGCAGCGGATCTGCAGAGGCTCCTTTATTGATCTCGCCCGTCTTTGATGCGCCTCTTCTCCTGGCGGAGGGAGCCGAACGCGTCCTGGTGGCGGCCGATCTTCACCTGGGCCTGGAGCATGAACTGTGGCTGGGGGGTGTTTCCATTCCCAGCCAGACCGAGAAAATTTTAGCGCGGCTGCTGGGCTTTTTGGAGGAGATAAATCCGGACCGTCTCCTGCTTTTGGGAGACATAAAACATAACGTTCCCAGGACGAGCTGGCAGGAGAAGCGGGAGATACCAGAGTTCCTGCGCCGGCTTTGCGATCGAATTATGGTGGATATTGTGCCGGGAAATCATGACAGCAACCTGGCAGACATGGCCCCCCTGGGGGTGCGAGTGCGTCCAGCTTCCGGCTTTGTGCTGGACGGCGTAGGCTATTTTCATGGTCATACCTGGCCTGACGAAAAGGTCATAGGCGCAAAAGCCCTGGTAACGGGGCACCTGCATCCGGCAATAAGGCTCCCGGACCCATTGGGCCACTCTTCTTCTCGCTCTGTTTGGGCAAAGACGCGGCTTTTAGGTCGCGCGGTGCAAGAGCATTACGGTTTTGCCAGAGAAAGCGAGATCATTATCGTCCCTGCCTTCAACCATCTTTGCGGCGGACTGCCACTCAACGAACCGGTCGAGGAGATGCGCGGGCCGCTCTTAGCTATGGCCGACTGGGAGAATGCGCGTCTCTATCTGCTGGACGGAACCGACCTTGGCACCCTGGCGGAGATTAAAAGCGGCGCAGAGAGTGCCCGGCAAAGTCGCAAGAATTATTACCAATGCGATTCCCACAAAAGAGGGCGATAATGAGTGAATGATAGAGAGAGGCTCTTAGAGTTGCTCAAGGACAAGTCCCTTGAGGTGAGGCCGGTCACCCTGTCCTCAGGTAAAATCAGCGATTATTACATGGACTGCAAGCGCGTAACCTTAAGCCCGGAGGGGGCCTATCTTACCGGCAATCTCATGCTGGAGATGATCGGGCCAAAGGTCTCTGCTGTGGCAGGTCTTACCCTGGGTGCAGACCCCATTGTATCATCCATCTCCGTTCTGAGCCATATTCAAAAGAGAGGTTTATCGGGTCTGATTGTGCGAAAAGAGCCCAAGAAGCATGGAACCATGAGCTATGTGGAGGGGCCGGCTCTGCAAGAAGGTGCAAAGGTCGCTGTGGTGGAGGATGTGGTCACCTCGGGAGCATCCCTTATTCGAGCCGTTGACCGCATAGAGGCCGCAGGTTATCAGCCTGTGCAAGCACTTACCATACTGGACCGCCAGGAGGGTGGAAGAGAGGCCATCCAAGCACGAGGATTAATTCTGCAAGCGCTTTTTACTCGCGATGATCTGGGTATTGATAAATATAAAACAACCAAAAACAAATAAAAGAACAAACTTTTTTAAAAATACAATTCTCATGTGGGATTTGTCTCTGAGCCTGCGACTCCATCTCCCTGTGCGGGCACACTCTCATCTTGATTCCCACTACCTTCATTCCCGCTATTGTCAGGTTGCATATTCCCCGGCGGCTTTCCGTTAGGCAGACCGCCTTCTGGTGGCATTGCGGGGTCTGTGCCTATTGGATCTGATCCACCCTGCCCTGGACCTGGTGTAGTCGGCACTTCCGGCGTTTGTTGCGGCGTTGGCTGGGGCTGGGTCACAGCAGAATCCGTAGCTGTGAATGGCGCCTCCAGTCGAAGATTGCGCCAGGTACCATCTTCTGCATAGGATATCTCAGAAACGATCCAGTAAGACCCTCTCTGCTGCGCTGTGAAGGGGTAACTAATCTGTTGCATGACACCAGGGTACAGATCTGTGCTCTGGCCGCCCGCGTTCGCGACAACTCCATAAGGAAGGCTGGGTGTGACCACAGCCTGTGTGGGTGTCTGTCCATTGTAGGTAAGCGATACGGTTACAGTCACCATCTGTCCAACATCAGCCGATGATGGCATCAGATTCTGAAAGGCTGTAAGCTCAGCAGCCGCCTGTCCCAATAATAGCCCCACCCCAATGAGCAGAAGAATGTATCCCAATCCCAAATGCTTCATTAGATCCCCATTGTTCAGCCTGCGAGATTTAAAGATACCTGTCATACGAGATTGATATGAGATCTATTCGCGGCCTTGATGCTCGTTTCAGGTCAAATCGCCCATACTTCGCACCGTTCCATACATAAAATACTTATTTGGTTTGGTGATATCATCCTCTGATGGACGTCTCTTTCTCTGCCTGGCGGCATTCGCGAGAAGAGAGCTTGCAGCTCAAGGGAGTTGGTTTCTCCTTTCTCTTCGATAGGCGCTACACCAATCGACTCAACAGAATGAGTCGTGTTTTCTTCGAAGCCTATGTTGTGGCCACCAAAGAGCTGGCCGCGCAGGAGGACCGCTTCCCAAGTCTTAGCGAGATAGACGCAAAGATGGAAAGCGGGGCGGTTTACGCCTTCAAGGATCGTTTGATGAAGAACACCGAGTTCTTCGAAGAGGTCAAGATATCCGGCGTCTCCTACCTGGTTCCGCGGGCACTCAAGTTCGTCGATGTTACCGGAACATATACTGATTTGATCCTGAACTTTGATGAGGGCACAGTGATGCTGCCTACGCGACGGAAGATGGCACCTCTCCCGGACAACCCTGTGCCGACCGAAGAGAGCGGACCCATAACATCACGGGCAGTTGAAGTAGTTGAAGAAGCTCCCCCAGTTGCCGAAAATAAGGACGAAGATAAGGTGGCAGAAGCAAAACCACCATCTTATCCTCTGCATACACCTGAGATCTTCGAGGAGATTTCCACTGCATCGGATACGACTGAGGAGGCATCCCCCAGTGATGTCGCCGCCAAAGTTGTAGTGGCTGCCCCGTCACCGATAAGAGAGCCTGAGATGCCGCCAACGACCAAGAAGAAGATGGCAATGCCGCCAAGAACTGTCACATTATTTGGCGCGGCTATCTTGCTGGCTCTCCTTGCTGTTCTATTCATGTATGGTCCTACGCTGGTGGAGGGGCCAGTGCCGCCAACGTTCCTGGTCAGGTATTGCGCAAACCTCACCAATTCCAGCAACGAAAGCTATCTGGGCCTGAACATCACCAACCCTGACGGAATGGCTAATGATATGGAGATATCTCTGCCCCCGAATATCGACCAGAGCATCAGTGCTAGAGGTGGGGTGGTGACCATTTCTCATGGAGAGAATACACTGGTGCGAATGAACTCCACAGTAGACGCCAGTGTGAAGATATATCTACAGGGCAATTGGACCACAATTCCTGTCGGCCTAAGCTTCTACGCGCCGGATGGTTTCGACACCAACCTGCTGGTTCACGGATTGCCTTCCACTGTCACAAGCGGAAATGAGACATCTGTCTTGATGTTCAACTTGACTCGAGAAGGGGTAAGCTTTGAGCAGAGCTACACCCGGAAAAAATAGATTGGCGGTAATAGCCGATAACAAGAATGCAGATGAATCTCTAAAAAGGGTAATCGCTCTTGGAGCATTTGATAAGAGCCGTAAGATAATAAAGCGAGAAAGCCATGTAGAGATCCCCGTCATCCGATACGTCTCCGGCTATGAGCTCGTTATGCAGGAGGAGCCTGCTTTCTACAGGCAAAAGCCGGATCTCTTTCATGCCTTGCAAGGAAGGGTTCCCCAAGAATGCATTCATCTCGTCCCACGCGGCTGGTTCTTGCTGGGTGAGGTAATCGTAGTAAAGATACATCCTGACCTTAGGGCGTATGAGCACCTTATCGGCCAGGCTCTTTTAGACTTCTATCCTCGCTGCTGCACAGTTTTAGCTGACGAGGGGATCGCAGGTCTCTTTCGCGAGCCAGTACGAAGGGTGATTGTCGGCGACAAAACCCAGACGGTGCATAGAGAAAATAGAGTGATCTTCAATCTGGATGCGAGAAAGGTGATGTTTTCTCCTGGAAACCTTATGGAGCGCATCAGAATGAGCCGTTTCGGCAAGGATGAGTATGTAGTGGACATGTTTGCCGGGATTGGTTACTTCACCCTTCCTATGGCCGTCCATTCCCAGCCTAGGAAGGTAGTGGCCATTGAGTTGAATCCCAACGCTTACCATTATCTCTGCCAGAATATCCGGCAAAACCATGTGGAAGATATTGTGGAGCCGGTCCTGGGAGACTGCGCGAAGGTGACTCCAAAGGGAGTGGCCGACAGAGTTGTGATGGGAATGGTTCAGGTGACCGACCAGTATCTGCAAAAGGGGATTTCTGCTTTGAAGCCGGGTGGCATACTGCATTACCATCAGACCATTCCCTGCGGCATGTATCCGGCGGCTGCCATCCGAGATGTGACGCAGGCAGCAGCGGCATTAGGCTGCCGGGCAGAGATCCAAAGCCACGTGCTTGTCAAGAAGTTCTCTCCTGGTGTAGTTCATGCCGTGATTGATGCCCGAATCGATAGGGATTTCTAACAGAGGCGGTTATTTGTCCCTATGATTGTCACCTGGCTGGGACACTCCTGCTTTTTCTTAAAGAGCTACGAAGGCCTTTCTCTGCTGCTTGATCCTTTTCATGAGAGCGAGGTGGGCTATGCTATGCCGCCAACCAGAGCGGACATTGTAATTATCAGCCACGATCACCTGGATCACAACAATGTCGACGCCGCGGGCAGCGGAGCAGAGGTGATCTATGGCCCCGGCGAATACATTTGCAGGGGAATGGAGATCCGGGGTATAAAGTCATATCATGATGCACAAAGAGGAAATCTGCGCGGCATTAACACTATCTTCTGCTTCGTGCTGGATGGCATAAGGGTCTGTCACCTGGGTGATCTGGGGCATACTCTGAGCCGGGCCCAGGTAAGAGCCATCGGCACTGTGGATCTGCTCTTTTTACCTGTGGGAGGAAGATATACCATCGATGCAATCGGCGCGAACAAGGTGATGAGCCAATTGCATCCGGCGGTGACGCTGCCTATGCACTTTCAAACACAGGGCTTGAGCTTTGAGCTTGATCCTGTAGACGATTTTCTCAAAGGCAAAAGGCCTGCAAAGTCACAAGAGAGATTGATCCTGGCAAAAGAGGATCTTTCCGATGAAGGCAAGCTTGGCGATGATGCCCTGGTGGTGCTCCTTAGCTGCCCTGGGGCAGAAGGGCGGGTCGATCGATAGATTAATAACTACCTGCTGCAAGGGTAGTGGCGAAGCCCGGTAGTGTAGCGGTCAATCACAGGAGGCTCTGGACCTCCCCACCCAGGTTCGAATCCCGGCCGGGCTACTTTCTAAAAGGCCATGTCTTAGATCTGGTTTAGAACTTTATTCCTTATTTTATCAAAAAAAATCATTATCTTCAGCGGTCTCATGTGCCCCGAAAAAGAGTCGAATTGAAATTGCGTTTCAGGGTTCGATGCGATCTCTCTTCAGCTCGTCTATTGCATCGGGCGTGAGGCGGATTTCTGCTAATTGAATCGCGCCCATTGAAGAGATCATTCTGGTCATCATCTCCGAGATGGTGCGTCCAATATCCTCTTCTTTGCTGGATAGTGCCATGGACAGCGCGCATCCCAGATTATAAGCGGTCCAGCTGGCATAGGTGAAATGAACCATAAGATCTTCTATTCCACCTTCAATCCAGGGGCCCTCCGAGTCCGGCCAGATCACTCTCGATCTGATACTCCTGAAGCTCTGGATATTCGCCTCAAACTGAACAAGGCCATCTATCATGAATTCACATCCCGGCACTCGTTGCCCTGACTATTATGACTATCCTCTGTCCTCCTCGTTCCTATTTAATTTTTCCTTCTATACGTTTTAGAGCATATTTTATCGAAATAGTCCGGTCGTCTGAAGCAAAAATTTATATCCTATCACTAACGTATGGTTAGTATATAGAAGTAATCGTAAGGTGACATAAAATGTGGGACAAAAGATATCCGTCGATATTCGATATATTCGAGAGCTTTGCCAAAGGCTTTCCCTTTGAGAAAAAGGATAGATTCGAGGATGATTGGTTCAAAGGGCCCTTTGAGGATATGATCAAAAGGTTTGAGGAGGATATGCCTGCCGAGTTCAAGACCTTCGTGCGCGAGGAAGAGACTCCTGGCGGTGTATCCAGGCGATACGGCCCCTTCGTCTACGGCTTCAGCTATACGGCTGAGCCGGGAAAGGAGCCGGTCTTCAGCGAATTTGGCAACATCAAGCCTTCTCACCGGGGCATCGAGCCCAGCCGGGGGCGAGAACCGCTGGTGGATGTCATGAATGAGAAAGAGAGATACAGGATCTTCGTGGAGCTGCCCGGCGTGGATAAGGACAAGGTAAAATTGGACGTGGCCGAGGGCAGTGTAGAGATCAAGACCGATGACGATAAAAGTTTCTACAAGATGATCTATCTCGACTCTGCCGTTGATGCGGACAGTGCTAAAGCCTCCTACAAGAACGGAGTCCTGACTCTGGAGCTGGACAAGAAAGAGAAGCGAAAGGGAAAAGAAGTCAAGATTGAGTAAGACGGGATGGGCCGATGAACCAGCCAGATGAAAGATCGGCCCATTGACCAATTGGCTCCGATTCTTCTTCATTTCCTCAGCTTATTTCTTCAACTTATTTTCTCTTCGTATCAACTCTCTTGCGATCAACAATCGCGAGCTGATCCCTTTTTTGTAGGCAAATGCCGAAATTGTGCGACTCTCTCCCTCAATTGCTGCAAGCCATTGCCTAACTGCTAATTATTTAGGAAATAATCTTTCAGTTATTGTCAACATCAATCTAATATGGCATTCATATGATTCAAGATTGGTGTTTTAGTCCTCATAACACGCCAATGTGAAAAATAGCTACTTAAATGCATAAGTCGAGGTATGCTACATGCAAAGAGTGAGTGGTGTCTTGGGGCAGAGCCAAGAGGATGGATATGAAGATGATAGCTGCATACTGTCCTGCATGAGGGAGTTGATGCACAACAAGTACGGCGACATAATTCTTCTTTGCAGCGTAATTGTGGCCTTTGGGATGCTGCTGGCTGTCTCAGCATCCGGTTGAGGACTGCTTCCGGTAATTATGCCTTCACGAGATCTATTTTTTCCATAACAAAGATTAAATCACCGCCGGTTCTTTAAAATCATAGCGAGGATTGGCATGGATAAGAATGAGTTGGTAAACGAACTCGCCAGGAGGCGCGGCTTTCTCTGGCCCGCCTTTGAGCTTTATGGCGGAGCAGCAGGTTTTTACGATTACGGCCCACTGGGCGCGCCCCTCAAGAGGCGCATTGAGGACATCTGGCGGCAGTACTTTGTCATCTCAGAGGGATTTGCGGAGATCGAGGCGCCCACCATCGGCGTGGAAGGGATCTACCAGGCTTCCGGCCACCTGAGCGGCTTTTCCGATCCGCTTACCAGTTGCAAGGAGTGCAAAGAGATCTACCGGGCGGATCACCTCATCAAGCACATCATCGAGGTGCCCGATGCCCTCAGCAACGAGGAGATCTACAAATGCATCCAAGACAATGAAATAGGCTGTCCTGAGTGTGGTGGGGAGCTTTCCCAGGTATACGAGTTCAATCTCATGTTCAAGACCATGATCGGTCCCGGAAACAAGATGACCGGCTATCTGCGACCTGAGACGGCACAGGGCATGTTCATCAACTTCCCCCGGCTCCTGCGCTACTTCCGCGATTCTTTGCCTTTTGCCGCGGTGCAGATAGGCAAATCCTTCCGTAACGAGATCTCGCCCCGCCAGGGTGTGATCCGGCTGCGGGAGTTCACTCAGGCCGAAGCGGAGATATTCATCGATCCGCGGGATAAGAGCCACCCCCGCTTTGCCGAGATCGCGGACATCAAGATGAGGTTCTACTCCCAGGCTGCCCAGGAGAAGGGCGAGGAGGAGGAGATGACCTTTGGCGAGGCTGTGCATAGGGGCATCGTGGCTCATCAGGCCCTGGCCTACTACGTGGCCCGCACCTATCAATTCCTCCTGGCGGTGGGCGTGGCTCCGGACAAGCTGCGCTTCCGCCAGCACAAAGCAGATGAGATGGCTCACTATGCGGCAGACTGCTGGGACGCAGAGGTCTTTTTAGACCGGCTGGGCTGGATTGAGATCGTGGGCGTGGCGGATAGGACTGACTATGACCTGGTGGCCCACGCCCAGGCCAGCAAGGTCAATCTGACAGTCTTCGTGCATTACGATCAGCCGGTAAAGCGGCAGAAGCTGGTTGTCAAGCCGGACTTCAAGGCTCTGGGGCCCAGGTTCAAGGCCAAGGCCAAGGCGGTGGGCGAAGCCCTCAAGGCCCTCTCTTCGGAGGAACTGAAGGCGAGCAAGGGTGATAAGATCTATTTGACAGTGGAAGGAGAGAAGATCGAGATTGATGCCGGCCTGGTCTCCTTTGAGAGCGTGGTGGAGGAGATTCGAGGAGAAGAGGTCATACCTCACGTCATTGAGCCCTCCTTTGGCATTGATAGGATAATGTACACCGTGCTGGACCACTCTTTCTATGCGGACGAGGTAGACGGTGAGACGCGCTCTGTGCTCAGGTTCAAGCCGGCGGTGGCACCCATCGAGGTAGCAGTTTTGCCTTTGATGGACCGAAAGGAGCTGGCTGATCCTGCCAAGGCGATCTTGCAGGAGCTGCGGGGACGAGGCATGCGCGTGGACTATGATACATCCGGATCGATCGGGCGCAGGTACAGGCGTAACGATGAGATCGGCACGCCTTACGACGTCACCGTGGACTACGAGACGCTCGAGCAGGGCACGGTCACTATTCGGGACCGCGACAGCATGCAGCAGGTCAAGGTGGCGCGCTGGCAGGTGGCAGACAAGCTGAGCGCATTGCTGGGTGGCGTCCTCAAGTTCCAGGATGCCGGGGATATGGTCGCTCCTGCAAAGAAGGAGTAGACAGGGAGACTGATCTTGCCTGAGATGGCCCTGGAATGGCAGGCCATGCTGGTCAAAGAGATACGCAGAAAGGCCATTCATCTCTCCGGTCTTTCTGTGCCTTTAGGCCTTATCTTCCTGGGGCGAGAAGTTACGGCGTGCGCCATAGCACTGGTGATGGCCATATCTTTGCTGCTGGAGGCGGCGCGGCTGAAAGGAAAGATCCGGCTGCCGGAGATACGCGACCATGAGGAGACAAAGGTTGCCGGCTACATTTACTACATGGCTGGCAGCCTTCTCTGTGTGCTGCTTTTCCCGCCCGGCATTGCCATAACCGCCATGCTCTTTCTCTCTCTGGGAGATACGGTGAGCGGTCTTGCTGGCTCCATTTTGAAGAACTGCGATGTGCGAGGCGCGGCAGCTCCGGCGGGAAGAGGGCGCATCAAGCCCCTGCCCGTGGTGGCCGCCATGTTCGCAGCCTGCCTTTTAATCGGCTACCTGGCCTCCGGCTTTTGCGGGCTTTCCTTTCCCGTTTACCTGGCGGGAGCGGCGGCGGCTACCTTCGCTGACGGCGTGGCTATTATCATCGGAAAGAGGAGCCTGGATGACAACTTCTCCATACCGGTATTCTCGGGCGCGCTCATGAGTGCGGTCGCTTTAATTGCTTAGTATGCTTCCAATCCAACCATATTGATTTCTGCCTTGCCCAATTGATCCTGATTGCAGGCTTCGCGCCAATCAAGGCTTCGCGTAAGATTTAGGTGCATCACGCGAAGGCGCGATGCCGCGAAGTTCTGATAAAAGAAGTATAATTCTTGTCATGTAATTGCTCATGGAAAAGGTTTTTTAAAGTATGGCACCCCTTTCACCCTCAAAAGCGGCAATTGCTGCTCTGACAAGGGAATATAGGAGGAAATGGAATGGATATTATTCTGATCGGTCCACCGGGATCCGGCAAGGGCACACAGGCCAAGATGATCGTAGACAAGTACCATGTCAAGCACGTCTCCACCGGAGACATTCTGCGAGAGAACGTTCGCAACGGAACTGCGCTCGGCGTTGAGGCCAAGAAGTTCATGGATGCCGGCAAGCTGGTTCCGGATGCTCTTCTCATTGATATCATCAAGGACCGCCTGGCCAAGGACGACGTTAAGGGCGGCTGGATGCTGGATGGTTTCCCCAGAACCATGCCCCAGGCAGAGGCACTGGACAAGATCCTTCCCGCTCTGGGCCAGAAGATCAATGTCGTTCTGAACATCGATGTTCCCGATGCAGAGCTGGTCAAGCGCGTGACCGGCAGGCGGATGTGCAAGTGCGGCGCCACCTATCATGTTACCTTCAATAAGCCAAAGGTCGAAGGAAAGTGCGATGCCTGCGGCGGCGACCTCTACCAGAGGGCGGACGATACCGAGGCCACAGTCAAGCAGAGACTGAACGCCTACCATGCCCAGACCCAGCCTTTGATCGACTACTACAACAAGAGGGGCATCGTCGCCACCGTTCTCGGTGTGGGCGATATCAAGACCATCTTCGGCGAAGTGGTCAAGGCTCTGGATAAGTACTAGAAACTTCTTCACAACTCTTTTTTTGTCTTCGGCCTTCAGGGCCAGTCTATTTAGCATCATCTTCATGGAGAAATGAACTTGGCTAATAATTTAGCTCAATTCATGTGCGTCAAGTTGCAGATATGTTTTAATTGCTGAAGATCCATCCGTCTTTGTACAGGAGGAGAATGAGCGGCCTGACCTGGCTTCACCTCTCGGATTGGCACCACAAGGACTTTCGAATTGATCCCGAAGTAGTGCGGGACAGACTGGTCAAAGACATTGAAGAGAGAACTGCCATCAGTCCCGATCTGGCTAAAATAGACTTTATAGTCTTTAGCGGAGATGCTGCCTCCACCGGGCTAGCCGAAGAGTATAACGAGGCTAAAACAGAGTTCTTCGACCGTATTTTGAAAGCTGCCGGTGATGTGAGTCCTCGGAGGCTTTTCATCGTCCCCGGCAATCATGATCTAGATGAGAATCAAATAAGAAAGCTTCCCGATGATTTCCAGAAGGATGCAGTCTCCAAAGAGGATGTTGATATCTGGCTCCCTGATGCCACGAAAAGAGACATCCTCCTGAGGCCGTTTAGAGATTTCAAGAGCTTTGTTACTGATTACACCGGACAGGATTCTCCTGACTTTTCCAATGTTCAAACCTGGAAAATCGAGGGCAAAGTGGTCTCCCTCCTAGGGATCAACTCCGCCTGGTGGTGCAGACGCCATAAAGACGTAGCAGGGGGACAGAATGATTATGGATTTGTAATGGTAGGAGAGCAGCAGATTCACGAGCCTCTGGACAAAATCTCCCAATCGGATTTGAGGATTGCTGTTCTTCATCATTCTCAGGACTGGTTAGAATATTTTGACGGCAAACAGGTTTGGAGCCGTCTGCGGCAGGAGTGCAATTTCATCCTACACGGGCATGGGCATGAGCCAAAAGTCACCGCAGAACACGGCACGGGAGGAGATTGCGTCATCATTCCGGCGGGAGCAGCCTTCGAGCGGCGCATTGCCAAAGATCCAAGTCACATCAATTCCTACAATTTTGTTCATCTGAATCTTGAGACGGGCAAGGGAACTGTCTTTCTGCGCCGATGGATCGATGAGAGAACGAAGTGGGCGAGAGACGATCAGACTTATCTTGATGGCGAATTTCCCTTCAATCTGCATGGTGCGGTTGATGATTTGAAGGGTTCCTCTGTTTCTTCGTCGGTACCTCATCAAATCCCGCCCCCTTCCAGGGACTTTACAGGCCGAGATGAGGAGATTCAAATCCTACTGGATGGTTTTGATGGAGGAGTGATGATAACCGGCCTGCGTGGCATGGGCGGAGTGGGAAAGACCGCACTTGCCTACATCTTGGCGGAGCGTCTGGTGGAGCATTACCCTGATGGCCAGATCCTGGTGGAAATGAAAGGCACAGACAAGAAGCCTTTGAGCATGGCTGAAGCCATGGCCCAAGTGATTCGAGCCTATGATCCTGAATCCAAAATGATTGAGAGCGAGGCTGAACTGAAGGGCCGATATTTCTCGATCCTTCATGGCAAGAAGGCCCTAATCCTGCTGGACAATGCTGCCAGCCGGGTGCAGGTGGAGCCGCTGATACCTCCTGCTGGCTCAGCTATTCTTATCACCTCCCGCAATAAGTTTGCTCTGCCCGGCCTGAAAGAAAAGGATCTGGATGTTCTGTCCCCGGAAGACGCTAAGAATCTTCTCCTGGAGATCTGCAGGCGCATCGGCGTGCATGCTGAGGAGATGGCTAAGCTGTGCGGTTGCCTGCCCCTGGCCCTACGAAATGCCGCTTATGCTCTGAAGGAGAAGCCGAACCTGAGCGTTGCCAATTATATCAAAAGGCTGGGTGACGCCAGGAAGCGCCTGGAGCTGGTGGAGGCATCCTTTGATCTGAGCTACCAGCTTCTCACCCTGGAGCTGCAGAAGCTGTGGTCTTTGCTCTCAGTCTTTCCCGCGGACTTTGATCGAGCGGGAGCTGCAGCGGTCTGGGTGAAGGAACAGATTCCTGCAGAAGATGCGCTGGGCGAGCTGGTTAAGTGGAGCCTGGTGGACTTTCTTCCCTCTGCCACGAGTGATGGAGGACGCTACAGGCTGCACAATCTGGCGCGCGATTTTGCAGACTCGCAACTGGAACCTTCCGCCCGTAATATTGCCAAGTTTGATCATGCCAGACATTACCAAGAATTGCTTTGGAAGGCAAACGATCTTTTACTTCAGGGTGGATATAATTTTTTAAAGGGTTTGGATCTATTCGATTCCGATTGGATAAACATCCAGATTGGACAGAGCTGGATTGAAGCAAATGCGGCTAAGAGCCCAGAAAATGCCAAAATTTGCAGCAATTTTGCCAAGGCATGGGAGATTCTGGACTTAAGGCTTCATCCAAGTAAATACATAAAATGGTTGAATTCTGCTTTAGAAGCTGCGCGCCAAATCAAGGAAGACGAGTCCGAAGGACATCATTTACTGGATTTAGGTCTTGCTCACGACAATATGGGTGAATACCACGAGGCAATCAAATTCTATGAGATGGCTTTAGAGATTGATCGCAAAATTGTCAACCGCAATGGTGAGGGAAAAGTCCTGAACGGCATGGGCCTAGCCTACTATTCTCTTGGCGATACGCGAAAGGCCATCGAGTACTACGAGCAGGCGCTAAAAATTTCGCGTAAGCTCGGGGATCGGAGGAGCGAGGAAATCAACCTGGGCAACCTGGGCGTGGCCTACATAGATCTGGGCGAGCCCAAAAAGGCTATTGAATACTACGAGCAGGCGTTAAAAATTTCATGCGAGAATGGAGATCGGCGGAACCAAAGAATCAACCTGGTTAACCTGGGCTATGCCTACTCAGATCTGGGCGAGTACGAAAAGGCCTTCAAGTACAACGGTCAGGCACATAAAATTTCTCGCGAGATTGGAGACCAGCGGAGCGAAGAAAACATCTATTCAACAAGAGTATCTCGTTGAAAGAAATTAGGCTCGGAATAGAGGCAGTCGATCTGGCCAGTCCGCCCTGGAGATCTTCGAGCAAATCGAGAGCCTCGACGCAGAGACCGTTCGCAAAGCTCTGGCTGCATGGAAGAGCTAGTGCAGTCACAAGCAATCTTTTTATCCCCTCGCCCGCTAGCCCTCCTTCATGATATTCGTCTATTCTCTCGGCGGCTTGCGTCCTGGCAGGCCGCAACGCAGCGAGCCTGCGTGAGTACGCCCAGGCCCTCAAGGAGCTGGCAGCGGAGCGCCCGATCTTCGTAGTAGTAGGCGGCGGCATGATCGCCCGCGAGTGCATCGCCAAGGCCCGTGCCATGGGCTCTAGCGAGATGTTTTGCGATACCATGGGTATTCATCCGCATCGTCATGGCCATGTCGTTGAGGTGGCACGGCTCTTCAGGCTTGATTGGTGGCGATACAATCTTTTCAATATCACTATATAAAATTTTAATATTAATTATATGTGATTTAGTTGCATTGTTATCAAATAGGTATACCAGCCAAAACATTTATATGATGAAAAAATTTATATCACCATCAAGGAGTGGGTGATTTGACTATATCTATGAAAATAGAAATTGGTGAAGATGGAAAGAGTGCAACTGTTAAGTGTGACGGATATGATGAGCATATAATTAGTAAAGATGAATGTGAAACGTTTCATCTTATACCAGCACAGTACAATGGTGCCATCAAAGCATTGGTGGGAAAGAGTCCAGCCCATTCCGGTCTTTTCAGCCCGGTTTGGTCAGATGATATGCAAAAGAATAACCAGGACATGTATCAGTATTATGATAAGCTACCGGATCAGGTTAAAACGCGCACTATGTGTTCTGCTCCTGGCGGCGAAATTATTGTAGATCCTAATGATATACAATCGGAGTCTGTGATCGTCAGTTCTCGAGTATTCGAGAATGATACATCAACACCAGCAACATTCAATGCTTCCATCTCACAATTGGTTCAAAATGTGGTAGTATCCAGCTGGGAAGTAGGCGGCGCGCTTACGCTCGGCATGTCGATGCAGATGAGTGTCGGAATTGGCATTGTTAGCGCCAGTACAACATATTCGATGTCCTACAGCCAATCATGGGGAATAGGCGGACAAAAATCAAAATCAGTATCTGTAGGTGACGAATCCGGCGTGGTTGTACAACTTCAACCCGGCAAAAAAGTTATCGGTGAACTCAATGCCTATAGAGGCAAAATAAAATTCCAAATTCCTTATGAATCCACCCTGGTTGGGTATGCAGCAGCAATTTTCGATGATGCCGTAACGTATAACAGCGTCAAGAGCAATTACCAATTCATTGATATCAACGATGTTATAAAGAATAATAAAAAGGCCGATGGCAAGCTATTCAGTTACCCAATAAATTCAAAGGAAACCGTTGAGATCAACTATTACACCCGGGCCACTATTGTTCTAAGAGATGGAGATACTGGTGCCGTGATGAAGACCATACGCGTGCCGGTTAGGGAAACCTCATAAAAGTGCCGAGTATAGTAAGCTATACCTTGGGCGGTTCTCTTCGTGGCTGAATCATAAGCCATCAGCCACTAATTTTTATTGATGCTCGTATATCGAGGAACCTATTTATTCCACCCTGATATCAGATTGACCTGCATGATATTCGTTTATTCTCTCGGCGGCTCCGTCCTGGCAGGCCGCGACGCAGCGAGCCTGCGTGAGTACGCCCAGGCCCTGAAAGAGTTGGCAGCCGAGCACCAGATCTACGTCGTCGTGGGCGGCGGCAGAATCGCCCGTGAGTACATCGAGAAGGCTCGCGCCCTGGGCGCCAGCGAGATGTTTTGCGATACCATCGGCATTGGCGCTACCAAGCTCAACTCGGCGCTGCTCGTGGCCGCTTTAGGCGACGCCGCACCTCAGGAGATCCCGGACAGCTACGCAGGCGCGGTCCGCCTGGCCGGGCCCGGCAGGGTGGTGGTCATGGGCGGCGTGGCTGTGGGCCAGACCACCGATGCCGTCTCTGCCCTCTTGGCGGAGTACGTGCACGCCGACAAGATCATCGTGGCCACCTCGGTGGACGGCGTCTACACCGCAGACCCTGAGAAGGACCCGGCAGCGAAAAAACTGGCGAGCATGACCCACCGCGCCCTGGCCCGGATGGCTTCCGGCACGGAGATGAAGGCCGGATCGCGCTCGCCTGTCGATCCCCTGGCCGCCAAGATAATCGAAAGAAGCTCTATTCCCACAGCTATCGTTTTAGGCAGCAAAATAGAAAACTTGAGAAAAGGTGCCCTGGGCGGGCACACTGGAACTGAGATCAGATCGGAGTAAGCGTCTTGACCAGGTCGCCGGGTGAGACGATGCCCCACATGGCTCCTTGCTCGGTGACCACCAGCTGGCTGGCCCCCGTGCGGCCCAGCATCTTGATGGCCTCGTAGATGGGCTCCTCGGAGTCGATGGTCAAAAAGCTGCGGTTCATGATCTCCCTGGCTTCCTGATTGGTCCTACCGTCCGCCACGGCGCGAGTGATGTCTGCCAGATTGATCAATCCCGGTGAACTGTCGTCCACCAGAGCCTCGGAGACGCCGTTGTGCACCAATATGCGCGATGCCTCCTGCAATGAGGCGGTGGGCGGTATGTGTATGGCCCGCCGCGCGATTCCCTTAACTGCCACCTTGGGCACGGATATCATCTCCTCGATATGGAAGATGAGGCGGCTCATGGTGTCGTCCCTGCCGGTAACAGTTCCCTTGATGTAGAGCTTGTTTACAGGAGTGGGGCCCACTTCAATTCCGTCTCCCACATTGAATTCTCGGATGTTGCCGATGATGCGCACAACGCCGTCGCATAGCTGCGAGTGCATGACCTTGTTGAAGATGATCTCGCTGGCGGTGGTCCCCTCCATCATCACCCCATTGCGGATTACGGGAACGGTTACAACATCTCCTGTGGCCTCGATATTGAGCGCCTCGAAGGCTGAGCCTGTAGCCCTGTACCCGCCCTTGGGACCGGGCACGCCTTCTACCAGGTTCAATGCTTTGAGGGACTGCATCTGATTTCGGATGGTGCCGGGGTTTCGGTCTATCAGCTCGGCAATCTCCTCGCCCTTCACTGCTCGCCCTTCAACACGATGAATGTTGATCAATGCGGTTAAGATGTCTCTTTGAACAGGTGTCAAATCCATAATTCGATCGATATTGTTCATGATTAATGTCCTATATAGATTTATTGATTGAAAAGCTGCCTGATTAATTTGGTTTAACCCGAATCGATTTTTGAACGCGTCATGGCTGAGCAATTTTGCTTAAAATGGATATTAAAACGCCTTATTTTCTCATAGGACATACTTTGCTCTTTTTGTAAGGGAAAGCGCTCATCCGCTGCCAGATTTTTTTGATCGGCTCATTGAATATGCTGCCCCAGGACTGTGGATAGCAGGAACAGGGATAAACCTCTCCGGCAGGCGTTATGTGCATCCAGCTGGTGGCGGCAAAGCAGCCGAAGCGCCGGTAGGCCTGCGGAACGGAAAATATGCGGGGCGCTCCGGCGTCACCTGCCCGCTCCACAAAGTCATTCAAAAGGGCGTGATCGCCGGGAAGAAGGGCGATATTCTGCCGCTCAGACCAGCGACCGGTAGAGACCACCTCAAAGAAGGTCAGCTCGTGCGCGCCCATGCTGCGGGCCAGCTCATGAAACCTTTGTAAGTGAGACATATTCTCCCGGCGCAAGACCACATAGAGATCCACCAGCAGGCCTGCTGCCAGGGCATTTTCCATGGCCTGCATGGCCTCAGAGAAGACTCCCAACCGGCCGCGCATGGCATCATGCTCTGCTTCGATGGGACTGTCCAGGCTGACGTTGACGGCAAATAGGCCTGCCTCCTTCAGCTTGCTCGCCAGCGGGGCTGTAAAGCCAGCTCCGGAGGTGAATAGGGTGGAGATGGCCCGGTCATCCACTGATGCAACCAGCTCAGGCAGCTCCCTGTAGAGAGAGGGCTCTCCTCCATCGAATATGACCAGTGTGGTTCCCATGTCAAGAATCTGGCTGATGATGTCTTTGACCGTCTGGGGAGAGAGGCAAAGCTTATTTCCGGAATTGGGCAGAGCGCAGTGTGCGCAGCGATTGGGGCACTCTTCTGTGATGGAGATGGTCACCTGGTCCGGGGTGCGTCTGCCCAGCAGGGCGTGCAGCCGGCTGTCTGCCAACCTGGAAAAGGCCCGGCTGGGGATAGGCGGGATCCAGGTAGAGAGGCAGAGCTTCTCACGGTCTGCACAGGCAGCAACCTGCCCGTCAAACATCTGCAGTGCGGACTGTATGGGTGGCAGATGGGCCAGAGGACCATGGGCATCGACCAGAACCTTTATCCCTCGTGCCTGGTCCTCCCCCACCCTGGCCATAGCTTTGAGCAGCGGACTATCATAAAGCGGGTATGATTTGCTCATTTCCTTCTCCGCCTTCGTCTCTGCCTTCATCTCCTGCTCTGGCAACGTTCATCTAATAGACATCCTGAGGATCAAAGACCTTCTCGCCCACGATAGTGCCGTCTAAAGTACGATAGAAGCAGGACCTGTAGCCAGTATGGCATGCTCCGCCCTCCTGCTCGATCAACAGGAGAACGGCATCCTCGTCGCAGTCGATTCTGATCTCCAGAACTCGCTGAAAATGGCCTGAGGATTCGCCCTTCAGCCAGAGCTTCTTTCGCGAGCGGGACCAGTAGTGGGCCTTGCCTGTCTCGCGGGTCTTGGCCAGCGCCTCATCATTCATGTAGGCCAGCATGAGAACCTCTCTTGTCTTGGCGTCCTGGGCAATAGCCGGTATCAACCTGTCTGTCATCGAGGGAATAATAGTGATATAACCTATAAGGGCCTTGCTGCTTTGAGGGAATAGGTAGACCAGATATGAAATGCATTAGCTGCAAAGGTCGTGGGCTGTGTGGGCGGCCCGTCTGCCCCATATTGCGCCGGTTGGAGGAGACGGCAGCCCTGCCCCGTATAGGCCGCAGCCTGGAGGGCATGTCCCCGCCCGAGGTCTTCGTGGGCAGGCACGGCTATCCGCTGGTGAGGGCCGGACCCATGCTTCCCGCCGGCGGCAGCTCCGGCTGGCTCGCAAAGCCGTCCAATCTTACCATGGACATCGGCGAGATCATAGCCGCGCGCTCGGCCATGGTCCGCTCCGAGAGCAAGATTGTAGTAAAAGAAGCGGAGATGCCGGGAAGGCTGCTGGAAGCCATACAGCAGATAGCTCTGTCTTCGGCTCCTGTGGGCACAGAGGTCACCTTTTGCCGGCCACCTCAGGGCCGTCTGCAGTTTGATGGAGTGCTCTCCCCTTCCGGGCCCTCTGGCGAAATGCTGGAAATGCAGATCACCACCAATCCTCTTATTCCCAGGAAGGTGGACCAGATGGTTGAGGACAGGGACGCGGGCGCAGCCGCAGCCGTGGGTGAGCTTTATGCTGGCGGAATTGGAACGGATCACATTTCGCGCATGCTATCCCTGGGCCTTTTGGGTAAGAAGAGAAAGCTCGTTCCGACGTGCTGGTCGATCACCGCCTCAGACGACATGATCGGAAAACTGCTCAAGGAGACGGTCATGGACTGTAGCCAGGTTAAAGACTACTACCTCTTCTCTGGCGAAGAGCTGGGAAATCACTTCGAGATCCTGCTTTTGCCAAAGTCCCTCAGCTTCGAGCTGGTGGAGATCTGGATGGCTCGATCTGCGTGGGCGGAAGAGGGCTTCATCGGCTCAGACAGAGAGGATGCGCGCCCCCGCAAGGCGTACAGCTCACTGGCGGGTGGCTACTACGCAGCGCGTCTGGCAGTCCTGGAGCACCTAGCTCGACTGGGCCGGCAGGCTGGCGTGCTGGCGGTGCGTGAAATCTCGGAGAGCTACTGGGCCCCTCTGGGTGTATGGGTAGTGCGGGAGGTTGCCAGAGCTGCTATGCACTCGTCTCCCGTGCGCTTTGCTAGCCAGGCGGAGGCGCTGGCTGAGATGGAAAGGCGGATCAGAACACCTGCCAAAGAGTGGCGCAGGGAGGCAAAGCTCTTGGCAGCGCCGGTGCAGAGGAGTTTGCTGGAATTTTAGTTGAGCTGCACAGTATCGCCGCCGATCTATATTTGATTCAATGAGAAACAAAAAAAGTGATATTTCTTTTGTAGTCTTACCATCCCCAACTATACCTGTAATATGTGCTTCTCAGAGGGCCATAGATATTGGCATTCCACCATGGATCGAAGTAATTGTAGTAGTAGGAAGGAGTGTACCAGTGGTAGGTTACAGGTTGCCACCAGCCGGAATGGTGTGAATCCCCAATTCCGTGGTGTAAATGCCCGTCGTGATTTGGGATTGCCGATGCGGTGCTCATGAAACAGAGCATGCCAAAGGCCAGGATGGCCAATGCAATTTTAGTTCTTCTCATTTCAAATCCTCCTATTAAGTCTTCCTATTAAATACAATCCTTATGCATATATTAGGATTTTTTTTATGTATATCTCGTCTCAAAGTCACATGAATCATCGATGGGATGTGCGATAGGCAGGCAGCAAAGGCTATGGCTGGTGGCTACTTCTCGATGTGTTTAGGACGAAATCAGGGCTAATCCCTGCCAATTCATTGGCGGGAGTAGTCACTAGGGACAGATCCGCCCGGCGGCCATGCTATCGTTGCGCGAGATTCCAAGCCAACTTGGGTTCAGTTATTCGCGTAGATGATGCGAGAGATGCATATAGCTGGTCCATTGAGCCATGTGCTCTCATCCGGTGCGCTTTGCAGATGTTCATAATATTATCACAGGATACGAATCGCAAGCTTTATGCAAGATGTTCAAGCATGTGGCGCAATGCAAATAATTGGAAAAAAGAGTTAGATCCTGGTTTTTTCAGGTTGAGTGTCCGTTCAGCCACATGTTGGTCCAATAATACCAGTTATCACCAATACGAGGGCTGGAGTAAATGTCATTGTACTTTTGAAGTGCTTTATATGTGTTTGCCTGCTCCAGTGCCCCTTGTGGATCGTTGTACGCATAAGGGTTAGACAATGCTGCATAGGTATTTGACCCATCCTGAGTCGCACTGGAATCCTGAGGCCCGTTCAGCCACATGTTGGTCCAATAGTGCCAGTTATCTTCAACCCGAGAACTGGAGTAAATGGCATTATATTTTTGAAGTTGTTTATATGTATTTGCGTTCTCCAATGCCGCTTGAGGATCATTGAATATATAGGGATTCTGAAGCGCCTTATACAGGTCGGCCCCGTCCGAGGCGGTTTGATAGTTACTCGCCACATCCATATTCTGCATCGCTTTGAACAGTTCTGCTCGTTCCAGCGCGGTTTGAGGGGCGCTGCTTTTATAAAGGCTGTCGTAACTCTGCCCGGCTCCCGTGCCAAGCAAGAGTGCGATGAGTAAGACCGAAATGCAAATCTTGGCGGATAGAAATCCCGATACCGCATTAAATGTCATTCTTATCACCCATTCTCCTACCATCTGTCATATAGCTTGATATCTGCAATTACATTATCAGAGATATATGAAGGTAAAGATCATATGAGGTCTTTGAGTATCTCATGTGAAGGCTCAGTGTACATTTTGTGGCGTGGTTGAACAGGTTAGCTTCATTCTTAGAAGAGCGTTCGCCATTTAACATGAGCTACGACGGCGACAGTGGTTGGCACAATTGGCTGAGTGGCATCCCCAACGCGGGCAAGTATGTGCTGGATGCCTTCGATCTTTGTCATGCGCGTGGGGTTTCCTACCTGCTCAGAAATGTGCCTGCACCGGGTGAATCTGTGGCTCCTGCGGCAGAGCTTCAATACCCTCGCGGCTTTCGACGATTGCCGTCATATATGCCTCCTTATTCCATCGGCCTCCTCCTGTTTAATAGACTGTCTACTCTACTTTTCTAGCTCTTATGCACATGAATTGTGGAAATCTCATCAGGTTCTCGTATTTATCGATGCCAGCCGCACGAAAATCTTCCGTGGGCTTTGGCTCTAGCACAGTTTCAATCACAAATCCATTCTTAGATAATGCCTCACAGATAGTGCCTAAACTATGGTAATAGCTTGGCATTAGCACTCTTTTCCCAAATCCAGTCCAATAACAGCTTACTTCTTGGGTCTCAAAATAGTTCTCCAATTTGATCGCGCACGTATCCCACTGCCAGAGCGCTCAAGATTCCATCAAACGAGCTACTATCGAGAAAAGACAGGCCTTCTTCCATATTTGCATGGTAGTATACTGCCCGATTCTCAGTCCGTTTGCGGGCATGTGAGAGCATTTTTTGGTTTGCATCTATTGCTGTAACCTGGGCTCCTCGGTCAAGAAGCCACTTTGTGTAGACACCAGGGCCGCATCCTGCGTCCAAAATATTCCTGCCATCGAATTCTTCTATGAGTGACATAGTTGCCGGACGTTCATAATACGCATTATGGGGCTTTGTGTCCGCCTGAGCAGAATATGCATCAGCCAATTCGTCGTATGCTACATTGGAGATTGAAGGTTTCATGTGGCACCTTACGGGAACGTGGGCGTCCCCATTCCCGGCATGTCGGTCGAGCTGGGGATGCTTGGGGTGCTCATGCCGCTGCCGCTCATATCGCCTCCGGATGACGGGATCGATCCTGGAACCTTGGACGTGGTCATATTGTTGGAGTTGGTCAAATTATTGGCGTTTGCGATCTTCGGCATATCCTTTGTCAGGTCGGTGGGAATTGGTGCAGGCACATTTCTGGAAATAGTCTGCAGCGACATCTCTTGCTTTCCGCCGTTCTTGCGAGAGACTGCGAGGGAGGGCGAACCCGCTTCGCCAAAGTCTCCGGCAAGGTCCATGGAAACGTTATCATCGGGCCGCAGCATCAGATCGAGACTCTTGAATGTGGACGAGGCCCCGCTCGCCGGGTCCAGAGAGGTCATGAGAAGCTGCAGCGTGCCCGGCTTGAGATTGCCCAGAGTGCTCATGCAAAAGGCACCCAGAGCCGGGTCCATGGAGATATTGATCCTGCCGGATGGATCGATCATCAGGCCTTGAAGGGTGATTCTCTGATAATTGGTGTCAATTGAGATGGTGGGTGACAGCTGGCTGCTGCTGCTCAGGCTTACATTATAGGAATCTCCTTGTGAGAAAAGATCCATGCTCTGATTCTGACCCTGTCCTAGATTAGGGACTGAGGACGCCAGGGCAAATCCGGGGGCAATGATGGTCGTATCCGCCTGATTCTTTTGGCTGCCATTGGAGGTGCTGTTGATATCTATAGCCAGGTGAGAGTCATTTATCAGGGCCGTGGGAAGCAAGATGACCGGCGGATGAGCGCAGCCCATACCCGTCAGTCCAAACTTAAGATTGCGAATCTCAGCTCCTGGGATCTCATTTACGAGCTGTCCTGATTCCAGGATACCGACTCTCTGGCCGTCTTCGTCAGTGATCAGGGTGCGAGCCTTGCCGCTCTGCCATATCTGTATGCTCTTCGTGCCCTGCCCTGTCCCTTGGCCGGCGCTGCCACCCGCTGTGCTCTTCTCCTCGCAGAAATCGCATTCTTGCAGCCTCAGCCGTGATGAGAGGGAGACGATCTCCAGATTCTTGGTGCTGGCGTTGCCGGAATAGAGGCTGTTTGGCTCATCCGGACTGGCTGATGCCAGGTAGCGCCAGGAATTGTTGATCGTATCCACCTCGATGAATCTGCTATCCTTGGGCCAGTTATTATCATATACCAGAATGCGGGCCGTGCCGTTGCCCAGCCCCTCTACCGCATAAGGAGTGATAGCATGGCCGCCGCTACCATCGGGCAGATAGATGCCCATGACCCACCATTCTCCTGCTCCCGATCCATTGCCGAAAGCCTCTGCCAGAGTATCCAGCACTGCCCGGGGGGACTCAAGAACCTTCTTGGCTCCTCCCGGCCTTGTGACCTGGGTGGTCCACCAATAGCCAATCTCGCGCTGCAGCATGACATCTTGCAGCGAGAGGTCAATAACGCTATTTCCTCCAAAGATGCCGGGGCTCGTCTCGTTGTAATACATAAGGCTGGATAGGACTGCGATGCCTTCACAGTGTCCGTTCTTCATGGCAGAGACGGCCTGGTTCATCCATCGCTCGGCAGGATAGGTGAGTGTGCACTTGCCATCGGCGGTGCTGGCGCAAACCTTGTCGCCGAACATGCGCTGCAGCTCCGCCGCGGTGAGGTCAACGGTAACTGGATCTTCACCATAGTTTTGAAAGCTGAATCCATCGATATTGGGACGAAAACCGCTATCGTTTATTGCCGCTCCCTCTAGAGAGAGCGTGCTGTTATTCTCGGCCCCTGCTCCGCAAAAAAATGCGGCATATAATGATAATATAGCTATCACTGTAAGATATTGCTGTTTCATAGTTACCCTGCCCCACCGGATTGGAAATTGCCGACTGGTTTTTCCTTGTGACTTTTACACTTGGGACTTATACATCTTTTGCCGCAAATATGATCGCAAAATTTATATTTTGGCCCGGTGGATGAGGGGCAAAAACGGAGTATACAATGAATGGAGTGGGTGTATAAATGAAGAGACTCTTCGCAGTAGTATCAATGATTTTATTAGCAGCAGTTTGCGTATTGAGTTTTGCTTATGCAGAGGAGCAGGCCGCGGCAAATGCGTCGATCAACGGTTCCCAGATAAACGGGAGCACGAATGCAACGCTCAGCAATGCGACGCTGGGAAATGATACTCTTCTCAACGAGACGCTTGGAAACGAAACAGTCTCCGAGAACGATACAAATCCATTTTCAGATGCAAAGAACCGCAAGCCGAGCTATAGATAAGCTTGTTTGATTTAATCAATTTTTTATTTAAAATTTTTTAAATATTAAAATAGCCTCATCAGTTCTTCAGCTATGACCCTGTAGCCTGCCTCATTTGGGTGGTCCAGGCCTGAGAGTATCATGCTGCCCAGGGGCATGCCCGCGTTAACTTTCCGCATCCATGCTCCATAGACATTAACAAAGCCCACATCCATCTCCTTAGCCACTCTATGCACCGCTTGATAGTAGTCCAAGACCATTCTGTCATAGGGCGGCGTCTCCAGGGGCTGGGAGGAGAGCAGCAGTATCTCCGAGTTGGGGCCGGCGCGGATGCGGCGCACCATCTCTACAAAGTTCATCTCGAACTCCTCCAAATCCAGACCGAGCGCGCAGTCATTGATGCCGAAGTTGATGGTAATCAGGTCCGGCTCGTAGGAGAGGACTGCCCAGTCCAGCCGGGCCAGGCCGTCCATGCTGGTGTCTCCGCAGGTTCCTGAGATGATCATCTCCACCACAGCCTCGGGATACTTTTCCGCCAGTGATTCCTTCCAAAAGGAGGGAAAGCCGCGCCGCACGCAGTAGCCGGCGGTGATGGAATCGCCAAAGGCCACAATGGTCACATTGCAGCCGCTCTCCAGGCTAATCCTCGTTTTTTCCACAAAGCTTCTCTGTCCTTCATCCATAGAAAGTGGTCCTCTCTAGCCTATTATTGGTGCTTTGCTGCCTTTACCGCAGCCTTCATATCGCGGATCAATTGCTCCAGCCGCTCCACCTCACCGCGGGCGATCAGGTCCACGCAGACCGAACCCACGATGGCGCCGTCAGCTCCTGCGGCGATAACTTCCGCTGCCTGGGCAGGGGTGGAGATGCCAAAGCCCACAGCTTTGGGCTTATCCCCAGGCACGCGAGCGATGAGGTCGCGCGTACTCTGCAGTACATCGCTTCTCGCGCCTGTCACTCCCGTGCGGGCTACCAGATAGAGAAAGCCCGTCGTCTCTTCTTCGATCATCTTTAGACGATTCGCAGGTGTATTGGGAGCCGCCAGGAAGATCAGATCAACACCTGCTCTGGCGCAGGCCTCCAAAAGTGGTCCCGCTTCCTCTGGTGGCAGGTCGGGCACAATCATGCCGGTAATGCCGGCGCGCTCGCAGTCCTGGGCAAATTTGTCAAGGCCGCGGGCATAGATCATGTTGTAGTAGCCCATGAATACCTTGGGGATTGCTACATTCGCCTCTGCTGCCACCTGGAAGTAGACATCGGTGTTCATTCCGGCGGCAATAGCCCTTTGCGCCGCTGCCTGGATGGTGGGGCCGTCCGCAATTGGGTCGGAGTGGGGCAGCCCAAGCTCAATGATATCCGCTCCTGCTGCAGCCAGCCGTCTCACCAGATCGGGTGTGGCCGCGGGCGTCGGGTCTCCTGCGCAGATGTAAACAATGAGCAGGGGTGCTCTTTCAAATGCCTCAGATATTCTCATAATCCATCACCGTTGCCAGATCTTTGTCGCCTCGTCCGGAGATGTTGATGATAGCCAGATCGCCCAGGGCTTCCGGCTCTTGCAGAGCATAGCCCACCGCGTGGGCCGATTCCAGAGCCGGAATGATGCCCTCCAGTTTGGACAGGGCATGAAATCCTCGCATAGCCGTCTTATCATCGGCGATCTTGGTCAGAACGCGTCCCCTTTCCGCCAGGAAGGCCAGCTCCGGGCCCACTCCGGGATAGTCCAGGCCAGCTGCCACGGAATAGGATTCTAGAATCTGGCCGTAGGGATCCTGCAGAATTTTGGTTAGAGCGCCGTGCAAAACGCCGTCAGTGCCGTGGCCCAGACTGGCTCCATGATCGGCAATCTTGTCCGTCTTGCCCAGGCCCCGCCCGCCTGCTTCCACCGCCAGAAGGCGCACCTCTTCATCCTCCAGGAATGGAGCGAATATTCCCATGGCATTGCTGCCTCCACCCACGCAGGCGGTAATGCTATCGGGCAGCCGGCCCTCTGCCTGTACTATCTGCCGGCGGGCCTCTTTGCCTATGACGCTCTGAAAGTCGCGCACCATGCTGGGAAAGGGATGAGCTCCTGCGGCGGTGCCCAAGAGATAATGGGTGTGATCAAAACTCGAAGCCCAGTCCCGCATAGCCTCGTTGATGGCGTCTTTGAGGGTCCGAGACCCGGATCGCACGGGTATGACCTCTGCCCCCATGAGCTGCATGCGATAGACATTCATCTTCTGCCTCTTTATGTCCACCTCGCCCATGTAGACCTGGGTCTCAAATCCCAGATTGGCTCCCACAATGGCCGTGGCTACGCCGTGCTGGCCGGCGCCCGTCTCGGCGATGAGGCGGGTCTTGCCCATCCTCTTGGCCACCAGTGCCTGGCCCAGGGTATTGTTGAGCTTATGCGCCCCGCCATGCACCAGATCCTCTCTCTTCAGGTAGACCTTGCGGCCAAGCTTTAAGCTGAGGTTTTTCGCATGGTAGAGGGATGTTGGTCTTCCGGCAAAGTTGCGGAGGGCCTGGCCCAGCTCCTCCTGGAAGTCATTGCTCTTCATGAGGCGCTGGTAAGCCTGCGCCAGCTCAGCCAGGGGCGTTACCAGCGTCTCTGGGACAAAGAGGCCTCCGTACCTGCCGAACTTGACTGCGGATATATTGGATATCTGACTATGCAAAGGATCACCGGCTTGTATGTACATTAAATGTACTAATTAATACTATGATGTATGAAAAGGTACATCTATGGGTGTATTTAAACTTAATCTAGACTCAATCGCAGCATCAGCTCAGATCCGGCGGCAGCTCTCCAGTCAGGCACTCTATTCTTTTCTGTGCGCTCTCCAGTCTGGCATTGCACAGCTTGACCAGCGTCATGCCCTTCTCATACAGGTCCAGGCTCTCCTCCAGGGTCATCTTTCCCTCTTCCAGCACCTCTACAATCTGCTCCAGACTGTCCAGAGCCTCTTCCAGGCCTATCTGTTCCTTCTTCATGTTGCTTCCTCGCAATCATCCCGGCATTCCATCACCCGGCAGCGCAGCCTTCCTTTTCCAAGAATCAGCTCGATTTCCTCGCCTGGTCGGACGTCCTGGGATTGCAGTATCAGGCCCTTTCCGGTGCGGGCGATGGCATAGCCCCGCAGCAAGGTGGCCCGCGGCCCGACGGCCAGCAGCCGTCCGCTTGCCAGTTCCAGACGGCTCTTTAGCTTCTGCATCTTTTCTGCCTGGGCGGAGTCCAGGCTTTGGCAAAGAATATCCAATCTCTGACGAGCGTCGCGTGCCAGAGAGTACATCCTCTTGGCGGATACATTTTGCTTTAGGTACTCCAGACGTTCCTCTTTTCGTTCCAGGTTCGTCCAGAGGGCGCGCATAATTCTGACCTGGGCGGTGCGCAGATCTTCTTTAATTTGCTCTACATCAGCTGCTGCCATCTTGGCCGCAGCCGTAGGCGTCGCGGCTCGCACATCTGCCACATAGTCGGCAATGGTCACATCCGTCTCATGCCCCACAGCTGAGATGACAGGCACATCGCAGGCGAAGATGGCCCGGGCCACAGTCTCGGAGTTAAAGCACCACAGATCCTCAGTCGAGCCGCCACCGCGGCAGACTATGATCACATCCGTCCGGCCTCGCAAGGCCAAAATTGCCGAGGCTACGCTCTCCTCGGCTCCGTCTCCCTGCACCTGAGCCGGAGAGAGGATGATTGCCGCGGGATAAGAGCCCAATGTGCGCAGAACATCTCGCAGCGCCGCACCCTGGGGAGATGTGACAATGCCGATTCGCTCTGGATACAAAGGCAGCGTCCTCTTTCTCTCCTGGGCGAATAGTCCCTCTGCAGCGAGCTTCTTTTTGAGCGCCTCCAGTTGCAGGTGCCGAAAGCCCACTCCCTCATCCTGCTTGAGGGCACGGGCTATCAACTGCACCCTGCCCTGGGGCCGGTAAACGGCAATATCACCGAATACCATCACATTCTTGCCGTCCTTCGGCTCAAACTCCAGGGAGAGGGCGCTGCCTTTGAAAAGAACGCAGGAGATGGAAGAGCCCTGGTCTTTGAGGGTGAAATACCTATGCCCCGACCGGTGATGAATGTAGTTGGAGACCTCGCCTCGCGCCCAGAGGTCATGCAGGCGGGGATCATTCTCCAGACGGTCCGCTATCCTCTGATTCAGGTCGGTAACTGTGAATATCTGGGTCAAGATGGCTTTCTTTGCACAGGCTGAATATTTAAGTGCGATTCATGCTTGGAGCGAAACTGATACAAATGTCGAATTTTCGCTTTATCTGTTTTTTTTTTCATGACTCATCATGGGCTTCACATCGCCCTATCGTTGGCCTTTTCCGGGAATCCCAGGAGTTCGAGCACCCGGTTTCGGATGCGGATCATATCCAAAGCGAGCAATTGGCCACTTTTCTCTCTCTTCTCCAAATAAACTAAGCAAAACGTCAAGCATCCGCTGACACCGACACCGCCGAGTATCATAGGAATAGTCTCGCTGGCTGGGGGCGCGAAAAACATCCTGTCAAGCCGGAGTTCTCCATAGATCTGCGGGAAATCCAACCTTCCAAGGTTCGTGACGATCATGCTCGGATGCTTGGAAATAACCTTCTTGGAGATGGCAAAAGCGATATTCTTTGAATCCTTTGCAAAGTTGGAGAGGTTTTCTGTCCGGTCGAAGCTCTCCGGGATTTTCTGGACATATTGTGCATAGCTGAAGATGGCATCGACAAGGGTCGGATCAAAATATCTCATGTCCAGAGCGGAAGTATCGAGTGTCTTCACTCTTTCCTGAATGATACTATGCAGCTCCCGGGCATTTTCCCAGAATGGTTTGTTTGGGCTGCATGAGAACTGCAAGTTGAAGTCTCCTGCAAAAAAGCAAAACGCTTCCTCGATATTCTCTCCAAGGTGCCTTCGCAGGTCAAATGGGATACCGATGGTTCTCTTTTCTTCTGGAAGTGGGCCCAGAACCTCCTGGCGTGCTGCAAGAAACGCTGTCGTCAATGCAGAGATGATGGTCACACCATTCTCTCGGCATCGAGCGATCAGGTCACACGTTTCCTTTGGCTCAAGCTGGAGAAGGGCCATACCATAACTGACCGTTTTCCAGAATGCATTATGGATCTCGGAAAAGTCCGCCCCGGAAAAATAATACGGTCTTTCTCTCCATTGGTTGTTAAAAATGTTGATAGTGGCTTCGGCCGGGGATTTTGATCTAGATAAACCCTCATCCTTCAACACATAATCGGTCAGATTAGGCGGTTTGATGGTCTTTATTTCCTTTGCCGGATCGGCATAACAGACAAGGACATCGCGGATCAGGTTTGCCACCGCAGTGCCGTCACAGATGCAGTGCTGGGCAAATGCAATCAGCTCCGAAACCTCTGGCGAATATACAAGCACGAACCTGATAAGTGGTCCTTTTTCCGGCTCGAACGGTATCATGTGCTCGCGGCGGATCTCGTCGAACCATTGGGTCTCGGATCTCCTTGGCACGACGCGCAATATTGTTTCGGGGACATTTTCCGTCGAGCACCAGGCATCATTATGATCATCGAATATGATTTTGCAGCTCGCCAGTGGATGCATCAGTCGGACCTTTTTAATCGATTGTACAAGATCCTTTTCAGCCACATCCCCTACAATCCGAGCGACTACGGCGATTTTTGATCTGACGCCCCAAAGGAATATTCTCTCTGTGTTGGAGAGACGGTGCGCACATCCCGAAAAATCGATATCACAGGTTTCCTGTTCATTCCGACTCATTTCGTCACCTCAATTCATCTTTAAGGCGAACTCAGGGCTAACCCCCGCCTTTTCAAAGGCGGGCTTCAGCCTGTGCCTATTACTTTCGCCCCGCGTACGTTGTCTGTATATATTCAGACCATCTATTAAAATTCGTCTGGCTTTGCTGCTAGATGTGGAAGAGACTCAGGTAGGTCAGCCAAACTAGATCTCAGAACTCCTGATAGCTGGTTGTGGCAGGAAGTCTGCCACGTAAAATCTGGAACGGCGAGCGTCGAAGCTATGAAACAATCGTCCTGGGGCGGCATGGCGTTGGTTGAAAGACCATAGATGCCTGCGACTTCTCTATATTTCCGCGCAGTTTAACTCGTTGCCCAAGGAGTTCCCATCTCTTCAGGGTGGGGAGGAATTGGGCGGTCCCGTGCGATATGAAACAATGGAGAGGTTTAACGAAGCTTGCAACCAAATAGCTGAGACTGTTTTTACTATCCATAGAGCCAACAAGATAGAAGTACAAAAGACCGTCTATTATTCCATTAGGGAGAAGTTCGGACTGTCTGCACAACTCACCATCCTTGCGATTTGTAAGGTATGTGAAGCTTACAAGAGAGACAAGTCTATCAAACCAGAATTTCGGCTCGATGGTGCGTTGGTCTATGATCAGAGGGTTCTTTCTTGGAAGGGACTTGACAAAGTGTCTCTGGTCACTCTCCAGGGCAGACAGATTATACCCATCAAGTTTGGAGACTTGTCTATCTTGGTATCAAGAACCTGGCGATAGATAGCGATGGAGAAGTACATTCCGGCGAGCAGACCACCAATACCAGAGAACGGCTCGACTCCCTGAAACCGGGCTCAAAAGCAAAGGCACAGCGTCGCAATTTGCATACATGGAATTTCGGATTGCTCAGGATGTTTGTAGACTACAACGCCAAGATCGCAGGCGTTCCCCTGGTCTTTGTCGATCCGCGGAACACTTCCCGAACCTGTCCATCTTGCGTCCATATTTTTGTGCAGTCACAATATATAAAAAAGCAAAAATGCGGGCGTGGAAAGCCCGCTACCGACTCAAAAGTTGTCCAGAGTTCCCATTCCTTCATCTGTGGTCGTCAAGCCGAATTCATCCGCCGGCGGCTGCCAGTCTCCTCCATATCTTTGCGTCTTCGCCGGCTGATCTGAACCGCCCACCACCACCGAGGCGCTGACATCGGCACTGGCCGATCCTGATCCATCCAAACTGTAGGCCTGCAGATGAGCCTGATTGGTATAGGCCCCATTTCTCTTGGCCTGGGCGCTGTAGGTGATGGTCTCGACCTCTCCCGGCGGTACCGCCGTCAGTGTCCAGGTTGTCTGATCCTGGCTGAAATCAGACGGTGTCTGGGAAGAGGTGACGATTGACAGGTCGGGCGGCATGTAATCGATGACCTGCACTGCCATAGTGCTGCTCCCTGCATTCTTGACGCTGATCTTGTAGTGGATCAGAGTGGGATCAGCCGGATCCAGGGTAGCAGTCTTCTCAGCCAAGAGCTGCGGCTGGCAGCATGGCAGCCATGCCCTTTCCATGGCAGAGATGTTCCTGCCAACGGTCTGACCGTTGCTGTGCCATCCCGTGGCCTCCACCACATTCACCAGATCTCCCGCCTCTTCGGTGACATTCAGCCGGAGACGGATGGTGTTAGTGCTTCCGATGCCCAGGGAGACAATGGTCCAGTTGGCGTATTCTGCCGTCTGCTCAGCTGGCCGCAGCGAGGAGTCGATGAACTGGGTGCCCGCCGGGAAGGTATCTCGGACATAAATTGGGCCCAGCGATCGGCTGCCGTCATTGATCATGGTTATGGTGTACTCGGCTATGGTGGCGTTCACCTTTCTAACCAATCCATATGTCAGGCGGCCATCTTTGTACACAGTGATATGAGGCACGTCGTACCTGGAAACGCCAGTGAGTGCCATCTTGCGGCTGATGGAAAACTCGCCCACATATTGCTCATCCATGTCGATCTGCTCCTGGCTGTCAGTAGAGTTGCTGCTGTTTCCGGAGAGCCTTGTGCCGGCTCCCTCTTTGCCGCTCTCCAGGAGCGTTCGGAAGCGAGCCTGGCCCTTGAATCGGGCCTCTGTATCCATCTCGCTGAGGCCTTTGATCTTTGTCGTCTTGTTCAGATATTCCAGACTGGAGAATTCCTGGCCGATGTAGCTCTTGAGGGTTGCGTCCTCGCCGGCGATGCAGCTCTTATTGGTCAGTCCTCCTCCCCGCAGCTGCGCGTTGCTGCTCTTGGTGAACATGCCCTCCTTCCACTTCATGGATTGGTTTACAGCTAGCCGCGGTGTGTAGGTGAAGTTAGCCGGTGCATGAACCAGCTTTATATCCTTGGCCATGTAACTTGAGCCGCTTACCACCTCTTCTTCTACACTGTAGCTTCCCGTGCCGTACTCATAGGTGCCCTGGCTGGAACGGACCGTCTTGGCAGTCGAGACGGTTCCATTGCCCTGCACGGAGCGGTTGGTCATGACGTTATCACCGTACTCATCTGCGTACTCGCTGATGTTGAAGCGTCCCGTATAGTCCTCACGTGAATCATAGACCGGCTTCTCAAAGGGCTTGACATCTGCGATCGGCTTCTTGAGAACGCCGATGTGTCCGGCTCCCTCAAATTCGACATCAGTTTTCAGAGTGCTGCCGTTCTCGCTCATCTTGAGGCTCTGGTCGCGTTCAATGCTGGTGGCATAGCGGTAGGATTCCCGAACTGATGCCTTGGAGATCTCGTTTTTGCCCCGTATATCTTCCGTCCATCGATCTTTGTAGTCTATCGATCTGTTGCCGGGCAGCTTGAAGCTGGTCGGACGGTGGGTGGCGGATAGGCTGGTAATAGACTCTGTGGTGCGGTTTTCCATAATAAATCGGGAGATATGCTCGGTCTGGTAGTTGCCGCTGCCGCTCTCCCGGACGCTTATGACCGTCCCAGGTTTCTCATCCAGAGTTACACTGGCAGAGGAGCTTACCGGTCCCGTCTCGCTCGATGTTATTTTCACCTGGTTGGTGAGTGTGTATGGCTCCGGCCTGGTGTCCATATCATTGTGCACTCGGACGAATCCTTCTCCCTTCACGCTCTGCTGCATGTTGAAGGTCAGATTGGCCCTCTCCGGCATGAGCAGGGTTACGTCAATATGCCCGGACTCTCCCGGCTTTAGTGTGCCTATGGTCCAGATGCTGTTGTTGCCCTGATCGGGCGCAATGCTTGCCGAGAGGAACAGGCTGCTTTTGGGATAGAGCTCGGTCAGGACCACATTGTGAAGGTCAATGTTGCCCTCATTGGCAAAGGTGATCCTGAAGACTGCCTCGCCTCCGGACGTGACCGATTTTGTAAGGCAGGTCTTGGCCAGATTGAGGATTGGGTTAGGCTTAATGATTGGATCTTGCTTGGTGTATACTCCCGCATCCAGGCTCAGGTCCGTCTGGCCCAAATCGATCTGGAATACAGCAGTCTTGCCGCTGGAATCTGGATTGCTGTCCTTGTCTGTATCGGTGCCCTGGTTTTGCCCCGTGAAGTCAAATCCGTCCGGCAATCCGAATATCAGGTAGTACTGGCCGGGTGACACCTTGAACAGGTACTTTCCATTCTCATCGGTGGTGGTGAAGCCAACTTCTTTTCCATCCAGGGAATAGAGAGTCACTTTTACGTCTGCGATCCCAGGTTCGCCTTCATCCTGGATACCGTTTTTGTTGTTATCGACCCAGACGAAGTCGCCCAGCGCAGTAGTGATTATTGGGTCTTGCTTGGTGTATACTCCCGCGTCCAGGCTCAGATATGCCTGGCCTGAATTGATCTGGAATACAGCAGTCTTGCCGCTGGAATCTGGATTGCTGTCCTTATCTGTATCGGTGCCCTGGTTTTGCTTTGTGAAGGCAAATGCGTCCGGCAATCCGAATATCAGATAGTACTGGCCGGGCGAGACCTCGAACAGGTACTTTCCATTCTCATCGGTGGTGGCGCTGCCAACTTCTTTTCCATCCAGGGAATAGAGAGTCACTTTTACGTCTGCTATCCCTGGTTCGCCTTCATCCTGGATACCGTCTTTGTTGTAATCGACCCAGACAAAGTCGCCCAGTGTCGTCTTCTCATTCAGCCCGGCATCCCGGCTCATATCGCTCGCACCGGAGGGAAGGTTGAAGGCATCCGTCCTGCCGTTCGAGGCTGCATCGCTGTCCTGATTGTCGTCAGCATCCTGGTCCATGGAGCTGAAGTGGTATCCATCAGGGGCATGGAAGAGCAGATAATAATCGCCTGGAGCAAGCTGCACAAATATGTAATGCCCACTGCCATCCGTGGTTGTGCTCGCTGCCAATGTGCCGTCTGACCTGAAAAGCTCAACCAGTACATTCGGAATCCCTGCTTCACCGCTCTGGAAGACGCCATCTGCGTTAGAGTCGTACCAGACGTAGTCGCCCAGCGATGCCGGCATTATCACTCCGGCATCGATAGTCGGATCATTCTTGCCCGTTGTCAGGGTTACAGAAGCCGTCCTGCCGCTTGAGTCAGCGTTGCTGTCTTTTGCTGGGTCGCTTCCCTGGCCAGAGGCGGTGAAGCTGTAGCCTTGCGGCGGGCTGAAGATCAGATAGTATGTTCCTGCGTCAAGTTCTGTGAAGTCGTAGTAGCCGTTTGCATCTGTGGATTTGGTTTTAACCAGTGTGTCATCCGAGCGATAGAGGTTCACGACAACTCCGGCTACGCCCGGTTCATTTTGATCCTGAATTCCGTTGCCGTTTACGTCCAACCAGACGGTGTCTCCTAAAGATGCCGGTCCGAAGAGGCCGGCATCCCAGGAAGGATCGTTCTGGCCGGATACGAGGACGATCGGGCCGGTCAGGCCTGCATCATTCGTGTCGCTGTCAAGCAGGTTATCTCCGGCATCCTTGGGGCTGAATTTGAGGCCAGCTGGAGCCAGGAACTTGAGCGAATAGGTGCCGGGCTGAAGATCTGTGAAGCCATAGTAGCCGTTAGCATCGGTGGATGTTGTCTGAAGCAGATTGCCATCGGCATCATAAAGCTGCACCGAAACGCCGGGTATGCCTGCTTCTCCAGCGTCCTGCAGGCCGTTGGCATCGGCATCGTTCCATACATAATCACCCAGCGAGGATTTGCGATTCAGTCCCGCCCACCAGGTCAGATCTGATTCGCCTGAGAGCAGGGTTGTGATCTCTGTCCTTCCGCTGACTGCAGGATCGCTATCCGTGTTGTCGTCACCGCCCTGGTTTGCAGGGCTGAAGCTGTAGCCCTGCGGGGACAGGAATGTCAGATAGTAATCACCGGGCACCAGATCCGGGAACAGATACTGGCCGTTTGCATCGGTAGTCGTGGTCCCGACAAGGGTTCCGTCGGAATGGTAGAGATTGACGGTAACCGCAGAGATGGCCGAGCCTTCGCCTGGCAAGTAGACGCCGTCTGCATTCGGGTCCTCCCAGATAAATCCACCCAGGGCGGACAGCCGGTAGTATCCTGCGTCCCAGGAGATATCATTCTCTCCGGATGCAAGCGATGTGATGGCGGTCTTGCCATCGGTTCCCGTGTCGCTGTCCAGGGCATCGTTTCCTCCCTGGTCGGCAGGGCTCTGATAATGTCCCTCCGGGGCGGCGAATACCAGATAGTAGTCCCCAGGACGCAGGTCTGTGAACTGGTACCAGCCGTTGGCATCGGTAAAGGTCTCGGCAATCTTCGTTCCTGATGCACTGTAAAGCTCTACCTTGACTGTCGCCAGTCCAGGCTCGCCCTGCTCCTGAATGCCGTTGGCGTTCCTGTCCGTCCAGACATAATCGCCAATCGACGCCATTCGGAAAGCTCCTGCATCTTGTTCGAGATTGTTTTCGCCCGAGACCAGGCTGATGATATTCGTCTTGCCGTCCAATCCGGCATCGCTGTTATGGGCAGCATCGCCCATGCCATTGGGGCTCCAGCTGAAGCCGTTTGGCAGCACAAACTGGACGAAGTAGTCGCCAGGATTCAGGTCTGGGAATTCATAGTATCCGTTAGCATCTGTGGTTGTCTCTGCCAGTTTATTGCCGGAGGCATCAAAGAGCAGGACTGTAGCAGCGGGTATGCCGGTCTCGCCCGGCTCCTGAATTCCGTTGGCATTGAGGTCTTCCCAGAAGAAGTCACCCAGGGATGCCTTGCGGTTAAGTCCGGCATCGATGTTCAGGTTGATCTCCTCAGAGGCGAGGCTGATGGTATCCGTCTGGCCATTCGAATCGGCGTTGCTGTCTACTGCCTTATCGCCGCCCTGATCCTTGGGGCTGAAGCTGTCGTATCCCGTGGGTTTGGTGAAGACCACGGAGTAGCTTCCTGGAGCCAGGTCTGTGAATTGGTATTTTCCGTCTGCATGAGTAGTGGTTGTGCTCGCAGCCACGCCGGACTTGTAGAGGGTGACGGTTACGTCAGCTATGCCCTCTTCGCCCGAATCCTGGATGCCGTTGTTATTTTTATCATGCCAGACAAAGTCGCCCAGGGATGCGGGCAGATATAGCCCCGCTTTCAATGTGCCGTCACATGTCGTCTGTCCTGAGGTCAGAATGATGGTGCTTGTCTTTCCGTCCGGGTTCAGAACTTTGGTTTCGCTGCCCGATTGCTCTATTATGAATTGGTAATTTGTGCTGCTGGGTTTAGCGAGAACCAAATAATAAGTTCCCGGCTGAAGGTTGCTGAAGCTATATGCACCGTTTTGATCGGTGGATGCAGTGGCCTTCAGAACATCAGCTCCGCCGAAATCATCCATTCTGTAGAGGGTGACAAAGACGCCTTGCAGCCCGCTTTCGCTCGAATCTTTTATGCCGTTGCCGTTGGTGTCCACCCAGGCTAAACCGTTTGAGCAGGTGTACTTGTAGAGCCCGGCATCCCATGTGAGATCACTGTCTCCGGACAGAAGTGTGGTGGGGGCGGTCTTGCCGCTGGCAGCATCCGCATCGCTGTCCTTCGCATCATCTCCGTCCTGATCCTTGGGGCTGAAGCTGTCGTATTCTGCAGGTTTGGCGAATGCCACGGAGTAGCTTCCCGGAACCAGGCCACTGAACAGGTATTTCCCGTTAGCGTCGGTTGTGATTGTGCTGGTGGTTCCATCTGGCTTGTGGAGAGTGACTGTTACGTCCGCTATTCCTTCCTCGCTGCCGTCTTTAATGCCGTTGGCATTCTTGTCATGCCAGACATAATCTCCCAAAGAGGCCAGCTTGTAAACTCCCGCGTCCCATGTCAGATCATCCTGACCTGATAACAGGGTTATGGCTGTTGTCTCGCCGGAGCTGAGGTCAGCATTGCTGTCGGCAGCGTTGTCTCCGCCCTCATCTTCGGGGCTGAAGCTGTCGTATCCTGCGGGTTTGTCGAATACCACGGAGTAGCTTCCCGGAACCAGGCCGGTAAATTTGTATTTGCCGTCAGCATTCGTGGTGGCTATGCTCGTGGCCCCTCCGGGATTGTGGAGGGTGACGGTTACGCCAGCTATGCCCTCCTCGCCGGCATCCTGGATGCCATTTGCATTTTTATCATGCCAGACGAAATCGCCCAATGAAGCATACTTGTAGACTCCAGCATCCCATGTCGGATCATCCTGACCTGATACCAGTGTTATGGTTGCCGTCTGACCTGTGGCAGTATCTGCATCGCTGTCTATCGCATCATCGCCGCCCTGATCCACGGGGCTGAAGCTGTCGTATCCTGCGGGTTTGTCGAATGTCATGGAGTAGCTACCTGGGACCAGGTCGATGAACTGGTAGTTGCCGCCAGGACCGGTGGCGGTTATGCTCGTTTCTCCGCCGGGCTTGTGCAGGGTGACGGTTACGCCCTCTATGCCTTCCTCGCCGGTCTCCTGGATGCCGTTTGCATTCTTGTCATTCCAGACGAAATCGCCTAGGGATGCGGGCAGATACAGCCCGGCCTTCAATGTGCCGTCGCATGGCTGGCCTGAGGTCAGATCGACTGTGCCAGTCTGACCAGACGAATCCTGAACCTGCGTATCGCTGCCCGTTGATTCGACGATGAACAGGTAATTTGTACCGCTGGGTTTAGCGAATACCACATAATAAGTTCCCGGCTGAAGGTTGCTGAAGCTGTATGCGCCGCTTGAATCTGTGGACATGATTGCTTTCTGAACATCAGTTCCCCCGAAATCATCCTTTCTGTAGAGGGTGACAAAGACGCCTTCCAGCTCATTTTCGCTCGGGTCCATTATACCGTTGCCGTTGGTGTCCACCCAGGCCTGGCCGCCTAAGCAGGTGTACTTGTAGAGCCCGGCATCCCATGTGAGATCACTGTCTCCGGAATGGAGCGCGGTGGAGGCAGTCTGGCCGCTGGCAGTATCAGCATCGCTGTCGGCAGCATTGTCCCCACCCTGATCCATGGGGCTGAAGCTGTTGTATTCTGCAGGTTTGTCGAATCCCACGGAGTAGCTTCCCGGGACCAGGTCGGTGAATTTGTAGCTGCCGTCAGGGCTAGTGGTGGTTGTGCCGCTGGTCACGCCAGACTTGTAGAGGGTAACGGTTACGCCCGCTACACCTTCCTCGCCGATCTCCTGGATGCCGTTTGCATTCCGATCGTGCCAGACGAAGTCGCCTAGGGATGCTGGCAGATACAGCCCTGCCTTCAATGTGCCGTCACATGGCTGGCCTGAGGTCAGATCGACTGTGCCAGTCTGACCAGACGAATCCTGAACCTGCGTATCGCTGCCCGCTCCCTTGGTTATGAACAGGTAATTTGTGCCGGTGGGTTTAGCGAATACCACATAATATGTTCCTGGCTGAAGATCACTGAAGCTGTAAGCGCCGCTTGAATCGGTAGATGTGACGCCCTTCTGAACATCAGAGCCTCCGAAATCATCCATTCTGTAGAGAGTAACGGAGACGCTTTCCAGCCCATTTTCGCTCGAGTCCTTTATGCCGTTGCCGTTGGTGTCCACCCAGGCCTGGCCGCCTAAGCAAGCATCTTTGCAGAGCCCGGCATCCCATGTAGGATCGTGAACTCCGGACTGAAGCGTGATGGGGGCGGTCTGACCGTCGGCAATATCCGCATCGCTGTCCTTCGCATCATCTCCGCCCTGGTCCAAGGAGCTGAAGCTATCGTATTCAGTGGGTTTGGTGAATCCTACGGAGTAGCTTCCTGGAACCAGGCCGGTGAATTGGTAGCTACCATCAGCACCAGTTTTAGTTGCGCCTGCGGCCAAGCCAGAATTGTAGAGGTTAACGGTCACATCCGCTATTCCCTCTTCGCCAGCGTCCTGGATGCCGTTTGCATTCCTGTCGTGCCAGACGAAGTCGCCCAGGGAAGCGTACTTGTAAACTCCAGCGTCCCACGTGAGATCTTCCTGTCCTGATGCCAGGGTTATGTCTGCCGTCTGGCCCGCAGCTGTATCTGCATCGCTGTCCTTCGCATCATCTCCACCCTGACCCATGGGGCTGAAGCTGTCGTATCCCGAGGGTTTGTCGAATTTCACTGAGTAGACGCCAGGAACCAGGTTGGTGAATTTGTAGCTGCCGTCAGGATCCGTGGTGGTTGTGCTGCTGGCCACGCCGGACTTGTAGAGGATAACGTTTACGCCCTCTATGCCTTCCTCGCCGTTCTCCTGGATTCCATTGGCATTCCTATCGTGCCAGACGAAGTCACCCAGGGAAGCATATTTGTAAACTCCAGCGTCCCACGTGAGATCTTCCTGTCCTGATACCAGGGTTATGTCTGCCGTCCGGCCAGATGTCGTGTCTGCATCGCTGTTCTTGTCCGTATCACCGATGCCCTTGGGGCTGAAGCTATCGTATTCTGAGGGTTTGTCGAATTTCACTGAGTAGACGCCAGGAACCAGGTTGGTGAATTTGTAGCTGCCGTCAGGGCCCGTGGTGGTTGTGCCGCTTACCACGCCAGACTTGTAAAGGGCGACAGTTGCGCCAGCTATGCCTTCCTCGCCGTTCTCCTGGATGCCGTTGGCATTCTTATCATGCCAGACGAAGTCTCCCAGGGATGCGGGCAGATACAGCCCGGCCTTCAACGTGCTGTCGCATGTCGTCTGTCCTGAGGTTAGAGTGACTGGGCTCGTTTGTCCAGCCGAATTCGTGACCTTGGTATCGCTGCCTGTTGATTCGACTATGAACTGGTAATTTGTGCCGCTGGGTTTAGAGAATACCACATAATATTTTCCAGGCTGAAGGTTGCTGAAGCTGTAAGCTCCGTTTGAATCGGTGGATGTGACGCCCTTCTGAACATCAGCTCCGCCGAAATCATCCTTTCTGTAGAGGGTGACAAAGACGCCTTGCAGCCCGCTTTCACTCGAATCTTTTATGCCGTTGCCGTTGGTGTCAACCCATGCTAAACCGTTCAAGCAGGTGTACTTGAAAACTCCTGTATCCCATGTGAGATCGTTATCACCGGACTGAAGTGTGGTAGACGCAGTCTGACCGGTGGCGGTATCTGCATCGCTGTCCACTGCATTATCGCTGCCCTGATCCTTTGGGCTGAAGCTGTCGTATCCTGCGGGTTTGGTGAATGTCACGTAGTAGCTGCCCGGAACCAGGCTGCTGAATAGGTATTTGCCGTCTGCACCAGTGGTGGTTGTGCCGGTGGTGCCGTCAGGCTTGTGGAGAGTGACAGTTACGTCCGCTATTCCTTCCTCGCTGCCGTCTTGAATGCCGTTTGCATTCTTATCATTCCAGACCAAGTCTCCCAGGGATGCGTACTTGTAAACTCCTGCGTCCCATGTGAGATCGTTATCACCGGACTGAAGCGTAGTAGAAGCAGTCTGACCAGTGCCAGCATCCGCATCGCTGTCTATAGCGTTATCGCTTCCCTGATCCCTGGGGCTGAAGCTGTCGTAACCAGTGGGTTTGGTAAAGGCCACGTAGTAGCTTCCTGGAACCAGGCTGCTGAATAGGTATTTTCCGTCTGCATCGGTGGTGGCTGTGCTGGTTGTGCCGTCAGGCTTGTGGAGGGTAACGGTTACGTCCTGAATACCGCTCTCGCCAGTTTCCTGGATGCCGTTGGCATTCTTGTCATGCCAGACATAATCTCCCAAAGAGGCCAGCTTGTAGACTCCTGCGTCCCATGTCGGATCATCCTGACCTGATACCAGTGTTATGGTTGCCGTCTGGCCGGTGGCAGTATCCGCATCGCTGTCTACCGCATCATCGCTTCCCTGATCCCTGGAGCTGAAGCTGTCGTAACCAGTGGGTTTGGTGAAGGCTACGTGGTAGCTTCCCGGAACCAGGCCGCTGAATTGGTATTTGCCGTTAGCGTCGGTAGTGGTTGTGCTGGTGGTGGCGTCAGGCTTGGTTAGGGTGACTGTTGCACCCTGAATGCCGCTCTCGCCTGTCTCTTGGATGCCGTTGGCATTCTTATCATGCCAGACGAAGTCGCCCAGGGATGCCGGCAGATATAGCCCTGCTTTCAGGGTTCCGTCACATGCCTGGCCTGAGGATAGAGCGACTGTGCTCGTCTTGCCGCTGGAGTCCAGGACTTGGGCTTCGCTGCCAGTTGACTTGATTATGAACAGGTAATTTGTGCCTGAGGGTTTGGCGAATACCGCATAATAAGTTCCCGGCTGAAGGTTGCTGAAGCTGTAAGCTCCGTTTAGATCTGTGGAAGTGACGCCCTTCTGAACATCAGAGCCTCCGAAATCATCCTTTCTGTAGAGGGTGACAAAGACACCTTGCAGCCCATTTTCGCTTCCGTCTTTTATGCCGTTGCCGTTGGTGTCTACCCAGGCCAAACCGCTCAAGCATGTGTACTTGAAAACTCCTGCATCCCATGTGTTATCAACACTGCCTGACTGAAGTGTGATAGAAGCAGTCTGACCGGTGGCAATATCCGCATCGCTATCATAGTTATTGTTTCCCTTGTCCTTGGGGCTGAAGCTATCGTATCCTATGGATTTGGTAAAGACCACATAGTAGCTTCCCGGAACCAGCCCGGTGAATTGGTAGATGCCGCCAGCGCCGGTTGTAGTTGTGCTCGTGGCCCCGCCGGGCTTGTAGAGAGTTACGGTTGCGCCCGCTATTCCTTCTTCCCCCGTATCCTGAACGCCGTTGGCATTTTTGTCGTGCCAGACGAAGTTGCCCAGGGAAGCATACTTGTAAAATCCTGCATCCCATGTAAGATCATTATCGCCTGACTGAAGTGTGGTGGAAGCGGTCTGCCCGGTGGCAGTATCTGCATCGCTGTCCTTCGCATTATTGCTGCCCTGGTCCATGGGGCTGAAGCTGTCGTATCCTGTGGGTTTGGTGAATATCACGTAGTAGCTTCCTGGAACCAGGCCGGTGAATTTGTAGGTGCCGCCAGTGCCGGTTGTGGTTGTGCTGGTGCTGCCGTCTGGCCTGTGGAGTGTGACAGTCGCTCCGGATATTCCGGTATCGCCAGTATCCTGGATGCCGTTGGCATTCTTATCATGCCAGACGAAGTCGCCCAGGGAAGCGTACTTGTAAACTCCTGCGTCCCATGTGAGATCATCCTGACCTGATACTAGGGTTATGGCTGCCGTCTGGCCCGTAGTCGTGTCTGCATCGCTGTCCGCCGTATTATCGCTGCCCTGATTCTTGAGGCTGAAGCTATCGTATCCTGTGGGTTTGGTGAAGACCACGGAATAGCTGCCCGGAACCAGGTCGCTGAAGAGATATTTTCCGTTAGCGTCGGTGGCAGCTGTGCTGGTGCTGCCGTCAGGCTTGTGGAGTGTGACGGTTGCACCGGATATTCCTATCTCGCCTGTTTCCTGAATGCCGTTGGCATTCTTATCATGCCAGACGAAGTCGCCCAGGGATGCAGGTAGATATAGCCCTGCTTTCAGGGTGCTGTCACATGTCTGGCCTGAGGATAGAGAGACTGTGCTCGTCTTGCCGCTAGAGTCCATGACTTGGGTCTCGCTGCCAGTTGACTTGATTATGAATTGGTAATTAGTTCCTGAGGGTTTGGTGAATACCACATAGTAAGTTCCCGGCTGAAGGTTGCTGAAGCCATAGGCACCGTTTGAATCGGTGGATATAGTGGCCTTCAGAACATCAGAGCCTCCGAAATCATCCTTTCTGTAGAGGGCGACAGAGACACCTTCCAGCCCATTCTCGCTTCCGTCTTTTATGCCGTTGCCGTTGGTGTCCACCCAGGCTAAACCGTTGAGGCATGTAGGAATGTACAGGCCTGCATCTACCGTATTATCGCAAGATATGGTTTCTCCTATCGATAGGGTTCTCGTATCGGTTTTGCCGTAAGTTGCACCGGCTGTGTTTTCGGCATTGCTGTCCGTGTCAGCCGTGCCAAGGCCTTTGGGGGTAAAAACGTAGCTCGATGATGGGGGCGGCGAGAACAACAAATAATAATCTCCTGGCTCCAGATGGCTGAAGCTGTATGCACCGTCTGCCTGGGTTGTGAAGGGCAAACCTACCTGAGTGCCGTCAGATTTGAAGAGGGTAACAGTTGCACCGGTTATGCCCGGCTCGCTGGCATCTTGCCTGCCGTTTCCATTTATATCCTCCCAGACCTTATCTCCTATGCAAGCGACAGCAGCGTTGATGGTCTTGGAAGCGGTCAGCTCCGGCTCCATTCTTCTCTCCGGGTTATCGGTTGGGCTGAGCTTGGTATAATAGTCGGCAATCACCCTATTGTTCAATATACCGGTCTGAACATTATCATCGATTTTCGCCTGGTAGCTGAGCTTGATCGGATTGCCCGAGACCCATGTTTGCTCTACCTGATCGAAATGCCACTTGAGGACTTTTGTACTGGCTGATGTATCATCTGTAGTCCCTGCGGGACCCTGTATTACATTGATGGAACCGGGAACGTAGGTCATGCCTGTGGGCAGCGTGTCCTGCACGTCTACTTGATAAGCTGCTGCATGGCTGCTCGCATCATGATAGAGGGTTATGGTGTAAGTAACCGTATCTCCTGGATGATACATCGGATGATGGGTTATCGGATGGTCCACCGTATTGTCTACGGCCTTTTCCAGCTTCAGCTTAGGCTCCACCAGACTCACGCTCTCGTCATCACTGTCCGTGGAAGTCTGGCCGTAGACGGTACGAACCAGGTCGACCTTGTTGACCAGGGTGTCGCCGTCTTTGTTGTAAGATACGCCATTGACCTTATCCTTTACCACGGCATGCAGAGTTATTTGCACCGTCTTGGCACCGACAAAGTCCGGCAGGCTCCAGGTAATGAGCAGATCTTCTCCTGAGACTTCCTTGGTTACGGCAATTCCTGAGCAGCTGGCAGGATCGCTGCAGCTGTAATAATCGGATCCCACCACATCCAGGCCCTTGGGAAGGGTATCTTTGATCAACACGTTGGTGAAAGGCACACCAGTGCCCAAAAGGGAGGCGGTGATGATGAAATCCACCTTGTCTCCTATGGTGAGAGTGCTGGCGGTAGCACTCTTGGTTACCGTCACGTATGTGGCAGCAGCAGTGTCATCATCTGAGCCGTAAACGCAGCCTGAAGAGCATTTCCCTTCTGCGTGGACATTGTTGTTCATATCCGAGCTGGTTGTGGTCAGCGTTGCCTTGACTACCTTTGTCCATGATCCGCCGTTCCCGGCCAGGGTTGGCAGGGACCATGTCACCACGGTACCTGATCCGCCTGATTGAATAGTCCCTCCAGGCACATCGTTGGCGGGGTCGCTGATCTGGTAAGCCGATCCAAAGGTGTCCGTCACTACGACATTCTCGGCATCAGCCGTTCCTGTGTTCGTAACAGTCAGCGTCCAGGAATTCTTCTGACCCACCACTGCTTTCTGGTCATGAGGGGTCTTGGTCACAATCAGATTGGGCGCAAGTATTGTGACCGGCGAGGATGCTGTCCGAGTGACTGAATAGCCGCATAGATCATAGCCGCTGAAGGTAGCTGCGTTTCTCGGATTGGTGGCGGAGCTATCGCAATGGGTGCCGTCATCCAATATCTTGAAAGTGACTACAAGTGAGTCGTCCTTGAGCATTTTATTGTCTGTAAAGAGGCCCGTAAGATCCCATGTCAAGGTCGCAGGAGATGTACCGGTCGATGTGGGCGCGGGCATTGTCACTGCATTGCCGTTGATCGTAGCGGAAGAAATGCCATTGTAGACGAAACCCTCCGGAATGGTATCTACCAATGTAAATGGTCCCTTCGCAGTAGCTCCTGTATTGGAAATAGTCAGGGTAATTATCCCGCTGCAGACATTTACATTAGATGTTTGGGATATGCCGAAGGTGGGTTTGGTCTTTAGATCGACATTGATGGGGGTGGAAGCACTCGTGTGTTTGGTATCACCACAGCATACCCATGTGACCGTGG
>Ga0074199_1000561_pt1 | contig 54214 bp, 42 predicted proteins | sample EPASupsiteSAE347_FD_64528 | JGI IMG/M metagenome (GOLD analysis project Ga0074199, IMG submission 64528) | Bioremediated contaminated groundwater from EPA Superfund site, New Mexico - Sample SAE3-47 | ecosystem: Environmental > Aquatic > Deep subsurface > Groundwater > Contaminated ... | reverse complement strand
CAATTCTCTTGAAATTGATGAATTCGTCTATTCAAACAATAATACGTCTACATAGTTATTATAGATAGCGGTCAATAGTTTTTCATAATTTTGCCAATTAATAAAAATAAATAATATTAAATATCAAGATTGAAATGACATAAACAAATCAACAGTTATTATTAATTATTGGAGTAAAATAAAGTTTAAATTTAATTGATGGCAAAGTATAAATATTGTTAAGTGCATTAATTTTTATTAGGTGATGGAGATTATGTCATTTTATCGAAGTAAGATCGCTCTAGCCGTTTTGATGTGCTTGTTGTTCCTTCTTGCAAATGGAATGACAACTGCATCTGCTGTGGTTGATACCTGTCCATTTTCCAATAAGAATATAGCTCCGGATGATACTATTGTGGTCTCAGGTCCCGCACCTGATGCGTCACAGACCCAACTGGGAATCACCTGGAAATATAAGTGGATCACGAAGGATAGTACAGGTACTGTAGTGGATCAAACTATAGAGATTGAAGGAGAACCTGGACGCACATATCAGTATACAGTGCCCCAGACTGGTTATTCAGAGTGGTATTCTGTTGAATTATATGTCACCGCTGTGCAGGCTGATACCTGTATCAATCAGGCATGTGCAAAGTTCAGAGTATTGAAGCCAGAAGATTGCTCGATGGAGTCATCACCCGAAGAAACCATCATCTGCACGGAAGACGACATGAGCTACACTTATAGTACAGGCAGCATCCCATCAGAGGTCCGGCAAAGGTGGTGGATCTTCCCAGAGGCGAATTTCCCTGGTGCAAACCTGGTCACCTGGGGCGGATACGGCAGTTATAAAGTGCCGGGTCCCGATACGAACTCGATTACTAATAACTGGCATAACATGCCAACAGGAAGATATGTAGTGTTCACAGGATATTACCCCAAGACAGGAAATGACAAGACTCCCTTAGGATCGTGTCAGATGATCATTACAATTGTTGCCAAACCAGCTAATACTATCACGGAGGGCTTCTAGAGTCATTTGAGTAAAGGGAATAAAAGAGGCGACCTTCTTGAAGGGAGCCTTCGTTCCATCTTTTTTGATGAGCAGTTAGTGATCATATTGATGCAGGCAAAAAATTTGCCGGGATCGGATGGCTGAATGCTACAGATATACCTCATCGCAATTCAAAAAAAATTCAAATTTATGCAAACTATATTTATAATTATATTTATATTGATAAGTTTATTAAATTGTGCTATTGCTGTAGACTGGCCGGACTGCAAATTTCAATGTCGGGCAGGAGATGTAAGCGTTCTTGAGGCTTACCTGGGAGATCGCAATGGCAATCCCCTTCAGGACTGTACCTTGTCCAATCCTGCAACTGCCCATCTCTGGATTAAAATAAAAAATAATGCTAATTCGGAAAGAAGGGAACTTATACTGCTTGTTGATATTTATATAAATGATTTGCTGGTTAGTTCCTTCTGGGCGAAAGAGGGAGTAAACGTTCTTGATATCATTCCACCTGGCACATCACTATTTAACATCTACAGTTTTTCCTATGAATGCGGCCAGGAGATTGAGCTGAGGGATCTCGTACTGAGTTGGGATACAAATGGTAATGCTAATAAAAAATGCGGCGAAAGAACTACAAAGTGCTATCGAGCCTCAACCATTAATGTCTGGACTCCTTTGAACCCACCCACAGTTAAAATCCAGGGAGATAACATCGTATGTATTGCTAATTCTTACGTCTACACCACCCAGATAACAGGTCAATCCATTCCAAGATATCAAGTTAGCTGGAGTATTGATGGGTCTGAGATTGTAATGCAATCCTCTGATAATAGCATTGAAGTAGACTGGGAGCACTATGGAGAGGGCTATCACTTATTGCAGCTTACGGTAAATTTCATCGACGAATTTGGGCGATTGTGGCATGTCGATCAAAGTCAGATGAAAGTCCTGGTAGTCGATGTTCCTCAAGCCGACATTGAATCTGCCTGAATATCATTTCAAAGGATGAATCTCATATGACTCCAGTTATCTCCCTAAGGAAAATAAACCACACTACTACAATATTGATAATAATATTTCTGATTGTCATTCCATTTGGTGAGAGCAAGCAGTATGTGGCAGGAGAAAGCTATACCTTTATTGGCCCAACCCCGCCTGTTGGCGAGACCTATAGTTACATATGGATTGCATCGGATGGTTCCCCTACAACTTCCCATGATACCACTTTCCAATGGACGGCTCCTCTGGTGACGCAGCCAACAAAGGTGTTGATCAGCCTTCTGATAGATAATGGATGCACTAGTCAGAATGAGACTGAACTTCTCGTCGTCCCGGAATTTAGTGTTACAGTTCCAGATGAAGTGATATGCCCTGGCAGCGTTGCCACTCTGAATGCAACAATAAGCGGCTGCACGGCAATTTCATACCAGTGGTACATCGGTGATTCGCCATCCGGTGAAATGATCCCCGACACGAACTCACCAACCTATCAGACCACCAAGGAGGGGATTTACACCTGCGAGGTCAGATGCGATGATGAGAGAAAATCCTACGGCTCTGCATCTGTATCCTTTAAGCAATGCGAGTCTCCCGCAGGCTCAGTCTCCGGCAGGAAGTTCGAAGATAAAAATGGCAATAGTGAATGGGATTCAAACGAGCCGGGCCTGGGAGAGTGGATCATAAATCTGAAAAGTCAAGATGGAGTGGTAGTTAAGAGTGCAATAACATCCTCCAGTCCTGCTGCTTTAGGCTCTTACAGCATTAACGGCATTTCACCCGGCACCTATACGCTGGAGGAAGTGCCATCATCTTCTGCTGACTGGACGCAGACCTATCCGGCAGGCAAAATCTATAGCGTAGTGGTTTTGGAAACCGGTGTGGTCACTGTGACCAAGTCTGACCAGACCGATGTTCCGTCCACCAATGCAGACTTCGGGAACAAGTTTACGCAATCGGGCGAACTGGAGATCACCAAGGCCACCTCCGCTGAGACTATAATTTCAAATGCGGAGACCACCTTCACCATCACCGTGCAGAATACTGGGAAAATAGAAATCCATGATTTAAAAATCGTTGACGAGCTAAGTCCAATGCTGGAATTTATTCCCTATGCCTATTATGGTGACATCTTAATTCAGCATACCCTTGAAGGTGGCAAATTAATATTTGATCTTGCACCGCTGGGCTCTCTGCTACCTGGGAATTCCTGGACAATAACTTACAATGTTAAATTGAGTCCAGAAGCCTGCACATCCGACTCTGGCTCCACCGTTTCTCCTCCTGTCGCATCTGCTGGGGAGACAAAGTTGAATGTCATGGCTGCGGGAAGCGAAAACACCCGCATATTGCAGATCATCGATTCCCTATCCAGGAATAAAACCAAGCTGGAGGTCAAGCTGGAAAGCATCAAGAAGCAGCAGGGCACATTCGATAAGGATAACGCTTCTGTAGAGTCAAGCACAACGAGCATTGCCGGTACGAACTACACACGAAACAACTATACGAATATTTCAACCGGTGAGACCCTGATCGAGCAGCTCGATTCCGCAGGATTCCTGGTATTGTCTGAGTATACCAGGTCCGTCAAGTACGATCTCCTGACTACGACATACAAAGCGAATGGCGAGGTGCTCTCTGATTTCTATACCTTCTTGCCGACCAATGAGACTCTACTGATAGAGTACGACAAGCCGGGGAAAGGCTATAGAACCTACACAGTCAGATATTATGCCACAGGAGACACTCTTATCATAACGGTCGACTCTCAGGGCAGCGTAGTAAACAGAGAATACAGAAAGACTCCAGGAATAACAGTACCGGAATATCTGACGAATTGTGCTACTGCATATGGCAATGCAGGTGAACAAAATGAACCTGTAGAGAGCAATAGAGATTGTGTTGATGTGAGATGGAGATGCACGAGTCCCCTTGGCTCTATCTCCGGCACGAAGTTCGAAGACATAAATGGCAACAACGAATGGGATGCAAATGAGCCGGGTCTCGGAGATTGGATGATCAATCTGTTGAGACAAGATGGTGAGATAGTCAAGGTTGCCATAACATCAGCCAGCCCTGGGACTTTGGGCTCTTACAGCATCGACAGCATTTCTCCCGGAACCTACACGCTGGTGGAAGTGCTATCTATTTCGCCAGGCTGGACGCAGACCTATCCGGTAGGCAATTATTATACCGTAGTGGTTTTGGAAACCGGCCAGGTCACTGTGACCAAGTCTGACCAGACTAGCGCTCCATCGACTCAGGTAAACTTCGGCAATATGTTTACTCATCATGGTGAGCTGGAGATCACGAAAGCGACACCCACCGAAATAATAAATCCAAATTCGGAAGCTATCTTCATCATCGATGTGTTGAATACTGGAGATACAGAAATTTATGACATCCAAATCGTTGACGAGCTTAGTCCAATGCTGGAATTTATTCCCTATGCATATTGTGGTGACATCTTAATCCAGCATAGCTTTGACAGCGGCAATCTGTTATTTGATCTCAGCCCTCTCGGCTCTTTAGAGCCAGGAGATTCCTGGACCATTGTTTACAATGTTAAATTGAGTACGGATGCCTGCAATGCAGTCTCAACATCAACCACCTTGCCTACCATCGCATCTGCTGATGAGACAAAGCTGAAGGTCATGGACGCAGGAAGCAGCCCTGCCGACTTGTTGCAGATAATTGATGCTCTATCCAGGAATAAGACCAAGCTGGAGGCCAAGCTGGAAAGCATCAAGAAGAAGCGGGACAAATTCAACAAAGCCGACGTGGCTCTGGAGTCCGGCATAAGGAGCATTGCCGGGACGAACTACACGCTCATCAATTGCACGAATATCTCGACCGGGGAGACTCTGAATGAGCAGCTGAATTCTACAGGATTCCCGATATTGTCCGAGTATACCAGGCCTGCTAAGTTCGACCAATTGACCACGACATACGATACGAAAGGTGAGGTTATTTCCGACTTCTATACCTTTTTGCCGACCAAGGAGACTCTGAAGATAGAGTACAATAAGCCGGATAAAGGCTATAGAACCTACACTGTGCGCTACTATGCCACTGGAGACACCTTGATTATGACGATCGACTCCTATGGCATGGTTGTGTTCCGAGAGTACAGAAGAACACCAGGATTGGCGGAGCCGGAATATCTCACTAATTGCGCTATTGCATATGGGAAGGTGGGCAGTCGAGATGGCTCAGTGGTGAGCAATCGGGCCTGCGTCAATTTGGGATGGAGCTGCCAGACCCCTCAGCCATTGCTGCGTTTCCGAGTCTTCAAGGAGGCGGATCGGGAGTTGGCAACACCAGGCGATATTATAAGATATAAATACACGGTGGAGAACAACGGTACTATAGCGCTCACCTCTCTGACCCTCAACGATGATAAGCTGGGAATAATAGTGCTCAACGATCCGGATACCCTGGAACCGGGCGAGTCGCGCACTTACTATACTAACCATACAGTGAAGGCGGGAGACGGCCCGAAGTTGGTGAATACTGTCGTTGCCACGGCACTTGATCCCGACGGAAATGAGATTGAATCGAAAACAACTGAGAATGTGGAAATTATTACGGCTACTATTTGCCTGACAAAGACCGCCTCGCCAAAAGTGGTTCGGCCAGGAGACTATGTGACGTATAACATAACATGGTATGGGTCAACTTCAGGAGATCTGATTGTAGATGACTACCCAGAAGGCGTTTCTTTCATATCCGCTTCACCAACACCGATTGATGATGGTAATAACAACAAATGGAAAATCGATGGCTTAGTTCCAGGAACTATCATTATCTTGGTTCAGGTAGCAAAAGACATCGGAAATACCTCCTTTGACATGGATCAAGGAGTGACTGGGACTGGATTTGTGAATGTTCATAATGACATCCGCACCAATCCGGTAATATTGAAAAACAAAGCAACATTGTATGAGAATGAGATAAAGAAATGCACTGCATCCGCCGACGTCAACGTCGGTCCTCCCCAGACCTATGTCGCCCTCAAGGAGCATGGTAGCGGCGACTACGCAAGCGAGGACGTGATCCGCTACCACAATTCCAACCGTTTCATTCAGCGGACCAAGGGCCTGACTGCAACGCATAAGCCAACCACCTTCTCTCTGCCCAATAATCGTAATGTCGATTTCATGAGCAAATGGTCGGAGAAGGCAGAGTCCAAGAATTACGCCACGGGTGGCTCCACAAACGAGGAGTACAGCTACGCAAGCCGCATCAATCAGAGCAGCTCACTGAAGCTGGACGAGAACGGCAGCACCATGAAGACCGAAACCGACTTCGAAGGCATGGGTCACATCGGCTTCGTCAAGAAAGATGCTGATGAGAATAGAACCTGGAACGCGAGCCAGGTCTTCGAGTCCCAGGAAGACTATTTGGGCAGCTTCAAGATCAATCAGAAGTTTGATGAATACGGCAAGAATGTGGAGTACGAGAAATCCGTGAACGGCACGGGTTATGTGTCTGCAAAGAGAGATCTTGGAAAAGCTCAGTCCTCCTATGAATCGGGCACGGGCAATTACCAGAGCGATGAGAAGATCAGTACGGTGGTCAACTATATCGCCAAGGATATGAACCTCACTAATCAGCCGATCAGCTACAACTACACACCTACCTTCTCCACAGCCAGCGATATCAAGTGGAGTGAAGGCTTGTGGTCCAAGACGCCTACCAGCCTGATCAGCGGGCAATTTTCCTCGGCAACGAACCTTATTGTGCATTCTGTTGCTCGGGGCCTCAATGAGATGGTAACCGAGGCCGACGTGACCGGACAGGCTGATTTCCGAACAATCTATAGGGACAATACTCCGAATAGCACCGATGAGGTAGATCAAGGAGAAACTTATGTCGGAGATTTCCAAATCCATAGAAAAGCCTCCCTGGGCGGAGTGGCCAAGTATGACCGACCTCATATCTCTTTGAGTAAGATCGCTAAAGTAGACCTGCTTAAAACCACGTATGCGGACTATCAGATCATCATCGAGAACAACGGCAACCGGGCTTTAGGGCCGGTTTATGTGAAGGACATCTTCCCGACTGGAACCGAGTACATCACCTCATCACTGCGGCCGGCAGAGCTTACGACTAGGTATGCCAACTGGTCGCTGCCCGCTATGGGTATCGGCAGCAAGGTGATCATAGACTTGCAGTTGAACATAACCGAGAATCCATCCAATCTGGTCAACCAGGTAGAAGCGGCAGGCAATTACGGGAACGGCTGGACGCTGGCCAGGAACTTCTCCATAGTCCACCTGAACTGGCTTACCTGCTGCCCGCCTCAGATCTCCGCTTCCAAGACTGCCTGGGTCGATGCTCTGGACCCGAAAATGGTCTGGTACAGTCTGAATCTAAAGAACCGGGAGAAATACACTATGGTAGCTTTCTTGATGGACCAGCTACCTGCGTCCATGAAACTGCTCAACTCTTCTCAAGAGCCGTCTGAGACAAGATCTAACCTAATAACCTGGAATATCCTCAATCTAGGGCCAGGGGAAAACAGGATCATAGTATACCGGGCAATGGCCGAGTCTGATGGTGTTTATGTTAACGTGGCTCATATCGAGGCCTTCTCAGTGGACGGACCGGACTATGCCGCCGCTGATGTTGAGGCGCGAATCGATCTGGGCGTGGGAGGAGCATTGACTTCATCCCTATTCTCAGACTGGCAACCGCCCACGTGCTTCGGTCTCAACTGTAGCGACCGGATCTACAGTGAGGACTGGGTACCCTGCTACACCTGCGCAGCTGGTGAACCAGGGAACGCGGTAGTAATACCGCCCTGTGCCTCCTGCATGGACACTGGTGACGACAGTCTGCCTTGAAAGGGAGCCTAGGACCAACGAGTGGGAAAATTGCCAGTGTTGGAGAAAGAGGAACCTTTATATGGTAATATTGGTAATATACCAATGGAATGAAGTATTGCTAAGGAGAATACCAGAGCTACATGAGCAATAGCGTCGATCTTGACGAAGTGGATCGGGCCATTCTTCGCAGTCTACGGGAAAATGGGCGTATGAGCCTGCAAGAGATGTCAAGAAGATCCGGCATCTCCGATGCTACCATACAGTTTCGGCTCAAACGCATGAAAGCCAATGCTGTCATAGAGCGATTCACTATTATGACCGACCCGGCAGCTACAGGCTATTCGGTAATTGCGATTATGCTTGTGCAAACGGATAATGTTAGACACGATCAGGCCGTCAAGGCACTAGCTGAGCTTCCAGAGATAACTGAGGTCTATGGGATACTGGGAGAGTACGACCTCTTTCTTAAGGTCTGGTCCAAAAGCCTTGAGGAGCTGAATACTCTCATAAACGATCGCATACGGTTAATTGAAGGCATCGAAGACTTGCATGAGATTGTGGTGGTTGAGCGAGCAAAAGATGAGACATCTCCGGTTTAGAGGTTGAAATGGCTACATTCAAGAGCATTACGGAGAAAGCAAAAGGTTTAGGCCCTTTGAAGATAAACGATCTGGGCCAAATCACAAAAAGAGGATCGAACAAGCAGGATATTTCCTCGAAAGATAAAGGGTCCAACTCAGATATCTTGGAACTCGCTGCCCACCCTCTGTCGATGGCAAGCGAAAGGCCCCTGGAAAGACCCAAGATCACTATAATCGATTATGATGAACAACATTATCACGAGGCGGAGGCCAAAGAGGTAGAGGAGTGTTTCAGGTTCAAACATATGCCCACGGTGACCTGGATAAATATTGACGGCCTTCATCAGATGGATGTCTTAGAGAAACTAGGTTCATGCTATGGAATTCACCCGCTGGTTCTGGAAGATATCCTCACCGATCAGCGTCCTAAAATTGAGGATTATGATGATTACATATTCATTGTGCTAAAGATGCTCTACTACGATGAAGAGGGTGATAAGAAGACAGAGGATGAAGACGATGAAGATGATCTGGGTGATACCAACTTAGATATGGATCAGGTGAGCATGATCCTGGGGCCAAATTTTATAATATCTTTTAAAGAAAAAGAGGTTGATGTTTTCAATCCTTTGCGAGATCGGCTGCGGACAGCCAAGGGCAAGATAAGAAAGCAAGGTGCGGACTATCTGGCCTATTCTATGATTGACGCTATTGTGGACCACTATTTTCTGATCATGGAAAAGTTGGGGGATCGATTCGAGGATCTGGAGGATGAGGTGGTGTCCGACCCGGAGCCCGGCATTCTTCCCACCATCTATAATCTGAAGCGAGATATGCTGTTCTTGCGAAAATCGGTCTGGCCTTTGCGAGAAGCCATCAGCAAGATGCAGAGGAGTGATTCGCCCCTCGTCTCAGAAGCGATCAAAATCTACCTGAGAGATGTTTACGACCACACCATCCAGGTGATCGAGAACATTGAGACTTTCCGCGATATGTCAGCCTCTCTGCTGGAAACCTATCTCTCCAGCTTGAGCAACAAGCTTAATGAAGTGATCAAGCTGCTCACCATCATCTCTACCATATTCATTCCCCTCACATTTCTGGCGGGGCTTTATGGAATGAACTTCAGGTTCATGCCGGAGCTGGAGTCTCCGTTTGGCTACCCGGCGGTTTTGATACTGATGTTGCTGGTCGTAGTGATAATGATGGTCTACTTCAGGAAAAAGGAATGGATTTGATATGGATCAATTAAGCCTTCCCGCCCAGGATCTTCTCGTAGCGTTGCACAATTCTCTCCAGAATGTCCATCTCGTAGGGCTGGTGGACTGGCACCAGGATGTCCGCTTCTATTCCCGCAGAGTCGGGCGCCACCGTTAGGCCGTCCTCCTTTAGATCCAGTCGCAGGTCGCGGGCCATCTCCTCGATCATGGGGGTGAGCGGCTTGATTGCCCGGGCGGTTTTAGCCCTCTGCCGAAATCTCTTTAGCAGCGAGTCCACCTCTGCCGCCAGGGGCTCAACGTCCCCGCTGCCCGATTCCTGGCAGATTCTCTCTGCGCTCTCTTTTAGCTGGGAGAGGGTACGAACTCCCGCCTCCAGCATCTGGCCGCTGTAGTGCTGTCTGACTCTTTCTGCGTAGCCGGGGGCAAGCACCAGCAGATCAATCTCTTTAAGGCGCTGTAGGTCATCTGCTTCTGGCTTATAGGGGTTTACTACTATGTAATCCAGCGCAAGGCGCAAAGCCAGGCTCTCGTACATGGGAGAGACACCTACGAGCCTCTTGTCTTGGAGAAGGGCTCTTCTGATGGCCTGGGGATCGGCGGAGCTGATGCCGAAGTAATCGGCAAAGCCGCTAGTGGTGGTGAGAAGCTTGGTTCGGCTGAACTTTTCCGCCTTGATGAGGCCTCTTTCCTCCAGCTCCTTCACATGATCATAGCTCTTGTTGCCCCGGATCTCCACCAGAACGCTCTGCTTGATGGGCTGTTTGTAAGCGATGATGGCTAATGTTCTGATGAGCGGAGCTTCGATCTCTTTGGGAGCAAAAGAGAGGACTCGCCCGGCGAGGCCAAAGCGAACCTGCATGGAATAGCCATCGCCGATGCTCTTGATCTCTAGCCCCGATTCACGGGCGGCGTACTGTGCTGCCAGGTCTAGAGCCAGGGCTCGCGATCGCTCCTCGGAGAGGCCGGAGAGATTGGCCAGCTCCCGTGGTGAAAGGGTTCTGCCCGAAGCGAAGAGAGCCGCTTCGATGACGGCTTTGGCATAGGAATCTACAGTCAAGACAATCCAGCAAGTGATGCTCATCAAGAGGGTTTAAGCTTTCGCTAGAGGGAGAGCAGAAAGCAACCAAATTGAAAACTAAAAAAAGGTGGTACAGTTACTTGCATCGCAATCTTCTTGCAACAGTCGGCTTAGATCCGTCTTGAGCTATCAAGCTGTTCCGATTTCTTCTTGCCACTCTTGTTTCTTCCTTATTTTCGGCCATATTTATCGATTCTTGAGATGTCTTCAGGATATATAAAACTTATGCAGTAGATATAAATATGACATACTCTAATTGATGATTATGTTAAAGGCGAATTTGCATGATATAGTGATTGCAACAATAGCGTCATGTTTAACTTTTGCAGCTGTTTTATTTTTAGTTTATTCGGAAGCATGTTTGATTTGTCACAATTAAATTTCTAGTATAGCTGGACAGTCTATCTCTCTTCGCGGCCTCGAAGTTTTAGCAGCTCGCCGGCGAACTTGAGATAATTGCAGGCAGGGCTTCCCACCGGAATGATATTACCCCGCACATTTCCGTCCTCAATCTCCAGCTCTGCCACCGAGGGCGCAGACATGCGGGGAAGGGTGGTGCTGCCCGGACAGATGAGGAGAAGCTTTCCCTTCTCGATCAGAGGGCGATGGATATGCCCGAAGACCAAAACCTGCACATCCATCTCTCTGGCCATCATCTCCGCTCCTACCAGATCGGAACCGTGCGATGCCATGTGCACCAGACCGATTCTAACCCCCTCTACCTCGATCACCTTTCGCTGCGGCAGGAGCCTCTTTAGCTCAGGGCAGTCTGAGTTTCCATGCACGGCCTCCAGACTGCCTAAGGCTGCCAGGGCGGCGTGGCATCGGGCGGAGACGAAATCGCCGCAATGAAGGATGATGTCGGCGCTGCCGGCAAGCGCGGCTACGGCTGGAGGGAGAGACTCATTTTCTAGATGAGTATCGGATAAGGCGATAATTCGGGTCATTTTAGCATCCTCTTATTTTTCCTAGCTTCAATATCTGCCCTAAATATAGTCTATGTGGGTTGTGGAAGATTTGATGGCCAAGGCAGGAGTATGCTCTGGTCAAGCTCCCAATCATCGATCAGCACATATACCCAGGGAGGTAAGCTGCGCGTACAATTGCCAAAGTATTTCAAATCCCTGATAAACTTCACGTGTTCAATTTTTTCCCGATGGAGGTTTAGCAGATTATGCTGAGCGTATTGAATTCTATCGATGAGGTCAAGTACTCTATTATTTTCCTCGGGCGTGGCAATGCGCCTCGGGCCGGGCGGTTCTTCTTCAAACACTCCAGAAGAAGGAAGCCAAGCAGTGGCTTGAGCAATTCTTGTTTCAGGTTCTTCCGGCTCGTCAATGCGTCTCTGGCCTGGTGGTTTTTCTTCAGGCTTCTCAGGGGAAAGAAGCCTCCTGCCAAGGCCTCCGACAGCTTGCATTTCAGATAAACTCTTCTGGAGGATACCATCATAATAATCAATCTTTCCGATTACACCCACCAGCAAAGATATTGCGACACCCATATCGCGATCGCAGGTATTTTCATAATCCTGATCCAGCCCTGGGTCCTTATTTACCTGTAAATTGAAATTCCTTGTAATATTCATATCATCCCATGTTAAGTTCGTATCATCAGAGGATGTAGAATTGGCTTCAAATGTGTAGGGGCCCTCCTCTGAAAGAGTTCCGTTTGGATTTTCGATTTGCGCTGTTACAGTTCCTTCAAATCCTCCTTCAGTCTTGCTGCCATTTCCGATCGCAATCCGAGTTTGATTCACTTTTTCAGCACCTTCAGATTTAACCGCCGGAGTGCAGTTCGTTTTAGGCTTGAATGACGGTGTATCTGTTGTTTGTCCCCCGGAAGCCTCCCATTGTTCAAGAGAGCCGTCAAGCAATTTGGCCTGGTAACCAAAGGATTTCAAAATCAAATAGACATACTCGGCTGGTGCGGAACCGCCGCCGCATGGCGCACATTTTCCATAAATGTAAATTATCCTATCGCATGGTACACCCGCGTCTCTAAGAATTCTAGAAATTTCCTCCTTAGATCTCAGTTTGTTGTCCTTGATGAAATTGGTGTAGGGAATGGATACTGCTCCATTCATATACTCAATGTTTCCTTCACTTACATCGATCACAAAATCATCTTTGGAGACCTGTGAGAAGGGCACCAACATTTGGGCGCGGCTGCTATCGATGATATTGTAATTAGACTGGGCTTCCCCGGCAGTGACGCATATTGTCAACAGGAAAATTGCAGCTATTTGTATTGCGATGGCAGAGTGTTTCATATATATTTCCACCTATTTGGCGATCTATCCGGATGTTCCTGCAACATGTTCAAGCCAATCCTGATATGTGTAAAGTCTGGCATCATAGCCTAAAACCTGGAGAGCAAAACATACGGGTGATGCTTTTACTCCTGTGCTGGTGTAGACCACTACCGGCCTATTCTTATCCAGGTCTGCAAAGGTTGCATTCAAGGAAGTATCGTCAATGATATTGTCACCATTTTGTACCATATCATAAGGTAAATTTACGGCTCCGGGTATGGCCCCTGCAGCGAACTCCTGCGGGGTTCTGGCATCGACTATCTGCATCTGGCCGTTTTTTATGTCCTCATAGGTGGCAAAGAGCGGATGGGGTTTCCCTTCAGTCTTTTGAGGCTGCATTATGCTGATAAAGGAGAGTCTTTTGATCCGCGAATCGTAATAGCCGTAAATTGCACCTTTGCGACGATCTTGGGAAAGGGCGTCCGTATATTGATCTCCGGTCTCTTCACTTCCCTCAATGATACCGATTACCTTGTTGTCAGGCAGCACCATAAATCTCAGTATACTTGATTGGCCGGAGCAGTTTTCGCTCTGGCTGATTCTTTTGCATTGAGGGATCAATTCAGCCTGATACTCACCGGCACATGATGATCTCTTGAAGACCTTATCTTCGACCTTCTCGACCGAAAAATGCCATGAATCGCCTTCTCCCCTGAAGACGGAATATCCTTGCGTCTTCATTTGATCGCCCCAGTCTCTGATATCCATGCCGTTGCCGCGACGGCTCTCGCTTCCGTTATGCTGATCGATCTCTACGGCAGTCATGAGGGGATCGAAGACATATATTCGATCGACAAAGGCAAGTCCAACTGCAGCATGGGCTGATGAGCTCCTATTCGAAGTTGCCAGGAGGATTGCGTCATCGGTACGATTTATGGCCTTCTCTTCTGTCTGATTTATCTTGCCGGCTGCAATTTCAAGAGTGTTTTTTGAGGATATTCCCATCTCATGAAATACGGTTTTTAGGGAATCGGCATGATCCGCGCTCTGCAAGGTGCCGGCCAGGTCCTTTTCTTCTGTTGTATTTTCATTAGTGAGAATGTCGCAGTAAATGGAATAAGCATATCTTGCTCTCTCCAGATCCGAACCGGACTGTATGCCCAGAGGAGCATTGGCAAGGATCTGTTTGCCAATCTCCTCGTCAGTGATGTTTTTCTGTCCTTCCGCTACTGCCAGGTTCATCAACTGGCCAAAAACAAGCAGTAATACTAAGAAAACCATAAAATTAAACTTATTATTCATGAGCTTCATGTGGATGAATCTCATCGGATACATATCAATCTTTCGGAATTTATTTGTGGCTACTTCGCTTTTGCTGCCGCCTTTGCGCCCTTCTTTCCCGCCGCTTTCGCCCCCTGCCCACTGCTGCCAACTCTCGACCTCAAGTACCGGCCTGTGTGGCTCTCCTCCACGAGAGCGACCTCTTCCGGCGTTCCCTCAGCCACAATTCGCCCGCCCGCGTTTCCGCCCTCCGGCCCCAGGTCGATGATGTAGTCGGCGCATTTGATGACATCCAGGTTATGCTCGATGACCACCACGCTGTTGCCCTTGGCCACCAGGTCGTCCAGGACGCTGATGAGCTTCTTGACGTCGGCAAAGTGCAGCCCGGTTGTCGGCTCGTCCAGCAGGTAAATGGTCCTTCCCGTGCCCCTCTTGGCCAGCTCCCGGGTGAGTTTGATTCTCTGCGCCTCGCCACCTGAAAGGGTAGTCGAGCTCTGTCCCAGCTTGATGTAGCCTAATCCCACACCCAGAAGGGTATCGAGCTTGCTTCTGATGGCCGGAACGTTCTGAAAGTGCTCTCTGGCTTCTTCCACAGTCATATCCAGAACCTCGGCTATGGACTTGCCCTTGTATTTGACATCCAGGGTCTCGCGGTTGTAGCGAGTACCCTTGCACTCCTCGCATTCGATGTAGACATCAGGCAGAAAGTTCATCTCAATCTTGATCAGTCCATCTCCCTGGCAGGCCTCACATCGACCGCCCCTAACATTAAAGGAGAAGCGACCAGCTTTATAGCCGCGCACCTTTGCCTCTTTTGTCTCGGCAAAGGCCAGTCGGATGGGATCAAAGATCTTGGTGTAGGTGGCAGGATTGGAGCGGGGCGTCCGGCCAATTGGGCTCTGGTCGATGACGATAACTTTGTCCACTTCTGAGTCGAAGACAATCTCATCGTAAGCCCCCGGCTCTGTGCTCGATTTGTAGATCTTCTTCATGAGCGCCCGGTAGAGAGTGTCGTAGATGAGGGTGGATTTGCCCGAGCCGGAAACGCCTGTGACAACCGTCAGGACGCCCAGAGGAATGGCGGCGTCTATGTCCTTGAGATTATTCTCCCGGCAGCCTTTGAGGCGAATGAACTTATTGCTCTTCCTGCGGCTTGCCGGAACATCGATGCTTTGCTTTCCGGAGAGGTACTGGCCGGTGAGCGACTCGGCATTCTTTTCGATCTCCTGAGGTGTGCCCTGCGCCACCACGTAGCCGCCGTGAATTCCCGCTCCCGGTCCGATGTCCAGCACATGATCAGAGCTGCGGATGGTCTCTTCATCGTGTTCTACTACTATGAGGGTGTTCCCTAAGTCCCGCAGCTTTTTGAGCGTCTCAATGAGCCGGGCGTTGTCCCGCTGATGAAGGCCGATGGAGGGCTCGTCCAGCACATAGAGAACGCCGGTCAGATTGGAGCCGATTTGGGTGGCCAGTCGGATGCGTTGCGCCTCACCACCCGAGAGAGTGCCGGCGTTGCGGGATAGGGTAAGGTATCCGAGGCCGACGTGCTCCAGAAAGCCAAGGCGAGAGGAGATCTCTTTAAGGATCTGGCGGGCGATCTCCTGCTCTTTTTCCGAGAGCCTGAACTCGAGCTTAGCAAAGAATTGGAGGCTATCGCCGACGGATAGATCGGTTACGTCTACAATAGATTTTTCGCCTACCGTTACTGCCAGCACCTTCTCCTTCAGCCTGCGGCCGCCGCAGGATGGACAGGGGAGGACGCGCATGAACTTCTCCAGCTCCTCGCGCCGATAATCGGATGCCGTCTGGCCGTAGAGGCGGATGCTCTGCGGAATTAAGCCCTCCCACTGGCCGTTATGCATCCAGTAGGCATCACCATTCTTCATGCTCATGCTGAATTGGATGCTTTCATCCGAGCCGTACATCAGGGCGTTGTACTGTTCATCAGAGAGGGCTTTAATGGGGGTGAAGACGTCAAAGCCGAAGTGCTTGGCTATGGCTGCCAGGTGCTGGCCCCGCCAGCCGTCGATGGCATTTCGATAGAGTGCCACTGCCCCGTCGGCGATGCATAGCTCTCTGTCCGGTATAATCAGATCGGGATCAAACTCCATGCGAATGCCCAGACCATTGCAGGACTCGCAGGCTCCAAAGGGGCTGTTGAAAGAGAACATACGCGGTTGCAGCTCCTCAAAGGCCATGCCGCAGACTGGACAGGCCATGGTAGCGGAGTAGAGCCGCTCTCTGCCCTCGCCGAAAAGGACGACGACCAGGCCTTCCGCTTTCTTAAGAGCATTCTCGACAGCCTCCACCAGCCGGGACCGATCCTGGGCAGGGTCCAGCCGGTCCATGACCACGTCAATGTCATGCATCTTGTAGCGGTCCAGCTCGATGGTCTCATCAGTTCTGCGTATCTCTCCGTTTACCCGCACCCTTGTATAGCCTTCACTATTCAGGTCGGTGAAGAGCTGGCCGTAGGTTCCCTTCTTCTGGCGGACGACGGGAGCGAGAATCGTTACCGGACTACTCTTTCTGCCTGTAACTTCTTCATTCTTTGCTCTGCCTTCGGCTCTGCTTTGCGCGCCGCTTTTCGAGTTGTCTTCCGGCTTTAAAGCATGTGCTCTCGCCTCTTCCAAAATGCTCTCTGCTATCCTTTCCGGAGACTGAGACTCGATCTTTATGCCGTGCACCGGGCAGTGGGGCACGCCAATCCTGGCAAAGAGGAGGCGCAGGTAGTCGTAGATCTCAGTTACCGTTCCCACTGTACTGCGAGGATTCTTGGAGGTGGTCTTCTGCTCGATGGAGATGGCTGGGGAGAGGCCCTCGATGCTGTCCACATCCGGCTTGTCCATCTGGCCCAGGAACTGGCGGGCGTAAGCGGATAGCGATTCTACATAGCGGCGCTGGCCCTCGGCGTAGATGGTGTCGAAAGCCAGGGTGGATTTGCCTGAACCTGAGACACCGGTGATAACGATGAACTTGTCACGGGGAAGCTCTACGGATATGTCTTTGAGGTTGTGCTCGCGGGCACCTTTTATTATGATCGATTTCATTTGGCTTGTCTCACGGGATTTTCTGGTCGGTTGGAGAGCTAATTGGGCGGAGGAAGGACTTAATCCTTTTCAGGGATTCATTGGTTAATAAAAAACTGGGGGGTTACGCCCCCGAAATGAGTGCTATAAAATATTTGCTTTGCCCTTAATTCTCAATCTTCTTAATCTCAGATTGCAGATCCTGAGTCAGATCGACATTGTAGAAGCTGCCGGTTGTGGGAAGCTCCATGGCAAATCCGGGTGTGATGTCCACCTTAGCCTCGGCCTTATCAACCTTAAGATCGAGGATATGTCCTCCTGCCTTTCTGTCCGCGGTTATGAAATGAAGGTGGTATCCTGCGACATTGAGGCCCTTGGAGAATTCAGGCGCCCAGATACCGACAACAGTTCCCGTGACATTGGAAAACTCGAAGACCGATTGATTCTTGGTAGCATCAGCCAGGCGCGGATAAGGCTTCTCCTGCCGAGGAACGCTTCTTGTCTTGACGTAAGGGAATGTGCCGTCGATCCTAATGGCATAGAAAATATTTTTAGAGGGCAGCTTTTGATCTATCTGGTTGGAGAGCTGCGAGAAGTTGCCGGCATTTTCTATGGCAATGGTCTGGTCAGCCTGGAAGTAGGTTACTGTGGAAAAGGGCGTTGTCGTATTTCCCTGCACCGCATAGGCCACGCCGTCCGCCTTGACCTGATAGTAATCACCATCCAGGGCAACCATCTCGCCTTCGAGCGAATCGAAGGTGCCTATGCCGAAGTCGCCATGGGTCATAAGATCATCAAAGCTGTAAAAGCCGTCAAAGACGCCCTGCAGCAGAGCATCAATGGTGGATACCTGGAAGAGGATGTCGTCATCTGCACATGTTGCGCCGGGCAGCAGAGCCAGAGCCGTTATGCAAAGCAGTGCTCCAATAATTGTATATTTCCCGTTCATTTAATTCAGTCCATAATATTTTTGGCAATGAGTAAACATTCCACCTATTACTACTATTTGATTCCCGATAATCGGTGTTGTCAGGCTTCGCGTTCTTCGTGGCTTCGCGTGAGATTCTACCAAGGTCCGGTTTCACGCGAAGGCGCGAAGCCGCGAAGTCAAACATTGGTTATTTCCTGCTAAATCTCTCCCCGGTAGTACGCCAGCCTGCGGGCGTGGGGCTGGAAGAGCTCCAGCAGCCTCTTCTCCTCCACTTCAGCCAGGGGCTGGAAATCCCTGCCCACCCGGGCCAGTGCCTCTACCTCCCCGGCGCTTTTGCAGCCCACAATGGCTGTACTGATCTCCCGGGAAAGGGCAAAGCGCAGGAGCAGATCCGCCGTCACCCCGTCCCGCTGGGAGATATAGTGCGAGCCGCCCAGCACCTTCATGGCGATGACAGCCAGGCCGCGATCCTGGGCAGCAGCCATGACCCTGTCCAGAAATCCGCCCAGAACGGCTTCGGCTGGATTGACTGGCATAAGAACGCTGTCCACCGGCCAATTGTTCACAGCACGCTCCAGGATTTGAGGGGCATGGTGTCCGGTGACGCCCAAAAAGCGCACCAGTCCGACATCTTTGGCCTCAACAAACGCTCGCAAGGCACCGCCAGGCCCCTCGATCTCCTCGATATCCTGACGGGTCCGCAGATCATGAATCTGCCACAGGTCGAGGCGATCCAGGCCCATCTCCAAGGACTCTGCCAGATCGGCCTTCGCGCCCTGATAGTCGCGGGCGGCGGACTTGCTGGTCTGAAAGATGCCGGAGCGCTTATCCTGATGTCCGCGCCAGAAATTGCCATAGTAGCCCTGGCTGCCCGCATAGGCCTGGGCCGAGTCGAAGTAGGTTATTCCCAGAGCGGCAGCCTGCTCGATCACGGCCTTTGCCTCCTGTTCGCGCCCGTAGGTGCGCAGCACGCCCTCTCCGCCCAGTCCCACCTGAGTGACGGGCGGGCCCGACCTTCCAAAGAGCCTGGTAGTAATAGCCATAGTAATTTTCTCCTGCTGGATATATGTACGGCGGAGTATAAAAAAAGGAGACTCTTGGCGATACTGTGTTTGCACAACCATGACTCATGCTTGCAGGATGGCCAGATTTCAGGCTATTCCTATTTTAATGCACAATAACAAACATATACGAGCTGATCCGATAGCACGAACAACATGGAGATGCTAGATATTGCGCATGATATGATCATGAAAGCCCAGGCCTCCACCGAGTTAGCCCCTAAACATAAGGCTGATGGATAAAAAATGATTGAGGACATAAAAGCACTGATTGAAGAGCGCAAATACATCATCACACTCCACGCCAAAAAAAGAATGGACGAGCGGGGCGTATTGTCTGCGGACCTGATAACATTTATAATGAATGGCGAGATAATAGAGAAGTACCCGGACAGCGAGCCGTGTCCATCAGCTTTGATATTAGGCAGTGTGGCGGATTGTCACTGTCACGCCGTAGTCGCTCTCTGCTAGAATCACGCGAGAATAATTACCGTGTACTGGCCGGATGAGGAAAAATGGATAGATCACAAGACGAGGAAATCGAACTGATCCCTGATACATGCTCATGCGGGCGAGGGAAATTGCGCAAAGGCTTCACAAAGCATATTGTGGAGATCGACAATGAAGTAATCGTTATCAGGAACGTTCCGGCATGGATGTGCGACCTTTGCGATGAGTCATACATTACCCCGGAGGTCTCTGAGAAGATCGACGTGATCATAGCCTCATTCCGGGCAGGACGACTTCTGTCCAAGCCGATTGCAGCCGGACAGGTAGAACTGACCATGAGCGTGTAACGCATAAGTCAAATTGTGGCTGCGCAGCACGCCCTCCCCGCCAGGGCCCACCAGGGTGACGGGCTGGCCAGACCTTGGGAAGAGCCTGGTATTAATAGCCAGAACAATCCTCCCCTACGGGATATATGCACGGGGGAGTATAAAAAAAGAAGGCTCTTGGCGACTGTAATTCGGATCTATCTTTTCAATGTAGCCTCCATCTTTGGATTCACCTTGATATCCACATCAGGTCTAATCCTTTCCACAACCTCGTACAAAGGCTTCTTGAATTTGCTTCCCACCTGGGAATCCAGGCATTGGTGGTAGACTATAGCCCTGTCCAATCCTGCTTGTAGCATTTGTGGCATGTTGTCGCCCCTCAAGCGTGTGACGTCGTTATCCCATGCGTATTGTTGGGCCTCGCCGAAAGAGACTTTGCCATCTCCGTTCGTGTCCGCCGAAGGCTCAGAAAAGGCCATGATATATCCATAGATCGATTCGCTGCCGCTGTCAGACGGATTGGGATCGTCTGGGCCGTCTGCGTCCGCATAGGATGATGAGTCTGTCGAGGCCGAGGTGAATATCACACGGTTGGCTTCACCGTCTGCAGTCAGGTCGCTCTCTGCGGGCAGGTAATTTCCATTTTTGTACTTGCCAATCAGGCTCCCGCTATGGCAGGCCTCCACGATTACTGACATCTCTTTGCAAGTGATTGCATCCAACCAGTTGTCCAGATCGCTTGCCCAGATGCCTCCTGCTGATGTTCCCGTATCGCAGACAAGGTAATCGACACCTCCGTGAGAGCTGTAAAAGAATAGCACCTTATCATTGTTGCCTGATTGTGCCGCCACCTCACTTATCGCCCACTGCACATTTGCAGCTGTATTTACCCTATCCACCCCCGCATCTGCATGAGGGCTCAGATAGTAGATGTGGTCATCGTCCAGTCCCAGACTCTTGAGAACGTTGTATATTCCATTTGTATCTTCATCGAACGTATCAGGAAGGTCATTAAATCCGCAGACTATCACTGCCCAGGACTCGCACTGCACTACAGGAGCCAGAAGGTTTGGATTTATCATCCTCGCACTTGAGACAGCTTTTTGTAACATAACTGGCTCTTCGTAGAAGACTATCAAGGACGGTTCAGCTCTTATATCCTCCTTTTCAAAGACCTGGCGGCCACTTACCTTCGGCCACCATTCCGCCTCCATGACCTGCAGTTCCTTTGTTTTTGCGTCTACTATAACGTACTTTACCGGATGTGCAAAATGAGCCCCTGGCATCTCGTCGATCATGAAGAGCCAGCTTGGGTTCCGACTGACGATTGTTGCAGTCTTTATTCCCGCGGCTTCGTAGGCTGGTTCTATCTTTGTACCCTCTGGCAATGTCACGTCATATTGGAGCACTTTCAGCCCATTCTCCTTGTCAGCTGCCTCCCAAAGAGGATTGACAACGGATTCTCGTACAAGTGCAGACGCATCTGCTTTGTTTAAGATCATCTTGGAACTCATCTGCTCTGGGGCTATCTGCATTTCCTCAACGGCCATTACTCCGATTACCTGCAATAGCAAACCGGATAGAAGAATAGTGGCTATCAAGGCAACAGATCTCCACCTCAATAATCGTGCAATCATAACTACCTCCTAATAATTCTGTGCGATTATCTTTCGTAAATAATCGTGCTTGAATCTAGCCTCTCATCCTGATTCTTGAAGACCGGCATCTCAATAATCGGCCACCACTCTGCATCCAAGCTTCTGATCTCCCCACTGACTGCATCCAGCAAAGTGATCATAGCAGGGTGGGCAAAGTGCGCATTTGGCGCCAAGTCGATAAAAAATAGCCAGCTATTGTTATTGCATGCCAGATATTCAGATCCCATGCCCCCATCAGGTACTGCCTGCATCACGCGCGATCCTGCATCCAGTAGCATAGGATACTGATTTGCTCGCAGGCTTGTGCTGTTGATTGTCAAAATGACATTATCAATTATCTTTTTTGCAGCATCCTCCCTGGACATCAATATTGGCTGAATCGAATCACTTGCAATGCTCGGATTTGAAATGGCAAGACAAAAAGCTGCCAACCACACTGCATAAAAATGCAATGAAGACCAATGAATCCCGTCTTTTTTCAAGACATATCAATCTCCAATTGATAATGATGATTTATTGGATAAAAATTTATCTGTCTTAAATATCTTCGCAGCAATCGACAAATAGATCTCCAAGACTTAAAGGGTCGCTAGCTTTCAGTATATATTATTATTCCCACAAAGGCTTTACCTCTTCTGAGCATCCGCAAATCCGTTCTTGACCAGGGGTCTTGAAATCTCCTGCATCATTGTAGCCGAACGGCAAGATCTTGCCGCAGTAGCCCATCCACCAGTCCATTATCCGAATATGCGATGGCATTCCAAGGAAACATCCTGTGAAATTGAAATACCCCGGCACACTATTCTGATTAATGCCATCACCATTGCCAGTAGTGTCTACGATGTGATACATTGTATCACCAGGCAGAAGCACTAAATTGAAGAAATGACCGGGATGATCGCCAATAATCGGCAGGTCAAAGGCAGAGCTGGAAACGCTTAATGCTTCGCTCTTGTTATAGCCGGCTTTCCTGAGCATTGTAGTTAGCGCTGCAGAATAATCGCTGCATACACCAGTTTGCAGGATGTTGACCGTGGTGTGGGTGGGGAGCAGTTCCGTCGTAGCACTATTCTCGCTCATATAAAGATTATAAACCAATTTGGGATAGATAATCGCGAAGTCTTTAACAATCTTTATGCAGAATCTGGATATTTATATAATACAATTCAGAATATTAAAGAAAGTCTGGACTCACTTATTAAATTGCATACCAATACGGTCTCTTATGATATGAACAGAGTCATGAAAGTGATTGCGGTCATTACCTGTCTTGCCGTTATTCCTGCAACCGTTGGTGGGCTACTTGGTGTTAATCTGGATGAAGGCACTTTTTCTATTAAATTCACAGAAATATTTTTTATTATATCCTCTTCCATGCTTTTGGGATTATATGCATTTTATAAGATGAAATGGCTGAAGTAAGACCCTCCAGTCACCGCGCCAGCCTGGCTGGAAGCACCGGCATCAATTCGCAAAAAAATATGGGATTGCAATTGTTGGGAGAAGCGCAGATGGTCCGATCGCTAAAATTTTTGCAGCAAATAACGTCTATAAACGTGTGCGTCTTCAGAGAATACCAGACACTGGATTTCTTACTGCCTATCAGCCCTGCTTTTGAGGAAGGACCGCACCGTTCTATGCAGCTGTGTCGTTGCTCTTTCCCAGAACCACACTGGAGCTGGTGCCGTTTCCTGAAGTTACCCGAATGTCCGTAGATTGATAGTTTTCCTGCTGGGAAGCATCCTTGGACCTCTTATTCATCAGCTGATTTATCTGCAGATCAATTTCGGAGATGAGTGAGAAGACCGCATCCTTGGAGCTGTCAAAGGAACTCTCGGGCGCGTGCTTGTCGTCTCTGGCCAGGACCCGGATTTTGTAGTCTCCGGGAGGCAGATCCCTGGTAGACCATTTCCAGCTAGCTGACTCGGACCATCTGCCCATATCCCGGCCGCCCAGCTGGAATTTGTAGAGGATCTTGTCGCCATCGGGGTCCTGAGCCTCCGCCTTCCAGACTACTGTCACGCCCTGAACATCCGGGCTGGCGATGTCTGAGACCAGGGAACTCAAGACAGGCGGCTGATTTGAGTCTGCAACTGCAATAGTCATGACGGCATCTTTGAAGCTGTCAAATGATTCCTCTGATGAATGCCTGCCGTCCCTGGCCAGAACCTTAATCCGATAATCACCGGAGGATGCGGATGATGTATCCCAGACCCAGGAATTCGACGGCGACCATTGCGAAACTTCTAAGTCATTAACCAGGAATTTATAGGATATTGCGTCACCATCGGGATCAGCAGCTATCGCAGTCCAGGTTACGGCGCTGCCTGCGGTCTGAGGACTGGGCCGGTCAGCTTTTAGCTCCGTTACTTCAGGGATGCTATTGGGCAGTGTCAGAACAAATTTGTCTTCCAGAGAGCTGTCGAAGGAATCCCTGGATGCGTGCAATCCGTCTTTAGCCAGCACGGTGATCTTATAGTCTCCCGGCTTTTCCGAAGAGGTATCCCAGACCCAGGTGCTGGACGGGGACCAGTCGCCTACCGCTTCATCGTTCTTCATAAATTTGAAATTAATTTGGTCGTTATCCGGATCACCGGCACTGGCCGTCCAGGTGATAATGCTGCCCTTTCCCTGCGGGCTGGCCTTGTCCGGTTTAAGCTGCTGCAGAACGGGAGCCTGATTGGGGAGACTTAAGGTGAAGCTCGCGTTTATTATGCTATCAAAGGAATCCTGGGCGGCATGATTGCCGTCTATTGCCAGGACGGTGATCTGATAGTCTCCTGCCGGTAAATCTTGGGTTAACCAGCTCCAGCTATTGATCTTGGACCATTTGCGAACTTCCCGGCCATCCAGGAAGAATCTGTAAAGAATCTTATCGCCCTCTTTATCCGTTGCCTCTGCTTTCCAGAAGATGGCCGATCCTTGCTGTTGGGGGCTGGCTCTGTCCGGTACCAGAGCCTTCAGGACAGGAGGCAGATTGGAATTGTCGAATTCTTCTCCCTCTGATCTGTCAAGAACGATCTCTGATTGCCGAATAGCGCGAGAGAGATCGGTATCGATGGATGGGCTTTCCTGGGATGGAGCTGCCTGAGAAGAGATAGCTGAGGACGCGGCAGTCTCTGTGAAGGTCAGTCCACTGCTTTTATCGGTACTATCATTATTATTCTGTGCTGCAATTATAGGCGATTCATTAAGATTGATCGGCTGCTCGGACTGGGCTGCATTTGAAGAGACATTGGCATCAAGCGGGGGCACAATCATAGTCTCTGATAAATTCTGTCCCATCATTACACCTTGTTTGGTTGTTACAACTTGCTCATTTGTTACATTAACTGCATTTGTTTCATTAGTATCATTTATGGTCGATGATGGCAATGGTTCTGGATTTGCCTCAGGTTCTGTCTCTGGAGAAGCGGCTTGATCAAGTGTCAGATTTTCCGTCAGAGATGCGCGGTCTTCTACGGTCAGATTGCCTTTCAGAGTCTGATTCTCTTGGCTGGTGAGACTAGAGTTCGATAAATTTGCTATGGCAACTGAGGTGTTGCTCTGCACATTGCTGACGGGAGCACTGGCCGCGGTCGGAGAAGCGCTGACCGTTTTTTCGGGCTGCAAAGCCTTACTGGAGGACGGCTTTTTTGCGGCAGTCTGACTGCTGCTAGTTGAGCTGCTGCCTCCTCCCCCCCCTCCCATGCTGAAGAATGCCGTCTCGCTCATATCTTCAAGATTTCCAGGTGATTTATTTATTGTATTATTGAGTTCAGTAGAATTGATAATGCTTGCACTGCCGGAATTATTTTGGGATAAATCGACCACAAGGCTCGCATCTTCCTGCGGAGGATACGATTTTATTTGCACCATTTCTTCATCAAAGGATGAAGATGGAGTGGTTAATGCTTCTCCGGACGCTGCAACATCGAGGTTTGCGGATGGCTCCTCGAAAGGCAACTGATATGGTCCGAGAGTAAAAGCCAGGGCTGCTATAAAACAGGCCGCCAAGAGGAGGATAGCCAGAGCAGCTCGGGGAAAGGGCCGGCTCGATCCCAAGCCTCTTTTGGGCATAAGAAGAAATCTTCTTTTGCGGGGCAGATTCGACCAGCGGCCATAGGCTATCGCCGCCAGGAATATGGCCAGAAGAGAAAGAATTGTGGCTAGAGAGGCACTCTGCAGCCCGCGAGGCGTAGCTGTCAGAATGAGGCTGAATAAGCCGGCAAACATTGCCGAAGAAGCCAGGCAGAGAAATGCGCGCCCTTTTCCGCTTAAGTCGTTCATGCCGGGAAATACGGAGATTGTGGCAAGATATCCGGGGATGAGGAAGACAAGAATAAGGGCAAGGGGCGATAGAATATCCTGCAGGGATGAAGGGGAAAGATGAACCAGAGCCAGGGCTACTGCCGAGATTAAAACAGATGCGATCAGATGCCGGGGCGGCGGCCAGGCCAACCTCATATTAAGAATCCTTAACTCGCTTACTGATAAAACCTTTTTCCTTGCTCTAATGAAATCTATTCGATATCCAGCTCAATTCCCACCGGACAGTGATCCGCGCCTGTAATCTCTGCAAGGATAAACGCCGACGAGACAGCATCTCGCAATTGTTCGCTAACGAAGAAGTAGTCGATCCTCCAGCCCACGTTTCTCTCGCGGGCGCGTGTCTTCAGATCCCACCAGGAGTAGTTCCCGCTTTCCTTATGATGGATGCGAAATGTGTCCAGAAAGCCTCCTTCCACCAGCCGGTCTATCCAGGCCCTCTCCTCAGGCAAGAATCCTGAGATCTTTTCATTGGCTTTGGGCCGTGCCAGATCGATCTCTTTGTGGGCAGTATTAACATCCCCGCAGACCACAATCCTCCTGCCTTCAGCCTTGAGCCGGGAGATGTGCTCTAAAAAAACATCATAGAACTTCAGCTTATACTCCAGTCGCTCTCGGGAGGCTTTGCCGTTAGGAAAGTAGACATTAAAAAGCAAGAAATGTCCATAATCGGCAACGATGGCTCTATGCTCGTCCTCAAAGCCCTCAATTCCCAGTGTGTACTCTACGCTAAGCGGCTCTATTTTAGAGAAAAGGGCAACACCATCTCGTCCTTTTCTCTCCCCGGAGCCGAAATAGGAAAAATAGCCCGGCATGCATTTCAGCTCGGCAGGAACCTGATCGACTGCCACCTTTGTCTCTTGCAGGCAGAGCACATCCGGCATATCTCTTCCAAGCCACTCTATGAATCCCTTTTTAAAAATGGCTCTAAGCCCGTTCACATTCCAGGAGAGAAGTCTCATGCATTTAGGAAATGTTTACAGGATATATCAACCTCTGTGCGACGGTGCTGTTCTCCCAGGGCTGGATCAAGAGCATAATAACATCAGTGCTGCCGGACTTCTTGGCATTGAATACAAAGACCTTCTTGCCTGGCACACCAACCCATCCAGGCTTGGCATCGCCGGACTGTTCGAGCGAGGACACAAGGCTAAGGTACTCGGTATCAAACTGCGTCCACCATTCATATCCAGTTGATCCGGCAATGGACTTTAGCTCGATGGTAAAATTCTCTCCAGCCGAGACGTTGACGGCATCTTCGCAGGGGGCATTGTCGCAGACGCTGCCAGCCGAAGCTATGACCAGAGCAAATAATACCGCTGCGAGAGAAGCCGGAAATACGCTTGCCATTCTCTTCATATCATACACCTCAATCTATTTCAAATCGGATGTGCAATGTGAACATTTTATAGCCGCCTTGGGAATCATCTCCCTGCAGAAGGGACATTCCTTGCTGTTGGGCTCAGGTGGTGCCGGCTTTTTCCTAGCTTCATTTACCTGGCGGATGAGCATGAATATGGCCAGAGCCACTATGATGAAGTTGATAACGGCATTTATGAACAGACCATAATTGATGGTGGGCGCGGCTGCTGCCTGGGCTGCTGCCAGGGTGGCATAGGTCTTTCCGTCCAGAGCTACAAACATATCGGCAAAGTTGATGCCCCCCATCATCATGCCGACTGGCGGCATGATTACATCTTTTACCAGCGAATTGACAATGCCGCCAAAGGCAGCGCCGATTATGATACCTACCGCCATGTCCAGGACGTTGCCCTTCATGGCGAAGTCCCTAAACTCGCCTATAAATCCCATAATCCTAAACCCCTATTCAAGATATTGATTTTATATCATCTTAGCGTCTCAAATTATAAATTGTTTATGCGAGGTGAGGAAAGAACTTAGTAGAAAGAGGAGCCATCCTATCCTAATGAAAGAGTATTCCAATAAAGATATCAAAGTCGTCTGGAACCCGGAAAAATGCATCCATGCCGGAGAATGCGTAAAGGGTCTGCCTCAGGTTTTTAGCCGGGATCGCACCCCCTGGATAAATATGCAAGGGGCAAACTCAGAAGAGATCATGTCGGTGGTGGATCGATGTCCTTCCGGTGCTTTGACATACAAGAAGGTGCAGTCAGCCACAGAGGATAGTGATAATATGCCCAGTGCAAATATTAATGTGAAGAAAAACGGCCCCTTGCTGGTGGAGGGAGGCTGCTCTTTAACTGATCGCGAGGGCAGATTGCTGGCTGAAGGAGGGCCTTATGCTTTATGCAGATGCGGCGGCTCAGGGAAAAAGCCCTTTTGTGATGGATCTCACATCAAGATAGGGTTTGACGATACAAAATAAAAAGAAAAAGAAATTCCGCTCTATTTCTTGAGCAAGAGCGGAATTGCTTCCAGCGCCTTAGGATTGACAACTGCCGATGTGTCTCCCAGAGCTTCACCCAAGGCTTTGGCCTTGATCAGCGGCCGGACCGGCTTTCCTGCCTTGTTCCTGGGGATCTCGGATACGAATATGACATCCGAGGGAATGGCAATGGGGCCCAGGGTCTTTCGCACGAAGTTCTTGATATCTTTCTCCAAAGCGGCATCCTTCTTGGCCTCAGGCTTCAAGACTGCGAAGACCACAATGCTCTCGCCTTTCACCTTGTCAGGCTTGCCCACGACTGCGGCAGCGGCGACGGATGGGTGCTTCTCTGCCGATGCTTCAACCTCGGCATTGGATATCCTGTGGCCTGCCACCTTGAGGACATCGTCTCCTCTTCCCAGGGCCCAGATGTATCCGTCCTCATCCACACGAGCCTTGTCTCCGGAGAAATACTTGCCTGGGAAAGCAGCCCAGTAGGTCTCGTTGTAAGCGGACGGATCTTGGTAGACCTCGCGGAGCATGGAAGGCCAGGGCTCCGTCATGAGTATGCTGCCGGTACTGCCTGCAGAAACGGCTTTCCCATTATCATCCACTACCTCGACATTATAGCCGGGCAGAGCAAAGCTGGGCGAGCCTGGCTTGAGCGGGGTTATGGGCAGGGGAGCGATGACCTGAGAGCCGGTCTCGCTCTGGAACCAGGTGTCCATGATGGGCGCAAACCCGCCGCCGACGTGCTGCCTCCACCAGACAAATGCGTCTGGGTTCATAGCCTCGCCTACCGAGCCCATGAGCCGAACCGTGGAAAGGTCGTATTTCTGTGGCCAGGAGGGTCCCTCGTTCATGAACATCCTGATAGCAGTAGGCGCAGTATAAATCACAGAGACTCCGTAATCCTCGATGATCTTGAACCATCGGCCGAAGTCGGGATAGTCAGGCGATCCTTCGTACATGATGCTCGTCGCACCCAGGCAGAGTGGCCCGTAGGCGATGTAGCTGTGGCCTGTGATCCATCCGATATCAGCAGTTGACCAGTAGACATCCGTATCCTTGATATCGAAGACCCAGGAGGTGGTAAACGCCGGGCCGACGCTCATACCGGCGTGAGTGTGCACTATGCCGCGCGGCTTTCCGCCTGCTCCGGCGGTGTAAAGGATGAAGAGCGGATCGGCACTGTCCATGGGCAAGGTCTCGCAGGAGCCGGACTTTCCAGCCACAAACTCGTCCCACCAGATATCTCGCCCTTCTGTCATGGGCGTTTCCTGGCCGTTTCTCTTTACAACTACTACCTTCTCGATGCACTTCAAACCGGCTATGGCCTCATCAGCCTGGGGCTTGGTGGCAATGGGCTTGCCCCGGCGGTAGGAGCCGTCGCAGGTGACCAGAATCTTGGGCTGACAGTCCTCCAGCCGGTCACGAACAGCTACTGCGGAAAAGCCGGAGAATACTACTACATGAATGGCACCCAGCTTCGCACAGGCGAGCATGGCCACAGGCAGTTCCGGGACCATAGGCAGATAAATTCCTACACGTTCGCCCTTTTTAATTCCCTGGGCCTTGAGTGCGTTGGCAAATTTGTTGACCTGTTGGGAGAGCTCATAATAGGTGATCTTGCGAACATCGCCTACAGGCTCTCCTACAAAGATGTAGGCCAGCTTGTTGCGCCGCCAGGATTTAGCATGCCTGTCCACAGCATTATAGGCTACATTGATCTTGCCGCCCATAAACCACTTGGCAAAGGGAGCTTTCCACTGAAGTGTCTGCTTGTAGGGCTCGAACCAGTCTGCATAGGTTTGGGCCATTTCGTCCCAGAACGAGGCGTAATTGGCAGAGCACCATGCCCGCAGCTCGCCCTCCGACTTGAGGCTCTTTTTCTTCATCCAGGCCATGACATTGGAGTTCTCGACAAGATCTCGGGGTGGATAATACAGACCTTGTTTTGAGGTCTGAACCGTTTTTTCCGATTTTTCATCATCCATTTTAAATCGCCTTACAATATTTACAACTTTAAAGACATTTGTATCCATATTACATACGTTTTTCTTGATTCAAATTATAATGGATATTCAAATGCCTTTTAAACACTTAATGTGTGTCTTATTCTGAAGATATAAATCTATCTCAACTAAATTATGATTACATATTTTTTAATCAATTGGTTAATCATTAATGGTCATTTAAATCAGATTCATGACTAAATTATTCGAATTTGATTGTTTTCAATAATAGAGATTCTTCCCACTGCAAGGTCACCCCAATAATTGGAGTCGCTACAGGAATGGTTGCGAAAAACCCTCATTGCACCGCTTGCGGCCCGTAGCTTTCGAGCTATGCAAGCCCGACCTGCTGCTTATGGATAAGGTATTTTCTGGCTCAGAGGCATTTTGATATACAACGAATGTCCATAGTATTTTGGAGGATTCAATCATGAAAAAAGGTTTTATATTGGCAATTGCCGGATTTTTTCTAATCTCAATTGCCAGTTGCAGCCTGGATTCAGGCAACACCGGTCTGTCACCCATACCATTTGATCTGAAGGGGTATGGTGCTGATAAGACAACGCCAGAGAATCCAGGTATGGAAGTCTTAACGAACCGGAAGAATGCTCTATCCAATAATTCGAGCCTCGCCCAGGTTCTTCATGAAGACGTAATGCCGGCCCCTCGTCCGAATATCATAATCATATTGGCAGATAATATGGGATATATGGACCCGGGCTGCTACGGCGGCGGCGAGGTATTGGGTGCACCGACGTCCAGGATGGACCAGATGGCCAAAGAGGGCTTGAGGCTGACCTCCTGTTACTCGGAGACACAATGCACACCAACTAGAGCTGCCATGCTGACTGGAAGGCTTCCCATTAGATCGGGCATGACCCTGGCCTCGGCAGCAGGCTCCAAGGCAGGCATCTCTCCAGAGGAGGTTACACTTGCCAAGGTGCTATCTGATGCAGGCTATAAGACCGCGATGTTTGGCAAGTCTCATTTGGGAGATGTCAATGAGAGTATGCCTCAAAATTTGGGATTCGATGAATTCTTTGGGATATTATATCACTTGAACACCTACAGTCTCAGGGAGCGCATCGGCTACGATCCCAATTGGGAATCGCCGGATCCATTCTATGGACTGGTGGAAGCTAAGAAAGGCGGGGACCTTAAACTGGTGGAGCCATTGAATATGACCTCTCTGGCATTTGTTGATGAGCAGTGCGTAAACAAAGCAGTTGCATATATTAATAATCAGAGCAACTCTACAGAGCCCTTCTTCATATACCTCCCCCTGGTCCGGACGCATTTCCCCAGTGTTCCCAATCCGAAATTTGCCGGAAAGTCAAGCAAGGGTCCATATGGCGATGCGGTAATGGAGACGGATTATCATATCGGTCAGGTTCTCGATGCGCTTGTTGATGCTGGAATAGATAATAACACGGTAGTGGTTTTCACAAGCGATAACGGACCGACGCTCGATCAATATCCTGACTGCGGCTACTCGCCATTCCGGGGAGGAATAGGCACAGCCTATGAAGGCGGCGTGCGCATTCCCTGCATATTCCACTGGCCTGGATCGATTGCTACAGGAAGGACATCCAACGAGATTGTCTGCCTCATGGATCTCTTCAGCACCTTTGCAGCACTTGGCGGCGGAAAGATCCCCATGGATAGGCCGATTGACGGCATAGATCAATCAGCTTTCCTGCTGGGAAGACAGAATAATTCTAATCGAGAATGGGCCGTGTGGTATATGGGAACTGATAGTGCGCCTGAGACGCCACCCGCAGCCGTACGCTGGCATCAGTTCAAGATTCACCGCATTGCCTACGACTCATTCCAGGGACCGATGAGCGATTACGGCCAGATTCCAGCGGTCTACAACATTGAAATAGATCCGGGCGAGCAGCATAACATTGCGGGAGAGCACGATTTCGTAGTGACTGCATACCAAAAGATCTATCGAGAACTCGTGGCCAGCATGAGAAAATATCCCAATACCCCGTCGAGGGCATATCCAATAGTGGGAGGCGCAAGCTGATTAAGGTGAAAACGTCTTCCTTTTTCTCATTTTTTCATATAGCCGCGGAAACCATCGCTTAGGCCGAAAAATTGAATACCGATTGGGTGCCAGGCATTGTTGTGAAATTTAGCCCCATCCTCTTTGCAGTTCTGCCGGCCTTGCTCTATCTTGTTCTTCCAGCTTGCGCCCACGTGCCCCTCATGGCCGGGGAAAATGAGAACATCTCCACAGCCATGCACATATCCGATCCTGGCAAGTCCTGGGCGGTTTATGGAACCCTCGAGAAGGATCTGGTGCATTTCTACAGCTTCGATCTGCAGGAGGGCGAGCGAATTTATCTCTCCCTTTTCAAATCCGCGGATGCCGAAGAAAATGATTTTCTTCCCGTTCTGCTCCTCCTGGGTCCGGGACTGAATGCCGGCGGTAAGGCGCCTGGGCAGCTGGCTTTGCCGCCGCAAGCTTCCGGCTGGAAAATTCTGGCGGCAGAGGATAAGGGCGCAGCCAATGCCGTCTACGAGCCTTTCGGTCCCAGCAGTTTTAAGGAAATCTCGGAGATAAACCTGACTGCTCCCCAATCGGCCCGCTACTATGCGGCGGTTTATAGTAATAACATGAGCGCAAACCCCGGTCATTATGGATTGGCCGTCGGCTATCGGGAGGAGTTCGGCTTCCTGGAGAGGGTTTCTACGCCTCTGCAGCTTATCTCCGTTAACCTCTGGGAAGGTCAGAGCCTGGGGGTCATTCTCATTCCTTATCTGGTGGCAGAGATCCTTTCTCTCCTCCTGTTTTGGCGAGGCTCCCGTCGCACCTCATTCTGCCTGGCCGGGTCTCTGGCCGGATTTCTCTTCCTGGCCAGCAGCGCCTCTGTCATCACCCAGATGGTCTTCAATCTCACTCGCGCTCCCTTTGGGCCGGAGGTTTACATCACACTGGCTATCGCTGTTCTGCATGCTTTCCTGGGAGTAGTGACAATTCGCCTTTCCAGGGGTGAGGCAGGACTTCTGCAAAGGGTCCTTCTGGCTGTCCTGGGAACTATCGCTCTGCTATTCGGCTCAGGGCTGATCATGGGTCCCATTCTGGCCTTAGCAGCAAGCGTGCTGCCTTCCAGGAGCGGGAGCATCTTTAGCAGGTCTCCTGCAAGGGTGCAGGAGAATCTCCAAGAGAAAAAATGAGAAAAACATATGGCATCCGAACGGGACTAATTATACAAAATTGTTAAATGGAATTAAGGATATATCAGATTATACCAGAACATACTGGGCGGGGGAAAAGACTATGCTCCTAAATAAGATTGCTTCATTACTGATATTGCTAATTATAGTCTCAGTGGTCGCCCTGAGCGGCTGCACTGAAAAATCCGAAAGAAATCCGTTGTCTGTCACGAATATGGAAATTGTTCCCGGTCAAATAAAGACCTCGACAATCGAACTGTTTGTCACAACCTATATCAAGAATTCAGATGAGGGCACGGCTGCCAAAAGCAGCAAGAATACCTCCCTGATTCTGAAGGCCACCAGTTCTGATAGAGACTTCCTGGTCAACCAGAGTACGGCATTTATCGGCAAGATCGCGCCTGGCGAGACCGTTAATGTCACAACCATGCTCACACTTCCCAAGAAAGGCGGCTACAGCCTTGAGGCCACGCTCTTCGAAGAGGGCAATGAGATGGACCGGGGATACAGGACAATCTACGATCTGGATAGCCTTCAGGCCGACAGCAAGGCCATCAACCTGAGGATCGATGGCATCGACTTCCTGGTGCGCAAGGCGGCGGAGGAGAAGGTGGTCATCCAGAGCGACATCTACGTGACCAACTACGGCGGCAAGTCAAGCCAGGATTACAAACTGATGCTAAAAGCTACCGACATTGATTCCAAGCTGGTGGCGGATAAGCAGTGGAGCAATACCGGGATAATAGCACCGGACGAGACGGTCATAAGGAGCGTCAACCTCACCGTCCCGGACAGGTACAATTACGTGGTGGACGTTCTCATCTGGAGCAATTCCACAATAGTCGGCCAGGGGCAGGACTATGTGCAGCTCAACGCCACAACAATGCTCGGCGATAAGGAGCGTCTGGCTGCCAGAGGGACCAGGACGGGGGCATTCGTCAATGAGGAAGCGGCTGCTGAGCCGGCAGAGATGAGCCTTGGCAGATTTGAGAACGCTACAATGTCAAGGGAGGCCACAAAAGAGGAGCCCGGCTTCATGGCGCTGACGGCTCTGGCCATGATCGGTCTGGCGGCGATAGCGCTGGGAAAGAAGCGAGAGTAAGATATCTGATTTTTTTTTTAAATCTCTCCTTTTTTAGTCGCCAAGAAAGTCACTCAGCGTCGCATTCTTCCTGTTTTGCATTAGCCGCAGTCCCGCAGCCTCTTGATCTCTTCTGGGCATGTGCCTCTTAAATGCCGTCAGATTCTTTCTCTCCGGACAGTACTGGCTGTCGTAGTAGACTTGCCAGAGGTCCTCCACGTTGGAGGGATACTTGCAGTCGCAGGAAGCCTCATCGCTGCTTGATCCTTCCTGGCCGGAATGAAGCGCAGCTTTGAGCTTCTCCAGTGTTGCGGTCATTCCCCCGCCGTGATCACGCCAGATCCTTCCCTCCCGGCAGAGTGAGGCCCAGCTCTCCCTGCCGTTTCCTAATACTATTATCATCCCGGCATTTCTGCGGGCAAAATGGTCGCAGATGTGCTCTCCAATTTTGTGCCTGGGCTTGAAAAAGCCGTAAAGGACTGATGCGCCAAGAGATGATAGCCTCACAAATGCCTTCATGCGGTGCGCCTCGCCCATAACGGCATTGACCATCTTCTTTATGCTGACGACCTCGTGATTAGTCGAGACCTCCACCTCATCCGCCCGAAGGCTTTCCGCCCTGGCAAGAAGCCTCTCATTGCACTCCTCGTGCATAGAGAGGTAGTAATGGAAGTTGTCCGGAATTTTCAAGCCTGCCACATCTCCAGAGTGGTGTCTCTCCAGCCGTTGATCTTCAGAAAGGGCGCAGCTCTCTTAATTCGTAATCCCATGGCCGCCAGCTCTGCTTTGCTGACAATCGGCCTTCTCTTGCGAAGGGCTACGATCCTTTGCGCGCTTTTCGGCCCGATGCCCGGCACTCTCAAGAGCTCCTGCAGTGTGGCCGTATTTGGGTCCACAGGTCCATCCATGGACTCTCTGGCAATGGCCATCTTGGGATCGGAATTGCAAAGAAAGCCATCCTCATTGAAGGCATGGCGGATCTCGTCCGGTTGGAAGTGGTAAATCCGATAGAGCCAGTCCATCTGATAGAGGCGGTGCTCTCTCCAGAGAGGCTGGCCCTCTTTTTTCTCAAATGGTGTGCCCTGCTGCGGGGAAAAAGCGCTGTAGTAGGCCCTCTTCACCCCAATTTCCTGATACTCGTAAAGAACTCTCCGGAAGATCTCCTCATCGCTCTCCCCGCAGGCTCCCACAATAAGCTGAGTGGTCTGGCCAGCTGGCAGAATGGATTTGCAGTTCCTGCTGCTCCCGGATAGTATATCACGGATGTATCTCTGCCTTTGCAGGATATCGTTCTCGTAATTCTTGGTGGCGCAGATTTCATTCATGTGTGAGGCGGATGCCGCCTCCAGATTGATGCTGACCCTATCCGCCAGCTTTGCAGCTTCCTGGATATGATCCCGAGATGATCCGGGCAGCACCTTGAGATGAATGTACCCGCTAAAAGCAAACTTCTGACGCAGCAGTCGCACTGTCTCCAACATCTTTTCTGTGATATGATCCTCATCCCGGCCCGCTCCTGAGGAGAGAAAGAGCCCTTCGATATAGTTCGACCGGTAAAGGGAGAGGGTGATCCCGGCCAGCTCTTCCGGTGTATAGGAAAAGGCTCTGGACTTATTGCTACAGTTGGCAGCATTGCTGCAGTAGCTGCATTGATGGGTGCAGTGGTTGGTGTAAAGGGTCTTGAATAGGCTGACGCATCTGCCGTCCTGGGTGAAGGCATGGCAGATTCCGGGCAAAGGTGTCTCGCGAGGAGAATAGGTGGACGCGCAAACGTCATGGCGCGTGCCCTCTCCCAAACGGCGCAGCTTCTCAATGTCTACCTCATCAATGCCCGCCTGCGAAGCACTTTGAACCGGTCCTGATGAATCGAATCTGCACTCTTCCGCCAGGTGGGCAATCTTCTCCAGGGTGACCATTGCAATTATGTGGCCGCTCATGGATTATAACCGATACGCAAGCGGGGCGAAAGTAATCTTCTCGAAATCCTTTTCAAGTATTAAATGAAGTCTTTATAAAAGCTCTTCTGAGAGGAGATTGGAAAATGTCCGAAGAAATCTTCAAAATGCCTCGCATGGCAAAGGCGGAGTACGATGGTCTGGTGGAAGAGCAATATGTCTGTCGCATTGCTTTCAAGGGCGAGACACATCCTTACATTGCTCCATTTATCTATGTCTTTGATGGCAGGTTCATGTACTTCCTGTCCACCAACTACGGTAAAAAGGTGAAGCACTTTCGGGACAATCCCTTCGTGACCGTGGAGATAGATCACTACTCTCCCGATCTTTCCGCTTTCAGCTTTGTGGCCCTGCCCGGGCAGCTGGTACAGGTAGAGGACAAGGATCAAAAAAGGGCGGTGCGGCAGATGTTTGTGAACCTGATTAAGAGCAAATCCCTCTCCCCCAATGTCCTCTCCGCTTTGGGACATTCGCCCCAGGAGCCGGTGGAGGTATTGCTTTTGGATGAGAAAAGCTCCGTCTGGAAGCTGGTGGGCGTGAAGGTCGATGAGATCTTGGGGCTGAAGAGCCAGAGCCAGAGCCTTTAATTTCAGGGATTGATATTAATATGACCTTTACACGTCTGTGTAGTTTCCTTCTCTATTAGCATTTTCATGCCATATGAGTTGCTCAAGCAAGCATGACGGTTTCGATTGAGCCACGACTTTTCAGCCATGGAGGCATTACTACTATCTAAACTTTCTCCACCGATATTGTCTGACCTGTATTGGACTGCATTGGATCTTATATGTTCCATTTCTTCCAATCTTCTGGGGTGCCGCGCGCGATAAAACGCGCGGGTTGGCCCTGGCGCCCTCAACGCCGGGCAGGCTTGGAAACCTGGCGGTCTGCGGATAACCGGCGCATTAGTCTTGTGCTCTTTTTTTGTGACCTTAAGCTGGAGCAGCCTGTTTTTTTGATATTGGTGACACTTCTTTCGCCTTCGTCAGTCTGCACCGCCAGGCATTTTCTCTTCCGGTAGGATGCGTTCTATGGTTGATTTATATTATTTTTTAAGATGAAATATTAACCTTTCCGCCATGATCAAAGCATCCTGTGACATTGAGGACAGGCCGCTAATTTCATCGTCATAGTCTGCTCGATTGCGATGATCCCGCAATCGACGCAATTCCAGGGCCAGTTTTCTCCCATCGTTTCCTTTGCCCAGTCCATGAAGCTGGCTAATGACATAACTGTGGACGTTTTCAACTGGAATGGGCCTGTGCTCTTCTTCTCTCAGATGGTTTCTGGCGATGCAAAATGCCGCATAGTATGCCCTGCTGATCGAAGAGCGAAGCTTTGCCTCATCATTCTCGCCCGGTTGTGCCAGATTCTTTGCCAGGCTCAAGTAGCGGTGCCAGTCAAATTCTATTCGTACTCCACCTGGATGAGCAGCTTGCAGCCTGACGCATCTATGGTGTTAAGTAGCCAATTGTCGTCCAATTGATCCAATTTATCAATGGCATCCTGCGGTGTCAGATCTGTGCAGATATAGATGATCAGCTGTTTATCTACAATCTCGTCTGGATCTGCTACAGCATCCAGAAGGAGAATCTCTCTTGGAAAATAATAACGTATTTGACTGTAAGCCTCCATTAGCAGAGTTAAAAGATGCGGATTGCTGCCCACAAAATCGTACACATCTTTCGCAGTCTTTAATGTGTACTTGCTATTCAGGAGAACCATGTCCTGGATTAGCTTGCCGTCTCCCCTCTCTCCGACATCTGCTTCGGTGATCATCATAAGAATCTGTCTTCGTCGGCAAGAAATAAATAGATTACATCGGGTGGTCAGTTGAAAAGCAGTAGGCAAAACAGCCGGCAAAATTTCGGCTGTCTCTTATCTTGCCTTTGGCGGGGTGGTCACGGGCGCCCTCAACGTCGGACAGGCTTGGATACTTGGCAGTTAATGGTTGATCGGAGCATGCGTCGTTATTTTTGTTTTTCTGGAAATTGGGGCTTGAAATACTATTGGCCTGCTGCAAAAAAAATGTGCTGCCGGTGGCATCGGCTTTTAGCTGAGCAAGTCGCTGCGGCAGCCCACTGTCAATATCCTTTATCTCCTTATGAGCGCCCCCTCTTGATAGATCTGGACATAACGCGCCGCCTGATCTTCGGCTTGAAGGCCGTTGTCGCTTCTTCTTCCTTGAGCCGCATCTCTTCCGTCTCTTCCCTCTCGGCAGGACTCCTCTTGATCACTCGCATGCAGAAGCTGCCGTCCTCATCGATCTCAATGCCGTGAATCTCTCGCTCGAAGCCGGGGAACTTGTCATTGAACTGCTCCAGCTTCAGCAGAAATTTGATCTGAGGATTGCCTTTTTCCAGGACCTCTCCCGGCATCAGTATGGGTATTCCCGGAGGATAGGGCACAAGCATATGTCCGGCAATCCGATTTTTCTGCTTTTCAATCTCAGAGATCTTGACTTTCTCAGTCTGGTCCCGCACCAGCTTCTGAAAAGTCTCAGCCGATGAGTACTTGGCCGGAGGAATAACATCGCAGGCATCGTTGAGCAGCCTGGGCAAGTCATTATTTTTCATCCAGGTGTGCATATTCAGGCAGAGCTCTTTTAAGGAGATCTTCGACTGGCCGCTCGCATCTCTTCCGTACTCTTCTGGGTACTTTTCCGCAAGCTCGGGAAGCACTTCCGCTACACTGGCATCACTGTCGTACAGGCGCTTGAACTCGAGCAGCGCCTCAAGCAGGGTTCCCCACTTGCCTTTGCTCGTTCCCACCGAGAAGAGCACCAGCACAGTGTAATCACCTGTCCGGGCTATCTCAATGCGGCGGGAGTCCAGGAAGCGGGTCAGGATGGTTCCCGGAATGCCAAAGCATTCATCCATTTCACCCTTGGCATTAATGCCTGGACAGAGGATGGTGACCTTTGTGGGATCGAGCATACAGTAGCTGTCACCGGACAGGTCTTCCGGCTTGAACCCGTGCCAGTGTTCCCCATTCTTGAGCGTCCAGCAGGATGGCTTATTGGCCAGCAGGTCGTCAGGAGCATCCTCAAAATCATAGGATTCACCTGGCTTCTCCGGGTTGATAACTTTGTAAGGCTGGTAGCAGCCGAAGAACCATTTCTCCTTCTCATCGCTCTGCTTAATGCGTTTGCCAACTGAAGCGATAGCTTTTCGAAGGCCAATGGCGTCTCTGATGGTCTCGTCCATCATAGTGCGGCCAGAAGGATCATCCATCATAGAGGTAGCCACATCTATGGAGGCGATCATGGGATAGAAGGGTGATGTGGTGCCGTGCATCATGAATGCCTCATTGAACTGGTCTTTTTCAAGATTGGGCTTCACCTTGTTGACCTTTATGTGAATCATGGAGGCCATGGAAAAAGCAGGCAGCATCTTGTGCGTCGACTGCACTGCAAACAGGGTCGTACAGTCCAGCTCACGGTTCAGGCCCATGGCAAATCTACCTTCATAGATGGGATGAAACTTTGCGTAAGCATACCACGCCTCGTCGAAGTGAATCCGATGGACGCTCTTGGATAGCAGATCCGCAACGGCATTGGCATCATAGCAAAAACCGTCATAGGTACAGTTGGTCACCACGCCGTAGGATGGCTGGGATGAAACGGCTCCTTTCTTAAGATCGCTCTTGTCGATCAGCTTCTTTATGCGTTCCGGCTCAAAGTATTTCAGCGGGATGGGCCCGATCATGCCGTAGCTGTTGCGGGTCGGTTTCAGATATACAGCCCTGGCCCGGCTCAGGGTCAGTCCGTGATTGAGCGACTTATGACAGTTGCGATCAGCTACAACCATCTCCTCAGCGCCTATGGCTCCCTGGCATACTATCCGGTTTGATGCCGATGATCCTCCCAGGACATAAAAGGTCCAATCGGCACCAAAGATGCGGGCTGCATTGCATTCCGACTCGTTTGACGGTCCGATATGCTCCAGCCAGTCACCCATTTGCGCAGTGGAGATCCCAATGTCTGCCCGCATGATGTTCTCGCCAAAGAACTTGTGAAACTGCAGGCCCACAGGGTGCTTAAGGTAAGCCACCCCTCCCATATGGCCGGGCGCATCCCAGCTATAAGCGGCATCTTCGGTAAACTTCTTCAGCTCCTCAAAGTAGGGAGGAAGCAGCTCTTCATAGTAACGTCTCGCAGCAAAATCCACCCGTCCGGCGATAAAGTCCGAGGTGTCACCGACCAGGTAGATATACTCGTGCACCTCATTTATTATTTCCAGAGGAATGTCTCTCAGTTGCGTTTTATCGGCTGTCAGGAATATGGGGATCTTTTTATCCATAGACCTGATGGCGCGGATGATATCCACCGCATCGGCGGATTTCATGGCATACGCTCCGGTACGCAGTTTTAGCTCTTCGTCGCTGGGTATGTCCGCGTCCAGTATGATGCACCCAAAGCCGTGGTCGGAGTTGACCAGGCTCAGGCCGTCGCTCGCCGTGCCGGCCAGGACCGTTGGGTATCCCAGGTTCTTGATTGCCTCCTCCAATCGACTCATGGCCAGAAGTGTGGCTGATAACAGATCTTCTTTTTTGCCTGAGATGATCAGAATCGAGAGTTTGTGTGACAATATCCTTCACCTTCTATTCAATTTACTCTGTCTTCCGAGGCTTCCTGTGGCCTGCACTCTGACAGGTCTGATTTTCCTTAATATAATCCAGCTCTGTGCCTTCCACTACCTGCACAGTCTTGTCAACGTATTGGACACATCCGATCTCCTGAAGCTCTTGGTACTGGTATATCCTGGGACCATACTGGTATCCCACCTTGCCCAGCCATTCCTTGGGGTAGCCTACCTTGGTGCTTTCGATTACTCCGTTCTGAATATCATTGACCAGTCCGTTGCTGTACTTTACAATCAGGAAGTCCGATAGCTTCCACCAGTCGTGGATGACGGAGAGAGCATTTCTGGTGCAGTAGTCGGTCAGAAACTTGCAGCACTCTTCGCTTCCCTGGGAATTAAAGATCTCATCGGCCTTTTCTTCAATCTCTTTTTGTTTGTACAGTTCCTCTTCCTCAATCCTGTTCTGTTCCTTCTTTATATCCTTGATCATATGGCAGTAACGAAGCATTGCCCAGTTGGTTGTGAAGTTGAAAGCCCACCAGGCAGAGCCCCGGTCAAAGAGGGATCTTTTCCCGCAATTCATCTCTTCGGGGAGGGAGTTGGCTCCCGTATAGATGGGCATGTAACAGGTCTCAGAAGGCTGGGCAAATCCAAACCAACAAATCCCTCCCAGCGGATCAGGCAGTAGCCCCCGTGCCTGGGTTATGTAGCTGTAGGAGCAGAATATGGGAGATACCGGCCTGGGCCATGCACCCGGCTTGATCTCTCCTGCCGGGAAATAATCATGTGAATCGAATTCGCCGTCATCGCGGTAAGGATTGCCGTAAGGACCTGCTGCCGGGCCGGTGGTCAGATCATAGACCGTGCCTTCGTAATGGTCCCTGAATATCTGCAAGGTATCTTTGATGGTTAGCTTCCGGTCGGGCACCAATGAGAAGGGATATTCGCGTGACCAGGTGTCCTTGACATAGGGGCTGAAATTGCAAGACGGAGCCAGACGACGATAAACGCTGTACAGGCGGGCCAGAGAATAGTAGGGGTGGGCGTACTCTCCTGTGGAGAATGTCTTCAGCCAGTCAAGCATTCCTACTCCGTCCCACCATTCGAGAGCGAGAGCCACATCATGAAGATTGTCGGAATAAATCATATTGTTTTTGTCATCACGATCAATTTCTCTAATCCGAAATGTGTTTGAAGCCGCGAAGACCTCGCCATCCTGAACTTTTTTCGCAACCCATAGACCTTTGCAGCCATCCAGAGTACAGCTGCACATTTCCAGGACCCAGGCCTCCTTGGTATCGGCAAAAATGAGAGTCTCACCAGTGCCGTATATTCCGTATTTGTCTATTAGTTCTCCTACCTTTTCGACAGCTTGCCTGGCCCCGCGACACCTTTCCAAAGCAATGTTAGAGAGCTCGGAGCTGTAGAAGATGCGCTCTCCAGGAGAATAATCAGCCTTCATCCTGGCAAAGTCGGTGCACTCCGAGCACATGAGCTGATGTTCATTAATTATGCCATAGCTTCCCGTGAGGTAGCCGTAAGTCATCTCGACCTCATCGATGTATGATACTACTGATGAGCCGGCCTTACCCCCGCCGGACTGATCGTCTGAGCCTGAGTTTGGATCATATTGGACCGCGCGCTTGGCATCTGTACGTTTGCCATCTATTGAATGGGTAGCAGCCGGAATGTAAACCAGTTTGTTTCCCTCATCTGTTAACTCATGCCCCAGGATGCCCGGACCGAATCCATCATTAGTATGCCCGGCAAACATCGATCCATCAGCGCTGGCTCCTGGAGTCACCACGAATATGGTACATCCGTGATTTCTCTCTCTTTGCGGTCTATAATCTTTAGCCATGAGCCAGGCATAGTGCATTATTGCAGATATATTTTTTGGATTAACTATCTTGACTTACTAGATTAGTGGATTTAGTTAATCCGGCAGATATTCTCTCTGCCAGATCACCTACTAAATTTTTCATGAAAACAATCTAATTTTATTTATATCATTGAAATTCATGTTTGCTGGGACAAGTTCGCCAGATATACAAATCCTGGAAAAAATCAGCCCCACTCCTCTAGCGGGAGTGGCAGGATCTCGTTATTGAATTTTAGGTTAGGCAATATACGTGATATTTGCCATCCTTGTTCTCAACGCCATGAATGTCGTGGCAAAAGCCCTTGAACTCCTTATCCCACTTTTGCAGGGCGCAAAGGTACTTGATATGGGGGCCATCAGCCGCCCCGATATTCTCTCCGGACAGCAGCATGGGAATGCCGGGTGGATAGGGAATAATACCAGTAGCTACTGTTCTATGGGCTATCTTTTTATCATTCAGGGCCAGAAGTTCTGCCCGGCCATGCACCAGTCTCTGATAGGCCTGGTTGGGCGTCTTATCCTGCTTGGGTATTTTTGCATAGATCTCTTCCTGAAGACCCATTAAATTCAATTCTTTCACCTTTTTAAACATCTCCTCAGCCAGATCTTTCAGTCCCATCTTTTCATAGTGGTCTGGGTCCAGCAGTACCTTGTCAGGCAGAACCTCTTTCAGTGGAGTATTCTTGTTGTAGTCGTCTCTGAATCTCAAGAGGGCGTTGACCAGAGTGCCCCATTTGCCTTTGGTAATTCCCATCGAGAAGAGGAAGAGGATGGTAAAGTCAGTTGTCTTTTCTACGACTATACCGCGATTGTCCAGGTAAGAGGTGACCAACATTGCCGGTATTCTGGTCTCGCCGTCCTCCATTAAAGATCCATCCATCCCAATACCCGGTGTGACTACAGAGACCTTGATGGGATCAAGCATACAGTAGCCCTCCTCCAGATTTTTAAAGCCATGCCATTTGTCTTTAGTATGCAGCACCCAGCATTCCGGGTTCTCGGCCAGTATCTTGGGGGAGACCCTCTCGAAGTCCACGCCTTTTATTTTGTCTGCATTCCAAACATCGAAGAACCATTCTCCACAGTCTTGAGATTCCTTGAATATCTTGCGCATGCTCTGTCGGAAAGCAATGGCCTCATCTATCGATTCCCTGGTCAGGGCCTCGCCGCTCTCTCCGGACATCATGGCTGCTGAGACCTCATTTGAGGCGATTATGGCATATTGAGGTGATGTCGAGGAATGCATCATAAATGATTCATTGAACCGATCGTGAGGGATGCATTTTTTGCCGTCCCGGACATGAATGAAGGATGCTTGGGAGAGAGCTGCGAGCAGCTTGTGTGTTGAGGTGGTGGTGAATACCGTGGGTGCATTCTTTGTTCTCCTCTTTTCAAACATGCCGTAACGTTCCTTGTAGAGCGGATTGAAGCGGGCATAGCCATACCATGCCTCATCGAAATGGATGCGGTCAACGCTATCGCCCAGGATCTCCAGAACGCGCTTTACATTATAGCACAGCCCGTCATAGGTGGAGTTGGTGATAATTGCATGCATAGGCCGCTTATGTCTTGGACTTGCCGTATCCAAATCATCAGCCGGAGCCGAGGACGTGGTTTCCTCATCATTGCACTCAGGTTCGACTACCAGGTTATGGGATAAAATTGATTGAGTGACGGCTTCTTTGCCGATGTTCTCCGGATAGATAGGCCCAATCAAGCCCAGGTGGTTTCTGGAGGTCTTCATATAGGCGGGAATTGCGCCGGTCATTATCAGGGCCTGCTCAATGGACTTGTGGCAGTTTCTGTCCACCAGAACATGATCGCCACGGGTGACGCTTGCCATGAAGACGATGCGGTTTGAGGCTGAGGTGCCGTTGGTTACAGTGTAAGATCGGTCTGCGCCAAAGATCTGGGCCGCATATTTTTCGCTCTCGCCTATGGGACCGGAGTGGTCCAGCAAAGATCCCAGCTCTCCCACAGATACAGAGAGATCCGACCGGAGCAGGTTCTCTCCAAAGTACTGGAAGAAGGCTCTTCCTACGGGCGATTTGAGGAAAGCCGTTCCACCAGTATGGCCGGGGGTATGCCAGGAGTACTCAGAGACCTTGGCGAAGTCCATGAGGGCTTTGGTAAAGGGCGGCTCGATCTGATCACGGTAGCGATTCATGGCTGCCAATACCCGCCCGGCAATGAATGTGGGTGTGTCTTCCAGCACCCAGACCAGTTCGTCCACCAGCGACATTACTTCTGCATTGATCAATGGAGCCTTTCCGCTATCAGACATGAGAAAAACAGGCAAATGGCTATTTCTGGAGCGTATTAGCTTGAGCAACTCTCTGGCTTTGTTGTGGGTCTGTGGGTCATCATCATCCAGGCTCCAATCCATGAGAATGCACTGGATTGAGGGATCTGAGAGAATTACAGATTTGCCATCGTCTGCAGAGCCTGATTTGATCACCGTGGCATCTCCTTTTTCAAGTTCATCTACCAGGGCGCGCACAGCTCGTCCTTCTGCAGTGGGCAATTCGACCTCATCGTCTACTATTAGCACCTTCATTCCCAGTGCCAGATCATTGACTTTTGTCATTAATATCACACTCAGCAGGTATTATGGAGGTGTATTGATCCATTCTATTATTAAATCTTTGTAGAATCATTGATTGGTTGTCATGACGATTACTGTGAATCTATTGGTTTTATTTCATATGGATACTGAAATTTTTATCTGGATTCTTCTAATATTTTTTGCATACCGGCAAGATTTCTGGTTAACCGGGGTATCGATGGTAAGAGATCTCTGCTTGAGATATGCCAAAATAATTTATACTAATAATATGTAACGTATACAGAGTTTTGGTGTGAGGTTGGAATATGAAAATTATTCTGTCTATTGTGGCAGCGTCTCTATTATTGTTGATCTCGCTGTCCACCTGTTCCGCCAGCCTGGCTCAGTTTGCCGGTGACTGGAACAACGTTGACCCGAATACGGGAGGAATAACCAAATTAAGCATTGCTCTCTCCGGAGCATCCGCCAATGTGCATGTCTGGGGCAAATGCCATCCCACCGATTGCGATTGGGGAGGCGTTAATGCCTTCGCCTTCGCTCCTGATGTCTCCTCTGATACAGTCAGTCAGGCGCAAGCTCTGATGGCAACGTTCATCACTACATTCTCAGAGACCACTCTCTTCATAAGACCACAGGGCAGCCGGCTATCTGTGCAGTCATACACTCGCTTCACGGACAACAGCGGCAGAAGCAACTATGCATCCAGCGATCTATTCCAGAAGAGTACTTCTATCAGCGCTGTCGGCACGATAGCTGAAATTCAACCCCTGCAAAAGTACAGCAAGCTGCAAATTCTTCCTATTATGGGGAAGATCGGAGACAATTGATGAGATAAGATGTTATATATCATAGAGGTCTGAATATGAGATTACTTTATCCTTGTCTGGCAGCAGTCCTGCTGCTCTTATTGACAGCCACCGGGGTTCTTGCCAGTATGGACCAGTTTGCCGGTTCCTGGACGAATGTGGATACCAATACTGATGGTATCACCAATCTGGATATTGCCGTCATGGGCACCGACGCTCAGGTACATGTCTGGGGCAAGTGCCATCCCACTGATTGTGATTGGGGGACGGTGCAGGCTCAGGCATTCGCTCCAGACGTCTCCTCTGACGTCCTCAGTGGAGCCGATACCCTGATCGCTGTTTTTGTTACATCATTTTCACAGACTACTCTGGTCATAAAGCCCGCCGGCAACCGGCTTAAAGTGGATTCTTACGATCGCTTCATGGACAATAGCGGCAGAAGCAATTACCTGGCCAGCTATACCTTCCAGAAGGCTTCGGCACCTGGAGGAACAGCTCCCGGTGGTGCAACTCCCGGTCCTGGCGACATGGGCACCGGTGAAATCGGCCCTGGCGACATTGGTCCCGGTGGAACGATCCCCGGCAGCACGCCAGCTCTAATAGATCTGACCGGCGTCTGGAATTGCGATGATGGTGGCATTTACTATGTTCGCCAGCTGGGAACTGTCGTCTGGTGGTATGGTGAGCTGGATCCCAATACACCCAACTGGTCCAATGTTATGAAGGGCAGCATCAGCGGAAATATGATCAACGCAGATTGGTCTGATGTTCCCAAGGGAAGCGTGATGCAGAACGGCAATCTGGTCCTTCAGATAGCATCCAATAACAAACTGGTGGCTATTTCCAAGACAGGAGGCTTTGGCGGATCGGTCTGGACGAGATAGGGGACCAAAAAGGCATAATTTTTCTTTTTTCCCTATCAAATTTTATAATATCCTGCAGAAATTGAAATCCCACCTATATACTATCCGCATCGTCCCTGCTCACCAGAATAAGGTCTGTTTTCCTTGAGGCACCACTGCATCTGCTCGAGTATCGGTTCGATCCTGCCGTTCGTCTCCTTCAGCTTTTGCACCATGATCTCGGCTAAGCTTCCCTGCTCAATACGCTCTGCTACCAGTGGCAAATATCGCTTCTCTTCGGCAGTTGCACTCTTCTCAGCCTGAGCGAGCAGCTTCTCCAGCTCCGGGCGCATGCCGGCTACACCGCAGCGCATGGCCTCTTCCAGCATGCCTCTAAGAGTGCTCTCATCCTCTTCCAGCGTAAGGTCAGAGCGAAGCAAGGCCAGCAAGAAAGCAGAGAATGCCATGTCCGAATGCAGGCATTCCTGCTCATCGATGGCTTTGACCTCCAGGCACCTTCTGGTAAAGCGCACAATCACGCCTCTGGAATTGACCCACTCCCGGCAAAGAATCTCTGCATTGCATTTTTTAAGCTTGCTGTAGATCCGGCGGTTGATCTGCACATAATCGTTCACGCGTTGCAGCTTTTCCGGCAGTATGTCGTGGCAGATCTCAGGAATAGCCGCCTGATTTTGCCGGTAATAAACCAGCCGGTTGTCCATATAAGAGGTGAGCTTTCCCTCCACCATGGGCGAGGAGGCGGAAATCGCGACCAGATAAGGCATAAGTGAGCGAATCTTGTTGAACATGGCGATCAGCTCATCATTGTCAGCGTAAGGAATGTTGATCTGCAGAGCCTGGATGTTCAGCCAGCCGTGCTGTTTGATGTTGAACAGCCGGTCGTAGGCCTGATAGTACTCCTGCTCATCATGATCCCAGTAGGTTGTCTCATCCAAATGGAGCAGAGGATGCATTCCCAGACCCATAAAGCCGTACTCGTGATTAGTGGCCCGGTAAAGCTCGCAGAGGCCCTGGTAAAGATTGCTCTCTAGAAAACTCAAGCTTCCCGGTCTTTTTGGGATCAGCTCGATAGCATGCTTTTGCAACTCCTTGGAGACCAGTATCCCACCAAAAGGCACCTCATGCTCTACCTGGCCGGCGATTTGTCGGATTATCCGGTCAGAGATGGCCAGAGGACGATGGTTTTTATCGTTTATGGAGTACTCGTGCTCCGTTCCGATGGGTGACGCTGCTGCCAGCGCCTTGTGCATTGCTTTCTTCATAGCCTCAATCGGAAAGCGGAATCTCTGCCACAAGATCCGTCTCCGGTTCCTCTATCTTCAAGATCTCTGCCATCTCAGATGCAGGGACGGTTTTTATCAGATGCATGATTTTTTCGACCGATGTCTCGAATAATCCATCGTAGGCTTTTCGATTGGCTTTAAGAAATCGGACCATCGGGCAGATGTTCTCTCTTTTAAGGAATATCTGCAGGACATTGTCCTTAATATCAAAGGTAAAGGGTCCGGCAACGCAAGTCTCGGGTTTGATGGAGTGGATGCTGCATTTTCCATCTTGGAAGAGCACGCAAAATCCATCTTGCTTCAGGCGTAGCCTCTTATATCCGGCAAACTCCACAGCGCTCTCTGCCACGCCGTTTTTGATCAGTATATCTATTCTCTCTTGGCTCAGAGGGGGCCGCGCCTCAAAGCAGCAGCCTCCATCCAGATGGCATTTGCTGCAGGCCTGGCTTATGGCCTCACACAGGTAATCTTCCATCGAAATATCATCTCTATCTAGAAATCGATCTTGTAAGAGTAGGCAGCATTTTCCTCCAGGGCCGAAAGGTTGGAGATGCCGGCGGCAGCTCCCAGACCGTACTCGCCCTCAAATCCATGCGGACCTAGGGCCTTCTCAGAGAGTTCATAGGCATAGCTGCATGCATCTCCCGTCATCAGGTAGGAGATGATCTTTTGGAACATATCCGGATAATGGGCATCCTCTCCTCCATCCAGGGAAGGGTTATCATTGACCTCAATGACGTAGAGCTTTCCGTTGCTCTCTTTGATATCCACACCATACATTCCTTTGCCAATGGCGTTGCCGGCTTCCCGTCCCAGCTCAATGACCCCGGGCGGAACCTGTTCGGCAGGCACGCTTTCCACATCGCAGTAGACGATATGGCCGTTCACCGAAGCCTGGATCTTGAAAGTCTCCGAGGGGATGATGTAGCGACAGGCATAGAGTAATTGTCCGTTGATGACCCCCACTCTCCAGTCGAACCTGCTCTCGATGTACTCCTGCACCACAATCCAGTCTGAGAGCTTGAAGAATCTCTTGGCGATCTTCAATAGCTCTTCCACAGATGAGACCTTCTCCACCCGGACAGAGAAGGATGTGGATGGCTCCTTCAGCACCAGGGGCGTGCCCAGCTCCTCGAAGAGCTGGGAAGCAAGAGCCTCATCCAGCTCCTTCTTCTTTAGGAACCGGGTCCTGGGCATGGAGACGTTCTTCTTCATGAGGTGCATGTACATGTTGATCTTGTCGGCACATATCTGGATGGAGCTGGGATCGTCTATTACCGGTATGCCGTACATTTGCGCCATCCTGGAAGCGACATAGGTGATGTTCATAGGATCGGTGTTGGCGCGAATGAAGAGCGCGTCCAGTTTGGGAATCTTTTTAATGTCCACTGGAAAGATGAACTCAGCAGTATGGCCCATGCTCTCAGCCACGTCCCGGCATTTTACCACGGCCGTGAGCTGTTCAGAGCTGCTTAAAGTCTGTCGATTCACGAAGATGCCTAGTTTACTCAAAGCGTCTCACCCTTTTATCCAGAAGGTCCTGTAACATTTCCGTTTCATCCTTGGATAATTGCGAATATTTTACCGGAGCCAGAGAAGATAGCCGACAGCCGGATTCATCCTTGACCAGCACTACTTCCACTAACGGCAGTCGGAAGACCTCATAGATTTTATCCGCCAGCGACTTCGCCTTTTCACAGCAATTTATGGTCTTGCCGAAGATGGATACGCATTTCGCCACGGATGAGGTCTCATTTATCTTCTGATAGCAGAAGGGGTACCTGCCATGATTGGTGACATGCTTGACTACCTTCTTGGCTTCTTCCAGGTCGCGGATCAAAAAGTGGTCGGACGGCGTGGAGAAGTAGTTCAAACCGTAGACTATCGCGGGGAGCGAGACGTACTGGTTGGATATTATCCAGTCACAGACCGGTATGCCGGCCAGCTTCGCCTTCTCCAGGCAGATGGGAACGATATAGGCGTCCAGCACATCGCTGCTACTGGGCGTGGTCTTGATGCCTTCATTCTCGTTCTTTACGATGGTATAGTACGGCTGCGTCTTGTAAAAGTAACTCTCATTTACAATATATTGGGAGTCATCTTCCTTTAAAGTGTACATGATATCTTTTTTAGGAATATGCTCTCTTCGTTTGTTCATTAAAGCATCACCGCATGACCTGCGTGTGAGAAAATAGACCTTTTTGCTGTTTTTTTTGCGTAGGATACCCTACGGTATTTGCTTAGACTACGGTGCCCATCGGAATCGGATGCCATTTCATTCTCAGAAATTTGGATCTCCTCAGGCACTTAACACCTGGCTGGTAGTATTTATCGTTATCGACCATCGGTTCGAAGCTGCCAGGTACTTCGCTATCTGCTGCGATTACAGCCTCGTTAAAGATCGTTACATTTCCGTCTAAATGGATAGGTCATACGCGAATTATCATTTCTCTTCAAGCAGCTTCATCATCTCTTTTGGGCTGGCGGTGGGAAGGCTGCAGACATGATCAGTGCAGACGTAGGCGGCAGTCGTTTCATCCTCGGGCGGCAAATTCCTAGCGAACGGCACAATCTCTCTGATCTCTTTTCCGCATACCAGTATTGTGGATTTATTGGGCAGAAAGCGAGCTCTCATGGCCTGTAGCATCTTTATTATGACTGCGTCCTGCTTGCTTCCCAGTAGAGCGATTTCCGATGTCGGCCCCAGGGCATAGTCCAGAGAGCAGAGCAGCATACTCCGGCCCAGGATCTGGCCCGGCGCTCCGGCTAAGCTGCGCGCCAAATCCCAGGCCCTCTCTTCCAGTTCGGTCTGTCCGGAGAGATGCATGAGCCGCAGAAGGTTATGCATGGCAATGGAGTTTCCAGAGGGAATTGCTCCATCATAATACTCCTTTCTGCGCAGCAGAAGGCCATCTGCATCATCCGCGGAAAAGAATAGGCCGCCCTGATCTTTATCCCAGAAATGCTGCATCATTATTTGGTTTAGCTGCAAAGCTGCTTTCAGATACCTGACATCAAAGACTGTCTCGTAGAGATCGAGCAGTCCCCAGATCAGGAACGCGTAATCGTCCAGATTGGCGGCAATGCCTGCCTCTCCCCGGTAGCGGTGCATCAGTCGACCCTCGGCCGTTTGCATCTCTTTCAGTATAAAATCTGCTGCCTTGATTGCTGCTCTCTCGTACTCTGCTCCCTTTGCCTCGGGCAGTGCCTGGGCAGCTTTAGCCAGGGCCGCAATCATGAGTCCATTCCAGTCGGTAAGGATCTTGTCGTCCTTAAAGGGATGCACTCTCTTCTCCCTGGCAAGAAAGAGCTTCGACCTGATCAACTCCAGCCGTTCATAAAGATCCGGCTCGCTTACTTTCAGGACGGCTGCGCTATCTTTGATCGAAGATCTCAGGCGCAGGATATTTCCTCCTTTCTCGAAGTTTCCGCTTTCATGCACATCGAAGAGCCTGATCAGCAGTTTAAATTCCTCGTTATCCTGCGTCTCTTTCAGCTCCTCTGCCGTCCAGAGATAGAATTTTCCTTCCTCTCCCTCGCTGTCAGCGTCTTCCGCCGAGAAGAAACCGCCCTGAGGGGCAGTCATGTCCCGCAGCACATAATCCAGGATCTCGCATGCTACAGTGGCATATTCTTCTTTTCCTGTGGCCTGGAAGCATTCGGTGTAGGCGATGGCCATCAGCGCCTGGTCGTAGAGCATCTTCTCGAAATGGGGGACAAGCCACTGTGCATCCGTGGAGTATCGGTGAAATCCGAATCCCACGTGATCATAGATCCCGCCCATGCGCATAGCCTGCAGTGTCTCCTCGACCATTTGCAGAGCCTGTTCGTCTCCGGTCCGCTGCCAGTAGCGCAGCAGGAAGAAGAGGTTATGCGGCGAAGGAAACTTAGGGGCGGCGGCGAATCCCCCATTTTGGGGATCGTAGATGGATGCCAGGGCCTCATACCCACGGGCGAGATATGCAGCATCCAAATTCGCAGCCTCCGTCTGGGCAGAAGACTCGTTTTGTGTCTGCTTGATGTAATCCAGGATCTTGTCGGCTGAGCCGAGGAGCTCTTCTCTATTCCTGTCCCAAAGCTCCTGGATCTTTGGGATTATCTCCATCAATCCCGTCTGGCCATGGCGCCCGGTCTTGGGGATGTAGGTGGCTGCGAAGAAGGGCTTCTTTTCCGGAGTCATGATGATAGTAAGAGGCCAGCCCCCTCTACCAGTCATGACCTGGGCCACGCTCATGTACATCTGGTCGATGTCCGGCCGCTCCTCCCGGTCTACCTTTATGGAGATGAAGGCCTGGTTCATGAGGTCGGCAACAGCCTCATCTTCAAACGACTCATGGGCCATGACATGGCACCAGTGGCAGGTGGAATAACCCACGGATAGGAAGATGGGTTTGTCCTCCCTGGCAGCGGCCTGGAAGGCTTCTTCGCTCCAGGGATACCAGTGCACTGGATTGTGGGCGTGCTGGAGGAGGTAGGGGCTCTTCTCGGAGAGGAGGCGGTTTGATTTGGGGTTGGGGATCGATTCATCTTTGATGGGAAAAGGTCCTTTATTCATAGCATCCTCGTACAACTAATCAGATGAATATACTGACAAGTGAATACTGTCTTGGGTCCTATAAGAATGACGGTGCATTTCTAAAAACAATAAAAAGATTAAATTTTAAAATAGGCGTATATCATTAGGCGAGACAATACCTACTGGATTGGTATCGAAATATACGACATCGCCGTCGTCAAATATTGCACTGAAAGGTCCTTGGCTATTACCATTCGCGTTGAAGAATGACAATTGGGCAATTGGACCACCAGCAGTGGCTGTAGGGCCACCGGCAGGCGCAACAGCAAATGGGATAATCGAATAGAAGGCTATTAGAGGCTTGCTCGAATCTGGGTCGTTAAGCGATACCCTTGATCCAGCTTGGAAACCATCATTTGAGGTTACCCTTATGTCATTTGTATTTGTTATGGGGAGAGCGGCTGCCTTTATATATACAGGATCACTAATATCGTATCCTACTCCTCCTGCGACGTTCATATAATAAAATCCTGTTAATATAAACGAAGCGAAATTTGTCGGATTTACGCCCGGCGGAACCCAAGGCAAGAGCTGTTGTCCTATGTCAGAATCTCCGGGCTTGACATAAGATCCTGCAAGATAATTTCCCCATCCTGTCATGCGAATATTGTTTGCACGCACTATTCTGGCTGCGCCTGCGCCACTGCCAAATTGCAGATAAACTACATCTTGATCGTCATATAATCCTGGGGTAGAGCCAATATCCCAATAGCTTAAATAAGCTGTATTTTGAGCTGTTGCAGCGGGATTAGGTCCAGGAATTGCAGCAAAATTGGACAGTGGCAATCCCACATCCGGATCTCCTGCCTGTACCTTCGTTCCATATGTTCCCTGCGCTGCCGCCTGGCCGGATGCGAGTATCGCCAGGCATAGCAGAATGCATATCGACAGTCTATTATTCACAGTAACACCTCTTTTGCAATTAATATGTTTAGTTACCTTAAAAACTTATGCATTTTGGGTATACTAGTGTTCAGCTTCCAAAATAACATAGCAATATTTTAATACCTGGTACTCAATCTAATATCATGCCATTTGTGAGTGAGCGCCCTGCTTTGCAGTTAACTGATGAG
>Ga0074199_1000559_pt1 | contig 54310 bp, 44 predicted proteins | sample EPASupsiteSAE347_FD_64528 | JGI IMG/M metagenome (GOLD analysis project Ga0074199, IMG submission 64528) | Bioremediated contaminated groundwater from EPA Superfund site, New Mexico - Sample SAE3-47 | ecosystem: Environmental > Aquatic > Deep subsurface > Groundwater > Contaminated ... | reverse complement strand
GATTTTGATATACCTTTTGGACAAGATCAGCTTTTGTCAGGGTCATGGGGCACCCTCCTTTATAGACTCACAACATGTTCAACTAATTGATAATTGTCAAGAAATATATTTCAAGGCGCCCTTGCCGGCATACCTGCCCGCGGCGCCAAGTTCCTCTTCGATCCGCAGCAGCTGGTTGTATTTGGCGACCCGGTCGGTGCGGGAAGGAGCACCGGTCTTGATCTGTCCAGTGTTCAGGGCTACGCTGAGATCGGCAATGGTGGTGTCCTCGGTTTCACCGGAACGATGGGAGATGACCGAGGTGTATCCGGCGCGATGGGCCATCTCCACGGCATCGATGGTTTCCGTGACCGTCCCGATCTGGTTGAGCTTGACCAGGATGGAGTTGGCCACCTCTTCCTTGATGCCCTTGGCCAGAATCTTGGTATTGGTGACAAAGATATCGTCCCCGACCAGCTGCACCTTGCCCGCCAGTTTCTTGGTGAGCTTCTTCCAGCCCGCCCAATCGGCCTCGGCCAGTCCGTCTTCGATGGAGACCAGCGGATATTTTTTCACCCAAGCCTCATAAAAGGCGATCAGCTCGTCCGCCGTCTTGTTGGCCTTTTTCTCCGCGGCAAGCACATAGCATTTTTTCTTCGGATCATACAGTTCGCTTGCCGCCACATCCAAGGCGATAAAAATATCCTTGCCCGGCTTGTATCCTGCCTTGACAATGGCCTCCAACAAAAATTCCATGGCCTCCTCGTTGGAGCGCAGATTGGGGGCAAAGCCGCCCTCGTCGCCAACAGCGGTCTGGAGCCCTGCTTTTTTCAACACTGCTTTCAGGCTATGAAAGGTTTCAACCCCCATGCGCAGGGCCTCGGCAAAAGAACTGGCCCCGGCTGGCATGACCATGAATTCCTGGATATCCACATTGTTATCGGCGTGCGCTCCGCCGTTTAAAACATTCATCATCGGCACAGGCAGCACCTTGCCGTTCACCCCGCCCAGATAGGTATAGAGCGGCAGACCAACCTCCTCGGCGGACGCCTTGGCCACGGCCATGGAAACCCCGAGAATGGCGTTGGCGCCAAGATTTTTTTTGTACTCGGTGCCATCCAGCAGCAGCATGGCCTGATCAACGATCACCTGCTGGGTGGAATCAAGGCCGATGATACCCGGGCCGATCTTTTCGTTCACATTTGCCACCGCCGTGAGCACCCCTTTGCCGAGATACCGTTTTTTCTTGGTATCACGCAGCTCCAACGCCTCGCGGGTGCCGGTGGACGCGCCGGATGGCACCAAGGCCCGGCCGACTACGCCGGAATCAAGGAACACTTCAACCTCAACAGTGGGGTTGCCCCGTGAATCCAGAACCTCTCTCCCCAAAACACCGATAATCTCTCCCATCTCTTCCTCCAAATCGTATTAAAAAACCAACACAGGATATTTCCTGAAGATCAACCGCCAACAACACTGGCCATGCTGAAGATGGGCAGGTACATGGCAATGACCAGTCCGCCGATCATGCCGCCCAAAAAGCACATCATCAGAGGTTCAATCGCCGCAGTCAGATTTTCCACGGCCTGATCTACCTCTTCGTCATAAAAATCCGCGATCTTGGTCAGCATGACATCAAGGGCGCCGGTGGCTTCACCGACATTGATCATCTGCACCACCATGCCTGGGAAGACCCCTGTTTCCTCCAAGGGTTCGGCAATGGCCCGGCCTTCGCTGATGCTGTCCGTCACCCGGAACACCGCCATCTCAATAATCTTGTTTCCCGCGGTCCGGGCCACGACATTGAGGGACTCAAGAATCGGCACCCAGCTTTGCAGCATGGTGCCGAGGGTGCGGGTGAACTTGGCCACCGCCACCCTGCGCAACAGAGTGCCGACAATGGGCATGTTCAGCAGCATCCGGTCCATCTCGATACGGCCCTTCTCGGTTTTGTATATCTTTTTCACCACAAATACCGCGGCAAAGATCGCCCCGATGATGAAATGAAAATTCCCCTTGGCAAACTCACTCATATCAACAACAAACTGGGTCGGTCCGGGCAGGGCGCCGCCAAAATCCTGAAACATCTTCTGAAAAACCGGCACGACGAAAACAAGCATAACCGCCATGACCACAAAGGAGATACAGATACAGATAATGGGGTAGGTCATGGCTCCCTTCACCTTCTTCTTGAGCGCCATGTTTTTTTCCATGAAGGAAGCAAGCCGGTTCAGGATGGTGTCCAGGATACCGCCAACCTCGCCGGCCTCCACCATGTTGCAGTACAGCGTATCAAAACAGGTGGGATGTTTTTTCATGGCATCGGCAAAGGTGGTGCCGGTCTCGACATCCGTCCGGATTGTCCGCAACACCTTCTTGAAGGTCGGGTTTTCCATCTGCTCCCCAAGAATCTCCAGACTCTGCACCAACGGCAGACCCGCATCGATCATAGTGGACAACTGGCGGGTAAAGATGACCACATCCTTGCCGGTGACTTTTGGCTTGAAAAAAGCTATATTTTCAAACATGTCCTTGGGGGCTTCTTTCAACATGGACACCGTTATCCGCATCTTTTTCAGATGCGCCTGCGCCATGGCCTCGCTGGGCATCTCTATCTTGCCCTTGCGCTTTTCCCCATAGGAGTTGACACCCTTCCAGATATAAAACGGCATATCCCTTCCCCTCTCTTTCTGAGATTAAACCAGCATTTCTATCTTATATCGCAAGATTTTTCCAAAAACAATAGATAGATAGCGTTTATTTACTTCTAAAAATTTCGCGAGAGCTATATTTCTCGCCAAAAGAGAACCTCTCCAGACAGTACGTCATCGTTTCTTTTTTCTATTGACACAGCAGGCGGGATAATTTAAATAAGCTGATTCTTTACCGAGATGTTGCGCCTGGTTGCGGCGACTTACCGGCTACCCAACAAGCAGCACCCGGCAGGGATGAACACGACTCCCGGCCTGGGTTTCATACGGAGGATGACAATGGCAAAAGCGGCTCCCAAGGATATGGCCAGCAAATACACCACCGGCCAGTTTCAGCAGGTTATCGACAAATGCGAAGGTTGCGAGCGCATGGTTGAGATCGAGACAGCAAAATATTGCTCCACCTACGCCATGCCCGAAGCCAAGTGGCGCCTGGGCCTTTGTAATTTCGCAACCCATGTGAAGCCGGAGATCAGCGTGTCTACACTCAAGATCAACCCGCTGAAGGCTTCAAAACGTGCCGCCACAAAGGGCAAGAAAAAATAATTTCCTCCCTCCGAACTCAAAAGCCCAAAAGTCCTTCCGTCTTCGGAAGGACTTTTTTTTTGGTTCAAACACTGGGCTGTTACAATATCGCCTTGGGATACAGAGCGCTCAACAACTTTTCATCCTCCTTGATCTCCTTGAATCTCTCGTACGCTTCCTGAAAATGGGCGGGCCTACCCTCGCTCCCAGCCACCAGCGCGGCGGCCTGGGCGAGAAGATCTTCCGAGCAATCATACACCGCCTGAAAAACCTTATCGATCACCACTTGCGGACTCTTCTCATAGGGAGGGGGGGCCTTCGTGATGGCGATAACCGCCTGCGACACCGTGGGTTCGGCAACGCACCGGAAAAGATCGGGGGCATCATAGATATCCGCTGCGCTCAAGAGTTGCTCAATGGCTCCACCATTCAATGAGTGCAGCAACCCGCGAACCCGTACAAGATTTCCTTCCCCGTCCGGCGCCATAAACAATTTGATATATGGCGTGATTTCATGGGGGGTCAGAGCGCCCTTCCTAAAGGCGGAGTCAAGCCAGCGCAGCTGCATTTCCGGACTTCGGGCCACAAATGGCAGGTATTTCTCATACCATTTCCGTTTTTCCATTCTCGGCTTCCCCTGCTTTTGTGATCATGCTTCCCCGTCCTCCACAGCCCGGAAGAGGATCTGGACTCTCGTCAACCTGCCCATGAATACTCATGGTTGTATTTCCCCTTCCTTACCCTCGCCAGCCATCCCCAGCAAGTTATTTTACTTTAAAGGCATATTTTCCGTGTCTCTCAACGAGAGACACGGAACCTGCCCCATCCGCACCGAACGGAACATCTCTTTATCCCTATCATCCTGCTCCGGGACAAAGACCTTGCCCCACGTTGAGACTGAAACGACACGCCTGTTAACTAATATTTTCCCGGCAACCTCACAAAAAAAACCGGCTCGGAAATATCCGCGCCGGTTTTTTTATCTTCCCGATTTCAGGAACCTGTAATCATGAAAACAGCTGCAACAAATCGAGACAGCCGCCCCCGGACTTCTTGGGGGTTTCCCCTGTCTGACTTGCGCACCCAACGGCTCCCGCCAATATCGCCACACACACCAACACGGTGACGATTTTCATCCCGCACGAAAACAAATTCTCACCATTCGACATGAACTCTCTCCTTTCGGGTAAAAGTAACTTCTTTCCCTGTTGCTCTGTGCAAATCACAGCCACACACAAACGTGTTCGCGATGATACCGCGGAACCCGGAGAGTATTCAAATCGAAAAAAATAGCGATTGCCGTTTCGGACAATCGCTATTTTCTATACATGACCTACAAGGCTTAACGACGATCTCCCAGGAACCGGAGCAGCATGAGAAACAAATTAACAAAATCGAGATACAGTGCCAAGGCCCCCATGATCGCGCCCTTCCGGATAGCCGCCTGACCATTTCCCATAATCCCGCCGGAGCCGATCCGGGTGATCTTTTGCACGTCATAGGCGGTAAGACCGGTAAAAACAATTACGCCGATGGCGGAAACAACCCAGGAAACCATGGAACTGCCCAGAAAGATATTCACCACCGAGGCGATAACCATGCCCACCAGCCCCATGAACAGAAAGGAGCCCATGCTGGTGAGATCTTTTTTGGTCACCGTGCCGTAGACCGCCATGGAAACAAACATCCCGCCCGCCACAAAAAAGGTGGTGGCGACGGAGGCGCCTGTATAAAGCAAAAGGATGGCGGAAATGGTCGCCCCGTTCAGAACGGAATAGACCAGAAAAAGATTGGTCGCCATGCGGGCGGACATTTGCTCTATCCTGGCGGAGAGATAGATCACCATGCCAAGCTCGCCAAAAATCAGGCCATAGAACAGAATCTTGTTGCCGAAGATCACCTGCTGCAGGGCCGGAGTACCGGCAACCACCAGGGCAGTAAGCCCGGTAAGACCAAGGCCGATGGCCATCCAGTTAAAAACCTTGGCCAGGAAAAGGGTTCCCGCCTGAGAGCGGGACTGGTCGATAACCATTGTTCTGCCGTTGTCACTGCTGTACATAAATTCTCCTTGCACTAAAAATTTGAAGTTGCGAGACAGATGCCCAAACAATAACCATTTCGCAAAAATACGCCACTATTCCTCGCTGATCATCTTCGCCACAACCTGGGTCGGCTGATATTCCTCCATGGCAATCTTCACTGCGGCGGTGATAGGCACGGCCAGCAGCATGCCGACCCCGCCCCACATCCAGCCCCAAAAAACAAGAGAGAATAGAACCACCAGGGGGCTAAGATCAAGACCGCGCCCCATGATCTTTGGTTCCAGATAATTTCCCACCACCAGATGAATGGAGACCAGCACCCCGGCGACAAACAGCGCCAAGCCCAGGGAGCCGAATTGAAAGAGAGCCAGGACCACGGGAGGGATCGTGGCAATCAATGCGCCGATGTTCGGAATAAAATTGAGCAGAAAGGTGAGTAACCCCCACAACAGGGCAAACTCGACACCGAACAGCCAGAGGGCGACGGCCGTCAGCCCCCCGACCAGCAGGCTGATCAGGGTCTTGAGCCCCAGATATTCCTCGACCGCAAGACTGATCCGTCCGCCGATCTTGATAATCTTTTCCGCCCGCCGCTTGCCAAAGGCGTTGTGCAACCTGCCTTGCAGACCCTCGCGCTCGGCCAGCATGAAGATCAGAAACAACACAACCCAGACGGTGCTGCCCAGAAAATGAAAAAAAGAGCCCCCTGCCGCATGGAGAAAAGAGCCCAACGGCTCGAGTTTTTTCCCTCCCTCCGCGCCGCCAAAGAAGGCTCCCATCATCTCCTTGCCCTGCTCCAGCGACATGCCAAAATACTGAAGGATACGAGCGGCATGCCCGGAGAGCTGCTGTTCAATAACCGGCCTCTGGGCGACACACTCCAGAACATTCGCCTGAACAAGCCAACCGATCAGATACATACTGCCCAAAACAACCGAAACCACCAGCAAAATCCGGAGCCAGCCGGGAACCCCCAGCCGCCGCAAAAATTCCAGGGGCATCCCCAATGCGAAGAAAATGAGCAGGGCCACACTGAGAGGAATAAAGAGAAAGGAAAGCGTTTTCACGATAAGCGTGGCCAGCACGAGAATCACCAGCCAGGCAGCCACCTCCAGAATCCCATACTTTTCCACGGTTGCATCCTGCTCCATCATGGGCTCCCCATTGTTGAATATCGATCAAAGACTCAGCATCTCTCCAGGCTCCGGCAGAAAGACCCCTGGCAAGCCGCTTTCCCGCAACAGCCGCTCTATTTCCACTTTTTCCCGCTCATCATGCGCGACATGCACGATTGCCAGCTTTTCACAGCCCGTTTGCCGCGCCAGGTCGAGGCACTCGGCAAGGCTGCCGTGGTTGGCGGTCTGGCCGACAACCCGATAGGCCTCATGCACTACAAGCGCGCATCCCTTTGCCAAATTGGCAGTCGCCGAGGTTGGCCGCCCATCCCCACTGTAGAATACCGATTTCCCGCCGGCAGTCAATTTAAGGGCTAGACAGGGCTGCGAGTGTTCCATGGCAGCCACCTGCCAGAGAAATCCGGCTGCCTGCACGGAGCCGCCATCTTCAATCTCGCGATACTGCAAAGCATACCGCAGCTTCCCAAAAAAAGAAGGATAGGCCAGATCAAGGGCCATCTCAATCTTTTCCCGCAGACCACATGGCCCGACAAGCAGCAACGGCTTATCGCGCCCCATCTCCCAGAAACGCAGAAGCAGCAAGGGAACCCCAAAAAAATGATCCCCATGAAAATGGGAGACCCAAAGAGCGTCAAGCTGGTTCGGATCGAAACAATCAGCAAAATATCGATGGGGGGTGGTAAATCCGCAGTCAAGTAGGATATAATGACTGTTGCTCCCGCTTACGACCAGAAGCGAGGTATTGAAACGCTCCGGGTCGCAGGCTTCGCCAACCCCCAAGAAATGGATTTTCATGCTCAGCGACCTTATTATCCCCTTATCTCCCTTGACCGGCATCATACCATGAATACCCTGATTGTTGCATGTCCAAGCTGCAAGGCCAAGAATAAAATGGCCGCGAGCAAACAGCACCGTGGCCCGCGCTGCGGCAAATGCCGGACACCTCTGCCCATGGCCGACCACGCCACGCCGGTTGAGCTTACCGACCAGGACGCCGCGCAGGTGATCCGCGAGGCCGATCTGCCGCTGCTGCTCGACTTCTATTCGCCGACCTGCGGTCCCTGCCGGATGCTGGCCCCGGTCATGGACCGGCTGGCGCAACAATTTTTCGGGCGAGCGATCATCGGCAAGATCGACACCAGCGCAAACCATCTCAGCGCCGTACGATACGGGATCCGGGGCGTTCCAACCCTTATTTTCTTTAAAAACGGCCAGGTTGTCGATCAGATTGTCGGGGCCTTGCCCGAGGACGCCCTTATCGCCAAACTCAACAGTTTCATCCGGGACTAGGACCGCCACCTGCAAAAATGAGCATCCCGCAAAAAAAACAAGGTCCATGGGCCGCATACCAATCCTTGCCGCCCCACCCCCGCTTCGCCTTGCAAGCCTGCGCCCTGACCGGGGAACCGGTCCGGGAAGCCGCCCTGCTTTCCTGCCTGTTCGCCCCGGCATCCAGACCGGCCTGGCCCACGCCCACGGAAGAGAGCTTCCTGGCTGCCCTGGCCGTGCTTACAGAAAAAAATCTTCTGGAAAATGGCTGCGCCTGCCGCAAGGAAATTCTTGAAACCGTGGCCCACGATGCCCGAAGACAGCCGTACTTTACCGCCCTGGCCGCCGCCGTCAAACAGGCCTGGCCCGCCCCAGCCCCGGAAGAAACTCCGGATCCGGATTGCCTGTGGAGCCGCTCCCTGCGCGATCTTCGCCTTGCCCTCCTGGCCGAAGATGAAACAGGGTACAACCACAACCTCCTCCGCCTCCTCGAACTCCAGGAGGAGTTTGCCGGCCGTTTCCCGGAAAACCCACTGGTCACACTCTGCGGCAACCCCTTTGACCCGCCATGGTTTGCCGGGCTCCCCCTGCATGTCCAGCTCTATGCCCTGCACCAGATATTCCTCGGCGGCCTGCTCCATTTGACGGAAATCACCCTGCCTCTGGAATACTTGCAAGACAAGCATTTCCTTAAAGCTCTGCCCGCGAAAAACCGCGAGCCCTTCTCCTATCTGCTCACCTCCCATCTGCTCATCCGGGGACAAACCCGGGCAGTTTCCGCCTGGCTTGCCGGCAACCCGCAACAGACACCACCACTGGGGGTGCTGGGCTGGTTGCGGTTTCTTGCCGGGGAAACAACCGCCGCCATCCACTGCTACGGAGAAGATCTCGCCAAGATCAAAAAGGTCAACCAGAACACACAGGCATATTTTACAGGGGTCGAAGGACTGTTCTTCCTGATGGCCCTGCTCAAAAACGGGGATTACACCGCGCACCAGCAGATCAGAAACATTATCCAGGACATCGAGGAGGTCCAACCCCACAACCCCTTTCTTCCCGCCTACACCCTGCTCCTCGCCCTGGTGGAAGCGAAGGAGAACCGGCTCGACCTGGCCCGCGACCGGCTCACGGCTGTCAGCCTCCTGCCCACGCCGCACAGCATCACCACGCTTTTCCTGGCCCTGGTCACCTACTGGATCGAAGGAAAGCCCAGCCCGGTCTGCCTGCCGCACCTGAAATCCTTCCGGAAAAAAGCCGTGAGCCACGGCTATCTGTGGCTCGCCCGTGAATACGATTCCCTGCTGCGCCTGGCCGGAGAAAGATCGAACTCTCCGGCCATCCCCACCGGGCTGAGCGAGACCTGCTCCCTGGTCACCGCAATTACCCCGGAGGAACAATGGCAACGCGCCCTGCGCGCCCTCAGCTTCAGCTCGGCTCCACTTTTGAACCCGCCCAAGCCGGAAATCACCTCCAGGCTGGCCTGGATGATCGGCTACCACAGCCAGGATGGCCTCATCTCCCTGACACCAAAGATCCAGAATCTCACCGCCCGTGGCCAGTGGACCAAGGGCAGGTCCGTGGCCTTGAGAAAACTCTTCCGCAAAAACAAACCCCCGTTTTTAAGCGCCCAGGATCTTCTGGCCTGTGAGACCATCGCCGAGAAAAAAGACAGCCGGGGCGTTTTCTTCCAATTCACCATGCCCAATGCCCTGGTACCCCTCATCGGGCACCCCTGTGTTTTTCTCGCCGATTCGCCGAAAACCCCGGTTGAGATTCTGCAAGGCGAACCGGAATTGCGCGTTGATCAGCAAGGCGGCTCACTGCTGATTCAATTCTCGCCATGGCCCGACAGCACCGGAGCAATAATCATCCGGGAAACCCCGGCCCGTTTCCGGATTTTCCCCATCACCGGCGACCATCGAAGGGTGGCCGAGGTCATCGGCCCCAAGGGTTTGAGCGTCCCCCTTGGCGGCAAGGACGAACTTTTTGCCACCTTGGGCAACATCTCCTCCTTCATGACCGTGCATTCGACCATCGAAGGAAAATCCGTGGGCGTTGCCGAGGTGCAACCGGATTCGCGCATCCACATGCAGCTCCTGCCTTACGGGGCTGGATTCAGGCTGGCCATGCTCGTTAAGCCCCTCCAGCCCGACGGGCCATACCAGAAGCCGGGGGAAGGCCCAAAAACCATCATCGCCCACAGCGGCGGCAAACGCACCCAAACCCAACGCAACCTGGAACTGGAGGAAACAAACGCACGCTTTGTCGAGGAATCCTGTCCCATGCTGGCAAAGGGCACCGATCTTGAGCGGGAATGGCTGCTGCAGGATCCCGAGGAATGTCTGCAACTCCTCCTTGAGCTGCAAAGCCTGCCGGATGACGTCATCATCGAATGGCCCGAAGGGGAACGGCTCACGGTAAGCCCGCCCGCCGAACTCAACCAGTTCCTGCTCTCGGTCAAGGAACGCAACAACTGGTTCGAGATGAGCGGAACCCTGAAGCTCAACGAATCCCTGGTGCTCGACATGCGCACCTTGCTCGAAATGGCCCAGACCAACACCAGCCGCTTCATCCCCCTGGGGCATGGCCATTTCCTCGCCCTGTCCCGGGAGCTGCGCAAACGTCTGGACGAACTCGCCGCCTTTGCCGAGCTCAAAAAAACCACGATCCGCCTCCATCCCCTTGCCGCCCTGGCCTTGGAGGATTTCACCAGCGGGGTTGGCGATCTGCATACGGACGAACACTGGCGGGAGCAACAAAAGCGGCTCAAAGAGGCCCAGGAATACGAACCCAAGCTGCCGTCCACCTTCAAGGCCGTGCTCCGGGATTACCAGCTGACCGGCTTCAACTGGCTGGCCCGTCTGGCCAACTGGGGCGTGGGGGCCTGCCTGGCGGACGACATGGGGCTCGGCAAGACCATCCAGGCCCTGGCCCTGGCCCTTGACCGCGCCGGCCAAGGACCGACCCTGGTGGTGGCCCCGACCTCGGTCTGCCCCAATTGGCAGGAAGAGGCAAACCGCTTTGCCCCGACCTTCAGGGTCGTTCTCTTCGGCGGCCGCCACCGGAAAAAGATGCTCGCCGAACTGGGCCCCCTTGATCTGCTCATCTGCAGCTATGGCCTGCTCCAGCAGGAATCAGCGCTCCTTGCCACCCGAAACTGGCAGACCATCATTCTGGACGAGGCTCAGGCCATCAAGAACTTCATTACCAAACGCTCGCGGGCAGCCATGCTCTTGCAGGGGCGATTCAAGATGGTCACCACCGGCACCCCCATTGAAAATCACCTCACCGAACTCTGGAATCTCTTTCAGTTCATCAATCCTGGGCTCCTCGGCTCCCTGAACCAGTTCAACCAGCGCTTCGCCATTCCCATTGAGCGCGGCAACGACCCGGAGGCGCGGAAAAAGCTCAAGAAACTGATCAGCCCCTTTATTCTGCGCCGCCTCAAATCCCAGGTTCTGGAGGAGTTGCCCGAGCGCACCGAGATTCTCCTCCAGGTGGAAATGGAGGAAAAAGAGGCTGCCCTCTATGCGGCCCTCCGGCAGAAGGCCCTGGAAAACCTGCGTCAGGCAAGCGGCCCGCCGGGGAAACGCTCGCTGCAGATCCTGGCCGAGATCATGAAACTGCGGCGGGCCTGCTGCAACCCCCGCCTGGTCCTGCCCGAAACGGACATTCCCAGCGCCAAACTCACCCTCTTTGCCAAACTTGTGGCCGAATTACGGGAAAACGGACACAAGGCCCTGGTGTTCAGCCAGTTTGTCGACCACCTCAGCCTGGTCCGCGAACATCTCGACCAAGAGGGCATTTCCTACAGATACCTGGACGGCAGCACCGCGCCCAAGGAACGCCAGCGCCAGGTTCAGGAATTCCAGGCGGGGCATGGCGACCTGTTCCTCATCAGCCTCAAGGCCGGAGGGGTGGGCCTCAACCTCACCGCCGCGGACTACGTGATCCACATGGACCCCTGGTGGAACCCCGCCGTGGAGGATCAAGCCTCGGACCGGGCCCACCGCATCGGCCAGAAGCACCCGGTGACCATCTATCGCCTGGTGGCAAAAAACACCATCGAGGAAAAGATCGTCCATCTCCACCATGAAAAAAGAGCCCTGGCGGACAGCCTCCTGGAAGGCACCGATGTCAGCCACGCCATGAATCCCGCCGACCTGTTGCGGCTGTTAAAGGAAGGATGAACAGGGCCACCATGTCCCCGCCTGCCCTCCAGGATGCCCTGCTCCACTGGTTTGCCGAAAACGGCCGCGATCTCCCTTGGCGGCGGACCTATCTTCCCTACCACATCTGGATTTCGGAGATCATGCTGCAGCAGACCCAGATGGACCGGGTGATTCTCTACTTCAACCGCTGGCTCGAAAATTTCCCCGACATTGCCACCCTGGCGGAGGCGCCGGAACAGGAGGTTCTGCGGTTGTGGGAAGGGTTGGGCTATTACTCCCGGGCCAGAAACCTCCTCAAGACCGCGGAACTGCTCAATCGTCGGCATGACTCCGCCCTGCCGGAAGACCATGATGCCCTGCTCCGGCTACCGGGCATCGGCAGATACACCGCCGGGGCGATCATGAGCCTGGCCTTCAACCGGAGCCACCCCATCGTTGACGCCAATGTGGAGCGCCTTTTCTCCCGGCTTTTCAATCTGGCCGGACCGGTCAAGGAAAAGCAGACCCACGATTTCATCTGGCGAAAAGCGGCCGAGCTTATCCCCGAAGGCCAGGCACGTTTTTTCAACCAGTCGCTCATGGAGCTGGGTGCCCTGGTCTGCCTGCCCCGCTCCCCCCGCTGCGAGGAGTGTCCCATCCGCGCCCACTGCGAGGCCTTTGCCCGAGGGATGGTGAGCGAAAGACCCGTGGCGGGCAAGGCAAGAGAGGTCATCCCCATCACCATGGTAAGCGGAATCCTCCGCCACCAGGGGAAGATATACATCCAGAAACGCCTGGCCGATGATGTCTGGCCCAATCTGTGGGAATTCCCCGGCGGCTGCCTGGAGGAGGGCGAGACGCCGGAGGAGGCTCTCGCTCGGGAGTATCGCGAGGAAACGGGTTTTGCCATCCATGGGCTAAAAAAAATCGGGACCATCAAGCATGGTTTCACCAGATACCGGGTCACGCTGCACTGTTATCACTGCCGTCTGCGGGGCAGCGAAACAGAACCAGTCCTCCGCGCCGCCCAGGAATACCGATGGGCAAGCCCGGACGAACTTGAAAATTTCGCCTTTCCCGCACCCCACCGTCGTTTGATCAATCGCCTGGCTGGCGAACTATAAAAATTTCAACGGCTGTACTTCCCGCCCTTTATTTGTTAAAAATAAAGGAGACAGTAAGCGCAACGCCCGAAAAAAGGGGTTGAACCTTTCACGGAACAGGAAAAATCATGCGCCAACAGATGATCCGCGCCCTGATCTATCTGGCCATTGTGCTGCTCATGGCCAACATCAGTCCGGTCATCGGTGCCTTCCTGCATCCGAACATTCCCTATCTTGATCCGGAACATCTGCTGACCGGCGGGATAACCGCGGGCATCACCGCCCTTCTCCTCAGCCTGCTCATCTCCCACGCCAACCGGATGACCTCGGTCGCCCATGAGTTAAGCCGCCTCAACAAAACACTCCGCGAGGAAACCAGCCACGACAGCCTGACCGGCCTTTACAATCACCGTTACTTCCAGGAAATGCTCCGCCATGAATTTCTCCTGGCCCAACGCCACCAGACCGATTTGTCTTGCATGATGCTCGATCTCGACCTTTTCAAGGAGGTCAACGATACCTGCGGCCATCCCTTTGGCGATCTGGTGCTGAAAGGAACGGCGGAACAGATTCTCCACGAGGCCCGGGCCACCGACACCGTGGCCCGCTACGGCGGGGAGGAATTTGCCGTTCTTCTGCCCAACACCGACCTGGACGGCGCCACGCGCATTGCCGAACGTATCCGCGCCCGGGCTCAGGAATATACCCACCAGGATAAGGACGTTGCCATGCGGGTCACCATCAGTATCGGTCTGGCCTCGACCCGGGCCCACTCCCCGCAAAAGCCCGAAAAACTGCTGGCCTTTGCCGATCAAGCCCTTTACCGGGCCAAGAAAACAGGCAGGAACAAGGTCGTCGCGTATTCAGAGCTTGCCGCGACAGAACACCCTTGAGGCTGCCGAGAAGCACATCATCGCAAGCATGCGGACAAACAGGGGGGGGCACAGACAAGAAAAGAAATCTCCGCAAGATCTCCCGGTAGCCAGCAATATTTCGGTGGAAATTCCTTCGCCATTTCAGATACACTTTAAATCATGACGCCACCGGAATCAGATTACAAGTCCCCCTGGAAACGATTTACCGTCAATATCAGCATGGTCATCCTGCTGTTCATCTCCGCGCTCTTCACCGGCATCTATCTCAACAATCAGAAAACCATCGAGCTTGGGCTCAAAAACCGGGCCCAGGCGCTCTACAACAGCCTTATCATCACCCGCAAATGGAATGCCCTGCACGGCGGCGTCTTTGTCGAAAAAACACCGGGCATGGAGTCCAACCCCTATCTCCAGGACCCCGATATCACGGCGGGCAATGGCAAAATTTACACCAAGAAAAATCCCGCCCTGATGACCCGGGAAATTTCGGAAATCGCCGACAAGGAAGGCGCCTTCCAGTTCCACATCACCAGCCTCAAGCCGCTCAACCCCAATAATGCGCCGGATGCCTTTGAACAACAGGCGCTGCTCGGCTTTGCCCAGGGAAAAAACGAGGCGATCACCAAGGAAAAACACGATGGCGTTACCCATTACCGGTACATGGCGCCACTCATTGTTGAGCAACCCTGCCTCGCCTGCCATGCCGCGCAGGGATACCGGCTTGGCGATGTGCGTGGCGGCATCAGCATCCGTTTCAACATTGAGGAAACAGAACGCGCCCTGGTGCTCAACAGGCTGCTCCTTGGCCTGCTGTTCACGGTAACGCTGGCCTCTTTTCTGGCAATCGTCCACCGCTTGGTAATCACGCTCCAGAAAAAATTGGTGGCGGCGGAAGAAATTATTCAGGAGATGGCGATAACCGATGACCTGACCAAACTGAAGAACCGCCGTTTCCTGCGCACCCGCCTCGGGGAGGAACTCAATCGCGCCACCCGCTACCGTCATCCCCTTTCCTGCATCTTTTTTGATGCGGATCATTTCAAACAGATTAACGACACCCATGGCCATGAGGCCGGCGATGCGGTGTTGCAAACGATCAGCGCCACAGCCCAGGAGCAATGCCGCCAGACCGACATCCTCGGCCGTTACGGCGGAGAGGAATTTCTCATGATTTTACCGGAAACCGAACTGGAACAAGCGAGCGGACTGGCGGAACGGTTGCGACAAACCATCGAGGGGCAAACCAACATCATCGGCCAACACCAGCTCCGGGTGACCGCCACCTTCGGCGTGGCATGTTACTCCCCTGGGACCACAACCGCCCAGCCTGGCCTGTCCGATTTTATCAAGCAGGCCGACACCGCCATGCTCGAAGCCAAAAAAGCCGGCCGTAACCGCGTCGGCATCGCGACCTGACCCCTTTTGCCCAGGAAAAAATACAGAGCATCCCTTATTGCCTGTCCGAACCGTTCAGCGTAATCTTTTTTGAACATCACTCCGTTCAAAGGATTATCGCATGCCCATCAATAAAACGCCCTCGGTTCCAGGCTGGCAAGACATTGGCGCCGGCTATGAAAACTCCGCCTCCGGCGAAATTATCAACCGGGCCGTCACCCGCCTCGTAACCGGACATCTCCCGATTTTTCTTGCCAGCAAGGGGTATCAGTCCGGCCCCGCCATTTTGATCGGCGCCAACGACCAGGGGTTGCTCATCGACAAACCCCGCGACTGGCGTCCCTGCGAAAAAATCAGACTGATCTTCAAGGACGAAGCCCGGCTCACCAACCATTTTGACGTGCGGATCCTGGCCGAATCAGCGGACACCCTGCAATCTTCCCCGCCAGGGGAAATTTTCCGCCTGCAACGGCGAGGCAGCTATCGGGTGGACGTTCCGCACGGCTGCCATGTCTCCTTCCGGAGCAATGACAACCTGCATCTCGGCCTTACCCTGAAAAACGTCAGCGCCACGGGCATGCTCTTTTTTTCAAAAAAACCGATGGAGTTGCAGCGCACCGCCATCCAGGACATAGCCCTGTCGATTCCGGCCAGGGAAGGGGAGAATATCCTAACGGGATGGCAGCAAAAAAAGGTATCGCAAGGAGAGGTTGTCCGGACCTTCCATGACCGGCAACTGGGTGTTGTCTGCTACGGTGTGGCCTTTCGGTGCAAACGAAAGGAAGAGGACGAATTGACCCGCTATATCCGCCAGCGCGAGCGGGAACTGCTTCTCAAGGGTCTGCCGGCCTGAAGATATTCACTCTTTGCCGCGCCGGAAACCAATGGTGGCGACAGTTCCCTTTCCCTCCTCGCTGTCCAGTTTAAAGGAACACCCGGGGTGATCCTCCACAATCCTTTTGGAGATGCAAAGCCCCAGGCCGGTCCCCTGCTCTTTTGTGGTAAAAAAAGGCAGAAATATCCGTTTCTTGATCTCTTCGGGAATTCCCTCCCCGCTGTCCGTCACGTCAACTTCCACCCGTTTTTCCTGCACCCTGGTGCTGATCACGATCTTCCCCCCCGGCGGGGTCGCTTCAATCCCGTTCTTTACAAGATTCAACAACACCTGCTTTATCTTCTCCCGGTCCACCTCGACCTCGACATCGATGGTGGATGCAAGCTGGATGTCAACCCCCTTGCCGCCGGAATAGGAATGCGCCAGGGCAACAACCTCCTCCAGCAGGTCATTCAGGGAAATCCCCGCCAAATTTAGCTGCGGCGGCTTGTACAGCTCTTTGAGACCGGAGAGCAGGTGCTCCAGGCGCGTGACCTCATCGACGATAATGGTCAGCTTGGCCCTGTCCTTCGCCTCCGTTGCTTTTTTCAAGAGCTGCCGGGCAAACCCCCCGATCATGATCAGGGGATTTTTTATCTCGTGGTTGATCTCGGCCACGGTCTGGCCCAGCGCGGCCAACCGCTCGTTTTGGGCAAGCCGGTCCTCCAGGTTTCTGGTATCGGAGAGATCCCTGACCAACCCGGTAAAATAGAGCTGCCCTTCAATATCCGCCACGGAAAAAGAGATGGAGGCGGGAAAGGTCTCCCCGTTTTTACGGGCAACCACCAGCTCCGTTTCGTGCCCGATCAAGGTTGCCTGCCCGGTCCGGATATAGCGGGCCACCGCCAGCTCATGCCCGGCCCGGCACATGGGGGTCAGGATTTTCCCCAGATCATGACCGACTATCTCAGCCCGGTCATAGCCGAACATCCTCTCCGCCGCCTTGTTGAAAAAGATAACCGTGGAGTTTTCGTCAATGGTGACAAAAGCCTCGTTGGTATTTTCAACCGCGTTCTTGAGAATGAGAAACTGCTTCTGCGTCTCTGCCGCCGTCTCCACAGCCATGCCCCCACCATATCCTGGACCGCAAAAGGCTCGTCCGATGCACCTCCTGCGTATAGTAAAAATTATGCCATATCCCCACAGCCCCATCTATCTTTATTTTCCTGACCGCGGATCCGGAGCCGAAGCAGTTCGTCAAAAAAAATGTCCACCTTGCCAAGGACGACGAAGCGGACATTTTTTTTAAAAAAGAGGACACAGCTTAAAAAATCATTCTTCCTTAACCGTTATCCCCTTTTTCCGTAAATCGCTGACAACCGCCCCGATCTGTTTTGCGTTACAATCGTCAATCTGGTAGACGTTTTTCATCCCATCCTGGAAGTGAATGGTCAATCTGTCCCCACCGCTCAGCTCGGCGCTCCGGATATGATTCTTGTCGAGCCAGGGCTTGAGTTCTTCCATAAAATCCTGCAGGCTGCATTGTTTCATCATCCTCCTCCTTACCCCAATGGTTGTCATGCGCTAAAGGCAATCAAGGGCCACTTTGATCCGGTTGCCCCCTTCCCCCTTGGCGAGATACAGCGCCCCTTCCGCGGCGATTATCAAACTCTGCATGTCAGACCCACGGCACGGCTCGATACTTGCCAGGCCGATACTCGCCGTCAGGGTCTCCCCGGTTTGCACCCCCGCATACCCAATGGCCAGCGCGGCCATCTGCCCCATGAATTCGTGGGCCACGACCAAGGCGCCCCCATGGGGGGTGTTGGGCAGGATGGCGGCAAATTCCTCTCCGCCGTAACGGACCAGGGTATCTCCTGCCCGCTTGAGGACACAGCTCAGGGCGTCCGCCACCTTCCGCAGGCATTCGTCGCCCTTGTCCCGCCCCTGGGCTTCGTTAATCTTTTTAAAATCATCAAGATCCACCATGAGCAGGGAAAGGGGGATCGCTTCCCGCCGCGCCCTATTCCACTCCCTGACAAAAATCTCGTCAAAATACCGGCGGTTGCCCACCTCGGTGAGACTGTCCCTTGGCACCATCTGCATCAGACGACGATTCATGGTATCCAATTGACGGGTAAGCGCGACCAGCTCCTGCTCCCGCGCCTTGCGGCGATCGGTTTCCCGCTTCAGTTTCAGGGCTGCGCGAACCCTGGCCAGCAGCTCGATCTCCTTGACCGGCTTGATGATATAGTCTGTCGCACCCATGGCGAACGCCTGGGCAAGCGCCTCATCGTCATCCCGAACCGTGACCATGATCACCGGAATATCCCGCAGCTCATCCTGCGCCTTTATCCGTTGGCAGGTCTCTATCCCGTCCATGCCCGGCATCATGACGTCCATGAGGATGAGATCGATTCTCTTCTCCTCCACCTCGGCCTCTTCCGTGGTCGCCAGCATATCCAAGGCTTCCTGGCCGCTTCTGACACAATAAATATCCGAATACCCCTCCTGCTGGAGCATCTCCTCAAGCAGCATCAGGTTCACCGGAATATCATCAACTATAAGGATTGCCATGTTCACTCCGATATATTAGGCAAAAGCTGGAGGCGGATATCCCTGTCGCGCCTCTTGCCCTGCATGAAACCATGGTATAGAATCATGCCGGATTTGGAAAGAGACAAAAATCTTTTCAACCTTTTCGCGACTTCCGACAACAGGACGGACATGACCTACACCCCCATCATCGGCACCCTCGGCTACATTATTTCTCCGGATCGGAGCGAGACCCTTCTGGTCCATCGCAATGCCCGGCCCTCTGACGCCCATCTGGGCAAGTACAACGGCCTTGGCGGCAAAATGCGGCCGGACGAGGATGTCCTCACCTGCATCACCAGGGAAATCAAGGAAGAGGCAGGGATCGACTGCGAGGAGATTCTGCTGCGCGGAACCATCAACTGGCCGGGCTTCGGTCCGCTAGGGGAAGATTGGCTGGGTTTTATCTTCCGGATCGACCGCTTCCACGGCACACCCTTCCTGGAAAACGAAGAAGGGGTGCTCGCCTGGCACCCCATCGCGCACCTGCATCTCCTGCCGATGTGGGAGGGAGACCGGTACTTCCTGCCCCTGGTTTTTGACTCCGACCCCCGCATCTTTCATGGCCATCTTCCTTACAAAGACGGCCGGCCGCTGAGTTGGAACTTCACCAGAATCTGATTGTTATCGCCCCCGGACCGGGAGCAGCCCGGGCTTATCAGCCGCAGCTTTTACTGGACCTGGGATCCCAGGTGTCATAGGCCTTGCTGTAGAGGTAGTCGTTTACATCCAGCAATTCTTCCGGGGAAAGCTTGGCCCAGGAGCCGTCCTTGGCGCATTGCACGCTTTTCTTATAAAACACAGCATTCCAACCCCGCATGGTGCGTGAATCCGTATCCAGGAACCGGGCCCCCTTGTCATTTCCCCTGAAATGACAACTTTTGCAATTACTCTGATACAGCTTGTAGCCAGACCAGGTATTCTTATCCTCCAGGGCACGGCTGGTCTGGGTTGCCGGATCAAAACGGTAGGCCGTCTCTCCGCCCTCGTCATTGGCAGATACCCTGGATTGAGACAACGTTGCCAGGAATGCCGCCATCACGACAATGACTGCAATCTTTTCTTTCATCTTTCAGCCTCCTGCGTTGTGCTTGAAACATTCCGGGCGGCAGGTGATGTGCATTGTCCCATCACCCCGCGCCCCTTAAACCGCCGTTGCCTTGGATAACGCCTCTCTTTTTCCACAATTTATATATACCACATCGTGACACAGCCCGTTAAAAAATCCCCGCCACCACACCTTCCCTGCTGATAACACTCGATAAAGATATTGTTTTTGCTTTATTTTTCATGTTTATACTGAAAGTATTCCGCATCATGCTTCCCCTTGGCACGGGAAAACACAAGATCAATATGCATGCTGTCATGCACACACGGGAGGCATTCATGCTCACCGGATCACGAATAGGGCGCTGCCTCCGGTGCTTCGCGTTTTTTTGCCTCCTGGCGGCCCCGGCAGCGGCCCACGCCATGCCTGTTCCGGTGGTTATCACCCCGGAACAAGGCACATACTCCCTGGCGAAACACCTCGAACTCCTTGAAGATCCGAGCAGAAATCTCACGATCACCGACATCGTTGCAGGGCGAACAAAGGCCCGGTTTACCCCATCGACCGCCGCCACCCCCAGTTTCGGCTTTACCACCTCCGCGGTCTGGGCTCGATTTACCGTACAAAACAGCCTGCCGCATTCCGTGGAATATTTCCTCGAAGTGAAATACCCCCTTCTTGACCATGTGGATCTGTATGCCCCCAACGGCACAGGCGGTTTCACCGTTCTTGAGGCAGGCGACAGCTTTCCCTTCAAAAACAGGACCATCCAACACAAGAACAACATCTTCCCGGTCAGGCTTGCGACCGGCGAGGAGAAAACCCTGTATATCCGCTGCGAGACGACGAGTTCGCTGAACCTGCCGCTTACGCTGCACTCCCCTGCCTGTCTGGCCGGCGAAATCAGTCTGGAACAGACCTTGCTCGGCATCTATTACGGCATCCTGCTGGTCATGATGATCTACAATTTTTTCATCTACCTTGGCCTCAGGGACAGCACCTATCTTTACTACGTTCTTTTTGTCTTTACCTACATGCTGTTTCAGTTGAGCGTCAATGGCATGGCCTTCCAGTATTTCTGGCCCAGCCAGATCTGGTGGGCCAACAACTGCACGCCCTTGTTTATTTTCCTGGCCTATATCTTCGCCACCCAGTTCACCAGGAACATCCTTGACACCGCAAGAAACGTCCCCCGGATTGACACCATTCTCCGGGCAGGGCTCGTCCTTTCCATAATCGGCAGCGCTCTGGCTCTTTTTGCCGGCTACAATCTGAGCATCCGGCTGGCAACCCTGATGAGTTTGACGGTGGTCGCCCTCATCGTTGCAGGCTTCATCTGCATGATCAAGGGCTACCGCCCTGCCCGTTACTACTTCCTGGCCTGGTCTGTTTCCATGTTGGGGGTAACGGTATACGCGCTGAAGACCTTCGGCATCCTGCCCCACACCTTTATTACCCACTGGGGTATCCAGATCGGCTCGGCCTGGGAGGTCATCCTGTTGTCCATGGGGCTCGCCGACCGCTTCCAACTCATGAAACAGGAAAAGGAACAGTTGCAGACCGTTTACGCCCGACAACTCGAAGAAGCCCACGGCGAGCTGGAAAAATCCTTCTGGGATATGGAACAGTTCAAAAACTCCCTGGAGGCCCTGCTCGAAGAACGAACGGCAAACCTGAGTCGGGCCAATGAGGATCTTGCCCGGGAAGCACGGGACCGGCAAAAAGCGGAAGCACGGGCGGAATCCGCCAGCAAGGCAAAATCCCAGTTTCTTGCTTCCATGAGCCATGAGATCCGCACCCCGATGAATGCCATCCTCGGCATGGCGAACATGGCGGCAAAAGCGGCCAAAACCGCAAAGCTGCAACAGTACCTCGCCATTATCCAAGAGTCCGGCATGGCGCTGCTTGCCTTGATCAACGACATCCTCGATTTCTCAAAAATCGAAGCTGGCCGCCTTGATCTGGAATGCACCAATTTTGATCTGCGGGAAACCATGGAGAGCCTTGCGGACCTGTTCGGCAAGCAGGCTGCCGACAAGGGCCTTGAATTGCTGATCAACATCAGCGGCAACACCCCATGCGCCATAACAGGGGATCCCCTTCGCCTGCGGCAGATCCTGATCAACCTTGTCAACAACGCCATCAAGTTTACGGTAAAAGGCGAGGTCGCCATCACCGCGCGTTGTGACACGCAAGACAACAACGAGGCAATGCTGTCTTTTTCCGTCCGGGATACCGGCAGCGGCATCAACCATGACCAGATCAGACAGCTCTTCAGCGAATACACCCAGGCAGACAGTTCAACCTCCAGGCTGTACGGAGGAACCGGCCTTGGTCTTGCCATCAGCAAGCAGTTGGTCACCCTCCTGGGCGGAGAAATCAGCGCCGAAAGCGAACCGGGCAAGGGCAGCACCTTCCATTTCACCATCAGGGTACAGCTGCAACCCCACGGGCAACAACATCCCCTGACACTTCCCGCCTCGATTTCCGGCGCCAAGGTACTCGTGGCCACCGGGCATCCGGCCCTGCGGGAAACCTTGCTGGAGATGCTCTCCGACTTCGGTTGCAGGGCCGAAACACTCCCGAATCCCGGCACGGACACCATGTCCTTGGCCATTGCCCTGCAGGCCCAGAATCATGCACTCCTTGTCCTCGACAGCTCCTTGGCCGGACTCGATCCAACCATTTTTCCAAAGGAGCGCAACGCCACCCAGCAAGATGCCCTCGGAACTCCGGCCATCATCCTCACTCAGCCCGACACGGAAACAGCCCTTGATGGCATCGCGCCCTGCCCCGGGCTCATCTTTTTGAACAAACCGCTCAAGCAGTCATACCTGTACGAGGCGATTGTCGCCTGCCTGGGGAAAACAGACTCCACCCGGGCAGACCGGATTCCACCTCCACCGGAAGCGGACAACGAAAAAAAACTGCTCGCGGCGCTGACCGGCAAGCAGGTGCTCGTGGTTGAGGACGATCGGGTCAACCAGATGGTAACAAGTCAACTCTTGACAAGAACGGGCATTCTGGTTGATATAGCGGGCAACGGCCAGGAAGCCCTCGTCGCCCTGCAGGCCAAAACCTATGACGCAGTATTGATGGACGTCATGATGCCGGTGATGGACGGGCTGGCCGCCACCAGGGCCATCCGCGCGACTCTGCGGCTTGAGCTGCCCATTATCGCCCTCACCGCCAACGCCATCAAGGGCGACCGGGAAAAATGCCTTGAAGCCGGCATGAACGAGTATCTGACCAAGCCCGTGGAGATTCAGGCCCTGTACCAGACTCTGCATAAAGTGATGGACACGTAAAAAAAAAGACGCTGTCAACGGATGGGCTTGAACCCATCGCGCAGATCCGCTACACAGACAAACGAGACAGCGAGACTCCGAAATCAAAAAATTACAGCTTACCGACCGTTGCCGATCGCTCTCGCTTCCTGCTGTAAAAGCGGCTTTTTCTTGCGATTTCAAAAAAAATAACGCCATGCGAACATGATCTCCGCCACCATAACAACCTTGAACCTGCTTCTGGAGGAAAGCGCCCGATCCTTCGAAGACCGGCCCGTGGCAGGCTTCGCCTTTCAGCCCCCCATGTGCTATGGGGAGTTCCGGCAAAAATCCCTGGAAGTCGCGGCCCTGCTCAAGGAGCGCGGCATCAGAAAAGGCGACAGGGTGGCGATTCTCGCCGACAACTCTCCCCAGTGGGGCATGAGTTACTTCGGCATCGTGCGCCTCGGGGCGATCGCAGTCCCGATCCTCCCCGATTTTCCAGAGTCCGATGTCAAGCACATCCTGAACGAGGCCAGAACGAAGATTCTTTTCACCACCCAGCGCCAGCTGGAAAAGCTCTATGAGTTTCCCGGCAAAACACTCAAGACCGTCATCACCCTGGATGACGGTGTCGATCAGAACAACCTCGTGGCCGTCCTCCCTTTCAGCCAATTTCTTGCCGGGGCCGGCGGGTTGCCGGAAAACAAAAAAGCGCTTGCGACAGATCTGGCCGCCCCGGACGACATCGCCTCGATCATTTACACCTCCGGCACCTCGGGCCACGCCAAGGCGGTGATGTTGAGCCACAAAAACTTTACCAGCAATGTCCGCGCCACCCTCTCCATCTTTCCCGATGAACCGGTACAGGGCTGGACCTTCCTTTCGATCCTGCCCATGTCCCACGCCTATGAGTTCACCATCAGCTTCCTGGTGCCCCTGGCCACGGGATCCCGCATCGTCTATGCAGGGAAAACCCCGACTCCCACCGTCCTGGAACGGATCTGCGGCCAGGAACAGCCCGACATCATGTGCATGGTGCCCATGGTCATGGAAAAGATCTACAAGAAAAAGGTGCTCCCGGTCATCAGCGCCAATATTTTCATGCGGGCAGCCATGAAGCTGCCCCTGGTCCGCCGGAGGATCCTGCAAAAAATCGGCCGTAAGCTGCGGATGTTCTTCGGGGGCAAGCTGAAGTTTGTCGCCATCGGCGGTGCCGCCCTCAACATCGAGGTGGAACGGTTCCTGGCAGAGTCCGGATTCCCATATCTTGCCGGCTACGGCCTGACAGAAGCCTCGCCCCTGGTCAGCGCCGGGCCATGGGGCGATCCGAACATCTCTCTGGGGTCAACAGGCAAACCGGTGCAGGATGTGGAGGTCCGGATCGACAACCCCAACCCCGAAACGAATGTAGGCGAAATCCTGGTCCGGGGACCCAATGTGATGCTGGGATACCGCGACAACCCCGAAGCCACCAAGGAAGTCCTCGACCCGGACGGCTGGCTGACCACCGGCGATCTCGGCTTTCTGGACGCCCAGGGCAATCTCGTTATCAAGGGGCGCTCCAAGAGCGTGATTGTCCTTTCCCACGGGGAAAATATCTACCCGGAAACCATCGAGGAGAAGATCAACGCCTTCCAGCATGTGGTGGAATCGCTGGTACGCGAACGCAACAACCGGCTGGAAGCCCTGATCTATCTTGATTACGAGTTGATTGACGCGGAAACCCGGGGCAAGGACCAGGCCAGACAACTGGATCATATCGCCGGGATTCTGGCGGAGATCAAACGACAGGTGAACCAACAACTCCCCCAATATGCGCAGCTCGCCCAGACGAACGAACACCGCGAACCATTCACCAAGACCGCGACCCATAAGATAAAACGCTATCTGTACACCAGCGGTTCCCTTGTCAGATGAACCGAGTAAGAGGAGAGAGGAGATGAAAAAGAACATCGCTGTTGTCGCCCTGACAGGGATACTGGCCGCTGGCCCCGTTTTTGCCTCGGGCTATAGGATTCCGGAGCAATCCACAAACTCCGTGGCGCTCAGTAACGCCTATGTGGCCAATACTCCTGGCGCAGACGCCAGTTATTACAACCCGGCCAATATGAGCTGGCTGGAAGACGGCTGGCATTCCGAGTTCAGCCTCACCTATATTAATCTGGCAAGCATTGATTATACCGACAACAGTTCAGCCACCAGAAACGGTGGCTCCAGAACCGAGAATTTTGCTCTTCCGGAATTCCACCTTGTTTCACCACTGTATAACAACTTTCGCGTTGGTCTTTCCCTGGTCTACCCCTACGGCCTATCCAAGCGATGGGATGCCTCGTATCCCCGCATGACATCGGAAGAATTCACCCTAAAAACCTATGAACTCAACCCCAGCCTTTCGTATCAGGTGAACAGTAAGCTTTCCGTCGCCGCAGGAGTTCGGGCAATTTACAGTGAAGGCAAAGTAAAAAGCACCGATGCCATCGGAACTATTGGTTTAGCGAAACGGGATCTCGAAGGCGCTGCCACGGACTACGGTTACAACATCGCCGTCACCTGCAAGCCCATCAACAACCTTTCGTTTGCGGCAACCTACCGCTCCAAGGTCGATCTGGAGATCGAGGGGGATGCCACCCTTGGCATTGGAGGCGCCACTGTTTACAACAATCGCTATGCCGAGGTCATGGTGCCTGCCCCAGCGGTACTATCCCTGGCAGCCGCCTATACCTTTGACAAAACCACGGTGGAGCTCACCTACGACAAGACTTACTGGAGCGCATACGACAAGCTGGATTTCAATTACGATGTTTCACTGCTCAGCATTCACCCCACCCTATACGCCCTTTTCGATGCCCCCGGGGCAAAAAACTGGAGCAACAGCGATGCATACCGCATTGGTCTGACCCACAAATGCACTGACAAGCTCACCGCCATGGCCGGTTTTGCCATCGACAAAAACCCGATTCCGGATGAAACCCTGGGGTTTGAGCTGCCTGACTCCGATGCAAAAATATACTCCATCGGAGCTCGATACCAAGTCAATGACAGACTACAGGTTGGCACGGCCTATCTGTACGATGACAAAGAGAGCAGAACCGTTGCCAATTCTGTCCCGAAACCAGGCGGCAGCTTCGACAATTCCGCAGCCCATCTCCTCAATATCGGGCTGCAATACCGCTTCTAATGTGACCAAAGACCATGACTGAACCCACGGCGGATTCCGCCCCCAATTATCCCTCGGACGTCCATTGCCTTACAATGGGCGACCGGGAAATCTTTCTCATCGGCACGGCCCACATCTCCAAGGAATCCGTGGAGCTGGTCCGTCAGGTTATTGGCAACGAAAGACCTGACTGCGTCTGCGTGGAACTTGACGAGAAGCGCTACGAAGCCCTGGCCAAGCGCAAAACCTGGGAGCTTCTCGATCTGCGCGAGATCATCCGCAAAAAACAGCTCGCCACCCTGCTGATCAACATGGTCCTGGCCTCCTACCAGAAACGGCTCGGAGACCAAATGGGAGTCAAGCCGGGGACCGAACTGCTGGAGGCCGTGCTGGAGGCGGAGAAATACGGAATCGCCGTGGCGCTCTGCGACCGGGATGTGCGGGTCACCCTGCGCCGGGCTTGGCATTCCACCTCGTTCTGGCGCAAAAACTATCTGCTGGCCAGCATCCTCACCAGCATGTTCGAGGAAACCGAGATCACCGAGGACAAGCTGCGGGAGTTGAAAGAGACCGATGTCCTTTCCGAGCTGCTCAATGAACTGGGTCAGGCCATGCCCGAGCTCAAACGGGTGCTCATCGACGAACGGGACACCTACCTGGCGGAAAAGATCAAGGGTGCCGAAGGCAAGAGACTGGTGGCCGTGGTGGGGGCCGGACATGTGGCCGGGATCAAGAAGGCGCTCGGCGAGGATCGCAGCGACCGGATGGAGGGTATCAACCAGATCCCCCCCGTTTCTCCGGTCTGGAAGGTAGTTGGCTGGGCCATCCCCGCCGTCATCGTGCTGGCCTTGGCCGTGATCGCCTTCACCAAGGGCGCGGCCGTGGCCGGCGACAATCTGCTGTTCTGGATTCTGGCCACCGGCCTCCCCGCTGCTTTAGGGGCCGTTCTGGCGCTGGCCCATCCCTTCACCATCCTCGGCGCCTTTTTCGGAGCACCCATCACCACCCTGCTGCCGGTACTCGGCGTGGGACATCTCACGGCTTTTATCCAGGTCATGGCCCAGCCGCCGCTGGTTATCGAGTTCGAAACCGTGCTTCAGGATATGGCAAGCATCCGCGGCTGGTGGCGCAACCGGTTGTTGCGGCTTTTCCTGGCTTTTATGCTGCCGAGCATTGGCGCGGTGACCGGGATGTGGATCGGCGGCTCAAAAATTATCTCCAACCTCTTTTAGGAACCGTCTCCGGCGCCCGGACGACGATAGCATCTTAACCACAACGGCTTAGGCAAAAAACATGAACAAAAATCTGTATCTTACGGGCAAACAGGCCCGCCACCTGCGCGGACTGGGACACCATCTCTCCCCCCTGGTCATGATCGGCAAGGATGGCGTCACCGACAATCTCACCGCTGCACTGGAAGCAGTGCTTACCGCGCACGAGCTGGTCAAGGTCAAGATCCAGGACGGCTGCCCCTACGCCCGGGAAGAGGCTGCCGAGCTGCTGGCCCAGAAGACCAAAAGCCGGATAGCCCAGATCATCGGCAAGACCTTCCTGCTTTTCCGCGAGAATAAAGAGCAGAAAGAGGACAAGAAGATCAAACTGCCGGCGGGCAAATAGTTTTCGCCCGCTGCCATGCGCGATTATCTCGATCTTCTGAAAAACGCAAACAAGGACGCCATCCGCGCCAGGCGGACAGACACGGCCACCCGCCTGGCCCAGCCCAAGAAAGGCTTCCTGCGCTTTCGCGAGCCCTATGAGGCATTGCGCCATCTGCACGCCCAATTCACCGATTTCAGCAAGGATGCGGTGACCATCGGCCGGGCCGAGGAGTTGGATGATACGGACCGCTCTCTGGTGCAGGAGTCCATGCGGAGTTTCATGCCCTGGCGCAAGGGGCCTTTTAATGTCTTCGGGGTTGAAATCGATGCGGAGTGGCAGAGCTGGCGCAAGTGGAACCGGTTGCTCCCTGCCCTGCCCGATCTCACCGGCAAGACCGTCGCCGACATCGGCTGCAACAACGGCTACTACATGTTCCGCATGCTGGAGCATAAGCCGCGCTGCGTTGTCGGGCTGGAGCCATTTCTCCAGCATTATTACTGCTTCAAGACCCTCCGCCACCTGGCCGGAGCGGAGGAACTGTTCATCGAGCTGATGGGAGTGGAGGATATCACCCTCTTCCCGTCCTGTTTTGATGTGGTTTTTCTGATGGGCATCATCTACCACCGCATCTCGCCGGTGGAGATGTTGCGGGAAATCCGGGCGGCCATGCGGCCCGGCGGCGTGTTGATTATCGAATCCCAGGCCATTCCGGGCGAGTCGCCGGTGGCCCTTTTTCCGGAAGAGCGTTACGCCAAGGTGCCGGGCACCTATTTCGTCCCCACGGCCAACTGCCTGCGAAACTGGCTCATCCGCACCGGTTTTGCCGAGGTGGAAATCTTTTGCAGCCACCCCATGAACAGCGACGAACAACGAAAAACCGCATGGATGACCTTTGAATCCTACGAGGATTTTATAGACCCGGACAATCCGGCCCTGACCGTGGAAGGCTACCCGGCACCCCTGCGGGTATTTCTCCGGGCGGTTAATCCCTGACCAGACACAACAACCGATCAATCCTCTTCCCCAATATGGTGGCAACGTGGCAAAACCCAACTATCAATACGAGAAAAGACAGCGAGAGCTGGCAAAGAAAAAAAAGAAGGAAGAAAAAAAACAGAGCCTGCTGGAGAAAAAAGGACTCCCTTTGGAAGCTGAAACAGATCAGCCTTCGGACACAGAGGCGGATTGAATCTGTTCTGACAAGACATCGAACCCCCCGGGAGATTGGCGGCGCCGACACCGCGCATCTCCCCAAGTTCACGAATTAATCCCATCTTCGCCCTTGACTTCCGCCGGCTTATCCGCATAGTATATAGAGTATACAAGGAGGTATGCCATGGCTATTACGATCAACAGCAACAGCAGCTCATTAGCCGTAAGCCAACTGGGGCGCAGCCAGAAAAATCTCGCCTCATCCCTGGAAAAAATCGCTTCCGGACGACGCATCAACAAGGCATCGGACGACGCCGCTGGCATGCCCATCGCCGACAGCCTGCTCAGTCAGGCCAAGGGAATGGGCCAGGCTCTGCGCAATGCCAACGACGCCGTTTCCATGGCCCAGGTGGCGGACAGCGCCTTGGGCCAGTCAACAACCCTGGTGCAATCCATCCGCGAAAAAGCGATGCAGGCGGCAAACGCCAGCCAAACCACGGAAACCCGCCAGGCTCTCCAGAACGACATCAACAACTCCCTGGCCCAACTCAACAAAATCGCCGAGAATACCACCTACAACGGGCAACAGTTGCTCGCCGGCACCTTTACCGGAAAAGAGGTGCAGGTGGGAGCCAACAGCGGCGAAACCATCAAGCTGTCCATCGCCTCGGCAGAGGCGAATAAACTCGGCAGCCCAACCCTGGGCAATCTTTCACAGATCAATGTCCTGAGTCAGGAAACCGCCCAGGATGCCATCAAGATTGCCGATGCAGCCCTGGAGCAGATCGACGCCTCCCGGGCAAACATCGGCTCCACCCAGAATCAGCTTACCTCCACCATCAATAACCTGGCCACCTCCGGCAGCAACCTGCTGGCCGCCGCATCGAGTATTGCCGATGTGGATCTGGCGGAAGAAACCATCAATTTCACCACCATGAAGGTTCTGACCGAAGCGAAATCCTTTGCCCTGGCCCAGGCCAAGAACATGAACAAACAGAACGTCCTGAGCCTATTGCAGGGGTGATCCGCCCCCCCGGATCACACACAAAAAAACCCGGATCGCTTCCAGGCGATTCGGGTTTTTTTATACAAACAAGCATTCGGCTTCTTCCGCCGGCCGGCCCTTTAATGACTAACGCCTGGCCAACAATTCGCCCGCCTCTTTTCCATGGGGATCCCTCACAGTGCAGGCAGCAGGCCGCCCCGCAAACGAGAGAGCCTTGGAAGGGCAATTCACCACGCAGTTCCCGCACCGCATGCAATCGGCGCTTTTGACAATCCCCAAACTCCGCATGCTGCCGGGATTGGTCTCAATGGGACAAACCTTCTCGCAGAGGCCGCACTCGCGGCACCCGTCTCCGACCTGTAGCCGATAGGCCCGCAATCCGATAAGCCCCTGAAACAGGCCCATGGGACAGATGCTGCACCAGGATCTCGGCTTCCAGATCAGGCCTAGCCATATGCCCATCCCAGTGGAAATAGTCCACATCATCACAAAAGCGGCCCCGATTTTTCTGGAATCACCATCGGCCAGAATCAGCCGCGAAATCAGGAGCCCCATCATCAGGGCAAAGACAACCCACCGAAACCATTGCGCCTTGAAAACCGGCAGCATCTTCTTTTGACGGCTTACCACGGCGAGAACCCGCTCATGAAACGAACCCATGGCGCAAAACCAACCACAATAATAACGGCCACGGAACAGGGAAAGGGTCAGCATGAACAGCAGCATGGAGATCGCGATATAGCCGAGATACGGCCAAAAATAACCACCGATCACTACAAGCGGCACAAGAGGCGCAAGGGCAATCTGCCAATATTTACGATTCTTCGTTTCCTTCATCCCCTTCACCTTCCGCACCATGAAACTCTATTTGCAACCAAGTTGTTCACCGAAGGCCCCCCTGCCGATGTCGCTGATAAAGATTAAGCATATAATTAAAAGATTACGCTTCCTAAATAAGAAAAAGCTTAAGCTTTGTCAAGCCTTAATGCACCCGCCTCCTCATCCCACCTCGGCCGGAACGGGGACAAGCGGTATCTATGCGTTGATGCGACACAAACATGTCCCGCATCAAAAATCGTGCATTAGCTTACCAGAAAAACCAACACGGTAGAGGAGCAAATTTTTTTGCTTTGCCTGGAACAACCGGGACAGAAGTTTCGCGGAAATCCGGGGAGAAGATCTACATGGCATCCAGAAATCCGACTGGTTACGTCAGACCCTGGATTTTAGTCCGGCCTCAAGCCGTAGTACCATCCGGGCAAGTTTTTGGTTGTGCGCGACCTGCTCAACCATGTTCGCCTTGAAATTCTCCCTGGCGAAATTGGCCGCGGTTCTGCCATCTTCCGAAACAAGACGGGGATCCGCCCCGCGGTCAAGGAGGAGGTTGACAACCTCAATCCGCCCATTCTTGGCCGCCGCCATGAGCGGGGTCAACCGGTTTTTTCCCACCCGGCAGTTCGGATCCGCCTTGTAATCGAGAAGAAGGGCGGCGATCCGGGCATCCTCCTTGTGAGCCGCAAGCCAGAGCGGGGTTCTGCCGTCATGGTCGGCGACATTGGGCTGTGCGCCGAAATCCAACAATCGGGAGACAATGGCCGGATTGCCCGGAGCAATGGCGCAGTGCAGCGCGGTGGTCCCGTCATCCGTGGCGGAATTGACCGCTTCGACACTTGCCTTGACCAGGACATGATCAACCCCCTCCTCAAATCCCTGGGCAACCGCCTGCATGAGAATGGTTTTACCGGTTGCGTCGACCACAAAAAAATCGTCCCGGCGGCGGAACCGTTCGAAAAGCCCTCTCTTGCCGTCATCACCTTCTTCGTCCAGCTGCTCCATGGACCGGCTCACCTTTGTCACAAAAAAGGCAACAATTGCCACCAGAACAAAAAGAGCGAAGATGGCTGTGTATCCATCGGACATGACTTGCAACTCCTCTGTTTCGCTCCGGATCCTACATAATAAAGATGCACGGGCCAGCTATGGATGAAGCTCTCCGCTGCCTGCGCGCAAACCTTTGCCTTTTCCCGAAGATTGAAACATACTTATTGCGTACACCATAGCATTGAAAGCAGCGAGGACAAAGCGCAAAGCCACAAGGACGGGACACGGAGTTTTTTTGTTGCTCTTTTATGGACAATCGCCAATAGTGCCGCTTATTGACATAAAGGAAGAAATTATATGAATCCCCCCCCGAAGGAAATAGAAGCTAAAAAACTGACCGCCCTGTCGCTTGCCGCTCTGGGCGTAGTGTTTGGCGACATCGGCACCAGCCCGCTGTACGCCATGCGGGAATGTTTTCACGGCGAGTATGCCATCACGGCCTCACCGGACAATGTGCTCGGCGTATTATCCCTCATCTTCTGGGCCCTGCTGCTTATCGTCAGCGTCAAATACCTCGGCTTCATCCTCCGGGCGGACAACGAAGGCGAAGGCGGGGTTCTGGCCCTGACCGCCCTGATCAAACCCAAAAACGTCAAACCGCGCACCCCCCAATGGGCTCTGGTGGGAATCGGCCTCTTTGCCGCCTGCCTGATGTACGGCGACGGCATGATCACCCCGGCCATCTCGGTGTTGAGCGCCGTGGAAGGGGTAAAGAACATCACCCCGGTGCTGGAGTCCTATATCATCCCCGCCACCATCATTATCCTCGGCGGACTGTTTCTGCTGCAAAAGAGCGGCACCGCCAGGGTGGGCCGCCTCTTCGGGCCGATCATGCTCCTCTGGTTCTGCACCCTTGCCGCCTTGGGCATTGCCCAGATCATCAACTACCCCGGGGTTCTGGCCGCCGTCTTTCCCTGGCACGGCATCAGCTTTCTGATCGAAAACAGACTACACGGCTTCATCGTCTTGGGCGCTGTCTTCCTGGCGGTTACAGGGGCCGAGGCAATCTATGCCGACATGGGTCACTTCGGCAAACGCCCCATCCAGCTGGTCTGGTTTCTGATCGCCTTTCCAGCGCTGGCCCTGAACTATTTCGGCCAGGGCGCCCTCCTGCTCGTCCGGCCGGAAGAGGCATACCACCCATTCTACGCCCTGGTTCCGGATTGGGCCATGATCCCCATGGTGCTTCTGGCCACCTGCGCCACCATCATCGCCTCCCAGGCCGTGATCACCGGCTCCTTTTCCCTGACCCGTCAAGCGATCCAACTGGGATACCTCCCCCGGCTGCGCATCACCCATACCTCGTCCTCCCACATCGGCCAGATTTATGTGGGGCCGGTGAACTGGGCTCTGATGCTCTGCACCATCGGCCTTGTTCTGGGCTTTCAATCGTCAAGCAAACTGGCCGCCGCCTATGGCGTGGCAGTGAGCGCCACCATGCTGATCACCACCACCCTCTTTTTTGTGGTGGCCAGCAAACGCTGGGGCTGGAGCCGGCTGACCGCCGGCTTGCTCTCCGCCCTTTTCTTCGTGGTTGATCTTCCCTTTTTCGGGGCGAACATGAGCAAGATCTTCCATGGCGCCTGGTTCGCCCTGGCCATTGGCGGTTTCTTCTTCCTCATTATGCTGACCTGGGAACAGGGCCGTGAAATCCTTGGCAACAAGATGCGGAGCCTGACTCCGAGGCTGGAAGAATTCAAGAAGATGCTGGCAGACAATCCCCCGCAGCGGATCAACGGTCAGGCCGTGTTCCTGACCCGGGGCCACGATATCGTGCCCGCCGCGCTGATGCACAACATGAAGCACAACAAGATCCTGCATTCCGAGGTGGTTTTCCTCAATATCCGCACCGAGGAAATCCCCAGGGTGCCGAATTTCGAGAAGATCGAGGCTGAAAAACTGGGAGCGGGCCTCTACCGCATCATTGCCCACTACGGCTTCATGGAAGAACCGAAGATTGACACCATCTTCGCCCTGTCCCGCAGCAAGGGCGTGAACCTGGACATGAAAGAGGCCAGCTTTTTCCTGGGGAGGGAAAAACTCTCCATCGGGGAACAGCCCCAAATGTGGCGCTGGCGCTCGCATCTTTTTCTCTTTCTGGCGCGCAACGCCATGGATGCCGCGGCGTTTTTCGACATCCCTTCCGACCAGGTCATCGAGGTTGGCGTTCAGCTGGAGCTGTAACCCCCTGAAGCAAAAGGCCGCCGTGCCCTCCTGGCCTCCTCCGATCAGCCCCCCAGGCGGTCGAATTTCCGGTTGCGGAGGTAGAGGCAAATATCCCCGGCCACCATGGTTCCGTTCAGGATATACAAACCGATCACGGGATCGGGGCTGAAAAATATCTTGTGCAGGATGCCGGAAACATACCCGCAAAAAACCACCCCCAGGAAAAAAAGGCTTTTGCCGGCGTTGGTCCGGGAGCGGTAAGAACGGATGAGGGAAAAAGGCCAGGCCGCGCCAAAGCAGACCAACATCGCAATCTCAAAAATACTCATATCTCTCCCAATCGTTCTCCGGCGGAATAGATCAACCGCTGCCGGGCAATAGTCAAAACAAAACGAAGATGCCGGTCAACAATATTGCATCGACCGGAAAAGAGCTGTACTATTTTTCACAGGATAACGAACCGGCGGGCAGCGGCGCAACTCGCTCCAAAGCACGCCCAGGCCGGTTTTTCCGAGCCGTTTCCCCTCTCAACAGAGACCCTTACCATGGCAGAAAAATTTTCTCGCCTCGCGCTGATCATCTGTACGAGCCTGATCCTGGCTTTTGCCCCTGCCCCCAATGCCCTGGCCCTTGAAAAAAACCTGATATTCCGGGGCGGGCCGGCAGGGGGCACCTTCCAGGAGGTGGCCGACGCCGTGGCGGCATACCCGGGTGTCAAAAAACTCTCGCCCTTGAGCCTCACACCCCAGCCATCCGCGGGCTCCCTGGAAAACCTGCGCGAAGTCCATGCCGGCCAAGCCGATTTCGGCCTGGTCTACTCCGGTCATGCCTACCTTGGCCGCCACGGACTGCTGCACGACGACAGCAACACCTATGACAAGGCCCTGGCTGTGGCCTCCCTCTACGGCGCCCCAGCCCAGCTCGTTGTCCGCAGAGGTTCCGGCATACACAGCGTCAAGGATCTCAAGGGGAAAAGGGTGGGGGTCGGCAGCCCGGGTTCAGGCGCCTTTGCCAACTGCGAGCTTTTCTTCAAACATCTGGGGGTCTGGGACACCATCGTCCCCAGCCATATCGGCTACAACGAGGTGGCCCTGGCCTTTGCCAACAAACAGCTCGACGCCTTCTGGCTGTTTACCGCTTTCCCGAGCAGCGCCATCACCATGGCCGCCCGAACCGGCAAGATCGACCTTCTCAATCTCGATGCCGAAGCCAGGGCCAGCGGCTTTCACAAGAAATATCCTTACTTCACCGCCCGCACCATACCCGCGGGAACCTACCGGGGGATAAACCACAACACCCGGTCCTTCCAAGACTCCACCCTCCTGGTGGCTGGCGCCGAGGTTCCGGACGAGGTGGTCTACCGGCTGCTTTCCACCCTCTACGACACAAAAGGATTGCGCTACCTGAAAAAGCAGAACCCCGCCCTGAAGGGGATGACCCGGCGCTCCGGCGCCAGGGACGTGATCATCCCCATGCACCCGGGCGCCATCCGGTTCTGGAAGGAAAAAGGGCTCCTCTGATCTCTTGCCGCAATCACCGGGGCACAATCGGCAGATAGCGGGGCTGCCAGCCCATCATCTCCACCAGGCGCTGCAACCGTTCCCGCTTGTAATCATGCTGGTAGGTGCTGTACACGCAGGGTTTGGCCACCCCTCGGCTGATGGCCGACTCGCCCACGGCCGAGGCCACGGCCAGACTCACCTCGCGCAGCTTGGCCACCGGGGGGAGAAGGATACCCTTTTTGAGATCCGCGGCCGACACCTCTCCGGCCACCGCCTGGGCCGCGGCGGTGAAAAACTGGGACAGCACCTCTTGGGCTCCCGAAGCCATGACGCCCAAACCCACCCCTGGAAAGATAAAAACATTATTGCACTGCCCCACCCTGACCGGCAGCCCACCGGCAATCACCGGCTCAAAGGGGCTGCCCGTGGCAACCAGGGCGCTGCCGGAGGTCCATTTATGGATGTCGGCGGGAATCGCCTCGGCCAGGGCAGTGGGATTGCTGAGCGGCAGAATGACAGGCCGCCGGGTGTTGCCCTGCATGGCCTGAACAATATACCTGCTGAAAGCGCCGGACTGGCCCGAAGCGCCGATCAACACCGTTACCCGAGCCTTTTGGATCACGTTCAACAGGCTGCCGTCCGTTTTCGCGCCATACCAGTCCAACGCGGCCGGATCCTTGGCAAACTTCTGTTTGTATGGTTCAAGCTCACGCTCGGTGGTCACCAGCCCCTTGCTGTCCACGGTGAAGATCCTCGCCCTCGCCTCTTGGAGACCAAGCCCGGCCTCAACAAGCGCCGTCTCGAGCTGTTCGGCAACACCGACCCCGCCCGCGCCCGCGCCATAGATCAGATAAACCTGCTTGGTGAGCGGTTCCTTCTTGATCTTCATGGCGCTGAGCAAGGCCGCCAGGGTCACGGCCCCGGTGCCCTGGATATCGTCATTGAACGAGACAAGGTCATGCAGATACGTATCGCGGATGGCAAAGGCCTTCTGCTTGGAAAAATCCTCCCACTGGCAGAGGGCATGGGGGAACACCGCCTTGAACGCCTTGGCAAAACGCCGGACAAAGTCGAGATACTCCTCGCCGACCAGGCGGGGATGCCACCAGCCAAGATAGTTCGGGTCGTTCAAGAGCGCGGCGTTGTCCGTCCCCACATCAAGGGAGATGGGCAGACAATGCCAGGGCGCGATTCCGGCTCCCTGGGTGTAGAGCATGAGCTTGCCAAGACAGATGGAGATCCCCCCCACCCCCTGATCGCCGATGCCCAAAATACCCTGATTGTCGGTGACAACCGCCACCCGGATCTGCCTGGTTTTGAACCGGCCCAGAATCTCCTCGGCCCGGTCGATATTGCCGGGGAAAAAGTGCAATCCGTTTGCCCTGCGGAACAGGGAGGAATACTGGCGGCAGGCCTCGCCCACCGTGGGCGTGTAGATGATCCGCATGAAACGCTCGATGTCGCTGGCGATAACGGCATGGGCCAGGGTCACGTTCCGGTCGTAGAGGGAACGGAGATAGATAAATTTTTCCAGATCGCTGGTTGTCCGCGCAAGCGACTCCAGGCAGTTGTCCACCTGTTGCTCCAAGGTGCGGACGCTGGGCGGCAGGGTTCCTTCCAGCTGGAGTTGTTCCCGCTCCTCCCTGGTAAAGGCGGTCCCCTTGTTGGTGAACTGGTTGTCATAAACCCCGAGCCAGCGGGTGAAGACCTCGATCCCCTTGGTGTTGCCATAGGGGTCGTACTGAAAACGAAAGCTTTGTTGCGGCATGGATGCACTCTCTGGGCTGAGCTTTGAATGCGTTGCGACCTTAAAAAGTCCGCCGATTTTCAGCGGCAAGACCAGCTCCATTTCTTACCATTTCCCCCTCCATCCTGACCAGTACTTTTATCCGGTTCATTCTTTGGAAGGGGGCAGACTCTAAACGCGTGAGCAAAATATCTTGAACCTGCCCCATCTTTGCGGTAAAGGCCCATTGCGGCCCCAACCGATCTTGGGTAAGCTTTGGCTCACCCTTTCTTCTTTATTTACCGGGTTTTTAATGATGACACACTGGAAAAACCTGCTGGCCCGCAGCATAACCACCCCGGAACAGCTGGGCAGATATTTTGACTTCGATTTTTCGGCCTTGAACACCGTGAGCGAACAATTTCCCATGCGGATCAACCCCTATTATCTGGGGCTGATCAAGGGTCCGGGTGATCCCCTCTGGCGGCAGGCCGTGCCCGACCCGCTTGAGCTTGAGGACAGCATCTGCCTTACGGATCCCCTGGACGAGGAAAACCGTTCGCCGGTGGAGAATCTGGTCCACACCTATCCTGACCGCGTCCTCTTTCTGGTGGCCGGCCAATGCGCCATGTACTGCCGCTTCTGCACCCGAAAAAGAAAGGTGGGCACCAGCCGTATGCTGGTCAGCCGGGAAACCATGGAGGCGGCATTTGCCTATTTGCGCAAAAACAAACAGATCCGCGACGTTCTCATTTCCGGCGGGGATCCGCTGCTTTTGAGCGACGAAACCCTGACCTGGCTGTTGGGCAACCTGCGGGCCATCCCCTCGGTCCAGATCATCCGCATCGGCAGCCGGGTTCCCTGCACCCTGCCCATGCGGATCACCACCCGGCTGGCTGCCATTCTCAAACGGTATCACCCGCTTTACATCAACACCCATTTCAACCACCCCGACGAGATAACCCCCGAGGCAACCAAGGCCTGCGCCCGTCTGGCCGGGGCCGGAATCCCCTTGGGCAACCAGACTGTTTTGCTCCGGGGCGTCAACGACAACGCCGCAACCATCACCGAACTCATGCACAAACTCCTCATGATCCGGGTAAAACCGTATTATCTTTTCCAGGCGGACATGACCCGGGGCACCAACCACTTCAGGACCAGGGTGGAGACGGGTCTTGGGATCATGCAATCCCTGATCGGCCATACCTCCGGCCTGGCCGTGCCGGCCTTCGCCATTGACGCGCCGGGCGGGGGGGGCAAGATCCCGCTTACCCCCAGCTACCTCACCAGCCTGGGCAAGACCGTCACCTTAAAAAATTATCTCGGCGCCCCGTGCAGCTACCACAACGATCTTGACTAAGAGCTTGTCCGTAAATAAATCTTTGGTGCTCGCATCCAGCTTTTGGCCGTCTTTGACCGCTCCTCAATCGCAGGTAAGCGAGGCATGGCCGAGACTCCGAAATCCTCGCCGTAGCGCTGCCATGCCTGCGGTTTTGCTCAATCGTCCCGGCCAAATCCGTCTCAAAATCAGGCGCGATCCCTGAAAAGGTTATTTACGGACAAGCTCTAAAGAAAACTCCCCTTTTCTTAACAACGATAAGATTGCCTCTGCCTGCCATGTTTGATACCATTAAATTAGGACCATGGCACAAGGAGGCCAAGCATGCTGAAAAAGATCCTCGTTGCCGTTGACGGCTCGCCATACAGCACCAACTCCCTCCGTTACCTCGGCCAGCTTTTCCACCACCTCCCGGAGGTCCATTTCCATCTTCTCTCCATTGTTCCGGCAAGCAGTGCCGGCTCAGCCGCCAAAGACTGGCTGACAGAGGCGGAACTGCTCAACACCGTAAGCGCGGCCACCCGCAATCTGCTGGTGGCCCAGAAAAACTACATGCTTCAGGCCACGGACACCCTAAAGCGGCTTGGCATTGCCGACGAACAAATCCAGACCTCCGTCCGGCTCTCCCAACGAAGCGTGGCCCAGGACATTGTCCATGAGGCCCGGCAAGGGAAATACGACGCTCTGCTCATCGGCCGCCGCGGCATCGGCAAGCTGGAAGAGATGATCATGGGCAGTGTTTCGGCAACCATTCTGGAGAAATGCCATGATGTCCCCCTGTGGATCATCGATGGCCAGGTCAACTCCTGCAAATTCCTGGTGCCGGTGGACGGCACCAGCCACTCCCTGAAGGCCATTGACCACCTGGCCTTTATCATTGCCGACAACCCCTGCGCCGAGGTGACCCTCTTCTACTCCAAAGCCCTGCTCGGCAGCCGTCCCGGGATCGAGCCCAAGGATTTCTACGCCGTCTGGGGCGAGGAATGGTGCGAAGAGCACCTGCGCAGGGAGGACAGCCTTTTCCATGCGCCCAAGCAAATCCTCATTGACAGCGGCTTCCCGGCGGAACGCATATTTTGGCTGGAAACCTTCATGGGCATCGATCCCAGTCGGCAAATTCTTCACCAGGCCCTGATCGATGATTTCGGAACCATTGTCATGGGGCGCCGCGGAGAAGACGTCAGCAAGGGCATCTTTCGGGGAGTGTCCGACCGGGTACTGCTCATGGCCGAAAAGGTGGCGATCTGGATCATCGGCTGACCAACGGACGATACCAGTTGACAGCAAGGCCGCTTCCACATACAAAATAGAGAGTTGCCGTTGAAACTTCTCAGGCAGGGGGGGGGCCATGACCTTAAAAATTCTCGTGGTGGACAACCACCCGATGATCCTGAAACTCCTGGCCAATTTCCTGGAAAAAGAAGGCCACGAGGTGATGACGGCCAGCGATGGCCTGGCTGCCCTCAGCGTGCTGGAAGTCTATACGCCGGACATCGTCTTTGTCGATCTGGTCATGCCCAACATCGGCGGCGACAAGCTCTGCCGGATCATCCGCAACATCCCCAGATTCTCCGAACTTTTCATCGTCATCCTTTCCGCCATTGCCGCGGAGGATGACGTCGATTACAAAAAGTTCGGCGCCAATGCCTGCATCGCCAAAGGGTCGATCAAATCCATCCAAAAACACGTTCTTGAGATGATCCGCCATCTTGCGGACAAATCCCAGGCCACTCTTGAGCCTGTGGCAAATCTTGAAGAAATCCAGCACCGGTCCATTACCAGAGAACTGCTTTCGTCAAAAAATCATTTTGAAGCCATTATCAACAACATGTCCGAGGCGATTTTCGAACTGACCCCGGATGGCACCATCATCTTTGTCAATCTGGCCGCCCTGAATCTGTGCAACCTTGCCGAGGAAAAACTGCTGGCGGTAAACCTTGCCACGCTTTTCACCGAAGATACCCACGAAAGAATTTTAGCCCTGCTGTCACAACCGGAATGTTTGCCCCAGCTCATCGAAGATGATCCGCCCACGCTGTTAAACGGCAAGCATGTCGCCCTGCATTTCCTGGAGCTCCGCCAGGACGACCAGCCCACCATAATCCTCATGGCCAAGGACATCAGCGATCGTTACGAGACGGAGCATGCCTTGCTGGCCAACGAAACACGCTTCCGCGAGCTGTTCGACAACATGAGTTCCGGGGTTGCGGTCTACGAGGCAAAAAATATCGGGGCCGACGATTTTGTTTTTGTAGACTTTAACCGGGCAGCGGAACGCATCGAAAAAATCCGCAAGGAACAAGTGATCGGCAGATCACTGCTCGAAGTCTTTCCCGTCGCAAGAGAATGCGGTTTTCTTCCCGTGCTGCAACGGGTCTGGCAGACCGGCAGACCGCAACATCATCCGATTTCGCTGTATAAAGACAACCGCTTGACCGGCTGGCGGGAAAATTACCTGTACAAGCTGCCATCCGGCGAGGTTGTCGCCATCTTCGAGGATGTCACCGCCAGAAAACAAGCGGAAAACAAGCTATCCATCGAATCGGCCATGAACGGGGCCGTAGCCAGGATCTCCAGAAAAATCATCTCCTCCGATTCCCTGAAGGACATTTCCGCGGCCCTGCTTGAAGAGATCCTGAATCTGACCGGCAGCAAGCACGGGATTATCGATCTGGTGGACCCGAAGACGAACAACCTGATGGCCCTGGCCTTTTCCCCGGAGATGCGGTCCATATGCACCATGCACGAAGAAGGCGATGCCCTTGTTCACGCCCCCCAAGGCCTTGTCCGCTGGGTTCTGGAAAACAAAACCTCCATCCTGTCAAACTCGCCGCCCGCCGACTCCAGGGCAAAGGGCATTCCTGCCGGGGCGGCTTCCCTCACCCGTCTTCTGGCCGTTCCGGCCCTGTTCAACAACGAGCTTCTTGGCATCATCTCCGTGGCCGACAGCCCCCGCAACTATGAAAAACGGGATCTCGACACCGTTGACCAATTTGCCTCGCTGTTCGCTCTGGCGGCGCAAAAAAAACAGGCCCAGGACCACATTGCCCATCTGGCCCATCATGACCCCCTCACCGGACTGATCAACAGACATCTTTTCCCGGATCGGCTGGCCCAGGCCATGATTATGAGCCAGCGGCACCGGAATAAAATCGCCCTCCTCTACGTCGATCTGGATAAATTCAAGCAGATCAATGACGCGCACGGACACCTGGCCGGAGACGCGGTCCTCATAGAGGTTGCCTCCAGACTGCGCGGTTTGCTGCGCGACTCAGACACGGTTGCCCGTATGGGCGGGGATGAATTCGTGGTGATCCTCCATGATATTTCCTGCAAAGCCGCCGTGAAAACCGTTGCAAAAAAAATTATCGATATCCTGAGCGAACCCATCCTCTTTAATGATACGCGATTCACGGTCACGGCCAGTATCGGCATCAGCATCTACCCTGACGATGATAAACAGATCGACGTGTTGCTCCAGAAAGCGGACAAGGCCATGTATCAGGCAAAAAATTCCAGCACAACCCACTACATCTTTTACGAAGGATGACCTTGGAAAAGCCTGACTAATTGTGTATTCTTGTTTGCATGTTTTTTTGATTTGCACCACTCGATACCCATGAAGGACCGGGCGTCCATGCCCAGCCACATAGCAGTCTGCCCGGAGCCAACCATGCTTGCCAAGGTTATCAGCGGAACGGTGTTGGGCGTTGACGGACATCTCGTTGACGTGGAAGTCGATATAGCCATGGGGTTGCCCGTCTTCACCATCGTCGGCCTTGCCGAAGGCGCGGTGCGGGAAAGCAAGGACCGGGTCAAGGCGGCCATCAAAAACTGCGGCTATGATTTCCCCAATCGGCGCATCACCGTCAACCTCGCCCCTGCCGATCTCAAAAAATCGGGCACCGGCTTTGATCTGCCCATCGCCCTCGGCATCCTGGCCTCCACAGGAATAATCAACACGGAAATCCTCGCCCGGACCTGCGTCACCGGAGAGCTTTCCCTGGATGGCGGCCTGCGCCCCACTCCCGGCATCCTCCCCATTGCCCTGGCCGCGCGAGACGCGGGCTTTGCCAACTACCTCGTGCCCGAGGCCAATGGCGCGGAAGGCGCCGTGGTGGATGGGATCAATACGGTGAGTGTAACCACCCTGCATGACGCAGTGGAACTCCTTGCCGGAAAAAAAGAACTCTCCCCGATATCCATAGGCCACGCCGACCTGTTCCGCCAAACGGACACTCCGGAAAACGATTTTTCCGAGGTCAAGGGACACGCCCATGTAAAACGGGCGCTGGAGGTTGCCGCGGCGGGAAGACACAACATCCTGCTCTCCGGACCGCCTGGCTCGGGAAAAACCATGCTGGCCCGCAGACTCCCCTCGATCCTGCCCGATCTTTCCTTTGCCGAGGCCCTGGAAACCACGAAGATCTATTCCACCATGGGGCTCATCCCCAAGGAAAAAAGCCTGATCACCACCAGGCCTTTCCGCGCCCCGCACCACACCATTTCCGATGCCGGGCTGATTGGAGGCGGGCAAATTCCGAGGCCCGGCGAGGTCTCCCTTGCCCACAATGGGGTGCTTTTTCTTGACGAACTCCCCGAATTCAAACGCAATGTCCTGGAGGTTCTGCGCCAGCCCCTGGAAGACGGCCAGGTCACCATTGCCAGGGCCTCGCAATCACTCCACTTTCCCGCGGACTTCATGCTGGTCTCGGCGATGAACCCCTGCCCGTGCAGCTTCCTGGGCTCGGACAAGGAGTGCCTCTGCACCCCCCCGCAAATCCAGCGCTACCGCAGCAAACTCTCCGGCCCCTTGTTGGATCGGATCGACATCCATCTTGAAGTGCCTGCCGTGAAGATCCAGGAACTCACAGCCATGGAGGCAGGTGAGAGTTCGGCTGCGATCAAGGCCAGGGTAAGCAAGGCACATGGCATCCAGCAGGCGCGCTTTGCCGAGAGACCCGCGGTGTACTTCAACAGCCAGATGGGGCCAAAAGATCTCAAACGCCATTGCTCCCTGGACAGCCAGGGACAAGCATTATTGGTGCAGGCCACTACCCGGCTGGGCCTGTCTGCCAGAGCGTATCACCGCATTCTAAAAATCGCCAGAACCATTGCCGACCTGGAAGAAAGCCAGAACATCCTTTCCAGCCACCTTGCCGAGGCCATCCAGTACCGGCGCCTGCCAAACCAATAACCCAACCCCACACACAGACAGCCTCCGTGGATGGTCAGAGATCCGCCTCAATAGACTTGCGAAAGCAAAGAAAACATTTTACGGTGGCAGGAGGGACATTCGGAATAACAAAATCACCTTCTACAATCCAACGATGAGTTCACATGACAGAAACAAAGGGAAATCATACCCGGCAACGGCTGCTGGAAATTTTTGCCATGGTCAATATGGATTCCTTGCCGGCCATGTCCGAACATGTAACCGAACTCATCTCACTTCTGGGCAGCAGCCGGGCCACCGCCCAGGAAGTAGCCAACACCATCCTCAAGGATTATTCCCTCACCACCAGAATTCTGCAGGTGGTGAACTCCGCTTACTATTCACGGGGAACCCCGGTCAGCACCATATCGCGGGCCATTACCGTGGTCGGCTTTGACACCCTGCGCCAACTCGCCGCCACCATGGCGCTGTTTGAGGAATTCATGCGGACCGGCACCGAGAAAGACGAAATCGCCGGAACCTTTACCATGTCCCTCGTCAGCGCCACCCAGAGCAGAATCTACTGTGAACTGAAAAAGAACTCCCGCATCTCTTCGGAAGAGGCATACATCTGCACCCTGCTGCACAAACTGGGAAAACTTGTTATCCTGGTCTATCTGCCGGTCCAGTATCAAGCGATCGAGCAGCACATGCAAAAGGGATACTCAGAGGATCACTCGACCCGCATCGTACTCAAGGATCTGACCTACAGTCAAATTGGCCGTGAAATTTCGACCTTCTGGAATTTTTCCAAAAGAATTGTCGATTGCATGGATACAGACCCGCCAAAACCAGAAAAAAACCGGGACGCTTTCCTTTTCCTTCAGAATCTTGTTGTCTTCAGCAACAAGCTGACCTCTGCTTTTTTCAATGGAACCAAGCTCGAGCTTACCGACCTCATTTACAAATTTGGCGGCATCCTCGAAATCGGCCAGGAAGAGGCGCTTACCCTTGTGGACAGGAGCCTCGGTGTCTGCGAAAATTACTCAAAAGCCATGCGCGACGGCTTGAACAAGATCCAAAAAGGGCGCACAAACCAGATCACCGTATCCAAAGACCCTTCCGGGCACTGGGTTCGCCTGAGTTAAGGGGCTTTCCCGCCTCCGGCAGAGCCTTCCAATCGCCGGACGGCCAAACCGGACATACGACTAAATGCCCTGTCTCCGCAAGGATCTTGGCAATCTCCCCTTGACAATCCACTACCACTCCGTGGTACTAATACAAAATAATACACTCACCCTTCTTGTTTTTTCTGCCAGGAGCAATCGATGGACAAAGAAAACTTTTTGTTGGCACGCAAGAAAGTTGGCAAGACTCAAAAACAACTGGCCGAACTCTTGGGTTCGTCCATAAAGGCCATCCAAGGCTACGAACAGGGCTGGCGCTCTATCCCCGCCCACGTCGAACGGCAAATATTCTTCCTGCTCTCCCGCCAGCGCCAAAAAGACACCAGCAGCCCTTCGCCCTGTTGGGAAATAAAAAAATGCCCAGCAGAACGACGGGAACAATGCCCAGCCTGGGAATTTCAGGCCGGAGAATTATGCTGGTTCATCAATGGCACTATTTGCGAATGCAAAGCGCAGAAAAACTGGAAAGGAAAAATGAACATCTGCAGGGATTGTGAAGTCCTTGCCCCATTTTTCTAATTTTTTCTTTCCAGACTGAAGACACGTCACCTTCCGATTGCTTAACAACCAAGCCAAGACATTTCCACCCTTTGCAGGAGGACACTCCATGGCACGAATTTCCCCTGACATCACCGCAATCATAGGCAACACTCCCATGCTCCGCCTGTCTCGGATCGGGGCGGGACTCCATGCTCCGTTGCTGGCCAAACTGGAATTCCAAAACCCTCTGGGAAGCGTTAAGGATCGTATCGGTCTGGCCATGATCAGCGCCGCCGAGAAGCAGGGACTGCTTACCCCAACAACAACCATCATCGAGCCGACCAGCGGCAATACCGGCATCGCCCTGGCTTTTGTCTGCGCCGCCAAAAAATACCGCCTTGTCCTGACCATGCCGGAAACCATGAGCCTGGAACGGCGCACCCTCCTCAAACACCTGGGCGCCGAACTGATCCTCACCCCGGGCAGCGAAGGAATGAAAGGCGCCATCGCCAAGGCGGAAGAACTCCTCGCCAAGCGCCCGGACAGCTTCATGCCAAACCAGTTCAGCAATCCGGCAAATCCGGAGATCCATCGCCAAACCACAGCCAAGGAGATATGGGACGACACGGACGGCGCCATCGATATTTTTGTGGCCGGGGTCGGCACCGGCGGCACTATCACGGGGGTTGGCGAGGTGATCAAGGCACAAAAGCCGTCCCTGCAGGTGGTGGCGGTGGAACCTGCCGACTCTCCGGTGCTGTCAGGAGGCAAACCAGGCCCCCACAAGATTCAGGGCATCGGCGCGGGCTTTATTCCCAAGGTGCTCAACCGGGAGATCATCGATGAAATCATCACGGTGACCAACGACCAGGCCATGGAAACCGCCCGCAGAATTGCCAAGGAAGAAGGCATCCTCTGCGGAATTTCCTCGGGCGCCAACGCCTGGGCCGCCATGCAGATTGCCAGCCGCCCGGAAAACCGGGGCAAACAGATCGTTTTTCCGCTCTGCGACACAGGGGAGAGGTACCTGAGCACAGAACTGGTGAAATCCCTTTAACATCCCTCCACCCCGCCAACATTTATTTGACAAACAGTCGGGGATCATATAGTAATTGCCCTTGCTTCTTTTGTTAATAACGTCTCTCCCTAAGGTAACAATACGGGGATCGAAATCTATTTCTCCGCTAAAAAGTCCATGCCCGCTTTGAGCCTTTTAAAAAATCGGAATATCCTCGTCACTGGAGGAGCCGGCTATATCGGTTCCCATACAAGCCGGCAGCTGGTCAATGCCGGTTGTAATGTGGTGGTGATCGACAATTTTTATTCCGGCAACCGTTGGGCTGTCCCTAAAGAGGCGATACTCATTGAAGGCGACGCGAGAGATCCAGATCTCGTCCCCCACCTGCTGTCCGAACATCACATTGAGGCAGTAATCCATTTTGCCGGGCATATTGTTGTTCCAGAGTCCGTAACCGACCCACTCAAATACCACCGAAACAATACATGCTGCTCGCTCAACCTCATCGATGCGTGCATGCGCCGAGGAATTCACAATTTCGTCTTCTCCTCCTCCGCGGCAGTATATGGCATTCCGACACAAATTCCGGTAACGGAAACGGACCAGACCGTACCCGTAAATCCCTATGGCAGGTCGAAGCTGATGACCGAATGGATGTTGGAGGACACGGCCAATAGTTTTGCCTCAGTACCTGGAGACGTAACACAATCGCAAGCACGATTCCGTTATGTCGCGTTACGGTATTTTAATGTTGCAGGGGCCAGCCAGGACGGCTCCTTGGGGCAGGCAACCCCCAATGCCTCGCATCTCATTAAGGTTGCCTGCGAAGCGGCATGCGGCAAACGAGAGAGTATTTCAATCTACGGCACGGATTACCCGACCCCTGATGGAACCTGCATTCGTGACTATATCCATGTTGAGGATCTTGCCCAAGCCCACCTTTTGGCCCTGGCACACCTTTTCGCGGGTGGTTCTTCAGAAATACTCAACTGCGGCTACGGCACCGGATTCAGCGTCCGGGAAATCCTCGATGCCGTAAAAAAAGTGAGTGGCGTACAATTCAAAATCATTGAGACAGGGCGCCGAGCGGGCGACCCGCCTGCTCTCATCTCGGACCCTCAACGCATCAAAGAACTATTTGCATGGCGACCGATATTGCAGAATATCCATCTGATCTGCGAGACCGCCTACAAGTGGGAAAAAGCCGGCACCCCCAATTAACATGCAAGAGAAAGCCCTTGTCACAAGACTTCTATCTTTCCTAAAGCCCCACAAGGGAAAAATCGGTATCGCCATTATCTGCATGATCATGGGGTCAGGGTTAACCTCTGCCCAAGCCTACATGATCAAACCTCTTCTGGATGAAATCTTTGTAAAAAAAGATCGCTGGATGCTTAACGTCCTCCCTTTTGTCTTGATCTTGGTCTTTCTGCTGAAAGGAATTTTCAACTATTTCTCCAACTCACTTCTTGACACCATTGGACAAGGCATTATCCGAGACCTCCGCAAGAAAATATTCTCCCATATCCATTCGCTTCCCATATCATTTTTCCATACCACGCCGACGGGGGAACTCATCTCCAGGGTAATTAACGATTCGACTCTCATCCAAATGGCTGTTTCACGGGCTTTGGCCGGCGTATTCAAAGATCTTTTCCAGGTTTTCGGTCTTGTCTGCGTGGTGGTCTATCTAAATTGGAAACTTGCTCTCATAGCTCTTGTTTTCCTCCCCCTTGCTTTTATTCCTGTTGCACATTTCGGCCGAAAATTCCGAAAATTAAGCACCACTAACCAACAAACCGTAGCCCAGGTTTCCAACATCCTCCATGAAACCATTACCGGACACAAAATCGTTAAAGCCTTCGGGATGGAACGCTATGAAATAAAAAGATTTTCGGAAACAGTAGATAAACTTTTTGGAGTCATTGTTAAGGACATAAGAAACAATAGCCTGCAGGGACCGATAATGGAACTTCTGGGCGGTTTAGGTATCACGGCCATCATATGGTACGGCGGCCATCAAGTAATAATCGGTCAATCAACCCCCGGTATCTTTTTTTCTTTTCTCACCTCCATCATTATGATCTACAATCCAATAAAAGGGGTGAGCAATATCAACAGTGCCATCCAACAAGGGCTTGCCTCGGCAACTCGAATTTTCACACTCCTTGACATCAAATCTTCAATTCAGGACAAACCCGAAGCAATCCCTTTGCCTCCTTTCCAAAGAGACATCCAGTTCACAGATGTCTCTTTCAGCTACGACGGAAAGACCGATGCTTTGAAAAACATCAATCTTACGGTGAAACACGGCGAGGTTCTTGCTTTGGTTGGCACAAGCGGAGGAGGGAAAACAACTTTGGTGAATCTTCTCCCAAGATTTTTTGAAGTAACAAACGGCAGCATCCAAATAGATGGCCATGATTTGCGCAACATTACCATGAAATCACTCCGTGACCAGCTGGCAATTGTTTCGCAGCAAACCATTCTGTTCAACGATACGGTCAAAAACAATATAGCCTATGGAGACTTGAACCGTAGCAACGAGGAAATAGTCGCAGCGGCAAAAGCAGCACACGCCTATGAGTTCATCACGGAACTACCAAATGGTTTCGATACAATCGTGGGGGAATCAGGCTCCAGACTCTCCGGAGGACAACAGCAACGAATCTCCATCGCCCGGGCACTTTTAAAAAATGCTCCCATTCTCATCTTGGACGAAGCGACCTCGGCGCTTGACACGGAATCCGAGCGGGAGGTACAGAACGCTTTGGAAAATCTAATGAGAAACAGGACGACCTTTGTTATTGCCCATCGCCTTTCAACAATCAGGAACGCCGACAGAATTATCGTTATCAAAGACGGCATGATTGTGGAAGAGGGGACGCATGAGGCCCTCATTGGCCACGAAGGCACATACAAGATGCTTCACGATATGCAGTTTGCCTCGGCCTAAAGCGCATCCGACAGACCATGAAAATCCATCTCGTCAATTTTGCTACCAAAAATTTCTATAAGGCGCAGAAAAGGCTCACCAAATCCGCCCTGCGCTTTGGGGTTGATCAGTGCATCTCATACAACAAAAGCATTCTCCAAAAAACAGAATTTTACAAAAAATACAAAAAGATACTTGACCAAGAACGCGGGGCTGGCTATTGGCTGTGGAAACCTTTTATTATTCTTGAAGCATTACGAGCAGTCGAATATGGCGATATCGTCATATACAGCGACAGCGGCGCTGAGGTTATTGCCCCTCTTGAACCACTGACGGATCTTTGTCAAGAAAAGGGGGGCATCCTCCTTTTCAATGTACATACCCCCAACGGCAAACATACCAATATCATGTGGACAAAACGCGATTGTTTTGTCCTAATGGATGCGGATGAGCCGCGTTTTCACAACGCGGAACAAGTCGCCGGTTCCCCTCAACTGTATCAAAAAAATCCCCGCAGCATAGCATTTCTCGAAGAGTGGCTGAATTACTGCACCGACGAGCGTATTCTCACCGATCTTCCAAATCGCTGCGGCCATGATAACTATCCTGATTTTAAAGACCACCGGCATGACCAATCGGTTCTCTCCCTTCTTGTTTTACGGCACGAGGTGGAAACATTCCGTGACCCCTCTCAATTTGGTAATCATCTCAAAATGGCTGCCCACCGAAACGCTGGAGAACTTGCCGCGGGACTGGGATATTCTTCTGCCCCCTATATAAATTCGCCCTACGGCACCATTTTCTATCTCCACCGAGAACGCAATTTTTCCTTGACCCACAGGCTACAAAGATTCTGGAAAAAATTTTCCACCCCACAGCCCATGTCTTCCAAAACGGCCAACATTAGTGTGGCACAACATGACAAAATCAGTGTCGGCATCACCACCTTTGGACACCGTTTTGAACAATACTTTATCCCCCTTCTCTCGCAGCTCCGCCAGTTCAATCCGGAAATCGAAATCATCGTTGCCATAAACGGTGAACACCAGTTAGCATTTTGCGAAGAATACAGGAAAAAAATACTCCGTTTTCTCGCGACAGAGCAGAAAGTTTTCCCCGTGTTCTTTCCTCAATTTAGAGGAGTTGCCAAATTGTGGAATACCATTGTCATACATGCCAGCCATGATCACATTCTCATGCTTAATGATGACATCAGCATCACAGATCCCAATTTTATTGAAATAATGAGTGATTTTTTGAAAAAAAACAGACTCCGCTCTTTTACGATCAAACAATCATTTTCACACTTTGTTATCGCAAGAGACGAACTTGACACCCTCGGTTATTTTGATGAACGGTTGCTAGGAATAGGCGAAGAGGATGGCGATTTTGTCTGGCGCTACATGGAGCAATTTGGAGAGACATTACAAAATGCCGATCTTGACTGCTTTAAAAACCTTTCTCAACAAACAGCCGACTATAAAATTCCTAACATAACCAGCCAGACCGCCAGCAAATATAGCCGCTTCAATAGAGACTTCATGTTCCGAGAAAAATACGAGAAGACTGTTGACGGGATACAGGGAATGTTTGATTTTCCTGTGCGTTGCAAGGCCCCTTCTGCCCAACAATATCCAAATGAAAAATTTTACCGCCAAAACAAAAACAAACTCTAATAATCCTCACTAGCTGAGTAAAGCGTAATGACATTGATACGCATCGTCAAGGATTGGGATTGGCCCAACTTATTCCGCCAAACCCCCGGACAAAAAGGGATATGGGATGGTATTACCTTTACCCAGAATACGGTCCCAGAATGTGACTATCTTGTGATGCTCAACAACCGGATGGAGATTCACACCTCGGGACATTGTCCGCAAGAAAATATTTGGATGCTAATCCAGGAACCTTATCAAAAAGGGTTTACCGATTGGGTCATGGAAAAACATGGGCCATTCGCCAAGGTATTCACCCATCATCCTCCCTGCAACAACGGCAACAAAAAATATATCATTTCCCCCCCAGCCATCCCATGGCATATAAATAAAACATACGATGAGCTTACCTGTTGCCCAGTTCCGCAAAAAAAGAGATTGCTTTCCTGGATTGTAGGAGCTGCCAAAGATCTGCCAGGTCATTGGCAACGACTTGCTTTTCTGGAGACAGTCAAAGAAAGTTCCCTCCCTATTGATCTGTTCGGCCGAGCTGTTCACCCTATTGAAGACAAATGGGATGGCTTGGCCCCTTATTTTTTTTCTTTGGCGATTGAAAACAACAACGGCCCCGACATGTGGACTGAAAAGCTGGCAGACTGTTTCTTGAGTTGGTCAGTCCCTTTCTACTACGGCTGCACCAATCTGGAGAAGTATTTTCCAAAGGATGCATACATCCTTATTGACATCAATGACCCCATTGCGGCAATCAAGACCATCCGCGAAAACGCTACGCCTGAAAACTGGGAAAAACGGCTCCCTGCTATTAGAGAGGCCAGAAATCTCATTCTCAACAAATACCAACTCTTTCCCTTTATAGTGGAGCAGATTCACAAGATTCCAATCCATGACACCACCAAACTTCCCTTTACCATCCCTCCATACAAAAGAAGCCTCCGCGCCCGTGGCCACCGCCTGGCATACAAAATCAGCAAGCTCCTCCGGTAACTAACGCGAATGACCAGTATAATTATCTGTTTTTACGAACGCCTTACCCACCTCAAGCACTGTCTGGATTCTTTACGGTTCTCTCGGGATGATTTTGATGAGGTCGTAATCAGCGACGATGGTTCGTCGGCAGAGACGGTACAGGCTCTACGAGAATTAATAGCAACCTATGATTTCCCCATTCGCCATGTCTGGCAGGAGAAACAAGGATTTAGAGTCGCCGCGGCCCGCAATAATGGAATCAGAACCGCCACAGGGGATTATCTGATTTTTTTTGATTGTGACTTCCTGATTCTTCCCGGCACGGTCAGGGGGCACCTCACGCGCGCCCGAAAAAAACATTTTGTTGCCGGAAATTGCAAATATCTCGATGAAAGGCAGACCACTACTATCTTTCAGGATGAAATTTCCGCCAATCTGCTTGTCAAATTATACAATTCACTTCCTGAAGAAAATCTCCTGCGAGAACAAAGCAAATTCAACCGGCGTACCTGGCTGATGCGACTCCACCTGATCTCAGCGAAAAAACAAAGCCTGGGCGGTCATTTTTCCATTCACCGCGAAGACATCGAATACATCAACGGCTATGATGAAAATTTTGTCGGCTGGGGGGGAGAGGATGAGGACTTGGGCATCCGACTGGTGATGGCGGGGATATATTGCCGATCCGCTATTCTTGATGCCAAGGTGCTCCACTCCTGGCACCCCAGGGAACTCGGCAATCGTGGCTGGCAACAGGGAACGAATATGGAGTATTTCACGACAGACAGGCCGTTTTACTGTCAAAATGGGCTTGTGAAGCTGGCAACTTGAGTCAATATCTTTTCCCAATCCCTGAATACCCGATCGATCCGTTGCTGATTGAAAGCCCGCATTTTTTCGCTTATTTCCCGGCAATCCACTTCGCGCAACAAGCTTTCGAGATGTTCAAATGAATCGAAGTACTGGACATACGGCATATTAAGTTCATCATAATAATCAGCCAAATCGATCCATCTCTTGACGATCTCATCATTCGCAAGATTATTGGGATCATCCGGTGCCAGGCCCGAGGTGTCCAACCTGTTCACCTGATAAAATGACAGTTCGCTGAGCACTTTGTCAGGAAACTGTGTATGCAACTCAAACAGAAATTTTTTACTCGGGAAAAAAAGCGGGACATTGGCGGAGTATTGTTCAAAAATGGACATCGTGCTGACCTGATACGGGATATGAATTATTCCCTTGAAGTCATAAAAAGACTGCCACGAAAAACCATCCTTCAATGCATCCGTCTTGTTAAGCAGCAGCTGATTTAAAAATCTCGAACGGATCAGTGGCTGCCGCTTCCCTTGAAAATAAACGAAAAGCCGATCCGCCATTCGCGGCATAATCGCAGTTACCCAATTAACAACCCGTTGTGTCCTCCGATGGAGGAGGGCGGGCTGGATCCGTGACACCAGGATAAAAGCATCCCGGCGACCGCGATACTGGGCCTTGGTATACAGGCACAGGCTGGGGATCACCTGGGAAGCGATGCCGGTAAAATGACGGAGGTAATACTCGTCACCCCGGTTGTTGGAGACAATGGTGATCCGACCGCTATCGACTCCGCGGGCAAGGTAGTCGTTCAGCCATCGCCACTTTTCGGGACTGGTGGTAAACGGGTTTTCATAACGGGTGGGGTTGTCCACAATGATCGGTTTGCCGGTCTTTTCGTAGAGCAGGGCAAAGCTGGCGTTATAGGTAACGATGAACGCGTCGAAACCATCGAGAACTTCTCTGTATCGACTGTGAAAATCGTCGCACATCTTCTGATTCAGACCAAGCCAGGTCCCCTGATTAACCACCTCTACCGGATCCCGCTTCCGGCCAAATACCCAGGTGTGACCGGAAATACTCCAATCCACCACCTCATGCCCCAGATATTCAAAAATATACTTCAAGTCCGCGATCACCGAGATATGGAGATCGAGATTAAAAAAACGCAACTTCCGCACCGGCGGCTTCACCGCCGGAAGGTTATAAACGCACTGCCACCTGCTGCCGCTGTCGGTCATCCTTGCTTTCTCCCTTCACAGACCATAACCACGAATCCCACGCTCACCGGCGAGTCCAGACGCACCTCGAGCCGCCACTCCATGGCTGCTTCTGGAAGCATCGCCCGCAGATTCTTCATTTTCTCGGTGTGCCAGTCATGGGCCATCATCACAGTGCCCTGATCGCAGAACTGTTCGAAGAACAGGTATTGCGAGACAGTCTGATCGGCATCCTCTGCCCCATCCAAAAAAAAGCAGTCAAGCCGGTCACCGATATATGGCGACAACGCCTCCACCCTGTCACCATGCACGAACTCCACAAAGGGAAAAAGCTTGGGGAGCCGTTTATGATAAAAGTTCACACACCTCTTATGCAAGGAGGCATCGCTCTCCATGGTGATCACTTTTCCTTTACCG
>Ga0074199_1000557_pt1 | contig 54518 bp, 37 predicted proteins | sample EPASupsiteSAE347_FD_64528 | JGI IMG/M metagenome (GOLD analysis project Ga0074199, IMG submission 64528) | Bioremediated contaminated groundwater from EPA Superfund site, New Mexico - Sample SAE3-47 | ecosystem: Environmental > Aquatic > Deep subsurface > Groundwater > Contaminated ... | reverse complement strand
ATTTATTAAATCCTGTGATTTCAATTGCGGGTTCCAGGCCAATTTGCTCCAAACATAAAAGAATAAACCGCGAAAGGCAACCGGTGCTCCACACATCTCCACTCCCTTGACGCCACAAAAAGCGTATAATTTAATATTTTCTATCATGGCATACAGACCGCCAAAAACCTCCATGTGATGGCCGTAAACGCAGGGATAATCAAAAGAATATACCTGGCCTGGCGCACATTCCAACCAGTCCCGAAAATCCTTAAGAGCCTTGGCATTTTCCTCGCAAAGGAGACTGTGACTCTTACATGCGGAACCGCCTCCTATCCAATCGACAGTGGCAAACAACACGCGAACGTTCTTTTCAGGTTTTATTTTAAATGGCGCCTGCTGGGTCGAAAAATAGGCCAAAGTAAGGAATATTTTGTCTGGATATTGCTGGGAAAATTGTTTGGCAATATCGTTCACGAAAAACAATAAACGATCGCTCTTGTAAATTGGTATTGCTCCTAAAGAAACCATGGGTTTCGGGTCCAGAGCCTGACAATTTGAGCAACAACACCAATTCCAGAAATCGCCTTGAGTTACACTGAAAAATTTGGACTTCTCCTTGTCTTTCTGAACCCATTTTATGATATTTGTCGCGGCAATGGCTCTCATATCAGGGTTGGAATAACAAAGCATCAACATCCCTATATTGGTCGTGGCATACAACTTGCCGGCCTTATCCCTCGCAAAATATTCCGGATGCTTGGAAAGATACTCATCCGGGGGACACTGATATGCTGAATTATGGCCTAATACATGCGCTTTGTCCGGCGTTCGCGCAAAGTCCGGCTCTCCAGTCAAACGCAACTTGTGGTCAATACCGCTATGCGGACTATCAACAAATCTAAATTCAAAGCATGGTTTCTCATCCGCAACAAAATCATTGACGACATAATTCGCCAAATGAGGAATGATTTCGCAATCTTTCGCGTAGAATCGCACTCCTAATTTTTCCAGAAACGCATAAGCCCCGAACAATGTTCCAATGCCCCGGTATCCGGCGATCCCAATGGCGCCGTTGGATGCCTTGAGAATAAAACCATCGTCCGCCACCGCGGCCAGATCATTGCTGCAGATCAAGCCGCAACGCAACGCCGCGCTACCGATCAGAATACAGCCCTTGTTATCGCCCTGCCCGTCATCGATTTTTATCTCCGGCTTTTTGCCAAATATCTTCTCCAGATAACCCGCAAGTTCCCGGGCCGCCATATTCTCGTAATAATTCGTTTCGGCCGGCACCACTATTTGTTCCACGCATATAATAGCGTCAGTACTTGTTATTGCCAAGCCCGTTGTTTTATCCGGCTCTTCTATCTTAAGATCAATAACAAATTCTCTTCCGCCAATTAATCTGGCATCAGCATAAGCTGACAGGCAGTAGGAGCGCATTTCGTCAGGCATAAAAGTGTTAAAACGCTCATCGTTCAGCCTGACTTCAAATATCTTCGAAATTATATTAATTTTCCCAATGCTGGTAGTGCTTAAAATGATTTCTTCGCCGCCTTCAGTCATTCTACCCATGGATGTTCCGATACGCTCTCGAGGCAATGTCGGTACTTTTTTATCCACCCATCGGTTCTCGGCATCAAAATATTTACAACTCACGAGCAAGTCTTCAGGGAAAACAAACGGGGTATATTTTACGACGCTTGCCTTTTGGGTATCAACATAATAAACCATGGAAATACGTACGGCATCTTTCATTAATAAATATTCGATCTTAATATTTGACGTGTCATTAATTTTGGTCAAGGTCATTAATGCGCTGTTGCTGGTTGTGGTGATATTAACGGAACATTCCTTCCATTGATCAAATTCACAACCACCGCTTGATAATGGCCCGGTCCTACGCGCATTCCATATGTAAAGTTGCGCCCCTTTGCCTATGATTGTATTACGATAATACAGTTGCGGCCCATATTTGCCAATTACGACTTTATAATCCCCAAATGCCGCCTCCCGGTTGATCTGCGCCCACCCAAAAGACAGCAAAAACAAGAATGCAAAGCCTCCGCAGAGACATTGCCTGATTTTTTTGGAATACACCGCCAACCTCTCATGAATACGTTTTTTGGGAAGCATGTTCGTTTTCAATGCCTTTCTATTATTATTCATGTTTCTTTTCCGCAAAAACAATCTTGCCCCCTTGAATCAAGCAGATGCGTGTCCCAGATGCCGGAGTTGAAGTGAATAACATCCCATTTGCCTTTGCCCAGCCACTTCCCGATGTATGCCAAGCCGCATTCCGAGTCCTGGCAATTCCAGGCAGGACGGAACACATCGGCAATGCCATTCAGATTTTCGCGCACTGGAACGGTGTAATCGATCGAGATGGAATCCCCTATGATCAGCACTTTGGGCAGGGTGGACTCCTTGACGGGGGGGGAACGAATGCGTTTGTAGCGCCCGATTCCTCGGATTTTTTCTTCCTCAAATACCAGAACCGAGGCCTCGTTCTGCAAAACGGCCGTCGCAAACGCGGACGCCATGTCCAGATCAAGTCCCTTCCCGCTGAAAAACTTTTCGCATATATTCCGCGCCTCACCGACATGCGTCTTCATGTTTGCAAGCAGCATCGCATGCGCTCCGCTTTTCCTTGCCAATACAAGCGCATCCTCCGCGGCACGAACGCCAGCCGTTATGAAAATCGACATCATTACAGCCATCCCGATCTCTCTTGCTCGCACTTTGAAATCTTATCCCGAAAATTTCCCTTTTATCCAGCGCGGCCACTCCCCGGCATTTTTACCGTCCATCTGTTCCAAGAAAGTTTCAATCAAAACTTTTACGATACCGGCGACGGACACCTCATATTTCACAACCGGCACGTCATAGGAATGGTTTATCCCCTTATTCGTCATGCAGATCACCAGCGTTTCTTCCGGAACCTTGATTTTATGTTCGGCCAACGCATGTCCGCCCCCCCTCATCGTAATATCGTCCGGCACAATTATCGCGTCCGGCTTGATGCCTTTAGCCCGCCATTGCTCTATTTCAAGATTCATTTGCTTGTAAGCATACGCGCCTGTGTCCCTTTTCATGGCCGCAATTCCCTTTACGGGACATATCCACATATCTTTCTGCGTCAAGCGGGATTTTGCGCTGGCCTCGCGGAATCCATCAATATCCCATTGATAACCTGGCACGATATGATGAGTCCGTAGATACATGATTTTTTTGCGCCCCTCTCCGACCGCATATTCAACCGCCGAGGAGACATAAGATTTCAGGTCAATATCCACGCTTCCTTGTCCTGACGCCGCGCCAAACATCACTCTCGGCAGATGACTCGTCAATACCGCCCGGGTCACGTCTTCAGAAGGAAATCCAATCCATATCATGCCTTTAAAGGCATGATTCGTCAGGTCGGATAAAAGGTGTGCCTTTGTTTCCGCCGCTTCGCGACTTTTTCCATCACTTAATTGATCGTACACCCGGCATGTCCAGTTATGACTGCCGGCGGCCTGTCGTATCTCATGCGTCAATGCGCGATAGAAATAAGCGTCCTCGCTCATCAGGTTTGCGCCAATCAGAATCCCTACAACCCCTTTCCCATTGTCCCGTTTGACAAACGTGCCTTTTTTAGTGTTCCGCTCAAGCAATCCTTCCTCCTTAAGGGCTTTTAAAGCCTTTTGCGCCGTATTCCGACTCACCCCCCATTCGATAGCCAACTCGGCGGTCGTCGGCAGTCGCGCCATGGCCTGCGTCTTGCCCGTCTGGATCAACCGTCTTAACGATCTTTCGACCTGCCGATAGGCAGGTTCTATCGGGTTTATTTTTATATTTATCGCCATTTATCACCAAAATAGTATAATAGGATATAATTGTCAAATCTATTTTGTAAAAATCGGCAATTGTTTCGGTGGCGTTACGGCGTGCCGGATACTCAGACACGTCGGCGCCAAAGACGCGCTTCGGGGTCATGGCTCAAAGCATCGGCTGCTTATGACTTGCCTGCGGAGCAGTCGATGACTTTGGATACCATGATTATTTTCCACGAGCGCAACAGCTTGAGCGCCTTTCTATCATAGCCGAATCAAGCGTCGGTCTGCAGAATGTTTTTCCGGCTTGAAGACGGATGGCGCTCTTGAAAAGCCCTTTTGATTTGGCGATCAATTCAATGGCGCCCGCCTGACGCGTTGTCTGAACGATAATTTGGCATAACCCATTGAAAGCGCGACGCCGCGCGGCCTTGTCCGGTTCGTGGGAGGATGGATTTCCATTCCCAACGCCAATAATACGCGCATTTCCCCCAACTAAAAATGAGATTTCATTGTCGGCCGTCGGAACAAGGCGGCCCTGACGGTCAATGATTTCAACCCTGACCATAGCGACATCTTCGCCATCAGCGCGCAATCGCGGACGGTCAGGAACCAGACGAATGCCGTGGGGCACGCCGGTAGTTTCCGTTACAGTCTTCATCGCCAACCGGCCTTTTTTATAGCCGCATGCCAGAAGAATGCCGGGATGATAAGCAATTTTCCACATCAAGCGGGACGCCTGCCTGACGCCTTTTCGCCCCAAACTCTTGCCGTTGAGAAATAATTCCACTTCATCGCAATTGCTATGAACCCAGACCGCGATCTTTTGCTTTTCCCGTCCCGGCCAATTCCAATGCGGGAGAATATGCAAAACCGTTTTTTTACTCCACCACGATTGATAGTAACAGAAATTATCCTTTGGAAAACCGCAGGCATCCATTATACCGAAATGCGAACCGATGCACGGCCAGCCATAAGGCGTGGGCTCGCCGCGATAGTCAAATCCTGCCCAAACAAAGGTTCCCGCAACAAACGGCCGCGCAAGACAATGTTTCCAGTTTTTTTCAGCGGTATCTCCCCATGCAGGAAAATCATGGTCATAGGCGCTCACATACCCCTTTTCCGGATCTTTGGCATAAATACCACGGGTACAGAGGGTGCTGGCTGACTCGGTATAGATAACCGGCTTGGACGGAAACCGACGATGAAATTTATCGATATTTCCGCGACGGATATAATTGCGACCTTGTACGTCAATGCTTCTTCAACTCGAGTCGTCTTTTGCCTTCCCGGCGCAACAATGACCGCGATTACCCGGCATCTTCGGTTCAAATCAGAATCATTGCGAAGGCGTACGCGGATAGTCACAATTGCCTTGCGCATTCCATCTTTCAATTCCGATGTCACGAAGACACCGTCGGCAGCGACATGAAGCGGCGCGGTCTTTATCATCCAGACATGACGGTAAATGCCGCCCCCTTTCCGAGTAGAGCAAGGCCGTTACGGCCTTGCCCCCTCACGGACCCGTGCGAGCGGATTTCCCGCACACGGTTCTTCAACTCGCGGTTTTGCTTAAGCATGGTTCATCATCCTCCGATTATTAATGGTCTGGGTAATGCACTATTGGCTATCATGTGATTGAAGCGTTCCCATGTCCATTGCCGGCCATGCTGTCCGCTCCGTCGCCGCAGGCTCCGCATTAACAGCTTGTTCACTTCTTTCTTGAACCGGCCTATTGCTTTGGAGTTCCCGCGCATCCCATAATAGTTGTAATGGCCTTGCAGTCTTATTCCCAATCCTTTCAACTGCTCTTCCAACGGTTGCGTTATGGTTTTGCGCAGATATGTACTGACTTTCCGCACTCCGCGCTCAAACCGATTTTTCGAGGTCGCTCTGCCTACATACGGCTTACCCTTCCGGGATTCCCGCCATATGTGCGTAAAGCCGAGAAAGTCGAGTGTGCCGCTTTCGCCGCCCTTCTCCGGCGGTCGAAAGTCAACCAATCTCGTCTTCTCCGCGTGCAGTTCCAACCCGTATTTCGCCAATCGTTTCCCGAGCACCTCCAGCACCCGCTGGGCATCTGTCTTGCTCTTGAATCCCATGACGAAATCATCACAATACCGCGCCATGAAGGCCTCTCCTTCCAACAGCGGTTTGATTTGTTCCTCAAACCACTTGTCCAATACTTCATGCAGGTAGATGTTGCTCAGTAACGGCGATGCCACTCCGCCTTGCGGCGTCCCTTTCTCGGGATAGCTCAATCGCCCTGCCTCCCACACTCCGGCATGCAGCCATTTCGATATCAGTCTCCGTATAACTCCATCTCCAACCCGCCAGTTCAGCATCTCCTTAAGTTCCTTATGCGCCACACTATTAAAGGAACTCACGACACACTCTCCACATCCGCGACCTTCCCGCAACCGTAACGGTCCAACGTAACCGCCATCCACTGGACGGAAAGACGCTGCGCGTCCTGGGACATCTTCATCGTCATGGCATCTATTACCTGACATTAGAATTACTCGACGGAACTCGCTCAATGATCCCGGCTTCCTGGACCAACCTGGATATTGTGCCGTCACAACATCCTGAAGCCAAGCCCAAGTCCGGCCCTTCACTGATCGGATCTGTTTGCGACTTGCTACATGCCTGCAAAATCGTGGATGCTCTCCGGCGAAAATCGGAATCGGCAAATAACCTTTCGCACGAGGAGGAGCAGCGCCATGCAATACCAACCGGAGTTCTGGCCGGCGCCAAAAAAGACCGCCTGCCAGCAGCAACCCTGGAATAACCTGAACAGCAAGGAACAAGCCGAGCGGATTGCGTTATTGGCGCGCTTGATCGCCAAAACCATCTGCCCTCTCTTGATCGACAAAACACAGGAGGACAACCATGAGCAATCACGATAAAATTAAAACAACTCATCTTGAGCGTACCGCTTACGTCTACGTGCGACAGTCTACGGCCTCTCAAGTTCAACACAACACTGAATCCACCCGCCGCCAGTACCAACTCGTCGACCGCGCCATTCATCTCGGCTGGCCCAAGGAAAAAGTAAAAGTCATTGATGAAGATTTGGCCCGCTCGGGTTCCGGTAAAGTGGCGCGTGACGGCTTCACCAGAATGACGGCCGACGTCGCATTGGGGCTGGTCGGATTGATCCTCTCGATAGAAGTCTCTCGTGTCGCACGCAATAGCGCCGACTGGTATCGTCTCTTGGACCTCTGCGGCGTCACGGACACACTGATCGGCGATGAGGATGGTCTCTATCATACCGGACTGTTCAATGATCGTCTTCTTCTCGGCCTCAAGGGCACCATGGCCGAAGCCGAACTCCATGTCATTCGCGCCAGACTCAACGGTGGTATCCGCAACAAGGCCGCGCGCGGCGAACTGCGGCGCGGGCTCCCGGTCGGCCTCGTCTGGGGCGAAAAAGACGGAGAAGTGCTCTTCCATCCGGACGCCGCAGTCACGGGTGCGATCAAAACCATTTTTGAAAAATTTGCTGAAGTCGGATCGGCTCGTCAGGTCTGGCTCTGGTTCCGCAGCGAAGGACTTCTTTTCCCGTTGCAATCGAACACTTTGAGCGAGATTCGATGGGTTACTCCGGCCTATCACGCCATTCATCAAATTTTGACCAATCCGGTCTATGCAGGCGCCTACACGTATGGTAAAACTCGGGAGGAACAATACGTGGACCAGACCGGCCAATTTAAAAAACGCGTGCGCCATCTGCCGCGTTCCGAGTGGGCCGTCCTGATCCAGGATCACCATAAAGGCTTTATTGACTGGAACACCTACGAGATGAACCAAACGCGCATCAAACAAAATGTGCATCCTCGTCCCCATCAGGCCGGCGGCGCAGTCCGGGAAGGCGCCGCTCTGCTGCAAGGCATCGCCACCTGCGCCTCCTGTGGACGCCATCTGAATGTCTACTATCATGGCCGTAACGCGACACCCGGATATTACTGCCCCAGCAGCAATATCGCCAACGGCAGAGGACATTGGTGTATGCGCGTGGGAGGAGCCAGAGTCGACCATGCGGTCGCTATCGCCTTTTTGGAAGCTGTCGCTCCGGCCGGCATGCAGGCCGCATTGCAAGCCGAAGAGTTGATCGAAGCTGAGCACGATAGCGCAATCGCACAATGGCGTTTGCAGGTCGAACAGGCGCGTTACCAGGCCGAACTGGCCGAGCGTCGGTACCGAACCGTGGAACCGGAAAACCGCCTCGTGATTCGAACATTGGAATCCGAGTGGGAGCAACGGCTCGCGGAACTGACCACCGCCGAAGCCGAACTGACGCGCCGCGAACATCAACGCCCGCAACATCTGACTGATGAGCAACGCGAAAGCATTCAACGGCTGGGCAACGATCTGAAGCGTGTATGGGAAACTTCCACTACGACCGACCGTGATCGCAAGGAACTGCTGCGCTCCTTGATCGAGGAAGTCAACATTGCCGTTAACCGCGCTGATGCCAATGCCCACCTGACACTCCGTTGGCGGGGCGGTATGTTTACTGAAATCAACGTGCCGCTTTGGCATCCCAGAGACTCGGTCGTACGAACCAGCGAAGATACGGTTGATCTCTTGCGGCGACTGGCCGTCCATTATTCTGATGCAACGGTCGCCGGCGTCCTTAACCGCCAAGGCCGCAAGACTGCCTATGGTCTGCGCTTTACGGCCAACCGTGTCAGCAATCTTCGTCAACATTGGAAGATACCCCGCTACCAGACACCACAAAATCCGCCCGAGGGCAGACTGGTCACCGTGGAAAAAGCAGCACAGATCCTTGGCGCCGCGCCTTCCACGGTTCTTCGCTGGATCAACGACGGATTTATCGCCGGAGAACAGATTACCCCCGGCGCACCCTGGCAAATTCGCGTCACCGACGACTGGAAAAAACGCTTCGTTGAAGAATCGCCGCCGGGATATGTGGCCATGCAGGTCGCCACGCAAATACTGGCTGTCTCGCGCCAGACCGTCTTGCAACGTGTAAAGCGCGGCGAGCTTCAGGCAGTGCATGTATGTCATGGTAGACGTAACGGCCTCCGTATCAAGATCATAGATAACCAACCGAATCTTTTTGACTCCGTTCCATCAAAGGGGGTATAGTATGAACATGGATCCAAGTAGCCTTTTATGTCAGCATCTATTATCCAACATCCGCCCATCCCCATTGTCTTCTTCCAGATAGCTTCCAACGCTGTGTGGGCCGATCGGCCTGGCCGATAACCATACGAGCATTCCAGAAATTCCGCCTCATACACCGGCTCCAGTAGCATCACTATCGCCCGTTGCAATACCTTGTCTTCAAACGTCGGTATTCCCAGACTACGCTTGCCTCCGTCGCCTTTCGGTATGTATGCCCGCCTCACCGGCGGCGCCCAGTAATTCCCGGATTTCGCACGCTCTTTCAGGTCGGCCAGTCGGGCTTCGAGTCCTTCGGCGTATTCTTTCGCCGTTACCTCGTCCACTCCTGCCGCTCCATCCTTGCGTGTCCGCTTGTATGCCTCTTTCAGCCAGTCCATATCCAGATATTGGTTCAGTGACACCAACCGAAACTTCGGCGTCTGCCTCGCCAGCTCCGCTATGCGTTCTTGTATCGTGTACACGTTTCCAGATTCCATTGCATCCGTCCTGTTTCCCTCGAACGCTTCCGCTTGCCGACCCGCCCCTTCCCTCTTCCGGCTCCCGCTGGGTTCGCGGTTCGCCGTTCTCTCCAGTACTATGAGCAGGCTAAGACCGCCTTGTTGCCTTCAGCTTCGTTTCGTTGCCTTATCGTTGCTTTTCCTCGTTTCGCGCCTTCCTTTGTGTCCCCGCTTTTTTTTTCACGGGCTTTGCCGTCGGTGACGCTCCGCCGGTAACCGAGTCGTTGTTATGCCGGTACCAACTCTTTCCCCGGCCTTCATTCGAGGAGCCGCAAGGCTCTCACAGGTTCCTGTATGACCTCCTACCTTTCGCCGTAGTCTTAGACCCCGCCACCGCATGGCAAACTGTTCATCTTCGCTTGCCATATTCCGCACACGCCACTATGACAGCGTGCGCCAGCAGATCGAATTATTTCGAGGCTCATCTTCCACGGCTATCAGTCCGCCGCCTACGCTTCCCGATTCGGTCACCCTACACGGGCAAGGCTCGCTTCCGGTTGCCTGAACTCGCTTTACCGGATGGGTTCAAACTCGCGCTTTCCCCACAAGGTCATTCAAAATGGTTTCTACTTCCGTTTCCTCCATTCACAGGCTTCGCCTGTCGCGACATAGAACCATCCTTCATATTCTCTGGCGTCAACCCGGACCGTCAAGGTATTGACACCACCGTATTTGGCAACATCGCTGATATCACAGCGGAATCCAATGTAACCGCTTTTATTCTGGCCGACACAGTGATTATTCAGCCATATCGTGCTGTCCCGAAAATTCCGTCGAACTCCAAAACAAGCCGCTTGGCTCTATCTTCCGCAGGTAAAAAAAATGCTTTCCGGTACCAGCCGACTCCTCCGGCCAGAGAACCATGAAAAGTGTGTTGAAGCCGTCTGCTCGCCAATGTAGGATCAATTAATTCGCCCTTGACAGCCGCCTCGGCAGGAATAAACCGGCCGTCGATCACAAAATCGTGAGGCAAATTGACCATCCTCCACTTGGAATCATCATAAACTGACGATATCGGATCAAAATTGAAACTTCCCGCTTTGGCCCACCCCATATGGCCATTTGCCAAGGGAAAGTCACCCGGATAAAACCGCCAATTTTCATCCATTAACAAACGTTTTCGTCTATAGCTAAGCACATTATTCATTTTTAATAACTTCCATATCGGTCAATAATTTCAGAACCGGGCCTCAGATTAAATGGAATACTGTCTGGCGCCTAATGGGACAATGCAGTCAAAACTCGTTGCCTGGAAGTCATCAAAAACCTCAAATAAAGATTGTCTACGTCAATATTCTTCTTCCTTTATCATGCAATGTTTGCATATCCTTGCCTCCCAAGGCCTTTTGCGCCTTATTCCGACTCACCCTCCCCCATTCGACAGCCAACTCGGCGGTCGTCGGCAATCGCGCCATGGCGCGCGTCTTGTCAGTTTGGATCAACCGTCTTAACGATTTTTCGACCTGCCGATAGGCAGGTTCTATCGGGTTTATTTTTATATTTATCGCCATTTATCACCAAAATAGTATAATAGGATATAATTGTCAATTTTTTTTTATAAAACAGTTCCCCTTCCTTCCGAATGCGGCAACAATAGATGCAGAACCGGCAAGGCCATCGCAACTCTTTCCTATGGCGGCCGGATTGAAGTATCCGAAACCCAGGGGGGCTAAACGTCAGGCGGCGCCACAGGCTGGACTCATACCTCGGCCCTGACCACGGAACGCATTGTTTTCACATCAGTGTTTCAAGTCCTGAGATTTTCCCGATAACACTTCGGCGTGGTTCCGATCCGACGGCGAAAAACACGATAGAAAAACGGCTCATCCGCAAAACCACAGGCAGCGCCGATTTGTTTTATCGATTGGTCGGTCTGGCGCAAAAGGATGCAGGACTGTTCAATCCGGCGACGATGAATATAGGCAACCGGACTTAAGCCGACTAACCTCTTGAACAGGACGCGGAACCGCGTGTCACTTAAGCCAATCGATCGCGCCAGATCATGCATGGACAGACCGGAATCTCCCAAACGATCGTCAATTGATTTCAGTAATGGAAAAAACCTGGCAACATCGCCATTATCCAGGTTGACCGGCGCAGGCTGGAACAAGCGTCCGCCATGCCGGACGACGTGCAGCAACGCCAGCCTGATCCAGGCTGCCATGGCGCTTTTCCATCCCGGCGGTTTTAGCGCGAATTCGCGAACAAGACGCATTGCCATCTCCCCCAGCTCGCCATTCGGACTTTCCCGGAAACGGTCGGGAAACCCCATCAACGTCAAGAGATCCATGCTTCCGAACAAGTCGGCGAAGAAATGAACGGAAATGCTGCTCCAACCATGCCTGGACGGAAAGCACGCGATATGCCGCGTATTTGGTGTGATAAAAACGTGGTCACCAGGCCTGACCGGCACTTTACGCTCCTCATTTCCAAGGATGATTTCCCCGCGTCCGCGCATGATCCACAGCCAATACACGTCAGTAGTCACGCGCGGCCCCTGCTTGAAAAACGGATCAAGATGCCATTCAATGGCGGAAATCGGTCGGATGCAAAGCGCTTCCAGCCATTCATGATATGAGCCGTCCGGATCAGGCGGTTGATTCTTAAAGGCTGGAAAATGTTTCCGTTCCCAACCCCCGGACGTTAGTTTGGTTTGTCGCATGGTCAATGCCATCCTTTTGAAAAGTACAATAAAACAGTCGTTTTGACAAGTGGACAAAATCAGACAATATCGGGTATTCTGTTGCCATAAAGAAAGGCGTACATTAATGCATTTTGGATTTACACTGCTTGACTGGCTGGTTCTTGCCGGGTACCTGGTCGGGATTACCGTGTTCGGCTTGTGGATGGCGCGGCGCGTCCGGAGCAGCGGCAGTTATTTTCTTGGAGAGCGGAAGTTGCCCTGGTGGGTCATGGTCGGCCAGGCATTCGGGACGGGCACTTCGGCTGAAATGCCGGTGGCGCAATGCGGGGCGGTCTATGCCGGCGGGTTCGGCACGATCTGGTATCAGTGGAAAAACATGCTGATCACGCCGTTTTATTGGCTGCTTTCGCCATGGTATCGCCGCAGCGAACGCACTACCGTGGCCGAAATGGTCTCAGACCGATATGGACACGGCGCAGCGCTGATGTACACAATGTTCGCCGTCTTCTATCTCGTGCTGACCCAGGGGGTGCTGCTCAAGGGCGCGGGCAAGGCGATCTCGGTCGCGACCGGCGGCGAATTGATCTCTCCCAACGGCGTGGTGCTGGCCATGACCGTGGCGTTCATCCTGTATAGTTTCATGGGCGGACTGATATCCTCGGCCTACACGGATTTCGTGCAGAGCCTGCTGATAATCGTGCTTTCTTTCATGCTGATTCCGCTGGGACTGCACGCGGTGCACGGCATGAGCGGCATGCGCCAAACGCTGCCCGAACATTTTTTCCGGGTTTACAGCGCCGCGAGCAACCTTGACGCGTTCACGATTGCCATGCTGGCCCTGAATGGCCTGGCGGGCATAGTCGCCCAGCCGATAATCCTCTCCTGCACAGCCACTGGAAAAAGCGAACGGGCGGGAAGAATCGGGCAAACCTATGGATCAATGATCAAACGTTTTTGCACGATCGGATGGGCCCTAACCGGCCTGATCGTGGCGGCCATGGTGATCCAGCGCGGCGTCACGCTTCCGGACAAGGAGGCTGCCTTCGGGTTTGCCTGCCGCGAACTGCTCTGTCCGGGATTGATCGGCCTGATGGTGGCCTGCGTTCTGGCCGCCAACATGTCCACCTGCTCCAATCTGATGGTCAACACCGGAGCCCTGTTTGCCGGCAGCATTTACAGGGAATATTTCAATCCAACGGCAAATGACCGGCGCATTCTTCTTGTCGGGCGCCTGTCCGGACTGGCTTTGACCGTGCTGGGCATACTCTTCGCCCTGATCGTTGATCAGGTGCTGGACGCCTTTCTGTTCACCGAAACTGTTTCCGCCTTCATGGGTATAATGATCCTGGGAGGCATTTTGTGGCGCCGTGCCAACCGTTACGGCGCCTGTGTCGGGGTGATGATCTCGGTGGCGGCATATTATTTCCTGAATTATCGTCAGTGCGGGGGACATCTGCAACTGGTGTATCCTTGGCTGGCCGCGCCGTTCGGCTGGTCCATGCTGATCGGTTTTGCGGTTTTGATTGCAGTCAGCCTTATGACCGGTCCGGAACCGGAAGGAATGATAGAACACTTCTTCGATAATATGAACCGCTCGACGGACCGGGAAGGATTGCCCGATGGTCATCCCAGACCGCTTGCCGCGAAACTGGGGCAGGATTTGCTGTTCCTCGATCTGACCGGCTGGTTCAAGCGGCAACGTTGGACAGGATTTTGGAGCCGCTATCGCGAGGACATCGCCGGATTTGCCGCCGCCTGGGGCGCGGTAGCATTCACCGTGTTCTGCGCCTGGGCGCTCATGCTGATCGGACGATAAATTTCTGGCCATCGGCATGATGTGTTCGGCATGTTTCATAGCAAATGGAGAAAAAAATAAACAAATGAAAAAGGAAATATCGCAGGCTGAATTGATCAACACCATCCCGTTCGACGGATTCGCGGCGAACGAAATATATCCCGCCGACATCAACGGCGACGGGAAACTGGAACTGCTTTGCCTGCAGTCCGCCGGCATTTACCAATCGAAAGTGTTTATCGGAACAAGTTGGGTCAAGACAGAGGATGTGCCCTGCATGGATATTTTTTGCCTGACCGCAATCACACGTGAAGGTAAAATATTGTGGCAGTTCGGGAAACCATGCCTTAAATTCAAGTCGGCCCTGAGCCATGTAGCCGATCAGATGCTCTGGTGCGGGATTATCGCCGACAAGGATAAGCCTGAAATCGCCGTGATAAAAGGAAAGAACCTTCTTATCCTGGACGCGGCGACCGGCACGGTCAAACGTTCGAAGGATCTCAGCGCTGATAATTTTGGTATCGTACTTACGTTCAAGACCAGGCATGGCAACAGGCTGCTGGTGCAGAATACGGAAGCTTCCTATGAGGCCGCCGGAAAATCTGACGATCCATCATACAAGTATGCCCTGCCGGCCCGTATCTACGATGCAGGAGATTTATCGCTCATTGCAACGATAGACGACAATTGCTCCGGCTCAGGACATTCGCCGCGGGTATTGGATATTGATGGAGACGGAGATGACGAGATCCTCATCGGCTTTGACGCTTATGACTCAGATGGTAAAAAATTCTGGCGGCTGGAAGGCGAACGCCGTCAACCCATCACGCTTTATCATGTCGACCAGTTGCAGATCGGTAAATTCGGAAATCCGCCGGTTACCACTGTCGTTTATGCTGCCAGCGGTAATGTGGAGGCGGGCACACTGGACGGCAAATTGCTATGGCAACGCGACGTCGGCCATGCCCAACATGTCGTGCTCGGCGATTTTCGGCTGGGCGACAAGCGGGCCTGCATGGCGATATATGCCTGTAGCGGCAGAGGAGGACTTGGGACGGCACAAAAGGAGTTGCTGGAACGCGTAGGAGTCCGCATGGCTTCAGGATCGGATGAGATAGGATCGGGCAATATTGTTTTCTTGAACGAAAAAGGCGAAATACAAAGCATTATTTTTGCCAAGGACCATTTCCATAGCGGCGAGGGGATTCTGGTTTATCCCCAGGGCTGTCCTGACGGGAGCGACGCTGTTATCACGCGGGATCTTCAGGCCGGAGAACGCACATGGCCGCAGGCGCTGAATATGGCGGGGGAAAGTCCGTTCGAAATACCACAGCCCGAAATAAAGGAACAAGCGAAGGATGGACCCGCCGGATGCAATACCGATGACGGTTACGGGGTAAGGATCGCGGATTTCGACAATGATGGCCGCGCGGAAATCCTGATCCATGACCAGACCACGGCCTGGATTTTCAAGCCGCCCTTCCCGAAGGCCGGCAGAAAAAATACGCATGAAAAACTTGAGCCGGTCACAGGCCAGGGCTGGTACGGCCTATAGTCATGGAGCAAAGACGATTATGACCAGGCATGAGAGATTAAAACGATGCTATTTTCACGAAGAAACGGACCGGCCTGCCGTCTACAGCCGCGCCGGTTTTCCGCCGAATGATGACAGTTATGACGACCTGAGGGCCTATCTTCAGGCGCATTCCGAACTAAAAGTCGGATGGTCGCCAGGATGGGAGGGCTGTTCCGCCGGAAAAATCATCGAGGAAAAACATTCCGGTGAATTTCAACGCCGAACGGAAACGGTTCGCACGCCCAAAGGGGACTTGAAACGTTCCTGGCTCGTGAACCTGGCGACCGAAGAGAGCATAATCGAAACCAACCTGCTTAAAACCGCCGTGGATGCGGATTTTTTTCTTTCGCTTCCTTCTCCCAAGCCGCAGGCAGACCTTTCCGGATTCCTCCCCGCCGTTAAGCAAATGGGAGACGCCGGGATCGTACAGGCCGGGCTGGGATTCAATCCGGCCGGATTTGTCGCCGAACTGTTCGGATCGGAAACTTTTGCCATGATGTCGGCGACCGAACGCGACACTCTCCATGCCTTATGCGAACAACGAACGAAGATCATGCTCGGCAGATTGAAATACATGCTGGACGGCGGGATTGGACCGTTCTTTTCCATGCTGGGACAGGAATATATCGTTCCCCCGCTTCATGGCCTGGACGATTTCAATGACTTCAACGTGCGTTACGACAAACCAATTATTAACCTGATCCATGACGCTGGCGGACGAATTCACGTACACTCGCATGGCTCAATCAAAAAAGTATTTCAGGGCTTTCTTGACATGGGTGTGGACGTCCTGCATCCATTTGAGGCGCCCCCAATGGGAGACGTCACTTCAACCGAAGCCAAATCGCTTGCGCGCGGAAAAATCTGCATTGAAGGCAACATTCAAATCAATCGCATGTATGAAGCGACGCCCGATGAAATACGCGCCGAAACACTCGCGCTCATCGAAACCTGCTTTGACGATAAAAAAGGGCTTATCGTGAGCCCGACCGCCTCGCCCTATATTCACGGCAGAGGAGAACTGTGTTTTCCGCAATATAAAGCCATGATAGATACGGTCGTCGGATGGAAAGGTTGAATTAATATTTTTGACCAAAAAACTCAAAATCAAGGGGGCAAACATGACTACGAAAAGTCGAAATGTCAATTGTCAAGGGCTGACCCTGAATGGAGGAAAATTGATTGCGCACTGGCCGCTGAACGGCAATACAAACGACTCTGCCGGCAAAAATCACGGGAAAGGTTATAAAATCGAGTTCTGCAACGGCCCAGCCTGCGCTCCGGAGAGCGCCGTCAGAATGAATACGCCGCAAAGTTGCATGGCAGTGCCGGATAATACGGCGCTGCATCTCGGCATGAAGGATTTTACGATCGCCCTCTGGGCGAAATGCGAAAAAAACATGCGCGCGCCGTTCGGCGATTTGCTTTCAAAATTCGATCCGCTAACGCGCTGCGGCTTCAATTTTTCCATCTCCGGAACCACCCCGGCCTACAGCGGCATGACCGATACCCGCCACGTTCATTTCGGCATTGATGACGGTTACGTCGGCGAATGGGAGGACTGCGGAAGGCCTCACCCTTCCAATCCGCTGATCACCAACCTCGTGGTATTCGAAAACGAATTGTATTGCGGCACGGCGGACGCGGACAAGCCGGAAAACGCGGCCCATGTCTATCGCTGGGGCGGCGGCCAAAAATGGATTGATTGCGGCCGGCTCGGCAATAATCCCGCCCATCTCTCGGCCCAGTCCATGTTCGTGCACCAGGGCAAACTTTACGCCGGAACCGGAGTCTGGGACTGGGTTCGCGCCGCAGGGCAAAACTTCAAACCCGGGTTATCCCGCATCTTCGCGTATGAAGGCGAAAAAAAATGGCGCGACATTGGAGAGGTCGGCAAAAGCGTGAGAGTTCTGTGCATGGCCAGTTTTGAAGGATCCTTATACGCCGGCCTCGACCGCGCAGGCGGCGGACATTGTTTCCGCCTTGACGGCGAAAAATGGGAGGATTGCGGAGCGCTCAACGGCGACAACGTCGAGGATCTTCTGGCCTTCGATGGAACGCTCTACGGCACAACGCACGGCATGATTTACCGGTATGAAGGAAATCGAAAATGGACCTGCATCAGCGCTTTCCCGCATAAAATAACGCAGATTCATTCCGTGGAAATTTTTGACGGCAAAATGATCATCGGCACCTGGCCGCAGGGTTATGTCCTGCGCCATGAAGGCGACGATAAATGGACGATCATGGGCAGGCTGGGAATCGCCGAAGGTTTGAAGGAAATAAATGAAATAAACGACTTGATTGTCCACAACGGCAAATTGTATGCCGGCGTTCTTCCAAAGGCGCAGGTTTACCGTTATGAATCTGACGGACACTGGACTCTCCTGCGCAGCCTGGCCAACCGGCCGGAATATAATGAGGAAGTTTTTCCGACCTGGAACCGCGTGACCTGCATGGCCTCCTTCCGCGGAAAATTATTCGCCGGCACAGGCGCCTGCCAGGCGCGCGCCATAGACATTGACAGGGATCAGACCGTCGGCAGGGTTTTCTCACTGCAGACCGGCCAAATGACAAGCTACGAAAACGACATAGGCGACGCCTGGACGCACCTGGCCGTTACGAGGCATGGGAATCAACTGGAATTGTTCGTCAATGGAAAAAGCGTGTCGGATTCGCGCTTGCATCCCGGTGTCCATCTTGATTTAAACAATACCTGCCCGCTTATGATCGGACGGGGCGCGCAGTCGGCCTTCAGCGGCGCCATGGCTGACGTAAGAATGTATGAAGGCGCATTGCCCGCCGCACAAATCAGGAAATTGGCAACCGTAAAATGATGGGAATTTTATAATTATGAATCAAAAAAACACAACGAACAGTCGGATAATCGGTTTTCATCTGGACATGAAGGTCGCGCAGTACCGGACGGAATATTTGAAGGAATTATGGCCGCGCCTGGCAAACCTTGGTTATACACATGTCTTTTTCGAGATCGAAGACAAGGTGCGCCTGGAGACAATTCGCGGAGCGGAATGGTGCGAGGCTTTCAGCAAGGCGGAATTTTCCGATATTCTAAAGACGGCGCGCAATCACGGATTGGTTCCCGTGCCGCTGATCCAAACTCTGGGGCATCTGGAATTTCTGCTTTCTCATCCGCCGTACCAGGCGTGGCGCGAAATGCGCAATAACGCCTATATGATCTGCCCATCCAACGCAGAGGCTGTCAGACACTTGTTGCGCTACATTGACGAAGTCGGCGAATTGTTCGCGAATCCTCCATTCATCCACCTTGGCGCGGATGAGACTTATTATCTGGGCGGTTGCCCGTCCTGCAGAAAAAAAGTGAAAGCCGCGTCAAAGAGCGCTGTATTCATGGAGCATTTGAACAAGCTGGCCAATCATTCTCTAAAGCGCGGCTGGCGTCCCTTGGCATGGGCGGATCATGCCCTGAAATATCCGGAGAAAATCGAGCGGTTGAACCGGGAAATAATTCTGGTGGACTGGGATTACTGGTCCACGGAAAAAAACCCTCCGAATCTGCTGTATTGGAAAGAGCATAAACAGCTTCCCGCAAACCGGCTTCCCGGGGAATTCCTGAAAAACGAAGGACGCTTCGCGCTCGACGAGCGTGGAAAAATCCGTTCCTGGTTTTATACCGATTATTTGCGCGCCAAGGGGTTTGACGTGATCGTGGCGCCTGCCATGCGTTGCGGCGGCGACCATGTTTTCGCCCCGTGCCTTGAACATATGGCGAACGTGACCGGCGCCGCGATGCGTTTGACGCGCGAGCCTGCCCCGCTCGGCATGCTGGTCACATCATGGGCGGTGCGCCTGAATCATCTTGAAACCCAATGGCCCGGATTTGCGATTCCGCAAGCCGTATCGGATTGCGGCGAGGTTGATTCCTGGCGCGACTTGCGGGAATACATATCGCGGAAGATTCTTGGCAAAAATTGTCCGGAATTTTTCGATGCATGGAAAAAAATCGGGACTGCATTCGCCTTTGCCCAAAGTTCTTCGGGCATGGAAAGTGCGACATGGTATTACGGCCAGACCGACAGCGTCCCGTGGATGCTGGAACAATGGCGCAAGGACGGCAGGCTCAAGGCACAAGTCGGGAATCTGCAGAAGTTGAAGACCGGCTACCGCCGGGGACAAGAAATTTTGAACGCCATGAACCGGAAAATTCCCGCAGGAAATCGTTGCCTGCGTTATTGGAAAATAGCCACCAGGGCCATTCTGCACAAGGCCGATACATTCGAGTTGTTTGCAAAGGCGCGCAAAGGAAAGACCGACAAGAACAAGGCCGCCGATCTGCTCCTGGCCGAGGAAGCCTTGCGCGACGAATACAGGTCATTATTGAACGAGACTTATGCTCCGGCAAGCGTCGAACGCGAGATCGCCATGATTTTCGGCAGTTCCCTGCGCCATCTGATGCGGCTGGCAATGTAAACCGGCGAAAGCCAATCGCCGGAGAGCAGAAGTCGGTGGCCGGAAGTCAGAAAGATTCCGGCCGACTTCCTACCTCCGACTTATCTCTTATTTTACCGCCCAGCGCTTCCTGGTCGCCTGGGGACGAACCAACAACTGACGCACTTCCTTGGCGTTCAATTTACGGACGGCATCCTCCGGCACGCCCAGCGCCAAAAGGCGTTTGCGTTGAGTTTTTTCACGGCGGCGTTTTTCCCGGGCTTTTTTTCCCGACCAGGTAAGCTCTTCATTTGCGCATCCTGAACCCATGATATTTTCCTTTCGATTGATTTGTGCCGGCCATGTTAATAAAAGACCGCCGATTGCACAATCACTTTTTTAAGAATTGCAGAATGGCGTCAAGTATGACCAGAGGATGCGGCGGACACCCGGGCACATAAAGGTCAACCGGCAGCACCCCGTCAACTCCGCCATGCGCCTCCTTGTGCCCGGCATATATCCCCCCGCTGATGGCGCAGGCGCCGACCGCAATGACGACTTTCGGGTAAGGCACGGCCTCGTAAGTCTTCAGGAGCGCAAGCCGCATGTTTTCCGTGACCGGCCCGGTCACCAGGAGTCCATCGGCATGGCGCGGCGAGGCCACGAACTGAACGCCGAACCTGCCCAGATCCCAGGCAAGAGTGCCGAGCACGTTGGTGTCCGCCTCGCAGGCGTTGCAGCCGCCTGCGCTGACCTGCCGCAGCTTGAGAGAACGACAGAACGATTTCGGAATATTTTTTCTTGTTTTTGCGGCCGCCGCCGGTTTGTTGCCGGAAACGATCAATTCTTCGCGGGTGAATGAAGATATTTTGAACTCGCGTGAAAATTTTAAAGCCCGCCCGGAGCATTCCTTTTCGCATTTCCGGCAAAAAACGCATTTGCCCGTGTCCAATCGCAGGGTATTGTCCGAAGCATCAACGGCAATGGCGTCGGTCGGGCAAATATCCGCGCATTTACGGCAGCCGGCAACGCAACGGCCGTTGTCAATGACCGGCCTGCCGGCAAATTCCGCTGGCAATTTTTTCCCAGCTTCGTCATCCGGATATTTCATCGTCCGGTATCCCTGGCGCATGCGAGTCGAAAGAACATTGAACATTTGCTACTCCTATGATGATTGTCTACTTCATTTTGTTTTTTTCCAGAACATTTTTTTTGCAATCCATGAATCTCCGCATCACAGACAGCCAATTGGCGGACGCACGTAACCATTTAGCCATTTGCAGGAAAAATATTTCCGTTTCCGATGTAGGGCCTCTGCTTGCCAGAGGCCTTCAGATCGCCACGCGAACAAGACGGCGCGCCGCCTTTCGACAGGCTCAAGACCCTGAGCATAGCCGAAGGGCAAGCGGCGGCCCTACATGGACTCATCCTCACAAATCATGCCCGCAATACGAAAGGTTGAAACTCTTGTTGCACAGCGGAAAATCGGAAATCTGTCCGTTTCTGAGCGCCAGGGCCAGCCCGAACCAGTTATGAAACGAAGGATCCACAATTTTCCATGCGGCGATTTTCCCCTGTTTATCGGTAAGGCCGACGTGACATATTTCACCGCGCCAGCCTTCCACAAGAGCCGCAACAAGGCGTTCCGGAGCGAGTTTTCCGCAGGACTGCCCGACAGGCCCGGACGGAAGCGACTGCAATTGCGTCTTTACAAAGGCAAGCGACCGCTGCGCCTCCAGCCAGCGCACAAAGGCGCGGGCAAACACGTCGCCGCCGGAACAGAGCGAAACGGGAATATGGCAAAACCGGTAGATGCCGTACGAGAAATCACGGCGGACATCGCGGTCGGCGCCGCAGGCACGCGCGGCAACGCCGACCAGACCGATTTTGTCGCAAGTCGCCTGGTCGAGGACACCGGCGTCGTCAAAACGAGACATGACCGACGGAGTGTTCCAAAGCAGGTTCACGGCCGAAGCGGCGTCGCGCGAAATAGCATCAAGGCGCGCAAGCAGTTTTTCAGCGGCCTCATCGCCGATATCGAACCCCACCCCGCCCGGCAGCAGCAATCCGCGCCCGAAACGATTCCCGCATATTTCCGCGGTCATGTTGAGAACATCGCCACGGATGCGTCCGCAATACGATTGCGTCGGCAAAAACCCCACATCGCCGGCCAGCGCCCCCAGGTCGCCGATATGATTGGCCAGGCGCTCCAGCTCGTGGGCAATGCCGCGGATCGCCTGCGCGCGGGCCGGGACGCGGCAGCCGGATAACGATTCCACAGCCCGGCAATAATTTGCGGCATGCCCAATCGTAGTGTCTCCGGAAAGCGTTTCCATGTAATGAATCGTTCTCTTGTCCGGTCCGCCGATCAAAGCGCGCTCGACTCCGCGATGCTGGTAACCGAGCGATATTTCAAGATGATAGACCGTCTCGCCGTGGCATTGGAACCTGAAATGTCCCGGCTCGATAATTCCGGCATGGACAGGGCCGACCGCCACTTCATGAATTTCCTCCCCTTCCATGTAGAAAAAATCCGTCTGCGAAAATCTGACAGGCTTGAGCCACGGATGGCCTTCGGGCCTTACGCCGCATTGTTCGAAAATTTCACGCTCGAAGAGGTGAACCTGGACGCATTCCGGAGTCAAGGCCGGATATTTTTCTTCAACATCCGCGGATAGGACGTTCAGACTGCCGGCGTTGTCGAGGGCCAGCACGCAGTAGAACCTGGCCTTGTTTTTTCCTGCGGGAACCCCGAAGAAGGCTGATACGCGCGCGCCTTTTTCGACAGAAGAAAGCACGCCCTTGCGGAACTCCTGTGCCGGAAGAGCCGGCACATCGGAAAGCGGAACCGACTCTGCGTTCGACATTTCCTTGAATCTCATTTTCCTCCAAGAATCGCCGCGGCCTGCGTCAGGAACGAATTAAGCGGTTCAGGCATCCACAAGCCGAGCGTCAGCAGCGTCGCCAGCGGCAAAGCCATCAGGAAAAGCTCAAGCCCGCGGATGCGTTCCCGCTCCATGCCGTGCGGAGCGTCCTCCCAGGCCATGGCAATGGCATGCCTGAGAACGCCCACGAACACAATGCACAAGCCCGTGACAAAAAGCGCCAAGGCCCAAATCGCACCCTTGTCCCAAGCGGCTTTAAGCACCAAAAATTCACTGATGAAAACCGCGAACGGCGCCAAGCCGATCAAGGCAAGCAGACCTCCGAAAAGGCCTGTGCCCCAGACCGGCGAAGTCTTCAAAATGCCGGTCAATTTCCGCATGTCATGTGCGCCGTATTTCTGGTCAAGCCTGCCGGCGCAGAAAAACGACAATGTCTTGCAGAGCGAATGATTCAGCACGTGAAAAAGCGCCGCAAAAACCCCCAAACCTCCAAGACCTATGCCCAAAGCGATGATGCCCATGTGTTCGACGCTGCTGTAGGCAAGCAGGCGTTTGAGATCGCGCTGGGCCACGATGAAAACGGCCGCTATCAGTATGGATACCAGACCGAACAACACCAGTATGCCGCCGGCCCACCCCCCGCCTCCCAGGGCCGCATCCAGCAGGGGAACATAACGCAAAATGCAATAAAGGGCCGCGTTCAGGAGGAAACCGGAAAAGACGGCGGAGACGGGCGCCGGCGCCTGGCTGTGCGCATCCGGAAGCCAGCTGTGCATCGGCGCCAAGCCCGCCTTGGTTCCGAAGCCGACCACCAGAAAAATGAAGCCCACCTTCAACAGACGCGCATCCAATTGGCCGGCCGATTCCATCATTCGCGACCAGAGCAGGAATTCCGGCTGCTCAAAATGCGCCGCGCTGGTGGACGCCGCCACGATCAGGATACCGGCAAAGGCAAGCGCCACGCCCACCGAACACATGAGCAGATATTTCCACATGGCCTCGAGCGCGGTCGGCGTGGCATTGAGGCAGATGAGAAAGGCGGTCAGAAGCGTAGTGGCCTCAAGGCCGACCCACATCATGCCCAGATTGTTCGAAAGCAGCGTCAGAACAATGGCGCTCAACGAACCCAACGACAACATGACGTAACGCCTGGCGGTTTTGAGATCGAATTTTCCGGCCTGGGACTCGCGCAAAAAATATATCACGGAATACAACGAACAAAGCATGGTGATCAGCAGCAGTACGGCCAGATGCCAGGCGGAAAGCATGTCGAGCATGAGCCAATCTCCGGCGGCATATATTTTACCAAACAAAAAAACGCAAACGATCGCGCCGCATCCCGCCAGGCCGGCCAGCGAATTTCCGGCAAAACCAAACCAGAGCGCTCCGCGCGCCGTGCGAAAAAGTCTGCTCAACGGAACAAGCAGAACCGGCATGAGAACCAGGGCCGGCAACAACAACTCTCTGAAGTAAAAAATCATCCCCGCAAACTCCGTAATTGGTCCGAATCGATGTGATCGAAGGTACTGTTGATCCTGTAGATGGCGATTCCCATCACGAAAACCGCAACAAATACGTCCAGCAGGACGCCTAGTTCCACCAGGGCCGGTATTTCGCCGGCCGCGGCAAAGCCGAAGGTATAAATGCCGTTCTCCATGACCAGATAACCGACCACCTGATTAACCGCGGTTTTGCGGGCGATTATCAGAAAAAGTCCGGTCAGAAAAAGGAAAAACGCCACGGTGACCATGAGGGAGGAGGCAACCGGCAAGGCGGCCTTCAATCCCAGCCAGAACGAAACAATCAGAATGACCACTCCGATAACCAGCGATCCCACGTAGCCCACGAAGGGCTGCACCTCGCGGCTGGTTTCCGATTCGCGCAAGGCCCGCACAAGAAGGCGCGGGAATACGAATCCCTTCAAGGCGACCACGGCCGCGACAATAAGCATTACCCGAAGCGACAAAGCCCCGAAATTCCCAGCAAGTATAAGAAAACCAAGGGCGATTCCCTGCGCGGCAGAAATCCGGATGCAGGAAACCAGCCGGCTGGAGCCGAGCAGCCCGAAACCGCTCAAAAGCAGAAAGGCCAGAACCAAATCAACAAGATTATTCATCATGGATGCAACCTCAAAACCAGAGCAAACGCCAGCGCGGCCAAAACCGAGGCGCCGACAAGCAATTGCGGAACTTTTAAAAGCCGCAGCCGCGCCATGACCGATTCAACCACGCCCACGGCAACAGCCAGCGCGAGCATGCCGGCCGCAAAGACCGGCAAAAGCATCGCCCCTTCCAGTCCGGAAAACGACAAAAAGACGTTCACTATCAAACCACCAAGGATCCAGAACTTCAGGGCTGCCGCGTACAACACGAATGCCAGATCCGGACCGCCGTAATCAAGGATCATGACCTCGTGAATCATGGTCAGTTCCAGATGGGTGTTCGGGTCATCGAACGGGATCCGGCAATTTTCCGACAGGAAAACGATGAACAGCGAGACGGCAACCAGGGCAAGCAGCGGAAGGGCGGACAAGGTTGCGCCGGCGAACAAACCCGAAAGCGAAATATTTCCCGTCAGCCGCGCCAGAGCGGCCAGGCAGAAAAAAAGCGCCGGCTCGGCCAGTGTCGAGAAAAAAACCTCGCGGCTGGCGCCCATGCCCTCGAAACTCGAACCTGTGTCAAGCGCCGACAGAACGGCGAAAAAGCGCATCACTCCGAACAGGTAAATGAACAGCACCAAGTCGCATTGAAAATGAAACATGGCGGGCGAAGATCCGAGAGGCAAAAACGTCAGCGCGGCAAGCATGCAGGAGAGCCCGATCAGGGGGCCGGCCCTGAAGATCCAAGTCGTGGTACGGCTGTAAACGGCGTCCTTGCAGAGCAGCTTGTAAAGATCGTAATAAGATTGCAGCAACGGCTGCCCATGCCGTCCGGCGAAGACAGCCTTGGTGCGGTTCGCCACGCCCTGAAGGAACGGCGCCATGACCAGGGCCATCAGAATATATATCGATGCAATCATTTTTCTTACCTTATTGGCGTCGTTATCTCAACTTCCATGCCAGCAGGGCCAGAAGCGTCAAAACGATATAAAGAATATAAAGATTCAGGCGGCCATGCTGCAGCCACCTGAACTGCGCGAGCAATTTTTCCACGCCCGCAAATGCCGGAGCGTACATCTTTTCACGGCTTATGTCCGGCGTATCGGTGGACAATGACGCGTTGGCCGGAAACAGTCCATTGGGCGGCACGAACTTCCTGCGGGTGCGGAGTATTTTCTCGAAAAAAACGGTTATCGGTTCGGCGAAGGATGAAGACGTGTACTGCATGCGCGGATTGGGCGCGACATAACCGCAATCCCAGGTGCAGGTTGCCGCCGCGCGCTTTCGCCTGAAAATAATCTTCCTCAAAAGAACAAGAGCGGCCGAAAACGCCGCCGCGCCCCACGCTCCGGCCAGGGCGAATTTGGCCGCGGACCGCACGTCCGGAAGCGCGGCCGAAAATCCATCCGCTCCCGGTATCTGGCGGACTGCCGCGGCGAGAGCCGGCAAGGCAAACGGGATAACAAGCGCGGCCAGGAAACATGCAAGCGCAAGAATTAACGAGGGCCAGGTCATGGCCGGACCGGCTTCGGCGGCATTTGAGGCATGAGAGGAACGCGGTTCGCCGAGGAAAACAATGCCGAAAACCTTGGTGAAACAGGCGGCCGCAAGTCCTCCGATCAACGCCAGACTCCCCAGGGCAAACAAAGAGCCGGCGGCAAAGGACCATCCGGTCGCCGGAACGCCATTGAAGGCTGAAAGATAAATCAGGAATTCGCTCATGAAACCGTTCAGGGGCGGCAGGCCGGATATGGCCACGGCGCCGATCAGAAATGCCGCTCCGGTGCGCGGCATTTTTTTCAGAAGACCGCCGAGACGATCCATTTCCCTGGTTTCAGCCGCGCGCAGCACGGCGCCGGCGCCGAGGAAAAGCAGACTTTTAAAGAGCGCATGATTAATCACATGAAACAACCCGCCCGCAAAGCCGGCCAGTATCATGACAGGTTTCCCGTAGGTTATGCCGAGCAAACCCAGTCCCAGCCCCAACGCGATAATGCCGATATTTTCCACGCTGTGATAGGCCAGCAACCGCTTGAGATCATGCTGCGCCAAGGCAAACAAAACGCCGAGCACGCCGGAAAAACAACCTATGCCCACCAGCGTCCATCCCCACCAGGAAGGGGCCGGTCCAAGAAACGTGAGGGTGCGCACCATGCCGTAAATGCCGGTTTTGATCATGACGCCGCTCATGACCGCCGATACGTGCGATGGCGCCGCCGGATGGGCCTCCGGAAGCCAGACGTGCATGGGCATGAAACCCGCCTTTGTGCCGAATCCGACCAGGGCCAGAACAAATGCCGCGCCGGCCACGCCCGGCAAGACCTTGAACCCGTCAAAATCGAGGGAGCCCGATCCATCGGAGAGAACCGCGAACAAGACCAGGATGAAGGCGGTGCCGATGTGGGTGGCAACCAGATAAATCCAGCCCGCCCTGCGTACGGATTCCATGTTGCTTTCGAACATCACCAGAAAAAACGAAGACAAAGACATGATTTCCCACGCCAGGAGAAAAAGCATGCCGTTCCTGGACAGCACCACCAGAAACATCGCGGCGGTCAGCAGGTTGAACATGAACCAGGTTCTGCCGGCGCCTTTTTCTTTTTCATAATGGCGCAAATATTCTCCGCCGTACACGGCGGCCAGCGGACAGACCAGCAGAATCGGGACGGAAAAAACCGCGGAAATGGGATCGAGTCCAAGCGAGATACTGCCGAACGGCATCTGCCACGGGTGGCGGAACAAAAGCGTTGTCCCTGAAAAAAAGACCGTTCCCACCGGCAACAGAGCCGCCGCGCTGCCGAGCACGACGCTGGCCGGACCGATTATTCCGGCGAATGCGTTTCGTTTACCCAAAAAAAGACATAAAAAAGCGCCGGCAATCCAGATTGCAAACGCGGCAAAAATAATGTTCATTTCAATTCTTCACCGACGCCGGATCATTTCCGGCAAGCCCGCTTTCAAATTGAGTCACAAAGTTGAAAATTTCCTCCCGCAAGGCCTGCCCGGCAATAAGCCCGATAAATTCCTTCCGGCGCAGGAGATACGACAGACGGGAAAGAAGATTAAGATGAATTTTGATCGAGGTGCTGACGATGGTGAAAAGCGTATGCACCGGCTTGCCGTCCAGAGCGCCGAATTCGATCGGTTTCTCCAGGAAACAGAGCGTCACCATGGGTTTGGTGATATGCATGACGATCGGATTGCGGACATGCGGAATGGCAATGCCTTCTCCGATGGCGGTGGAACCCAGGTCTTCTCTTGCCAGAAGCACCTTGTAAAGCAGGGCCCGGTCAACTTCGTCGGGAAGAGACATGAGGTCTATCACGCACTGGAGAACGGATGCCTTGTCGGTTCCGCCTACCCGGTAACGGATTCCTCCTGCGAAAAGCGCTTCCGCAAGACTGACTGCCGGCGCAGTCGGTTCATCCTTGTCAACGAATATGTCAACCGAAACATTGATCCTCTTTGATGTGGCCCACTCCAGCAATTCCGCGCGGCTGAACCTGTATTGCTCGTTGATTTTATAGGCGGGCAATTTGTTCTGCTTTATCCAGCGGTAAATGGTCTTTTCGGAAACATTTAAAAGCCGCGTCACATCGCTTACGCTTAATTGCATTGAAAACTCCGGAAATCGTCAGGACAAATGCGGACAACTTATTAAACTTGTCCCCCGATGTCTAGTAAAAAATCAGAATTGACTTGCCCAAACGGCGAAACTACACTTACCTCCGATTTCAATGAACAACCGGTGAAAGGAAAAAATGAAATTAAATCCGCTCAAAATGAAGGACTGGCAGATCGCCGAAGCGGCCGAAGAAAACATGAAGCCGTTTTCAAAACTGGCTTCGGAAATGGGATTTAACGAGGACGAATTGATCCCCATGGGACGCCAAATCGGCAAAATTGATGCCATGCGCGCGCTGGGCCGTCTGCACAATGCTCCCAAGGGAAAATATATTGACGTCACCGCCATCACCCCCACTCCGCTCGGCGAAGGCAAAACCACAACCACCATGGGACTGATCGAAGGTTTGGGTAAACTCGGCAAAAGCGTGGTTGGCGCAATCCGCCAGCCGAGCGGCGGCCCGACCTTTAATATCAAGGGATCTGCCGCGGGCGGCGGCATTGCCCAATGCATTCCGCTGGCGCCGCTCTCAATCAGGTTGACAGGAGACATTGATTCAATCACCAACGCCCACAACCTGGCCATGGTGGCGCTGACCTCCCGCATGCAGCACGAACGCAATTACGACGACGAACGTCTTGCCAAAATCGGACTGAAACGCCTGGATATTGATCCGGCCAAAGTTGAAATAAAATGGGCCATTGATTTCTGCGCCCAGGCTCTGCGCAACATCACCATCGGCAAGGGCGGCAAAATGGACGGCTTTGAAATGGAGTCCGGATTCCAGATCACCGTTTCAAGCGAAATCATGGCCATTCTGGCCGTTTCGCGCGACCTGAAGGATTTGCGCGAACGCATGGGGAAAATGGTTGTGGCCTATGACAAAAAAGGCAAGCCGGTGACCACCCGTGATCTGGAAGTTGACGGCGCCATGACGGCCTGGATGGTTGACGCCATCAATCCCAATCTTTTACAAACGATCGAAGGCCAGCCGGTCTTTGTCCATGCCGGTCCCTTTGCCAATATCGCCATCGGCCAGAGCTCGATCATCGCCGACGAACTCGGAGTCCGTCTCGGCGAATACCACGTTACCGAAAGCGGATTCGCGGCCGACATCGGCTTTGAAAAATTCTGGAATTTAAAATGCAGGTTTTCCGGCTTGAAGCCGAATGCCGTGGTCATTGTAGCCACGGTGCGCGCGCTAAAAATGCACGGCGGCGGTCCGGCGGTCAAGCCCGGCCTGCCGTTGGACGAGGCCTATTGCAAGGAAAACCTGTCTTTACTAGAAAAAGGCTGTGAAAACCTTGTCGCCCACATTGAAACCGTAAAGAAAAGCGGCGTGCGTCCGGTGGTCTGCATAAACAGCTTTCACACGGATACCAGGGACGAAGTCTCGCTTATCAAAAAAATCGCCGAACAGAACGGCGCCTTTGTGGCTTTCTCCGAGCATTGGCTCAAGGGCGGAGAAGGCGCCAGGGAACTGGCCGAGGCCGTCATAGCCGCCTGCGACGAAAAAAACCACTTCAAGTTTCTCTATGAACTTTCCATGCCTTTACGGCAGAGGATCGAACTCATCGCAAAGGAAGTTTACGGAGCCGACGGCGTTACCTATACGGACCTTGCCGAGAACAAGGCGCAGGCCTTTGAAGCCGATCCAGAAACCGCCGGAATGGGAACCTGCATGGTGAAAACGCATTTGAGCCTGTCGCATGATCCCAACATCAAGGGCCGGCCGCACGGCTGGAAGCTGCCGATCCGTGACATCCTGATTTACAAGGGCGCCGGATTTGTCGTGCCGGTCGCCGGCGACATCAAGCTCATGCCAGGCACATCCTCCAGCCCGGCTTTCCGCAACCTTGACGTGGATGTGAAGACGGGCCGGGTAAAAGGATTGTTCTAACGCGGGCTTCGCCCACATCCCAAATAAAAGACGTCGCGGAAAATTTTCTCACAGAGACCACAGAGGTCACCGAGAAAAGAGGTTTTTTTATCCGCCGAAGGCGAAAAAAGCCCCCGCTTTCCCTGTGTTCTCAAGGCGCCCTGCTCACGGAAATCCGTTCAGGCTGTCTGCCTTCGGGCGCGCGCGTGCCGACCGAAAAGGAATTGTGCCGCCGGTTCAAGGTGTGCCGAACTACGGTGCGAAGCGCCCTGGCGCGTCTGACGGCGGAAAAGTGGCTGATCCATCGTCCCGGCGCTGGATGCATGGTTGCGCCTGTTCCGGACGCTCCAAACAAAACTCGCCGCTTTCCAAGGTCGAATACTATTTCGTTTATGTATCACGGTCCGCGCGAGACCATAATATGGCTTCAGAATCTGCTGTTAAAGCGCGGCTATCTTCTCAGTTTGTTTTCCCAGCAGGAGCAGGGATGGGATCCGGGTTTGGAGGCCTTGTTTTTGCGACGGGTTTTGCAAGAACGGCATTTTGCCTTGCTGGCAAGTTGTACTCCCAAAGAACCCGCTAACGCTCGTTTGCTGGCTGAATTGGCGGACGCCAATGTGCGGGTGATTCACGTGGAACCGTATTCCGGTCATGCCCTGCCGGCAGAATCATTTATCATGCCGGATTATAAACGCGCCGGTTACGCGGCTGTGGCGACCCTGCTTTTGCGCGGGTATGATCCGATATTCTACGTTGGGGACAGGAAGAGCGCCGCGCCGTTTCATATTTTGCAGGAACGCGGGTTTCTGGAAGCGCAGCGGGAATTGCTGGGAGGGGATGGGGAACGGCTTTTGTTTAACGGAAAAAATCGCGAACAGGCAAATTTTATCGGATATCAATCTCTCTCCGGGCCATCCGGTCAAAAAATGGCACGGGCATTGAAGAAATGCCGGCCCGGGTTCTTCTGCGCGTATCAGGAGCTTGCCGTAAAACTAATTGACATTTTGCGTTGCGAGAAAATTGCCGTTCCGGAAAAAGCTGGCGTGCTGGCCCCTGAACTGATTGGCGAACAATTGTCGACAGATATTCTGGCACAGGTACGTTTCCCCAGACAACATATTTTGGCACGGGCGGTCGAACATGCGCTTGCGGATAATTTTACCGGCATCAGGGAACTCGTCCCGCCATTCCGGATTGCCGGAAACACGCTGTCGGCGCTTGATTCTGGAAAAATAATTTTACCGCCCGCTTCGCTCGAGGCGCTGAGCGCGCGGAGGTAGAAAAGTATTTTTTTTATGAATTTGAAAAAATAAAAAAATGATTTTTATTCGTCTCTGCGACCTCTGTGTCTCTGCGGTGAAAATAAAAAAAATGAACAATCGTGAAATAATATTAACTGCCGTGGCGCGAAAGAGACCGGACCGTCTTCCTTACACTTACAGCGCCACTCGCGAGGCGGACGATGTTTTTCGCAAACACCTTGGGATTGGACCGGCTGGCAGCGTGGCCGATTATTTTGGGTGCAACCGTTTTGCTTCGCTCTGGACGGCAACAGTGGCGGGGCCATCCCTGCCGGAACGACAATCGCGCAACCGATCAAAAAATCCTGGCGGCAACGTAGACATCTGGGGATGCCGAAGGGAAACGATAACCGTCGGCAACAGCAGTTACCTGGAATTGACAAATGCACCGCTGGCCCATGTGGAAACCGTGGCCGATGTCGAGCAATACGACTGGCCCGATGCAGACGAGGTTGTTTTGCCGGATATGCCGGCAGGATTTGACCTGGCAGCATGGAAGACTGACAAGGTGGTGCTGGATTGTTCCTGTATTTGTCCTTTCGGCGTGCCATGGAGTATGTTCGGCATGGAAAAAATGATGCTGTGTCTGGCGCTTAATCCCTCTGTGGTGGAGGCAGCGGTTGCCCGGGTTGAGAGCTATACTCTGGAATTGTTGAAGCGGATTCTTAAAAAGTATTCCGGCCTGATCGATTTGATCGGCTGCGGAGACGATTACGGTGCGCAGCAAGGGTTGTTGCTAAGCAAGGAGATGGTCGACCGCTATTTCATGCCAAGTTTGCGGCGGCACTACGAATTGGGAAAAAATATGGCATTCGCGGCTATCATCACTGTTGCGGAGCGATTTTTGAAATCATCCCCTCTCTGATCGAAGCAGGGGTGGAAGTTCTTAACCCTATCCAGAGTTCGGCAGATGGGATGGATCCAAGCCGTATCAAGAAAAACTTTGGGAAACAGCTCTGTTTTCATGGCGGTATCGATATTCAACAGACACTGGTCCACGGGACGCCGGATGATGTGCGCGCTGAGGTTAGGTCGCGCATGGAAACGCTCGGTCCGGAAGGATACATTCTGGCTCCTTCCCACACCCTTCAGGTGGACACGCCGCCGGAAAATCTGGCGGCAATGTACGAGGAAGCGCGCGAGTACGGACAGCAGATATGTAAATCAAATTAAGGCATAAATCAAAAGTTGCCACAAAGATGCACAAGAAACACAAAAAAATCCAATTTGTGGGTTTTGTGCCTTTTTGTGACCTAATTTAAGGGGACATGATTATGATTGTTGACGGCGATAAACTGATTGAACGGCAGTTGAATGCTGCTGTTCCTGAAGAATTCGTGGCGGCGGAAGGACTCAAAATTCGGCTTACTCCCGTGCGATATACGCCGACACTGTCCGATTCTTCCCTGACAACCAGTCTGGACGGAAACTGGCGGGTCAAGCGCTGGCCGTTTCAGGTGGAGGAACCAAAACTGATCTCCCCTGACATGTCCGATGAGGGATGGGAAGAATGTGCTCAGCCTGGAAAAATATTTTACGCCGATCCTGAGGCGGAATCTATGCAAATTCCCAATTGGGACCGGGTGACTTTATCCCATATTAATCCGGAAGACGGTGCAGTGATTCGACGGCACGTGATGATTCCATCCTCCTGGGCCGGCAAACGGATTTATCTGCGGTTTGACAGCATCTATCCCGCCGGCAGGATTTATCTAAACGGCAAATTGTTGGGCGACCACCGCAGTGGGTTGACGCCGGTAGAATATGACGTGACCAACCATGTTGCGCCGGGCCGAGAAGCGTTGGTAGTTGTCCGGTTGCTGCGCAAGCACAAGTTTGTGCAAATGGACATGCCGCGGCATGCGCTTGAATTTGCAGGGTTGGCGCAATCCGCCTGTTTTTTTGCGACGGAGCAATGTCAGATCAGCGATTATCATCTTTGCGCTGAACTGGATTCCTCGCTTACTACCGGTACCCTGAAAGGTAGTGTATTTTTGCGGAATCATGGGACCAGTCATTTACAAGGGGAGGGTGGCCCGGCCGCTCCGCGGGCGGGCATTTCCGTAGACAGCCCGCCCGCCGACAAACTCGCCGCAGTGGCTAGCATTGCGTACAGGGGATCCGTCGCGACGGAGCGCGACGGCCACCAAATCGCAGATCCATTACAAAATTATGGGTTTGAGACAGTGCAGGCCAAAGTCAGTCTGAAGTTGACCGAATTGAATGGTCATAAAATGGCGATCGTCACAAAGGACGTGTTTTTGAATGCCAGTGAAGTCACAAAAATCGAACTAAGCCTGACAATAAAAAATCCCAACCTTTGGAACGACGAGTTTCCCAATCTTTACCAGACCCGCCTGGAGCTTGAAATTCCGGGACAGCCAGTTCAATCAATCGTCTTTAACACCGGTTTCCGCAGGCTGGAATTAAGCCCGGCCGGGCCGAAGCTGAACGGCAATTTTATTAAATTACGCGGCGTCAATCATTTAACCTTTCATCCGGATGGCGGACTGCACACGCCCCGCGAATGGTTGAAACGCAATCTGCAGTTGATGAAAAAAGCGAACGTGAATGCCATTCGCACGCATTTTCTCGGACCGCGCGATCTGGCCGACTTATGCGATGAGTTGGGTATTTATCTTCTCCAGGAACTGCCGATTGATTGGGGCACGCACTATATCCACGATCCGGAATGGGTCGGGCCGGCCTTGATGCGAATTGAAGGCGGCATCCGGCGCGACCGGCATCATCCTTCGGTCATGGTATGGAGCGTGGGCAACGAAAACATGCCGGAAAGCGCGAAGGTGGCCGAAGCAGGCTGGAACCACTTGCGCATTTATGAGCGTTTTTGCAAACAACTGGATCCAAGCCGTCCGACCATGTTCCCGCCACCCGGGCCGGCAAATAAGATTGACGGTATTTTTGAAGTGCGCGTGGGCGATATTGCCGATACGCATTACAGTTTTAATTTGCAGAAAGAATTCCGTCGCACAGGGAAAATGGTCAATCCGCGCAGTTGGGACGCCGACATGGAAGAAATGACGCGGGAACAGGCGCTGGCGCGCGGTTGGAGCGGAGTATGGTTTAGTTCGGAATATGGAATTTTCAACGGATTGCCGGATTTGCTCAATGCGCCGTATCTCTCGCTGATTTGCGACCGGAAGCCGAAAGATATTTTAAACGGCGAGAATTCTCTGCAGGTATTTACTGAACGCCTTCGGGCGGAGTGGGGCAATATGCGTTCTGATCCATCCTGCCTTGGAGGCGCCTATTTTCCATGGCTTTGTTGCGGCGCGGCGGATGCCGCGCATGTCCCGGCCGTCGAGCCAGGCCAGGAAGACCGCGACGCTCCGGGTGTAACCCGAGAGCGTCGAAGGCGACCGTTTCAAAGCTTTCAGGTAGGCGGTGAATTCGACAAGCAAGGCGTCTGGCTTCGCGCGCGCGCGATTCTCGCCGCCATTTTCGCAAGGTGTTGGCGAAAGTGCTTCCATTTCAGGTCTTTAACTCCGGTTTTTCGCTTCGCAAGGTATCCACAAGGTCCCCCGTTTTATCCGCAAGGTGGTCCGAAAACCCCGCAAGGTTTACCCCTCTCCCGGCGTGTTCTTGCGCCTCAACGTCCTGGATTCCCAGCACCGCCGCCTCGCGGCGGAGCGCGTCCACGTCCTTCAACCCGAGCATGAACCGCTCGCCCGCCTTGCCCTGGCCTTCCCATAGCAAGCGGTACTGGAACTGCTGACCGTTCCTGCCGGACACCGGCAGAACGTATTCCAGATCGGCCAGCGTCGGCAGATTCTGGCGGATCTGGTAGTCGCTCCACTTGCTGAACTCCCGGATCTCACGACGCGTGATGCACACTTCCACCGGTTCAACCTTGCGCTCCCTGGCAAGTTTGTGAACCAGTTCTTCGATTAACAGAAGAAGCGTCCGCGTCGGGCCGGTGAGTTCGTCCAGCGTCTTGCCCAGGACTTCAAGGGCCAGGTCGTTGGCCAGCGCGATGTCGCGGAGCGACACTTCGATATAGTCTACGGTCTGGCCTTCCTCGGTCATCTGCTTGAAAGGCTTCCGCATTTGGCGCAGGAAGGCAACGGCCTCGATCATGTTCAGATACTTGCGATTGTCGCGGCGCGTGAGCAGGTAATCGTCGGCGTAGGAAAGTAGTCTGCCGTAGGGATTGATCACACGCACGGTTTTCAAGAGCCGTTGAAAGGCGTGGTGCCGTTTCTGGACGCCGTCCTGCCGGAGTTGCATCCGGAGTCCTTCCAGTGTGCGCTCCGCGCGTTGGGCATCCAGAATGCGCTTGGTTTGCTCGCGGCTCTCGTCGATCGAAGAGACGTAGAACCGGCTCAACGTTTCCGGATTAACGCGCGGGTTGGTCGTGGTCTGAAAGACCGAGGTCGGGCCATAGACTTTGTTCTGCATGGTCGTCATGCGGCCGGTGAGCGGGTCTTTCACCGTCGCCTCGATGATGAGGATTCCGGCGCTGATGAGCGAGCGGATCGCGTAGGCGGCGTCCTCGCCGCCCGCGATCTCCTCCAGCGCAAGCACCTTGTGCATGAGACTGGTTTCGCCCTTGTAGAACAAGGCGCGTTCCGTCACGGAGGTGAGTTTGACCAGGTCTTCTTCCGGACAGAACTTCAAGGCCGTGTCCTGCAGGAAGGATTTCCCGGCCCCGGAACCGGAGAGGATCAAGAGCGCCAGCGGATTGAACATCTTCCGACTGGTCATGCAGAGATACGCCAGCAGGACGTTGGGCCGCTCGCCGATGTACCCGCCTTTCTCGAAGTCTTTGAAGATGGCGTCGAACAGATCGGGCCGTTTACCGAACCGTTCGCCGTCCCGTCTGGCCTCGTCGGTTAACTTAATGATGTCTTCGGCGATGGCGGCGGATTTTTCACCCCAGCGTTCGCATTCCTCAATGATGCGGTTGACGTCGGCCTCGATGATTTTTCCCTCTTCGCGGTAGAGCGCAACCACGTCCGCGATAAACGTCTTCCGGCTCCTGGCGGAGAACAGATCAACGGTGTCGATGTGGAACCGGTTGCGCTCCGGCGTGAGTGCCTTGACCGTAACCTTGATCCGCGTGGCCCCGGTCTCGATGGGCCGGACCTCGTAGCATCGTTCGTTGAACCGGACTCGGAACCCTTTGCCCGTTTCCTCGATCTGCGCCGTTCCCTGCTGGCGCGTGATGTCCGATTGCGGTGCGGCGACCGTGGCCGCCGTCGCCATCTTTCCTCCATAGACGGACGCTTCGCGCAGTAGCGCGTCGAATGCTTCAACGGCGTTCGTCTGAAAGAAGCCGTTCGCGTCCTCGCCTTCCGGCAAGGTCACGCTGAAGACTTCATGCCCGGCTTGCGTGAGCGTTACCGCGTGGCGCTCGACCGCGTTGCGGCCCGCGTCATCGCCATCCATGACCAGGTAAATCCGTTCGATACCGTGGCGCTTGAACAGCGTCTGGTGATCGTCGGTCAACCCGTTGGTGCCGTAAAGCGCCGTCGTGTTCTTGTAACCCGCCTGCCAGAGTGTCGCGGCGTCAATGATGCTTTCGGTTAACAGAAGATAAGAAGACGCGGGCGCGCGCGTAGCACGAGAGTCGACGATCACGGCGGCGGCCATCCTGGCCGCCTGCCAGTGCCATACGCCTACATGTTTTCCCGGCAAGTACAGATGCCGGACGGGATCTGGTTTGTCGTCGGGTTTCTTCTGGCCTTTCTCGGCGGCCGGCACGCCGATTTTGCGGCCGTACATGCCACACACGTTGCCTTGCTCGTCGTAGATCGGAAAGATCACGCAGTCGCGGAAGTGTTCCTTACCGTGCACGTCGAGGATACCGATCGCTTTCAGGTCGTCAAGGATTTCGCCTTCCGCCGGGATCGCATCGCGGATGCTCTCGTTCGCGTAGCCGATCCGGAACGTCTCGTAAAGCGCCGGTTCGTGCAGGCCCCGGCCTTTCAGATACGCCCGGCCCTCCGGGCATTGCTGAAAGGTCTTGTGGTAGAACTCCGCCACCTTGTTGAGCAAGATTTGCTGGGCGGCGGTCCGGATTGGCGGCGTGTCCGCCGTGGCCCCGACCTCCCGGAGAGTCGGGGCGGGCTTGACTAGTCCCGGCGATTGCCGGGCCAGTTCCCGGATCGCCTGACCGGTGGTCATGTTATCGTGGAAAACCAGAAAGTCGATTCCGCTTCCGCCCTTGCCGCAACCGAAACACCGCCAGAGCGCTTTCGACGGTGTAATGACCAGGCTCGCTTTCGCGTCCTCGTGGAAAGGACAGTTGATCTTCCATTTGTTCACGCCGTGCCGCCGCGGCTCGTGGCCGCGCGAGCGGACAAGAGCCAAGAGGTCAACGGACTGCTTCAAGGCTTTCAAATCTACGCGCCCCTTGCCTGCCCTGCCGTGCCCGCCGTAGCCTCCCGGCGTAGGCGGGAGTTCGGTCGAAGTACCGCCAGGGCGGTTGTCTGCGATCATGAGAACCTCGCTTTCCGGGAAGGCGTCAAGTTTTTTAAGAATGTTTTTGACATGGCGCTAAGTTAGCAGTATTGTTTCTAACGATGCAAGCATTTTCTCTAACAAAAATTTCCATGCCTTATATTGCAGGCATGCAAACAGGCAGACCATCGAATAAAGAACGGCCGCCGTTCGGCGAGCGTATTCATGCGTTACGTGAACAGGCCGGATTGTCTCAACAGCAGTTGGCCGAAAGGCTCGGCCTTACCCAAAGGGCTTATGCCTATTGGGAACGGAACCCTGTTGCCTTACGTCCCGATCAGTTGACGAAGTTGGCTGCCGCCCTCGGCGTCAACGCGGAAGCCCTGCTCGGCGATGCTGGGGCAAACAGGCGCGGCAACGGTCCGGCGGGGAAAATGCGGCGACTGTTCGAATCAGCTTCTGCTTTGCCACGCAGTCAGCAACAGAAAGTTATTGCTTTGCTTGATGCCTTTGTGGCGCAACACGCGAGGGAAGCATGACCTCAAACGCCATCGTGATTCATTCGCCCCAGGATGTCATCCGCCGCGTGCGCGGCCATGCCGTCATTCTCGATTCCGACCTGGCCGCCCTCTACAGCGTTACCGTCAAACGCCTCAACCAGCAGATCACACGCAACCGGGATCGGTTTCCGGAGGACTTCTGCTTTCAACTCACCGAACAAGAATGGCGGTCTTTAAGGTTGCAAAATGCAACCTTAAAGCGCGGCCAGCATCGCAAGTACATGCCGCATGTCTTCACCGAGCACGGCGCCATCATGGCGGCCACGGTGCTCAACAGTCCGCAGGCCGTGCAAATGAGCGTAGCCGTGGTCCGCGCGTTTGTGCGCCTGCGCCGGATGGCGCTCTCGGTCGAGGGCCTGGCCCGTAAAGTTTTAGAACTTGAGAGCAAGTATGACAAGCAGTTCAAGGTCGTCTTCAATGCCGTCCGGCAACTGATGACCCCGCCGGAACCGCCCCGCAAACGCATCGGCTTCAATGCCGGGTAACCCCGGTTTTCCCGGATGTCGGGGTCCCGTGATCGCCAGGCCTGCACGATTTTAGGCGGCATTTTTTCACCGGCCGGGCTGAAATCCCTGTTTCGGGCTTTTCGGCCGGTCCGTTAGCTTGTTCCTCATTCTACCCGTTGCGGCTCATTGCGACTCATTACGGCTCTTTGCGGCTCACGGCCATGAGCCGTATTTTTTCTCTGTCTTCCACGCCTTCCATCATTTTTGGACTGCTCTTCATTTCAGTCTTACTGTGCTTCAAAAAGAAAAATCTGGTTGAAATTCCGGCTATTAGCGAGGGCCTCAACGCCCTTCAGAAAAGGAACGAACTATGAATCAATACGAGATGATGTTGACGCTGATCATAATCCTGCTGCTGATACGGACGATTGCGCGACTGTAAGACACGGGAAGACTGACCGTCGCCTCTGTGGGGGCAAGCGAAGCCGGACCCGCCGAGAGGGGCGCGTAGACCGGCCCCGGACTGCCGCGCCCCGACGGCGGGACGGCGGATCTTGCCGGTCTGGATTGTCATTATTCTGGATTGAATTTTTCTTTTCTTCCCGCGCCTGAAATACGGGGAGGATGTGCGAAGGCGAGTCCGCGAGCTGGAGCACAGCCGAGCTTTTGCGCGGGATAGCGAGCTGGCGGATCGGACGCAGTCAAAGCGGGGGCGGCATAATATTTGTTATGTCGAAGTTTTTGCAGGGGGGCAAGGCCAACGTGTGAGCCGCGGCTTCGAACGCGGCGGCTGGGAGCACCGATGCGCTTAGCAAGCGGGGCGTGGCCGCCGCGCGAAAGGCGAACGAACGCATAATGCGCCATTATGCGACGTTCGGCCGTTCCGCCCACCCTGAGCGTAGTCGAAGGGGTAGCGGGGACCCCCGAAAAAACTGTACCCCGCGCCCGTTGCCCTTTTCATTTCACGGCATGGAGCGACAGCAGGCGCGCTTCGCGTAACCGCGCCGCGCGGCACCGGGCGAGCGTAGCGAGCCCGGATCAAGGCTGGCACGAGGCTGCCGCCCTGAGCAAAGCGAAGGGCAAGCAGACGTAGTGCCAGCCGAGTAACGGGAAACCGGTCGGATGATTTTTTGCTCCCGCCTACCTTTTGCGAATGGCATACATAAGAAAAATAATCGCATAGCCAAATGCAGCAATGACGAAAAGGAGGGAATGCCCCGATAGCGCCTGCCATCCTCTACCGCACACATCAGCGACGACCGCCAGTAATAATAATACTGCAACTGTAATCCCCAATATCCGAAACAACGATTTCATAGGCCGTACCTCTGTTCGATTGTTTGGATAATGGCTCGGATAGCAGCATTAAGACGTGCTCCCGCAGAATAAGCTGTTGTTCCGGCAGTGACCACACCACTGACAGCACTGACTCCTCGCATAGCCCCCTGTAGAATCGCAGTTCTGGATCCAACTCGCAATCCAGTTTCTGCTGCTTCCATGCGAGAAAGAATATTACCGCCTTTCAACGCACCGGCTATTTTTGAATTTGCTACCTGTTCTGCCGCCAATACATCTGTGATGTTGACATAGGCATCAATGGTCCCTTCGATAGCGAGAGCCCCTAAACCCCACACCCCAAGAATATCAGCCCATACCAAATCTTGGCCGTAAAGTTCACCAAGTATCTTAGAATAGTTTTCTTTATAGTTTTTCCATGGCGATTCATCGCACAGCCCGAAGGGATCAACCATGTTGACCGGATTATTGGCGCAGATAATCCCGTAGAACGGGCCCCGTTCCGCCGCCAGATTTTAATTCAAAGAACTTTCGATTAACTGGATGAATGTTAGCAAAAGAGCCTTGAAAAGCCAAGCGCCAAGATGAACTTTTCAAGCGTCCTTTTCCCTAGGATGAAAGCGACTGTGGGCCTCTTTCAGGTCGGTGATGGTCAGGCGGATGTACTTCTCGGTTGAAGATAGATTGGCGTGTCCAAGCATCTCCTGGACGTGCCGGATTCCGGCGCGGTTGCGGATCATGTGCGTGGCGCATGTGTGCCTGAACGTGTGCGGCGTGACCGGCGTCTTGAGCCGGGCAAGCCGGGCGTACTTCGTCACCAGATCGGCCAGCGCGTTCTTGCTCAAGACCTTGCCCCGGAGACTGACAAAGATTTGCTTGAAGTTCGGATCGGCGGCGTAGCGCATCAACTCCGGCCGGATGCCGTTCAGGTAGGTCTCAAGGTACTTGGCGGCGATCTTGCCGATCGGGACGACGCGGTCTTTACTGCCCTTGCCTTGCCGGATCATGAGGATCCCGCCGTCAAGGTCCACGTCGTCGAACGTGAGGTTGAGAAGTTCCTGCCGCCGTGCGCCGGTGGAGTAAAGCATTTCAAGGATGGTGCGGTCACGGTAGCCCAGGACGGTGTTGACGTCCGGGGCCTGCAGAAGCTTCTTCACTTCGGGCACGGTCAACACGGCCTTGGGTAGCCGTTGCGGCGTCCGGGCGTATTCGATATCCCACGTCGGATCGTGCGGCAGGTAGTCGGCCTGCCGTAAGTAGCCAAAGAAGTTTGCCAGCGCCGCAAGATGCTGGTTCTGCGTGTTGACGATACTGATGCCGCCCCGGTTGTTGATCTCGTCGGCCAGATGCTTCTGCCAGTCGAGGATTGTTCCGGCGGACACGTCTGCCGGGCCGTGGACGTTGCGGCCTTCAGCCCAGGTGAAGAACTTCTTCACGCGCCGGGCCTGCGTGTGGATGGTCTTGCTGGCGCGATTGATCGCGACCAGGTGTTCACGGTATTTTTCGATAAGCTCGTCGGTGGTCACTGCGGTTTGTCCTTCTTGTACGGGCCTTTGACGCGACCGGGGTTTGCCTGCGGCACGGCCTCCGCGTCGCGTTCGCGTGGGTGTGTCTTGCCGTGGGTCTTCTTGACTTCGCGCTCGGCAACGCGGGTGTAAATCTGCGTCGTGTCTATGCAGGCATGACCGAGAAGGCGCTGGACGTGAACCACATCCGCGCCGTCGGCCAGCATGTGCGTGGCGCATGTGTGCCTGAATGTGTGCGGCGTGACGCGCTTGGAGATTCTCGCCGCCTCGGCATAACGCCGGATGAGACGTTCGACGATGAGCGGATTGATCGGCGTCCCCCACTGTTTGCCGACGAACAGGGTCCGCTCGTCGCGCCGTTTCTCCGTGAAGCGGCCGCGAACGTGCCGGACGTACTCCTTGACATACTGTGTCGCCTTGTGCCCCATCGGGACAACTCGGTCCTTCGCGCCCTTGCCGCAGTTGACGCGCACGAAGCCGCTGTTCAGGTCCACGTCGTGGACGGTTAACGAACAGAGTTCAGCCAGGCGCAAGCCGGCCGAGTAGAACAGTTCCAGCATGGCCTTATCCCGGATGCCATCGAGTCGCGACGTATCCGGCGCGTCGAGCAGGCGGCGCATCTCCGACTTGGTCAGGATCGTGCGCGGCAACCGGTCTTCGAGCGTCGGGAGTTGAAAGCCAAACGTCGGATTGACCAGCACCTTGCCGTTGCGGTCAAGCCAGTCGTAGAACCGGCGCACGCCGCGCATGAGGACATGCACGCTGTGCGTCGTGTACTTGCCGCACTCCACCAGCGCCGCCTGGTAGGTCTGCACGTCGGCGCGGCGGATGCCGCGCATGTCCCGGCCGTCGAGCCAGGCCAGGAAGACCGCGACGCTCCGGGTGTAACCCGAGAGCGTCGAAGGCGACCGTTTCAAAGCTTTCAGGTAGGCGGTGAATTCGACAAGCAAGGCGTCTGGCTTCGCGCGCGCGCGATTCTCGCCGCCATTTTCGCAAGGTGTTGGCGAAAGTGCTTCCATTTCAGGTCTTTAACTCCGGTTTTTCGCTTCGCAAGGTATCCACAAGGTCCCCCGTTTTATCCGCAAGGTGGTCCGAAAACCCCGCAAGGTTTACCCCTCTCCCGGCGTGTTCTTGCGCCTCAACGTCCTGGATTCCCAGCACCGCCGCCTCGCGGCGGAGCGCGTCCACGTCCTTCAACCCGAGCATGAACCGCTCGCCCGCCTTGCCCTGGCCTTCCCATAGCAAGCGGTACTGGAACTGCTGACCGTTCCTGCCGGACACCGGCAGAACGTATTCCAGATCGGCCAGCGTCGGCAGATTCTGGCGGATCTGGTAGTCGCTCCACTTGCTGAACTCCCGGATCTCACGACGCGTGATGCACACTTCCACCGGTTCAACCTTGCGCTCCCTGGCAAGTTTGTGAACCAGTTCTTCGATTAACAGAAGAAGCGTCCGCGTCGGGCCGGTGAGTTCGTCCAGCGTCTTGCCCAGGACTTCAAGGGCCAGGTCGTTGGCCAGCGCGATGTCGCGGAGCGACACTTCGATATAGTCTACGGTCTGGCCTTCCTCGGTCATCTGCTTGAAAGGCTTCCGCATTTGGCGCAGGAAGGCAACGGCCTCGATCATGTTCAGATACTTGCGATTGTCGCGGCGCGTGAGCAGGTAATCGTCGGCGTAGGAAAGTAGTCTGCCGTAGGGATTGATCACACGCACGGTTTTCAAGAGCCGTTGAAAGGCGTGGTGCCGTTTCTGGACGCCGTCCTGCCGGAGTTGCATCCGGAGTCCTTCCAGTGTGCGCTCCGCGCGTTGGGCATCCAGAATGCGCTTGGTTTGCTCGCGGCTCTCGTCGATCGAAGAGACGTAGAACCGGCTCAACGTTTCCGGATTAACGCGCGGGTTGGTCGTGGTCTGAAAGACCGAGGTCGGGCCATAGACTTTGTTCTGCATGGTCGTCATGCGGCCGGTGAGCGGGTCTTTCACCGTCGCCTCGATGATGAGGATTCCGGCGCTGATGAGCGAGCGGATCGCGTAGGCGGCGTCCTCGCCGCCCGCGATCTCCTCCAGCGCAAGCACCTTGTGCATGAGACTGGTTTCGCCCTTGTAGAACAAGGCGCGTTCCGTCACGGAGGTGAGTTTGACCAGGTCTTCTTCCGGACAGAACTTCAAGGCCGTGTCCTGCAGGAAGGATTTCCCGGCCCCGGAACCGGAGAGGATCAAGAGCGCCAGCGGATTGAACATCTTCCGACTGGTCATGCAGAGATACGCCAGCAGGACGTTGGGCCGCTCGCCGATGTACCCGCCTTTCTCGAAGTCTTTGAAGATGGCGTCGAACAGATCGGGCCGTTTACCGAACCGTTCGCCGTCCCGTCTGGCCTCGTCGGTTAACTTAATGATGTCTTCGGCGATGGCGGCGGATTTTTCACCCCAGCGTTCGCATTCCTCAATGATGCGGTTGACGTCGGCCTCGATGATTTTTCCCTCTTCGCGGTAGAGCGCAACCACGTCCGCGATAAACGTCTTCCGGCTCCTGGCGGAGAACAGATCAACGGTGTCGATGTGGAACCGGTTGCGCTCCGGCGTGAGTGCCTTGACCGTAACCTTGATCCGCGTGGCCCCGGTCTCGATGGGCCGGACCTCGTAGCATCGTTCGTTGAACCGGACTCGGAACCCTTTGCCCGTTTCCTCGATCTGCGCCGTTCCCTGCTGGCGCGTGATGTCCGATTGCGGTGCGGCGACCGTGGCCGCCGTCGCCATCTTTCCTCCATAGACGGACGCTTCGCGCAGTAGCGCGTCGAATGCTTCAACGGCGTTCGTCTGAAAGAAGCCGTTCGCGTCCTCGCCTTCCGGCAAGGTCACGCTGAAGACTTCATGCCCGGCTTGCGTGAGCGTTACCGCGTGGCGCTCGACCGCGTTGCGGCCCGCGTCATCGCCATCCATGACCAGGTAAATCCGTTCGATACCGTGGCGCTTGAACAGCGTCTGGTGATCGTCGGTCAACCCGTTGGTGCCGTAAAGCGCCGTCGTGTTCTTGTAACCCGCCTGCCAGAGTGTCGCGGCGTCAATGATGCTTTCGGTTAACAGAAGATAAGAAGACGCGGGCGCGCGCGTAGCACGAGAGTCGACGATCACGGCGGCGGCCATCCTGGCCGCCTGCCAGTGCCATACGCCTACATGTTTTCCCGGCAAGTACAGATGCCGGACGGGATCTGGTTTGTCGTCGGGTTTCTTCTGGCCTTTCTCGGCGGCCGGCACGCCGATTTTGCGGCCGTACATGCCACACACGTTGCCTTGCTCGTCGTAGATCGGAAAGATCACGCAGTCGCGGAAGTGTTCCTTACCGTGCACGTCGAGGATACCGATCGCTTTCAGGTCGTCAAGGATTTCGCCTTCCGCCGGGATCGCATCGCGGATGCTCTCGTTCGCGTAGCCGATCCGGAACGTCTCGTAAAGCGCCGGTTCGTGCAGGCCCCGGCCTTTCAGATACGCCCGGCCCTCCGGGCATTGCTGAAAGGTCTTGTGGTAGAACTCCGCCACCTTGTTGAGCAAGATTTGCTGGGCGGCGGTCCGGATTGGCGGCGTGTCCGCCGTGGCCCCGACCTCCCGGAGAGTCGGGGCGGGCTTGACTAGTCCCGGCGATTGCCGGGCCAGTTCCCGGATCGCCTGACCGGTGGTCATGTTATCGTGGAAAACCAGAAAGTCGATTCCGCTTCCGCCCTTGCCGCAACCGAAACACCGCCAGAGCGCTTTCGACGGTGTAATGACCAGGCTCGCTTTCGCGTCCTCGTGGAAAGGACAGTTGATCTTCCATTTGTTCACGCCGTGCCGCCGCGGCTCGTGGCCGCGCGAGCGGACAAGAGCCAAGAGGTCAACGGACTGCTTCAAGGCTTTCAAATCTACGCGCCCCTTGCCTGCCCTGCCGTGCCCGCCGTAGCCTCCCGGCGTAGGCGGGAGTTCGGTCGAAGTACCGCCAGGGCGGTTGTCTGCGATCATGAGAACCTCGCTTTCCGGGAAGGCGTCAAGTTTTTTAAGAATGTTTTTGACATGGCGCTAAGTTAGCAGTATTGTTTCTAACGATGCAAGCATTTTCTCTAACAAAAATTTCCATGCCTTATATTGCAGGCATGCAAACAGGCAGACCATCGAATAAAGAACGGCCGCCGTTCGGCGAGCGTATTCATGCGTTACGTGAACAGGCCGGATTGTCTCAACAGCAGTTGGCCGAAAGGCTCGGCCTTACCCAAAGGGCTTATGCCTATTGGGAACGGAACCCTGTTGCCTTACGTCCCGATCAGTTGACGAAGTTGGCTGCCGCCCTCGGCGTCAACGCGGAAGCCCTGCTCGGCGATGCTGGGGCAAACAGGCGCGGCAACGGTCCGGCGGGGAAAATGCGGCGACTGTTCGAATCAGCTTCTGCTTTGCCACGCAGTCAGCAACAGAAAGTTATTGCTTTGCTTGATGCCTTTGTGGCGCAACACGCGAGGGAAGCATGACCTCAAACGCCATCGTGATTCATTCGCCCCAGGATGTCATCCGCCGCGTGCGCGGCCATGCCGTCATTCTCGATTCCGACCTGGCCGCCCTCTACAGCGTTACCGTCAAACGCCTCAACCAGCAGATCACACGCAACCGGGATCGGTTTCCGGAGGACTTCTGCTTTCAACTCACCGAACAAGAATGGCGGTCTTTAAGGTTGCAAAATGCAACCTTAAAGCGCGGCCAGCATCGCAAGTACATGCCGCATGTCTTCACCGAGCACGGCGCCATCATGGCGGCCACGGTGCTCAACAGTCCGCAGGCCGTGCAAATGAGCGTAGCCGTGGTCCGCGCGTTTGTGCGCCTGCGCCGGATGGCGCTCTCGGTCGAGGGCCTGGCCCGTAAAGTTTTAGAACTTGAGAGCAAGTATGACAAGCAGTTCAAGGTCGTCTTCAATGCCGTCCGGCAACTGATGACCCCGCCGGAACCGCCCCGCAAACGCATCGGCTTCAATGCCGGGTAACCCCGGTTTTCCCGGATGTCGGGGTCCCGTGATCGCCAGGCCTGCACGATTTTAGGCGGCATTTTTTCACCGGCCGGGCTGAAATCCCTGTTTCGGGCTTTTCGGCCGGTCCGTTAGCTTGTTCCTCATTCTACCCGTTGCGGCTCATTGCGACTCATTACGGCTCTTTGCGGCTCACGGCCATGAGCCGTATTTTTTCTCTGTCTTCCACGCCTTCCATCATTTTTGGACTGCTCTTCATTTCAGTCTTACTGTGCTTCAAAAAGAAAAATCTGGTTGAAATTCCGGCTATTAGCGAGGGCCTCAACGCCCTTCAGAAAAGGAACGAACTATGAATCAATACGAGATGATGTTGACGCTGATCATAATCCTGCTGCTGATACGGACGATTGCGCGACTGTAAGACACGGGAAGACTGACCGTCGCCTCTGTGGGGGCAAGCGAAGCCGGACCCGCCGAGAGGGGCGCGTAGACCGGCCCCGGACTGCCGCGCCCCGACGGCGGGACGGCGGATCTTGCCGGTCTGGATTGTCATTATTCTGGATTGAATTTTTCTTTTCTTCCCGCGCCTGAAATACGGGGAGGATGTGCGAAGGCGAGTCCGCGAGCTGGAGCACAGCCGAGCTTTTGCGCGGGATAGCGAGCTGGCGGATCGGACGCAGTCAAAGCGGGGGCGGCATAATATTTGTTATGTCGAAGTTTTTGCAGGGGGGCAAGGCCAACGTGTGAGCCGCGGCTTCGAACGCGGCGGCTGGGAGCACCGATGCGCTTAGCAAGCGGGGCGTGGCCGCCGCGCGAAAGGCGAACGAACGCATAATGCGCCATTATGCGACGTTCGGCCGTTCCGCCCACCCTGAGCGTAGTCGAAGGGGTAGCGGGGACCCCCGAAAAAACTGTACCCCGCGCCCGTTGCCCTTTTCATTTCACGGCATGGAGCGACAGCAGGCGCGCTTCGCGTAACCGCGCCGCGCGGCACCGGGCGAGCGTAGCGAGCCCGGATCAAGGCTGGCACGAGGCTGCCGCCCTGAGCAAAGCGAAGGGCAAGCAGACGTAGTGCCAGCCGAGTAACGGGAAACCGGTCGGATGATTTTTTGCTCCCGCCTACCTTTTGCGAATGGCATACATAAGAAAAATAATCGCATAGCCAAATGCAGCAATGACGAAAAGGAGGGAATGCCCCGATAGCGCCTGCCATCCTCTACCGCACACATCAGCGACGACCGCCAGTAATAATAATACTGCAACTGTAATCCCCAATATCCGAAACAACGATTTCATAGGCCGTACCTCTGTTCGATTGTTTGGATAATGGCTCGGATAGCAGCATTAAGACGTGCTCCCGCAGAATAAGCTGTTGTTCCGGCAGTGACCACACCACTGACAGCACTGACTCCTCGCATAGCCCCCTGTAGAATCGCAGTTCTGGATCCAACTCGCAATCCAGTTTCTGCTGCTTCCATGCGAGAAAGAATATTACCGCCTTTCAACGCACCGGCTATTTTTGAATTTGCTACCTGTTCTGCCGCCAATACATCTGTGATGTTGACATAGGCATCAATGGTCCCTTCGATAGCGAGAGCCCCTAAACCCCACACCCCAAGAATATCAGCCCATACCAAATCTTGGCCGTAAAGTTCACCAAGTATCTTAGAATAGTTTTCTTTATAGTTTTTCCATGGCGATTCATCGCACAGCCCGAAGGGATCAACCATGTTGACCGGATTATTGGCACAAAACGCATACACGTTCCAGCCAGCGGCAAGAAGTAAGGAGTCCTTGCTTAACCACCTGCCGGTCAATGGATCATACCATCTGGCCCCAAACTGCACGAAGCCGGTATCGGGATCATAAAGCCCGGACTGAAAACCAAACGGCTGGAAGCCGGGATTTGTGTCCGACACGACGTTGCCGAAGGAATCGTAATCAATACGCTGGGCGATTGCGCCGCTGTTGACATCCACTACCAGACGCACACTACCGACGTGATCGCGGATAAGGCGGTAGGTATTGCCGTCTCTGACCATGTAATCCGGCGTAAGCGGACTGGAGCCGTAGACGAAGACGCTGACTACGTTGCTTGAAGCATCGGTCTCGGCGATGGGCTTTAAGCCATCCTTGTAAATCCAGCCCTTGACGATTGTGCCGTTGATGCGTTTTGCGGTAATCCGGCCCAAGGCACCGCGGTCATAACTGATATTTCGGCCATCCGGCAAGGTCACGGATGAAAGTTGTCCAAACAGATCATAGGCAAGCGATGTCGTCTGACCGTTTACTGTGCGATTTGTTTGTTCGCCGTTTGCGGCGTAACTAAAGGTCATATCGCCGTAGGAAAGCATTCTGTCCTGAGAATCATACAGCGCCGCGCGGAGCTCGGCGCCCACCTGGCCGGACAATCGGTTGCCATTGGCATCGTAAGTGTAGGATTCACTGACGACATCGTTCGTTGTTACCTGCGTCAACCGGCCACGCGTATCGTATGCATAAGACTTGCCCGTGGTTTCGCCGGCGATGGTCTCGGACTGGCTGGCGATTCGGCCCAGAGCATCGTAGCCGTAGGCAACGGAATAAACCGGATTGCCGGAAATACTAGCCGTGTATTGGCTCACTTCGCCGAATCCGTTGTATGTCCGCTGGTCAGTGACATTACCCAGGGCGGTAGAAGTCAGGAGCCCGGAAGCCGGATCGCGGCTTAATGAAATATCCCCTACCTGCGTCAGAAGCCCGTCATCGTCATAAGAATAGGAAATATCCATAACACCAGCCAACGCCAGACTCGTTACCCGGAAATCATCATTGTATTCACGTGAAATTGTCCCGGCCGGAGTCGTTTCGCCGGTTTGCAGGAAGGCATCATAGCTGTACTGAATCGCATTGCCGGAGCGATTGACCGTTTCCATCCGGCCAGCGGAATCGTAAGTATAACTGATTTCATCTGTTGTTCCGTCTTTCTCAGCCCGTGCGGCAATCAAACGCCCCGCCAAGTCATACACGTTGGAAATTATCGTTCCGTCAGGTTTGATTAAATAATCCAACTGCCGAGCGGAATTGTAATGCCAGATTGTCATGCCTTCGTCTTGATAAATATTTGTCGGAATGGAATCAACAGCCGGAACGCTGTAAAGTTCGGGCAGATCAATGGACGTAAAACTGGCAGACGCATACCCTGCCGGCATGGCCACAAAAAGAACAACAAAAATAATATATCTTAATCTCTTCACCATTGAGAGTTTAAATTCTCCGTTCAATTGTCGAATGTCGAGATACGGACCCGTTGTCCGGAATCAAACCACTCCGTCGCCGGAATATTTTCGGTAAGATCAGAATGGATAACGTTTCCGAATGCCGCCATCCCGAATATGAGAAAAACAACCACAATTGTATATCGCTTAAACATTGTTTAACATGTGTTGACGTATTATAGACTCAATTACATCTTTGGTAAGTTCATTAGTAGGCATCGTCACAATTGGAATGTGCTTAACATCCTTATCATTAAATCGCATCCAAAACAAATCACCAAGCCACCGAAAACGTTCATGAAATAAAACGTATTTCTTTGAAAGTTTTTGTCGGTAAATTTCCGATTCAATCGGACCAATAATGACGCCTACACACTCAAAACCATTCGATACTTTCCTTCGGAATTCGTATCCATTTGAAGCATGGAAAACATCCATCTTGAGTTGTAGGTCATACTTGCGCGCCAGTGCGCACATTTCTTCTTCGTTCAGTATAGCCGTCATTTCAAAAACCTCCTATACGATATTCCCACCCACCACCAGTGCCCCATTCCGGATGGCCTCTTACTCGACCGGGATAAGAAATGTAACGCCACCAGATGTTTTTAACTTGGATGACAGAATTCACTTGCGATTGTGATGGAATTTGAAGCTTTGATATTGCATTTTCTATACTACCGTAGGGAATACTTCCTTGTGTACCTCTGGCCAGCCATGTTCCTTTGCCAATACCAAGTTTGGAACCTGGACCTATAAAACGATAGTATGGATGAATAACATTGTTTCCTCCAAATGCTGATACTGCGGCAGCAGCAATTTGACCGCCAGCGAAAAGTCCATGCTTCCATGCTTGTGTGCTATCCCCTTTTCCTGCAGCTCCCCCTGCTTGTTCCGCCTGTGATTGGAGATTCCGCGCTCCCCAGAAATCTATAAATGCCGCCATTGCTGAGGCGCCTGCAGTCTGTAGATTGCCAAGAACGCCGCCTGTATCTTGTCCCTCAACCGCAACACCCGTCCAATAGTCATAAGCTTCAATTGCTTGTTCACCATTGAAATCAATAAGATCGATTGGATTATTTCCGACGAACGTATACACGTTCCAGCCGGCAGCCAGAAGTAAAGAATCCTTACTTAACCATCTGCCTGTAAGCGGATCATACCAACGCGCTCCGAACTGGACAAAACCGGTGTCGGAATCATAGAGCCCAGACTGGAATCCGAATGGCTGGAAGCCGGGGGCGGAATCAGACAAGATATTTCCGAAAGAATCGTAATCCAATCGTTGAGCGATGGTGCCGGAGTTGACGTCAATCACCAGTCGCACGCTGCCGACATGGTCACGGATGAGACGGTAAGTGTTTCCGTTTTTCACCATGAAGTCGGGCGTAAGGGGGCTGGAAGCGTAAACGAAGAAGCTTATGACGTTGCCGGAGCCATCGGTCTCGGCAATCGGTTTTAATCCATCCTTGTATATCCATCCCTTGACCACTGAGCCGTCAATTCTCTTGGCGGTGATACGGCCAAGGGCGTCTTTGTCATAGCTGATGATCCGGCCATCGGATAAAGATACCGATGCAAGCTGGCCGAAGATGTCGTAACTTAATGCAGTACTTTGCCCGCCAACGGTCCGGTTGGTCTGTTCGCCGTTCAAGGAATAGGCAAGGGACAGATCGCCGTAGGTGAGTTGGCGATCTTGAGAATCGAAGATCGCCGTTCGGGGAACGGCTCCTACAACAGAATTGGTGCGATTGCCGTTGGCGTCATACTGGTAAGTGTTGGTATAAGAACCGTCCTCACCGAGGGCGGCTACAGAAGACAGCCGGCCGCGGGCATCATAAACGTAAGATTTATTTACTATGCTCCCATCTATGGTCTCGGCCTGGTTGGTGATCCGGCCAAGAGCATCGTAGTTATAGGCAACAGTATAAACAGGGCTCCCCGACACGTTTGCCGTATATTGCGATACTTCCCCGAAGCCATTGTAAGAGCGTTGATCAGTCACGTTCCCCAGCGTCGTCTCGGTCAGGAAGCCGGACGCCGGATCACGGGCCATAGACAAGTCTCCGGCCTGGGTTAAAAGGCCGTCATCGTCATAGGAGTATGAAACACCCATAACGCCATTCAACGACAGACTCATTATCCGGAAGTCATCATTATATTCTTGCGAGATTGTCCCGGCCGGAGTCGTTTCCCCGGTTTGCAGGAAGGTATCATAGCTGTACTGAATCGCGTTGCCTGCGCGAGTAATCGAGCCGACTCTTCCGGCTTCATCATACGCGTATAAAATCTCATCGCTTCCGCCTTCCTTCTCCGCCTTAATGGCAATCAATCTTCCGGCAGAATCGTAGGTGTTGGATATGACTGTCCCATCAGGTTTGACGAGATAATCCATCTGCCGCGCGGAATTGTAATGCCAAGCCATGTTTGTCGGCACGGAGTCAACAGAAGGAGCGCTGTAACGCTCGGTCAGACCAAGAGGCGTATAGCTGGCCGACGCGACCAAGACCGGCATTACGGCAAGTAGAACAATCAAAACAATGTCTTTTATTCGACTCATCTTACGGTCAAGTTTTTTTCAATTCCAATCGTTCAGTCTATTCTGGTTAACTTTCATCTTTTGGTCGGCTACTGTTTTGCCGTTATTCGTTGCCTAATCTTTCGAAAAATTACCAAAAACAAAACAGCCAAGACCAATGATACAAGTAAAGAAGCAACTATCACCAACTGAGTTTCACCATCGGAAGTTATATACAAAAGTCCATTTGACACTGACAGCGCATAGGCGATTAATTGAACGAGATGAGACACAATAACGGCAATAGAGAGAAGAAGATTTTGAAATATAGATCGGGTATTAAAAAACAGAAGAGCTATTAGTAAAGCAATTATGCACGGATAAATCAGATGAACAAATATCAAGCCTAAGTCCGAACCTAAGTCCCAAACCAACCCGCTTAAGAAAGAAGAAACAAAGACAAATAATAAACGAATTTTCATATAACTTATCCTTACAATCTACTTCGGCGAAATGTTTGATTCATCATTTTGGCAATTTTGTCTATACGACTGAATGGGACGCCATGCATCCCGAAAATTAACACCTGCGGCACGTATGATATCAGAGGCCACATCGTCGCAATTTCTTCCCGCTAACCAATAAGATTCACCGAAGCGACTATTACCTTCTCGCCTTGCCGCCCTAGTCGCTTCTTCGGATGTCCTATAATAAATAGACAAATCATATCGCGAATTGTTAGCACGGGCTTCCTGTAATGTTCTATAATTACGAACATCATAGTTATCGCTTGCGCCCAGACGTGTACCCGAACCGAACGAGTAATATGTCCATCCACTTCTATCGCTACCAACAATAACAGCGGCATGTCCCTGACCGAGAACAGCATCGCTATCACATAAATATATTGCGTCAAGCCCCATCGGATCCGCGAACATAACGGGATTATTTCCGACGAACGCATACACGTTCCAACCTGCGGCAAAAAGTAAGGAATCCTTACTGAGCCATCTCCCACTCAGCGGATCATACCAACGCGCACCGAATTGAACGAAGCCGGTGTCAGCATCATAAAGACCGGATTGGAACCCAAACGGCTGGAAGCCGGGATTACTATCGGACAAGACGTTACCGAATGAATCATAATCCATGCGCTGGACGATAACGCCGGTGGCGACATCAATGACCAGGCGGACACTACCGACATGGTCGCGAATCAGGCGATATGTATTGCCGTCTCTGACCATATAATCCGGCGTAAGCGGGCTGGAGCCGTACACGAAGACGCTGACTATGTTTCCGGAAGCGTCAGTTTCCGCGATTGGTTTCAAGCCATCCTTGTAAATCCAGCCCTTGACGATTGCGCCATTGACACGTTTGGCAGTAATGCGGCCCAAGGCATCGCGATCATAGCTGATATTTCGGCCATCGTGTAACGAGACTGATGCAAGCTGACCGAAAAGGTCGTAGGAAAGCGAAGTGGTATGGCTGCCGGTCGTCCGGTTGGTCTGGTTTCCGTTGGCATCGTATTGACAGGCAAGACCTCCGTAGCTGAGCATTCTGTCCTGCGAATCATACACCGCCGCGCGGAGCTCGGCGGCCACCTGGCCGGACAATCGGTTGCCATTGGCATCGTAAGTGTAGGATTCGCTGATGGCACCGTTCGTTGTTACCTGCGTCAACCGGCCACGAGTGTCGTAAACGTAGGATTTATTTACCGTGCTTTCATCAATGGTCTCGGCCTGGTTGGTGATTCTTCCCAAGGCATCGTAGCCATAAGCCACGGAATAGATTGGATTACCGGAAACACTGGCCATGTAGTTATTAACTTCGCCGAAGCCATTATAACTCCGTTG
>Ga0074199_1000556_pt1 | contig 54601 bp, 53 predicted proteins | sample EPASupsiteSAE347_FD_64528 | JGI IMG/M metagenome (GOLD analysis project Ga0074199, IMG submission 64528) | Bioremediated contaminated groundwater from EPA Superfund site, New Mexico - Sample SAE3-47 | ecosystem: Environmental > Aquatic > Deep subsurface > Groundwater > Contaminated ... | reverse complement strand
TAGGTTGACCCGGTCCTGTTCTTGCTATATGTGCTAACCTTATCTTTCCTGGGCTTCGCAACCGTAACAACGCAACACAACGTTCGCCTGCCGGGGCCTGAGAACAAGCCACAAATATCATTCTGGTTATGTTCGATCAATACTGTTTGTCCCTTGTAATGGCGTTACGGATGCCAACGGAGGAGTAATATCGGGAAAAGGGCTTGGAAAATTGTGCCCTCTATTGTGCCCTTTATCGCCCTCGGAAACGCTGTGACAGGCCGTGACAGGCGATGACTGCCAGCGACAGGATGCGGTAGGCGAAGGGATATTCAGCAGATTGGAGAACGCAGGAAAGCCTTGTAAACAAAGGGGAAAAGCCCTGCAAGCTCAATGCTCACAGGGCTTCTCGTAAGCTGGTGGTGGGGGATGGATTCGAACCATCGAAGGCGTAAGCCAACAGATTTACAGTCTGCCCCGGTTGGCCACTTCGGTACCCCACCATTGAATAATATTAATATCCTTTCCGGTTTCCCCCAAAATTTCCCCCATTTTCGTCTTGCCTTCTCCCGACCTTTTTGAAATCATGTAGCCTGATGTTTCTACATGGTGCAAATGGAGGAAAACATGGCTACTCTAATACAAAAACCCGGAACAGACAAGTGGTATGTCAAAATAATGTATAAAGGCAGGCATTACGAACGTGCAACCGGTGAAAGCGATAAAAGAAAAGCTCTTGGTAAAAAATCAGAAGTAATCGCTCAAATCAAGGCTGAAGCTGATGAACGTTCTTCTTCCCAAATCAAAATAAGCAATGCCTGGGATGCCTGGCTCTTGGCTCCGAAACGCCTGGAGCCCTCCCCGCAGACGCTGTATGGTTATCAGGCTTATTGGCGGAAATTTACCGGTTGGCTTGATAAGCATAGGAAATCTATCAAGTATTTAAGCGATCTGGATGCTAAAACGGCAAAGGATTATGCCTCGCATCTTTGGTCCACCGGCTTAAGCCCCGGAACATTTAACAAACACCGTAATCTTCTGGCGAATGTTTTTGAAGTGTTGCGGGTCCAGGGCGGTATATTGCAGAATCCCTGGAATGAAGTACCTACAAGAAAAAAATCCCGGCGTGATAAGCAAACTGGCCGGCGGGCGCTTACAATTGACGAACTGCGAGCGGTTCTTTCCAACGCAGAAGGCGATATGAAAATACTGGCGGCGCTTGGCATGTTTACCGGTATGCGCCTGGGGGATTGCTGCACGCTCAAATGGTCTGAGATCGATATTGATACGCACTGTCTGCGGCGGAAAACGCGAAAAACCGGCAGGCTAATCGAAATCAAAATCAACGATCAGCTTTGCCGAATGCTTGAAGAACTGAAAAAGCAAGCCGGCGATAATGAATATGTCCTTCCTGCCATCGCCGAAAAGTATGAATCGGAACGGACCAGGATTACGGATCGTTTTCAACGCTTGTTCGCGAAGTGCAATATTAAGGTTTATGATGAAGAAAAAGGACCGCATGAAGCCGTTCGCTGCTGTCGGGTCGGATTTCACAGCTTCCGCCACAGCTTCGTTTCCATTTGCGCCGCCAATAATGTTCCCTTGGTGGTCGTTGAGAGTATTGTGGGGCACGGTAATCCCGAGACCACGCGCTTATATGCCCATGCTTTTGATGAACAAAAACATAAAGCCATTGATGCCATGCCTCTGCTGATAGGAGCTGGGCAACAGACAAAGTGATCCAAACTGTTGTCTACTGTTCACCACTGCAAACCGATATATCCTTAATCTTGTACAAATAACCGTTTAGTGCCCCCTTGTTGTCCCTATTCGCGCCAACATCTGTTAACTCAAAACTAATTTATCAAAATAACCTCGACGAAGGAATAAAGGCATCCATGGTCTATCATTGTACATTCCAGGACACCAAAAGGCCGTTATAGTAGAAACAGGTACGTTGATTGCCGTAACGGAAAGTCCTATTTGGTTGTCGTATCCAAGAGCATCATTTTTGCATTTTTCAAGCAAATGTTTGTCGGAATATTTTCTTCCTTCAGGAACACCTCTTGAGAACTTTAAAATGTCAATACCAACTTCTCTTAAGAAAGATTTCATCTTTTTGCTTAGCGTTGTACTCGTGTGCGCGAACTCTTCTCCGTAGGTGACTTGCCCAACCTTATTAACACCGAAACTACGTAACACACCGCGGATTCTTTCGGCAGCCACTTTAGTGCCAATACACACAGCAATGTTCAGGTTTATGTTATTTAATTTATTCTTATTCAAGGAATGCGCATAAATATTCGTCTCTCCTCGGAGTTCAGCTGGCCACTTATCTTTCGATATGCCCCACCACATTCGAAGCTGTGCTTCTGCTTGGCTTCCTGAAATCATATTGTCATCGCATAGTACGATTATGTCATCCGGTGATGCTGTTTGAAGAACGTCATCTAGCAGAGCAGCAAATTTCCATCCTTTCGGTTCAAGCTTTCTTTTCAATTCCTGTTCAGCAATTTCCCGAAGGCGACTTCCACTATTTGGGGTTAACGCTGTTATATAACCTACGCAACTAGCGCTTTTTTTGTACCCATCAATAACTTTCATCAAAAGTTTTGTTAGTTCATGTCTATCGAACATTTTGAATTTTGCAATAAGCTCTTGAGCTTCATCCCTAAGAGATGGTGGAAATTGAGATATAAAATACAGACAAGTTTCTTCATTAACTTGCCATCCGCCTTGACCATCGAATTTGCTAAGTTGAGGTAATCTATTTCTGACCGAATCATGGAGTTGCCGAACAGTAATAAGTTGTGGAAAATCATCGTAATAGCCAGCAGAAATCAAGGATTTTTCCAATTGCTCATCTATAGTGATTCCAATTGCATGAGAAATAGCTTCGGCGTCAAAGAAAAGTCCCTCCTGATACCCATAGAAACAAGATGCTTCTTCGCTCTCCTTCATTGAGGTCGTTGGAGAAATATCCTTCGTGCCAATCTCCATGTGTTTTTCAATAGGTTGCATTCCATGGCAAGCAAGTTCAGAACGACCATTACAAGAATCATTGTTGATCGGCAAACGTAATACTCCCGTTCTTCTATATCGAGATAGAACCTTCCTTGCTGCATGGAATATGACATCTCGACAATCAGGGTCGCCCAATACATACCCCATTGACTTATAAGTATCGATCGCATCGGCCTGTTCATCAACTGTACTGTTGATCGATGAAAAAGACAGCTTTCCATTCTTCAAAACAATACAGTCCTTTTTGACTTGTTCAAAAGCCATGGGCAACACACTTACAATGTCAGGAATAAGGGAATCCCTATTGCTGCCTCGCAAATATTTGTTTAATAAACGATCTTTGATTTCGCTCAATATTTGGTCTTCAATTTTCGACACATCAACAGACGAATTGTTATCTTGCGTGAGTCTCTCTAAGAGCTCTCCCGAAATCACTTTCAGCGGACAGTTTTTTGCAGACCAAAGAGAACCAAATGAAAACATGTGTCTGATCGGCATCATGCTGCGCAGAAGTCCTCGTCCAAATGCAAAAGCCCTTTTAGGAAGGTCTCGACTCAAGATTTTCCCTCCAAGTTCGTTCAAGCGTGAATCAGATGATCTTGAAATAATGCGCAATAGTTCAAAATCGTCAAACGACCAAAGCATGAAAATATCGCACAACATGCGATGCTTTGGCGTGCTTGCTATTCTTTCAAAACACTTTGTGAATATTCGTTCCGCATTCCGCGTGGTCTGATGATGATAAACACGGTGATACAATGAGGTTCTCGCATGAACAACTTCTTCAATAGAATCTAGCCCCGATGCATTTAGCGCAAAAACAACTGTTGAATGGTCGCCTATTCGAAGCCTCTTTGCCTCTTCATCGTTCACATGCAGGAATAATGATCGATAGAACAGACGATTAACATCAACCCCTATAGGTATACCGCATGCCATCGCATCGCGATTTATATAATCTATCTTATCAGCATCTAAAGCCTTATCAGATATGATTTCCGCCAATCCTCGCAATTCTGACGTGGGGGGCATGCCAGCTATTAGAGATGCAACTCTATATATGGCATCAGCATTACTATTTCTCCTAACGTATTCAGTATAGTATTTTATAAATCTGGGCGATAGAACAACTAATAAAGTCATTAATTCTGACAATTTAAGATTTTTTGATAATACCGCAGAAGATATTTGCAAAATTCGTGAGACAGGTTTATTCCCGCAGCGAAATGAGCTATTATTAGAAGTAATAGCTTTTTCGGAAATATGAGAAAACGGTAGATGGCCGATATCGTGGAGAATTGCCGCGTGTTTCAGATCATCGCAATAATTAGCCTTACTGTCATCAATTATCCATAAATTGTAATTACCTAACTCGGACGCACCGTCTTTTGCTATTTGTTTACAGCGCTTGGCCATGATTTCGAGAAGGCGAGAAACGATGTTAAACATTCCTAAGCTGTGGCTAAAACGACTATGTTCTGCACATGGATATGTTAGGCAAGATAATCCCAGTTGCTTGATACCTCGAAGCCTTTGCATGAGAGGTGAATCAAGCAGACGCAAAGACTCGTACTCAATATCCACCAGCCCCCAAAGATTATCTTTTATTACTTTGCTTTTGCGACTTACGGAACCATGATTCGTAATACACTTCTTAACAAATTCTTCTGTGAACCCGACAGCATCAAACCCAGTTTCTATACAGCTGTTTAGATGTGGCAATTCTGCCTCAAGGCGTGACTTCAATTCCTTGACACGTGCAACTGACAACAGGATATCCTCCGAAATAGCTCAGCCTATTTGAATGCCGATATATAAGCAGCAGTAGCTACATCTATAAGATTTCTTTTATCTTTATCGTACGTTTTCAGAAATGCCCTAGCGATATATGGCGTAACATTAATCGCAATCCTATCATACTGAGGATTGGGACACTCCGTGTAGCTATTCTGAAGACTTCGTAAATAATGCTCGAAATTATCAAAAGCACCAGTCAGGCTTGGTGCCAATTCGTTCCGCAAGCTAATAAGGTTGTAATATTTACTTTTTTTAAATGCTGATTTGTTTTGTTTTTCATTTATCTTTTTATCTAAAACACGGACAACCTTCGCGAATCCTTCCCGTGTAATTTCATCATGAGATCTAATCTCTTGCACGCCGCGTTCTGACAGTTGTGCTACGAATCCTTTAACAAACAATCTCGCCGTCAATTCTTCATTGTATGTTTTTTTGTTCATAATAATATTTAATTGATTTATTGTTTTCCCTATACTCAGTTTACTCTACGGGCATATCTTGTATTATAATGAATCCTATGTAACCGGACAAAATATCTCCCATGCTGCTCAGCCGCAAAATCTACCGAAAGTATCGTTTTGTTTAACATATATAACCTAATCTGTCCAGCTATTTAAATATTTGTCAAGACTCGTTAGAAATGTCCTCGTTTTCGACTCATTAGAAATGTCCTCATTTTGTTGTTGCGTTCGCTTGGATTCCGCCCCCCGAGAATGGGCTTATATAGCTCGTCGGAGGGGGGCGGAATCCGGAGCGGTGAATCAGGAGATGGCGGCGCCACGGATGGTTTGCGGCCGGGACAGTGGGTATGCGATGTCGATTCTGCGTGACGGAGGTTCTTCGCGGGGCCGGTTTGGCCGTGGCAGGCGCAGCGCGAAAGACCAGCAACCGTTTGCCATAGAGTATAGCCAGCGTTCCATCACGTCTTTCCACTACGACAACGCGACGTCCGGGAAGGCCGAGCACTGCGTGCCGGGCATCGATCTGTAACCGGCGGTTGCACCAACACACGGTCCAATCCTTGGCTACGCTGCGAGCTTCCTGCCAGGACAGTGCCAACGCGAGAGTTGTGGCCGATGGCCGCGACCGGTGGCCATCCACGTGGTCGCGCGGTTCAACACTGTAGCGTTCCTGGAGCAACTTCAGGAAGCTTCCATCCAGATAGGCGTTAGCCGCCTCAATGGTACCAATACTCTGTAGCCGCATCTCTTTGACCAGCCGGTCTTGGAATAGGCCGTGGCGTCGTTCTACACGACCTTTAGCCTGGGGGGAATAGGCAGGGATTAATTCTACGTCAAGTTCACGCATGGCCCGTGCAAACTGCGTCTCCGGTCCCACATTCGCCAGTTGCTCATCCAGACTTGCCTCACGCGTGCAGACATAGATGCTGTCGCGATCCGGATACAACGCCACCGGCAAGCCATATAGGCACACATAACGCTCAAAGATGTCGTAGGCGGCAGACGTGTCCTCGGCTGGATAGAAGCGTGCCAGCGTTGTGTTGGTCGCATCATCAATCATTACCATCAGCACCGCCCTCGGTCCTCGCCCCTCAAACCAATCATGCTCCGAACCGTCGATCTGTACCAAATCTCCACGGCGCGGACGACGTTCCCGCGCCGCACGATGTGCCTTCCGCCGGCGACTCGACTTCCAAACCCCGCCAACCACCAGCCACCGTCGCAACGTCTCATGGTCCACCACTATCCCGTGATCCGTCGCCAAATGCTCACTCGCCAACAGCGGTCCGAATCCAGCATATCGCTTGTTGTACAACGTTATCGCTCGCTTGCGTTCCCCATCCGGCCGTGCTCGGTTCGAGCTCCTCCCACGACTCTGATGTACGAGCCCGGCGTCCCCTTCCTGCTGATACCGTCGATGAATCCGCCTGGCCTGCCTGTAACATACTCTCATCATCTCTGCCGCCTCCCGTAACTTCAACACTCCTTCCACCACTCGACTCATCAATTTCATTCGCTTGCGCTCTCTTGTGCTCATCTCAATTGTCTCCATCTGGCCTCCTTCCCTTTCGGGTAAGGTCCAGTCATGGGGACATTTCTAACGAGTTACAAGAGGACATTTTCAAAAAGTCGCGACAGCTATTTAAATATTATGTTTTGTTGCAATTAGTCTCTCAGAATTTCAAATATTTCGATCCCAAGCGTGCTTACTGCTCTTTTCCTGAATGAATCTGTATAGAAGTTTAGCCGAACACTCTGCATCCAGATGTTTCCCAGAAATTAAGCGGCCTTTTAACCGAAGATAACAAGGAGAATTGCATATTCTTCATTAAGGTCTTTTTTTCTCTTGCATCGCCGGGCTTAATGAGGGTTCGTTCCGATTCTCCTGCTTCTCTTTTTGCAACGCGGAGCACTTCCGGTCAAGGTCGGAGAGATTCGCGCACAACATGCATGATACGGTCCACAGCGCACCTACGAGAACGATTACACTTGTGATTATTCTGAGGAAGAACGCGTCGAAGCCTGAGTGTTCACCCAGCCAAAGGAAGGCGCATACAGTACCACAGATAAACGGGATGATAAACGTGCCTACCTTTCCCAGTCCCTTTGCGATTGCCCATGCGAACTGCGCGAGGAGGTATATACCCACGGCACTCCCCAAGAATACACCGACGAGTATGAGCAAAGACACTATCGCGTTCGTTTTTATTATTACGTGTTCCATCACCTTCCTCCTTCTTTGTCAGCGAACATAATTTATTGGGACAAATTCGCCTTGTAAGGCAAGGCAAAAATTACTCTTTTTTAAAAAAGTTAAAGAGCAATCAAATGATTGTCAAGCACCGAAAAATGAAATGACGTCGCAATCCGCTGATTGCCGATCTTTTCCGAAGACCATCAATGGAAGTCATGGCATAACAAAGAAAACCGGTTAGACGTGATTCCTCTTTATCCGCAGGACATTTCCGGCACGTTGCAAACTACGCTTCTGAACAAAATTGACTCTTGTCCTCGAAAAGCGGCTGGTTGACTTTCGGCTTAACCGCGTAAGCATAGATTATTCCGGGCGTCTGCCGCATCTTAAAAGTCCTCCAGCTTCTGCCGGTTGTATATAACCAAAATTCCTGCGAAGTATTAAAGGGCGGAAAAAAACCATCTCAATGCAGAAGATTTTAACCGCCCCATAACATATAGTAAACCAGTCAATAAATCATAACTGTCACCGAATCATATTCGAGATCATCGCCGGTCAGATAACCATCATAGGCGTCAACGCCGAAGTAGTAGGTATAGGTCCCCTTGCTTAAATTGTATAAAGTTGCAGAGTCAAATAACGTGCATGACGAGATAAATCCCAATCTGGATTGCGTAGTGGGCTCGATATGGGTCAAGTCCGGGATATAATCCCAGAAGCGAGTGCCCCACATATAATACCAGCCATCAGGGGCATGTTTTAGAATCCACCAATCACGCATGGCGCCGACTTCATTGCTCGCGGGATTCATGTGTGCAGTAATAATCACCCGGCTGCCATAAGGAAGCGCGACAGGACCATCACTGCCATTAACTTTCAAATCCGGCCCTGTCTTGACAGAGGTGGTTACGTCTTCAATCAGATAGGCATAATCTTGTGGCTCATCAGCGGCTAAAATATTATCATAGCCCGCAACACTCGAATCGGCAATCATGGTTTCATCACTGCCGGCAATTTCAGCTTCCTGAATATTTACCGGCGCGCCGCATAAAATTCCGGCAAACGCCGGAAATATAATGACGAACAGACTAAAAATGATTTTATTCGGTTTCATTGAAAATGACTCCGTAATATGTTGGAAACGTTAGCTATTTTTGTTTCGAAAATTATCAGACTCAGATCTCTGAACGGTACCCTGCCAAGAGACTGACAGCGTTATTATTGGACAATATTCAATATGACCCAGACATAATGCAAAACGTCCCAGTCAAGGCGTCCGTTCCGGGAAGTATCAACGCCGAAATAAAAGGCATAAGTTCCCGTTTGCAGCCAGGCGGTATTTATGTTCAGCACTTCATAAGGCGAAAAGAAATCGAACAAATCGCCTTGGTATGCCACGTGCAAATTGCTGCTGCTGGTCGGGTGCCATAGACCGTCATAAGCGCTGTAATAATACCAGCCGAAGGGCGTTTCAACTACCACCCACCAGTCTGCATCAAGGCCGCTATTTGTATCCAGATTGATATTGAGCCGCACTTGATTCCCCCGATGCAAAGTGACCTGCGAAGCAGTGGAGTTGTTAATCCGGATGGCAGGTTCAATTACTACAGTACCAGAGCCTGAAACAATAACCTTAATGGTCGCCATGGCCATTGTGCCGCTTGCCGGTCCACTGGGGGTATACCAATCGAATGGAATCCAGCCTTCTGCTGCCGCTGTCTCAAAATCACTGGCAGGCAATTCCGCAACTATATTTCCATTCACCCAGTCCGCATTATAACCCGGATGTGTTCCGGACATTAATTGGGCATAATTATATGTACCGGCCATTGTCACGACAATATAGTAAGTTCCCGCGACGCTTGGCGCTGTAAGGTTTACAGGAACGTTATAGGTATTATCGCCTGTATTTACATCCGAGGTAATTCCCCAGTAGACACTGGACGGGGTGCCCCATGTCGGCGTGGCCGCCAAGGGGGCAACCGCGCCTGAACTCATAATGTTATGCACTCGAACGTTAAAACTGCCTGTTATCCTTGCGCCAGGTTCCACGGTTACTTGGCGATTCATGCTGTTGATCGTTTGACTTGCCAGCGTGCCGGTTTGTAGATAAATTTTATTACAGAGTGCACAATATCCGCTATCCGAACTGCTAAATCCGCTGGTTCCGGCTGTATTCTTTGCTTTCACCCAGTAATAATAGGTTGTCCCGATTGCGGCAGAAGTATCATAATAACCGCAAGCAGTGGAATCACCCAGCTTGACCGCAGAGGCAGAGTTATCGCTGGTATTCCGCCATACTTCATAGCCGGTCACGCCGGATGAGGCATTCCATGTTACGCTGACTTTATCTGGATAGGTTCCGTCGCTGGCAGAGACACCTGTCGGGGGCAACGGCACGGCGCCATTCTGGCTGAATGTGACCGATACGGTGTGATTGGCCTGAATATTGCTGAAAGTGTAGCTGCTTCCTGCGCTTTGCACTCCACTTCCATCCACAGACCAAGTGCCCACGCTGTAGCCGGAATTCGGAGACGCTGTAAATGTCTTAGATCCGCCAGCAGCCACGGTAACGGGAGCACTGGGAGATATGGTTCCGCCTGAGCCAGCAGAGGGGGTAATGGTATATACATTAACGCCTTTTCCTGTAATCGTTCGGGTAGTGCCGCCACCGCCAGTAAAGGTTACGATTTGATTGTAAGTTCCCGCTGAAGCTGGGTAGAATCGAACCGTAACAGTTTGACTCTGGCCGGCGCCCAAACTATACGATCCGCCAGAGTAAATGCTGAACGGAGAAGATACGCCCGCGCTACCCGATAGCGTCCCGCCGCCGGTATTCTGCACGGTAAACGATCCTAAGGCGCTTGAACCCGGTGACACAGCCACTGTGCCGAAATCCAGGCCGGATGGCGTGACGGAAATAGAGGGCAGTGTCGTTGGACCCGTGGTGAAAGACCACGTATCGCCCACGGTAGTCCCTGCGCTATTGATCGCGTCAATCCTCCACTGGTACGTTGTGTTGTATGACAATGTTATTCCAGGGTAGGCAATCGTTCCATCTATTATTCCCCGGTCCGTTAAATTCCCTGGCGTGCCAAAATACACATGATAACTGGTGGCGCCCCCGCCGTTTGCCCATGAAAGAGTCGTGCAGTTGATGGACTGATCCGTGGCGCCATTCGCTGGACTCGGATTCGTCGCCTTGGATGGCGGCGCTACCGGCTGGCTTTGTGTCGTGAACGACCACACATCGCCTGTCGTTTTCCTTGACGCGGGACCATCCGTGGCAATGGCGTCAATCCGCCACTGGTACGTTGTGCTGTATGACAATATCCCGGGGTCGTAACTTGTTCCGTTCTGATCTCCCCGGCACGTCATGTTCCCCAACGGTCCAAAATAGACTTCATAACTGGAAGCTCCTCCCCCGTTGCCCCATGAAACATCGGTGTTGACGGACTGATCCGTGGCGCCATTCGCTGGACCGGGACTCGTGGGCTTGCAGGCGTATGTTATTGAAGCTCCATATTCTGACCACGAGGTTTGATTTTGATTTGGCGACTTGTCCCTAACAATAATTCGATAGTAATACAATGTGCCCGGATTCAGTCCGGTATCCGTATATTCCGGACTGTCTTGAAATCCGCTGTCATGTCCGCCTGACGTGCAACACTGAAAATAGTATTCTACTCCATTTTCCTCTGGATCGGTTGCCGTGGTCGCCACCATGTGAAGAGCATCAGTACCATGCGCATGCGGCGATTCATTCCACGTAGGAGGGTTCGGTGTTGGCGGATTAGTATCTTCGGGTGCTGTATAATTAACGATGAGTATAGGCCGATAATCTGAAGATGAATACTGCCTCGAATTCCAATTAATATCGCCTGGGGAAGTGTTTTCATTGTAGAATTGAAGTCTGAAACCGTTTTTTGCCACACTTCCATCCAGCCATCCTTGAACTAAGCTGATCAGCAAGGGGTAAGAATCCGATTGCCAGTCATGCCAGCCCGTTGTGCTGAAGTTTTTATTTCCCAATACGCTGGATGAAGAAGGCTGATTATTCCACGTCAACCCGCTTTCGGTCCAGGAACCGCCGGCAGAATCCAATTCGATTTTAAGATAGCTGCCCCCGCCGGTATAACAACGTGTGCAATAAAGCCAGAGAGACGCTGAGTTCACGGTGCTGCCGCTGGGTATGGATGATAGGTTGAATTTAACATAAGACCGCATCCGCGTCCCATTCCCTCCGCAGACGCTCAACGCATCCACGGTGCCATAATTGTTATTAGGAGAGCCCTCATAAACCAATGTGTCGGCTGATGCAGACAGCGACACCGTTTCCGCTCGAGATTGGAATGAGATTGCGTACATAAAAAAGAAAAAAGCAATTATGCAAGTCCGGCTACAGATTTTTTTCATGGCATACCTCCTCGAATTAAATGGTCTTTCGATCGTTGTGAGTTTCTTCTTCCAATCCGTCTTTCACGCATACAGCCTTCCCAATGCTCCTTTCATGTCCTGATCAAGCACATGAAGATAAGTTTCCGTGATTTTTACTGATGCATGGCCAAGCTGCCTTTGGACAAGCGGGGTATTGAACTTACTTGCCTTTAGCAAAAAACTGGCATAAGTATGCCGCAAGGAGTGAATGCCCACTCCTTTTGTCTGAATGATTCTGGCCTTCGCCAAACTACGTTTATAAGACTTTTGTAATGCTCGTTTAGTCATTCGTCTTCCGTTAATGCAGAAAAGCGGTGTATCGGGCTCAACGCCGCCATTCTGGTTGCGTTTCCAATCAAGATATTCTTTCGCCTTGTCACAGAATTCGTCACGGACATGCACAACTCGCTTTTTGCCGCCTTTACCTTTTCTCACCAATACTGCGCTACGGTTGCCGTCAATATGCAGATCACCGCAGGAAAGATCGGCTATTTCCTGAACTCTGAGGCCAGTTTCGAGCGCCACGCATATGAGAAACCAATCCTTGACGGGGGTTTTCTTGTTTAATTTCAATGCGTTATCTTTTTCTTTCTCCGTAATCCTGACCAGCCGCATACGGTCGATAGCTGCCAGGAATCTGCTTATGTCCAGCATCCAATCGGAAATGCTCTGTTTTTTTATTGTTGAAAACATTGTTGTTCATCGTCGGTCCTCCCTAAAAAAAAGAAAGTTCACACTTCTACCGAAGCATGAACTTTTAAGGAGAGCTTTTTACTTTTGATTTAGGGGCGTTTTACGTCGGATAATAAGGCATGAGCAAAAAGAGTATTAAAACTTTACGGCCGTTGCCGGACAGATTCTGTCCCAACTGGATTGAGGCGGAAAAAGAGTCAGCGAAAGTGGCTTTAACAGACGGACAGGATTGAAGTTATGAAGAAGTTACGGAAAACAAAAAAAGTTCACCTTTCGGTAGAAAGGTGAACTTTTGCTTAAAACAATCATAATTTACAGGAATCAGGATCTTTTCACAAGGGAAAAATATAAGATTTTTCTTAAACGAACATACAACGGAGAGGCGCGTCATAAAACGCCGCCTCTCCGCGTTTTTCTTCATGCGACTGCAAGGCCGCGTTCGTCATCGCGGGCTTCATTATCAAGACATTCTGCCTCAACCTTGACGCTGCATAACGAACCATTTACGCGTTGAATTGAATCAATCAGACGTTCAATTAATTCGTTCTTGGACTCTCCGGCATAAAGCGGCCCTGTCCCTGACGCCCAGATAACGTTGGGACCATCAACGCCGGCCAATGCCATGTCAATGTCCTCTTCGCCAAATACCCATTCAAACACGCAAGCATAAACAATTGCGTCCGCCTTGCCGGGATTAAATCCCGTTATTTCCAAATCCAATTTCCAAATATTTTCCATGACTGATTACTCCATTTTATTATTTTGCTTATCCTGCGGCGGCCTGAACGGCATGAACGGGCAGTTCTTCTTCCATCGGATACACTGTTCCGCCGCACAACGGGCATTCTCCGTAATAGGTAGTTCCGTCCCGGCCGTTTATTCCGGTCAATGCCGGCATGTCGCTGAATACCGCCAAAGAATCTTCGTTATCAAATACCTCATCACACCTTTCACATTTGAATTGCATAATTATTTTCTCCTTAAAAAAGAAAGGCAGGCCCCAATAAAGAAGCCTGCCTTCCATTAACCAATTAACGACTGTTCAAGCCGCCATTATTTTTCTTTCATTCTTTTCGATGCGTTCTGTGGTCGCGGACCGCGCCCTGCCTTTCGCCCATTTTCTAAGCGCACTGATCTGGTCTGCCATCAGCTTGGACAGCGGCACTGTATTCTGAATGGCCTCCAGAATAGTTTTGTCGGTTGGTTCTTCTCCAAGACTGAATCCGAGGTAGAGCGCGTCAATAAACGCCTGCTCAATCTCCGCGCCGGTAAAACCGTCCGATGCCTTGGCCAGTTCGGCGAGACCAAACTGTTTTGTATCACGGCCATGCTTTGCGATCTGTATGCGCCAGATAGCGTCGCGTTCCCCGGCATTCGGCAGGTCGATGAACATGAGCTCATCCCACCTGCCTTTGCGCAGGAATTCCGGTGGCAGTTGGCTCACGTCATTGGCGGTCGCCACAATGAACACCGGAGAAGTCTTCTCCTGCATCCACGAGATGAACGTGCCAAAAACCCGACTGGACGTGCCGCCGTCAGTGACTCCTGAACTTCGGGAACCACTGAAGCATTTCTCCACCTCGTCTATCCAAAGGATACACGGCGCAATGGCTTCTACGGTCTGGATGACTGCCCGGAGGTTGGCCTCGCTCTCGCCCACCAGCCCGCCGTATAATCTTCCGGCGTCAAGCCTGAGCAATGGACGCTGAAACACTCCGGCTGTTGCCTTTGCGGTCAGCGACTTGCCTGTTCCCGGAATACCTATGATGAGCAATCCCTTTGGGCAGGGAAGTCTGTATTCCATGGCTTTGCGGCCAAATGCGTCCTTCCGTCTCAATAGCCAGGTTTTTAACAAGTCCAAGCCGCCGATATTGTCCAGCGTTTCATTGACCGGCCAGATTTCCAGCAGCCCGTTCTTTTTCACTGCCGCTGCCTTTTCACGGGCAACCACAGCCGGAGACAATTCACCCGCCTCGATTACCGACAATGCAAAGGCATTCTCTGCTTCCATCGAGGTCAATCCGCAGGCAGAATCCAGTAATCTGTCCCGCAGGTCATTATCAGGCTTTTTCTTTCTGGCCGACTTGGCAATATTGTCCAGAACAATGCCAAGCTCGTCTTTCCCGGGAAGCGAGAAATCCATGACCACGAACTCCCGCTCCAACTCAGGCGGCAAAACCAGCCTGCAAGCAACAATGACAATTACTCTGCCTTTTGTCTTTCCGATCCGCATTCTATCTTTAAGCATCCGCGAAAGCATGGCATTCGGCATTTCAAGGAACTGATGAAAGTCCCGCAACAAAACCACGGAATTTTCCGGCAGCTCAGCCAGAGCATTCAGCATTTCCTGCGGGTCCTGAGTGTTTTGCACAGAGCCGTCAACCATGTTGACAATGCCGTCAACAATTGACCATGCAAATAACTTGTGTTTCAAACCATCCGTCACTGATTTCAACTCGCCTTCCACCCGGCTCTCCTCGCTTGAGACGATAAAGATGCCCGGGTAGCCGGCCTTGATATAGTTCATTATTTTATCACGCATTTTGCCTCCTTAAGCGGCTTTTTTCTTTTTTTCCCGCAACCATTTACGATAATGCGGGAGTTCTCTTTCGTATTCGTCGAACGGCAAATCCTCCAGACGGGTTGTCCTGACCAGGACAGCGCAGAATTCGCCGTTGGCTTCCCATATTTCTTCCGCGATGTGGTCAGCAAACTCGTTTTCTGTCTCATTGCCGCCAAGGAACGACCGGCCACAGCACGTGAGAGTGCCGCATTCTTCACTGATATCCTCGTCCTCTATTTCCCAGTCGTTCCGGCACGCTTCAATAATCGCCTTCTTTTTGACAGGCTTGAAGCCGCTGATTATTATTGTCATTTCATAGGCTCGCATGGCATCCCTTTCTGTTGCATCGAGCGCAACGCCTCTATCACCGCCGTAATATCGCTGACAGCGGCCTGCATCACCCGGATGGCGGTTTCCACCTGCACGCTGTCATCGGCTTTGGGATCGTATGTATCCGCAAGCTCATGGGCGATAAACTGCGCCAGGGTGTCGCCGCCATCATGGTTTTTCTTCGGACATTTCTTTCCTTTATTCCAATAATTCAGAATACAACCATCCGGATATACGGAAGCGGCTTTACAAATTATTTGGTTTATCTTCATGGCGCCTCCTTAAAACGGCTCGTCCTGTTGTTCCGGCGTAATGAGCAGGGTATTGAATATTTCATCGGCGCATTCTGCCGCGATTTCATACAAAGCGGAATCGCATTTGCCCTGGCTTTCTTCAAAATGCAGCCTCAAAATGTCCTTAACCTGGTCCCGGACCGAATTTTCGTCTGCGCCCTTTACGGTGCGGACATCCGGCTCTTCAGACTGGTTGTCAAAATCTTTTATTTCAACTTCAACGCCAGGCGGACAGCGCTCTATATCAGCCACGCCGCCGCGGACAGTGATGACGACCTTGTTGGTCGGCTTATACGGAAGTCCAAGATATAGAGCTTCCTCTTCTGCGGAGATTTCATTGCCGCAAAGGCTTTTGAATTCAGCCAGATATTCTTTCCGCTGTTTTTCAGTCAGCGGCTCAAAATCTGACTCATTTCTTCCAAACGATACCTTGCGTTCTTCGTCGCAATTCATCCCGCATTTGACGTATCCGTAAAATCCGCAATGGATACAATTCATGCTGACCGTGTCAAAGGGCTTATAATCCGTGTAAACGTCCATGTCCTGCCCGCATACCGGACATGGTTTTGAATCTGAACATCCACTCATGGTTTATTTCCTTTCCAAAAAGAAGCCCATGCCGCTGCCGGCACAGGCTTCCATAAATGACACTCATTCTTTTTTTATACCGCTTTATTTGTTCTCATTCGCGTTACTAAGGACTTCTGTGCCGCTATCAATCGCCGCATGGATTATGCCGCCGGTAGATCATCGACAGAACGAAATTTGATTCGCTGCCGTTCCACCGTGCATTCTTCAACGCGCACGTCATCGCGCTTACCCAGGTACACAGGCTGATAGAGCGATCCGCCGACACCTGTAACGTACAAATAGCGGATCTCCACCACCTGTCCTACGACGGGAATGTTGTGGTTGGGCGGGATTGTGACATTGCCAACCGCTTTCCCGCCCAGTGCCACCTCAACACTGCGGCATGCATTGAGTTTCGCCACCACGCACGAGCAGGTCGCCCAGAACTTGCATTTGATGGCGTTGCCTCCACTGGCAGGCCGCCCTGCTGTCCAGCTTACTCGCAGGTTCTTGAACACGATTCCCTCTTTGCCGCCGGCCTTGAGTTCCGCCAGAAACTTTTTCTTGTTCCGGCCCCGCGCTGTCGTCGCCACGAGGATGTGTCCGCCGAGATTGCCGAATTGCGCATCCAGCGTTTCCAGCCTGACCTGATACAACGCTTGCCGCAAATCTCCCGCCGCGTTTTCCAGCAGATCGAAGGCGTAGAACGTTTCGCCCACGCTTTCCCCGTCGACCAGGAAATCGCCCGTCATCTTCATCAATTGCGCAGCCATTACGTCCGGAACTCCGATGCACAGCCCGTTCCGGTTGACCGCGACGATTTCCGAGCCTAATTTGCGTAACATCATCCGTTTCCCGTCGAATTTCTCCTGCGCGCACCAGTCATCATTCTTGAGGTATGCATCGGCCCCGTCTTCCGTGATGGGATTGAGCAGTTGTGGCCTCAAGCCCGTATCGCGCCGCTCATGCTCAATCACGCTGATCCCGATACCCCCGCCGATCCGGGAGCCGGCAACGGGCTTATACCCTTTCGCCGTCTTCGACCGAACGAGCTTTTCATAAATGCTTGCTGCTTCGCCGTAGGGAACCGGCTGCATCGTCTTCGTCCCCGTGTTCAATGTTGCGCCACGCCGGCCAAAAGCGAAATTGACGACGAACCCGCCGTCCGCCTTCTCGATGCAGGCCCGATACACCTTATCGCTGGATCCTTCACGAAACTCCAAGTCAATATGTGATAGTTGTTCCATATTCATGTCCTTTCCTTGATGTTAATTTTTCAGGCCGCTTTCTTCTTCCACTTTCTGTAGTCCTGATACCGCCGCTCATGGATTTCATAAGGCAAATCCTCAAGATACGTGGCGATAACATTTACCTGACAATAATTGCCGTTGGCTCTCCACACGGCTTCGGCAATCCTGTCGGCGAAATCTTCTTCTGTTTCCCCGCCGCACAGGCTGCCTTCGGCATCGCCCATAAGCACAATGCCGTCATCGGTTTTATAACTATCCAGGCCTTCAAACGGCCATTCCTCGGCACAGGCTTTATTGATCTTCCTGCGCTTGCTTTTGTCGAATTTTTGTATTTTAACCCGCATGCCGTAATATCGACTCATGGATGCCTCCGTAATCGTCTATTGGCTTTCTCCGCCAGCACGTTCCATTGGACAATCTGGTGAAACACATGATTGATCGGCGCTGAAAACCATTTATGGGTCCGTTCTTCCTTGATGCTGATGACGTCCCCGGGTTCCAGGCGCACGATTAACCTGCGCTTCCGATGGTCAAATGAAGACGCTGTCCTGCGGATGACTGGTTTCCGTAATTCAGTTGCCATGATTGCTCCCGTTGAAATATGATTGTTCCCATTCCAGGCAGTTTTGGCGGGAAGGCGATTCATACAGCGTCATGCCTTGCAAATCCTTTACCCGCCATTTCTGCCGGTTGTCATCGAACTCAATATTGCTTACCCGCTTGACGTGCAGGCGTCCGATTGTTGTCAGATCAATCAGTTCCGTGTAAAGCCCGACGCAAGTGCCGTCCGGCTTGAACATAAGTTGCGCTGTCTCGCTCATGTTCCCACCTTCTGCTGTTTTTTGACCGACACTGCGCTGTAATACTCGCCTTTCCGGTTTCGGGATGACACGAGGCCAAGCGCCTTTTCCAGAAAGGCCGTAGCCTTCTCGCAGTCTGAGCCGTTAAAGCCCACAGCTTCGATTTCAAGCGAACCGTCAATGTTGACTATGATTTCTATGCTTTTCTGTGTCATGACGATGTCCCTCCCTCCTTCGCTAAAGCTACGGGCAAGCCGCTTATGACCAGCTTGGTGGCGCCATTGCCAAGGCTGTAGCGCAACACGTTGTATCCCTTGCGCTGCGCTTCAATGGTGGCTTTGTGAACGCCATAGAGCTGAATCAGCCGGCTGAAGTTCTTGCCGACTTGTTTTTCAACGTGGCCGTTCCACCAGTCCGTGACGAGCTGATAAGAGCCGTTCGCCTGCCTGTTCAGGGCAATGTCAAACGGCCCATGCAGTTTAATCACGTATGCGCCTTGATATGTTCTGTTGTCATAACCTCTTGCCTGGCTATTCTGAACAACAGTTAAGCCAAGTTCAGCGCAGGCTGCTTTCAGGGCTTCAATGTCCCTGATTTGCGTTTCGATGGTTGCGAAATGACTCATTGCTTTATACCTCCAAATAAGAAGGACCTGACCGGCATAAAAGCAGGCCAGGTCCCTTTTTTATTTTTTATCAATGTTGTTATGCTACCTTGCTTTCGGCACAGGCAGCGTGCTCATTTTCAGCCGGCTCCATATGGAACTTGCGCACGCCCATCTGGCCGAACCTTTCAACCAGCTCGCGGCTGTCCTGCCTTGCCATTTCACGCGCCGTGTCCGCCAGGGCAGTCAGACCGCTCTGAAGCTTCTGCCGGGCATAATCGCTATCGCGATATTCGCCTGCTGTCTGCGACAGGAATTCGCGTTTCACTCGTTCCAACTCGTCTTCCAATTGCCGGTCGCCGACAAAATTTAACGACTTGAATTCATCGATGAATTTTACCAGCCGGTTGAGCGTCTTCTGATGCACTCCCGTCTTGCCCTCGCGCATGGAAGCCAGCATATCTTCACACAGCCTGGCGGTTTGTTCCCGCAGGGATGACACGCAGTCGGCGACAAAGCCTTCCACGCCGGCATTGATCTTCTCTGCCGCCTGCCTGGCCGCGTTTTCACGCGCCTGCATGACCGCCATCTGCTCCTTCATCGTGACCGGGTTTATGCCCAATCCTTCAGGAATCGTGATTTGGAACAATTGGGTCTCAAACCCGAAATACTGTTCCATCCGCTCCGGGCAGGGAAATGACTCGGCAATCGCGGCCACCAGTTTTTCAGGCGTTTTTACGAGCTTTTGCGCCAGATTCCACCATTCATCAGCGGCAGTCTGACGCATTGCTGCATACATACTCAGGAATCGCCGCTTTTCGGCATGGAATTCCTGTTCCAGTTCAGCCAGCTTTCTGGTCACTGCTTCCAGCCTGGTGTTCGGCAGAAAGTGTCCCAATCCATTGAGGAATGGAAAACTGTTTGCCTCGACCATGCTGTGTGTTCTGCCTTCAAGCAGGGCAAATGCTTGCAGCGCTTCCCTGGGAATAAGTTTTTTATGCCCAAGGCTGATGAGCCGTTTTCCCACGTTTTCAGGATCAAGTCCCAGGTCTTCCGCATTCAGTTTCTTCTGCGCCCGCCAGTAGCGGACCGACACGTTAATCAAAACACCCTCGCGGGTCAGCGCATCCAATAATTGATTCTCTTTCATTCGGTGATTCCTCCATCGTGTTATTGTTTATCTTTTCTGTTTTCATGCCGCTTCATCACCCGGCCACGGGTTCCAGTCATACGCAAACACCGGCTTTCGTGCCCTCTCGGTTCTGGCCAGGGCAATGCCCATAACGCTTCTGGCTCCGGCAGATTTCAACACCCTTGCGCATTCGCGCATTGTTGCGCCGGAAGTCAGCACGTCATCCACCAGAATGACGCATTTGCCATAGATAAGACTGGAACGCGTGACCGCGTAAATGCCATTCACGTTTTCAGCCCGTTCTGCGTCAGTCGAACATTGATGCTGTTTTTTCCGCTTGGGCTTGATCTGCGCAAGCACATTGACCAGCAGGACATTCTCCCTGTGCCTTAAATGGGAATAGATGGCCACGGCCAGCACCTCTGTCGCGCACCGGCCGCAATCGAGGAATAAATAAAGCTGATGGTCTTCCTCTCCCGGCACGTGCGTGATGGCATATTCCACTTCTTCCAGAAGAACCGTCTCAAGATGTTGGGCAATGATGCGGCCGAACCCCTCGATAATGGCCTCTGATTTCCGCTTGGCCAGAATCACAGCCTGGCTCCAGTCAGAGTTTAAATGCCTGGCGATCTTCCATCTGGGCTGATACAACCCATAAGCATAAACCCAGCCCGAACAGGCCGGTTGCGTTGGATTTGAATCAAGACTTGCTGCTTCGATTTGCATGACAATTTTCCTTTCAAAAAAAAGAAAGGGCAGCCGGCGTCTTTGAGGACGCCAGACCGCCCCATGTTCTATCCGATATTTTCTATCTATTTCAGGCCGGCGTTAGCGAAGGATTAAGCCTGTTTTGAAGGCTTGATGCGTTCTCGCCAGTTGGCCGTTTTTTTCTACGCTCCTTGTACAAGGCCGGGCATAATTCCACGTCTTCATGCCAACGTGTTGATTCAAGCAGTTGCTTGAGCAGGTACTTGTCACAGCACATCAACTCCATGACATGCAGCGATATGTCCTTGTATTTCTTTGCAGCCTCATACAGGGTTTTGTCCGATGGCGCTCCGAATCTGCCCTCGTCGGCATAATCGCCCGTTACGACGATTTGATTCCCGGTCCATGAACCGGCTAATTCCGCAAACGAATGGTTTTCCGGTATATGCAAGTCACCGCTGCCAAGCCCGTTTCCGTCTGCCAGCAATATGGCTAATGCAGTCATTGTCCCGCATCCTGAACTGCCGAATTCCATCAACTTGGCGCCGTCGCCAAGTACGCGTGGGCTTAAGACTTCCTTTTTCGTGATGTTCACTATCTTGTAATACTGTCCCATGTCATTTATCCTTTCTGATGAAAAAAAAAGGCCAGCCGGTCCCGGGCTGGAACCAGACTGCCCTTCAGGTTTATTCGTGGAATAGCCCCGAATTTATTCCTGGGTTTATTTCAGGCTTTATTCAGGGTTTATTCAGGTTAATTTTCAGTCATTATCAAGCAGCCGCGTTGCACGGCTCATTTGGCTGGGCACAGATTTCCGTGGCCGGAATCTCTGCGCTGATTTTTGGCAGGTTGTTTGAGGCAAGGGCTTCGCGAATAATGGCATTCACGAGTTTCGTCATCGACATTTTCCGGTCCTTGGCCGCGAAATACAGGACATGGACAAGGTCCTCGGCTATTTTCGGGGAATACACGTAGCATCACCTCCTTCCTTCGTTGCCTTGTGTTTTGAGTTCTATTGCTTGAGGTTTTATGAAGTCCCAGAGCCACGAGAGTGACTGAGCCTGATATTGAATCGCTTCCGCAATGTGATAGGCGTGAAGTTTTTTTCCGCTTCCCTCAAGCCGGGCTATGGTTCTTGCCGTTCTCAGGATGCATTCGAGATTGCATGCCTGCCCGATATGTTTTTGCCAGGCCTCCAAAAGTTCCTGGGATGCCTGATCGGGCTTTCCAATGACTTCAGCGTTGCGTCTCGCCGCCATAACGCGTTCCGCCATGACTGTCTCGCTTTCCCCGTTGGGTTCGCTGACAGAGACGGGCCTTACCTGGCAGGCGTCCATCCAGAGGTCGAACTCGTGTTTTCGTTTTCCGAGCTTCGCCAGATGCCGGCTGATTGAAGCAGGTCTGCACCGGCATTCCTTGGTCTTGTTCCCATAGTTCCCGCATGGGCACACGGGATACGCCAGAGCGTGAAACACGAGTCCATGATTCGCGGCTATTCGCCTGCCGGCTTTAACCAAGTCAGCGGCGCACGAGCTGCTGTTGTACAGGAACACGATTGGATGGGTTCCGGCCAGCGCCACTTCCAACGCGCGTTTTGAAACCTCCATGCCCGCGATCATATCCAGCGTTACGTTTCTTTCAGGAATATTTCCTGTCTTCTCTTGCACGATTTCCATGTTTCCTCCATGTTGATTTTCACCATAATGTCATTTGCTCCGCCAAGTGCGTTTCTGTATCTGGCTGGCCCTCTTGAGGGACGATGACAGGCATTACAACATCCGGCGAAACAGGCGCGGTTACCGCGTCTATGTCTGGTTTCGATGACGATGTCGCCGGCAAAGCGTTGTTTACGGCGCTATTGCAAGGAATTCTTCCCAGCAATCCCGCCATCCGGCCAAATGTATCCAGTCCATTCATGCGAAGCTGAATGCGGCACATCAGGACACAGCGTTGATCTATGTCCGTGCCGTAGAGCTTAAGCTTGCCAAGTCCTTCGCGGCCTAGTTCGTCATGGACAACTTTGGCATACGCCAGAAGCATGACGCCAGACCCCACGGCAGGATCGCAAACCGTCACTTCTCCTTTCTCAGCCACAAGCGCTTCGAAATGCTCGCGGGAAAACTGCATACGCGCCATCATCTCAGCGACATTTGAGGGCGTGAAATATTGGCCGGAAGCTGCTGACTTAACGTCCAGCCGCATGAAGAGTTCTCCGAGGATGTCACGGAAGGGCATTTCCTCGACGGCATCCGTGTAGACATTGAGTAGCCTTCCGAACTCCGCGCCTTCTTCATACTTGTACTTGTCCAGATTTTCCTTGAATGCTGCCGGATTATTGGCCGCATCTAGAAACGCCCAGACAGCCTCAAGCCATTTCCGGTAGAGGTCATAAGAGTGCACGTGCGCAAACACGGCATTTGCCTCAAACCCTCTTGCGAGTTCTTCGCATGCTGTTATCTGATGGGCTTTACCCATTGTTCATCACCCCCTTGCTATAGAAAAAAGGCAGACCTGCCGGCTTTGACAAGCCTGCCCTTATTGTTTATCCTCGCTGACTCAAGCAGCCCCGAAGTCGCAGAGACCTGCTTGACGCATGCTGAAGAATCCTTTTGAGGATTCCGTTGCCTTGCCGATGATGACATGATCCTGAACCGCTATATCCAGAATCCTGCCGGCCTCGATTAACTTCTTGGTGATTTTTATGTCTTCCGCCGATGGCGTTGGGTCTCCCGATGGGTGCCCATGCACCAGTATAATTCCTATCGCTGCGCCAGCTTCAATGGCCGGACGGAACACCTCTCTGGCATGCGCAAGCGAGGCATCAGCCAGGCCAAGCGTCACCATCTGCCGGTTGATCAGGCAGTGCTTCGTGCTTAATATCAAAACATGAAGCGCCTCCTGCGCCAGTTCGCTGAGATCGGCACAGACACGCGCCACGTCCTCCGGGTTGCGGATCTGTTCCTTGCCCGTCTCCCGTACCAATGGCAGTTGCACAAGGGCAGTAACGTAGTTCATTACTGTTCCCCTGCGTTTGCCATTTCCAGATTGCCGCCCACTGCAAGGGTCTGGATGCTGTTTTCATTCACGATGACTTCCGTGCTGTATTTTGTCATGCCTTTTGATTCGAATTTCGAGGTATGAACCCGGCCTTCAAGCCTGATCGGCAATCCTTTCCCGTTTTCGATCAGCAGCTTTTGAGTATTTTCAGAAGGCCTGAAAACAATACAGGGCACAAACGAAAACCTGCTCTTGCCGTTTTTCCTGTTCCGACCGTTCTGCGTGGCCAGGGTGAACCGCAATACTTTCTTTTCGTTTCCATTCAGGACTGCATTTCTGGGAAGACTGCCGACTCCAATGAATTTGTTCATCTTATGATTCCTTTCATGTTAAACGTTCGATTTTTTGACTCAATTTGCCTGCAATACCTTATTCCGCACTACCGGAAACACCGGAATAACCTCCTTTCCGCATTCAGAACGCTATAGCTCGCGCTAACCTGAATATTTGCCGTTACAAAAGAAAAAACGTCCTGAATCCGGCAAGAATTCAATGGACGTCACGCAAGGAACCTTCCTTACGATTTTTTTATGAGCAAATGATGCTCATACGATCTATGAGTGGTTTCACACCTATAAAGACTCGGAAGTATTTAAATGTTACTGATCAGTAAAAAATATCTCTGCGGAATGTTTATTAAGTTGAAACGCTTTATAGGGTCAGGAACTTCTGAAAAGAGAAAATTGCGCCTTAAGACCTCTTTCCGCTGTTTCCTACTATCGATTTATTATATCCCCATATAAATCGATATATACATAATCGATGGGAGAGGCCGGAAACACATGCGAAGACCACATCATGTCATCAAAGCAGGACCCTGCCGGGTCAGCATATTCAGGAACACGGTTCGAATAGATGGAAAGGACGTTGAATTTCCCAAGCTGAAGCTGGAGGTAATTTTCCGCAGGCACGGTCGCTGGGGCAGGACTCCCACAATTTCGCTCAGGGAATTGCCTGCGGCGATATTGGCATTACAGAAGGCGCACGAGTATTTGCTGAGCAAAAAGTCAAAAAGTGCGCCCCCAAAAAAGGAACCTTTTTGGTCAACCCTCGGCAGGAGCATTGACCAAAAAAGTACGTATCTAGGGGCGCAAAATATAAATACTCCTCATGCCTTATATCGGCATGAACAACAAACGATTATACGAGAGAAGAAAGCAGAAAATGCTGACCGACCCGACGATCTGCATGGGAAACCGGAAGTTATTTGAGGAATTCTTCGCCTTCGAAGAGTATAAACTCAAAAGAGTGAACGGGCTTTCTGCTCTTGATGAACCGTCCTACAAAACATTGGGCGATTACTGTCTCCGGCTCCGGACAGTCAATAAATGGTTCCAAAATAAACCATGGAAAGACATCACGGAGCAGGACATTAAAAATGTCTATGATAATCTTGAGGATGGGAAAATTCTAAATTACAAGGGGCAGCCATTTAAGGATAAGGTCACCTACTACAATAAGATTTTCAAATCAAAGCCGTTTGCGCTGGCTGGCAAAGATCATATTGCCCGTGGGATTATCAACACGTTTCGGACTCATAAAGGCAATGAAGATGTTCGGTTCATTGAGGCGGAAGACTTTCAGAAGCTTGTTGACGTGGCAATTAAACCGCTTCATAAATTTCTATTGTGGCTGGCGTGGGATATCGGGGAAAATATTAATTCTCTTCTGCAATTAAAGAAGAAGGATTTTTATCGGCAATTCAACGATGACACCAAAACAATCGAATACCGTGTCAATCTGCCGTTTGGCATCCTGAAACGATCGAGAAAACCCAGAAGCGAACTGACGAATTATCCGGAAACGGCAAAATTGGCCGAGATGATTTTAGAGCCGCTCTCCGATGAAGATAACGTCTTCCCCTTTCAATACCGCCAGGCCGAAAAGATATTTGACAGGGCTGTAGGTATTACAGGCATTAAATGCAAACCAGGAAATCAAAAGCCTACATGGAAGGACCTGCGTTCCGGCATGGCTTGCCATCTTCTTAAATCCGGCTGGCATACAGACGAAATAAACGCGCGGCTAGGTCATCAACCTTCTTCCAAGGAACTTAACAAGTATGTCAATTTTCTGGCGCTTGACAGGCATCAGCCGAAAAAAAAGCTTTATAACAACAATCTGGCCAAGGTCCAAAAAGACCTTGAAGAAGAAAGGGAAAGAAGGAAGCTTCTAGACATGAGGATTGAGATGCAGAAGGACGAAATCACCGGCCTTCAGGAAGAAGTATTCCAAATAATGCAAAAAGAAAAAACCAGAATGATTTTTGACCCGGCCATGAATAAAATAATAAAAGACCCAAAAGTCCAAGAGGTGCTCGACCTTTTGGCAGCACGGATTAAGCAAGCCTGGCAGGCAGAATAATTCCGTATCTATTGTCCTCTAACCTTTTAAAGAACAGAGTCTTTAATGCGTTATGACTTCCGACAAATATCAACCACACCGGCATTTGGCCGTTGATGATAGCGTCATGGCGGAAATGCCGGACTGGATTAAAATACTCAATGAACGTCTGCGCTTGATTAGGCCATATTCACAAACAAAATATCAACCGGATTATGGAAGATGAAACATCTCAAAATAACCAAGGCATAAACAGGCTTATTGATATGATCCAGCAGATACCTGCACAAATAGAAAACATAGAACATGACATGTCATCAACAAGGAATGCCGTGGAATTAATGGCTGCCAAACTTGATGACCTGATCGGCAAATTTGAGCGCCACGATTTTCTTGATAACCCTTCCCAGTGGCCGCATGGCGCGTTTGAAAGAAATGATAATTCTGATTTCGGGCCATTTCAGTAAATAGTTTCTTGATTCGTTATGGCATGCAAATTTTTGCCAATTATTTTTCCGTACCATTTGTCCACCAGCTTTAAATATTTGTGCGTCTTTACCAGAAAATGACAGCAGATAAATATGAGCGTGCAAGGGAAACAAAAACAGAGCCATCCTTGAGAGACGTGCATGAAGCCGTGACTTCGCTCACGGAGCTTGTTCGTGATATGTCTTCCCAGATAGAAGACATAGCCAGTACCATCGAGGATACCCGCGATATTGTGTCATATCGCCGCAATTCGCCAGGTTATGACGAACGTCCTGACTATGATGGCGTTTTGGATGATTCAGAAGAATAATCCGGCTTTCGCGTCATCTTTGATTCCCACCCGCAATTCAAACAATGGAAAAATCACCTTACGACGAAGATAGAAATAATTGGGAAAAGCATCTGACGCCATTTAGCGAGAGTTATATCTCAGAATCTCCGTCATATCCAGACGACCTTGTCCAGATTATCACAGGCCAACCGCTTAAATTCAATCATCTCGCGCTGGAAACGATTATCCAACTGCTGAACGAGAGGCAAGAGATCAGGGACAAGAACCATAAAGGGATCATGGGCCAGATAGCGGACGTATCCGGCGACATATCATGCTGGGAAAATCTTAAATATAGCCAGGATGCACGAAAACACGAGACGCGGCTTGCAAAGCTAAAGGCCGACCTTGAACGAGAGCTGCGGGACCAGGACGTAACATTATGGCGGGATACTTTTGAGCTCAGGCAGGCCTTGATTGACGCTGAAAAACGTTACGAATCTGCAAAATTCCGGGCAGGCCTTGTTTCCACTTCAAATCACTATGAAAATAAACCAATTTCAGACACAGCATATTCAGGATATGTGCCTGGCCATTAGGCCTGTCATCGGGGAACAAGCAGGAAAACTCTGGCAGAGCTATATTTATGCCGACGAGGAAGCGAAGGAAGAAATCGGGGAAACAATCGAGTTGCTTGCATTGTCCAGCCTGAGAAACGAGGTTACCAATACAACTCCGGTGTTTCTACCGCCTTCACGAGAAGAAGCGCAGGGCGAAATTGAAATCGGTCATGTCGTCTATAACGGCAAGCAGCTTTATCCGTTTGGCCTGAAAAAATCAGAGCTTTTCCAGCATTTTGCCTGTTTTTCAAGGTCAGGCGGCGGTAAAACAAATCTTGGCTTCTTGATTTTGAAATCGCTGGCCAGGCAGGATGTTCCTTTTCTTGTTCTTGAATGGAAAAGGAATTACAGGGATTTACTGCCCTTCCCGGAATTCCAGTATTTGAAAGTCTATACCATAGGCCGGAACATTGCTCCCTTCAGGTTCAATCCCTTGATACCGCCAAAAGGCGTGGATCCAAAATCATATCTCAAAAAGCTTCTATTCGTGCTCGCCGACAGCTTTCTCTTGGGGCCAGGAGCATTATACCTGCTTCAGTGCGCCCTTGACGACGTATATCAACGCGCAGGAGTCTATGATGGAAGTGTCAAAACATATCCGACCTTTCACGACGTGTTTGACTGGATTGAATCTTTTTCCAGGAATTTAAAAGGCAGGGAGATGCTGTGGGCCGCATCCTGCCTGAGGACGATTTCCTGCCTTTGTTTCGGCCAGATTGACGACATCATCAACACGAATTCGACCCAGGACCTGGAAAAGCTTTTACAGCAACAGGTGATATTTGAAATGGACGCTCTGTCGCATACGGACAAGGTGTTTTTTATCGACGCATTATTGCTCTGGATCCACGATTACCGGCTGACCCAACCCCAGCGGGAAGAGCTTGTCCATGCCATTTTTCTGGAAGAAGCACATCATATCCTGGCAAAGCGCGGTAAATATCTGGCCGGAAACGAATCCATCACAGACCTTATTTTCCGGGAAATCAGGGAATACGGGGAAGCATTGCTTGTATTTGACCAGATGCCGTCTGAAATATCCAAGGCCTGTTTGGCAAACTCGTATTGCACAATCGCAATGAATGCCAAAGAAAAGGCGGATGTGGCAACCCTCGCAGGCTCTATGTTGCTCGATGATTCCCAGAAAAATGCCCTCGGCGAGATGGAAATAGGCAAGGCCCTTGTCAAGCTTCAGGGACGCATTATGAAGCCTTTCATGGTTCATATTCCGCTCATGCCGGTTAAAAAGGGCATTGTTACCGACGAAATGCTTGGAGAAAAAATGAAGCCGTATGTTTCAATAGAACCGGCCAACCATTATGGCGATCTTTCCGGCCATGAAAGGGAATTGCTTCAGGATATTGCCCTGTTGCCGAATTCAGGGGTAGCGGCAAGGTATCATCGCTGCGGCTTAAGCGGCCGGCAGGGAGACAAGATCAAGCGCCTGCTCCTTGAAAAAGGCTATATTCAGGAGCAAGAAGTTGTATCAGGCAAGGGAAAGAGCAAGGTTCTGCGATTGACAGAGAAAGGCAGAAAGGCTCTGTGCGATATTTATGGCCTGTAAAATGTCCTCATTACTGTTCAATTCATACCAGAAGAATCGTCGTTTTCGGACATATCGGTATTTGTTTGCGAAATATCGTCTTTTATCGGCTTCAGTACAATTTCGCCGGCATTTCCGGACACGAGAAGCCTTGCGCCAGGCTTAAGCCCCATGCTTTCCCGTATTTTACGAGGAATCACGATTTGCCCGTTCGCGGATAATTTTGCCGTTGAATTTTTCATTTTTCGTTCACCAGTTTGTCTTTATTGGAATATGGCTATCCAACATATTTAAAGCTTTCGCTTCCGAAAAATTAGCTTGAGCTTGTCCGGTTAATTTATTTTTTCCCTTCCTCATCTCCTCTTTTATAAGTCGCTCTAATTTTTCACTCATTGCAACTTTTTTCTTAATGCAATAAATTTTAAAATCTTCCCAGACTTTCGGATTAATTCTAATGCTTGTCGTGAAATCCTGTTTTTCACCCATAGATTATGCCATCTCCAAATCATCAAGGCTTATCCTTATCCCAAGAAAACTGTAAATATCCTCTTTTAATGTTTCCAAAAATAATTTCCTGTCTTCCTCAAAAAGATAGGTGTATCCCTCAACATCACTATTAGAAAGATTTAAAAAAAATATTTCACCCAGGTCCTTATAGTCTTTTAGGTATCTTAGCTGCCTTGTCCTTAAATCTAAGGTGATTGTCTTTTTTGTTTTTTATATTTACTATCATCTTAAAAACCTCCTGAAACCATTGTCTTTGCTTTTTGTCCTTTGCTTGTCATACGGAATTAAGGGAAACGCCCTTTATAAATATTGTGGTATTGTAGTATATAATCCATCTTTAATGCGAAAAGCTTAAATACTATCTTTACTATAGCGTCTATAGAATGCCGGAAAAAACATCTATACAGGTCAGCAGAGAACTCTTGAAAGAATTGAAATTTCGAGGGGATTTGGGAGAAACTTATGAAGATGTTATCTGGAAGCTGATTAAAAGAAATGATAAAAATATAACGCGATTGTTTAAGAACGTTGACATGGACGCTTTAAAGGAAATATTCAAAAAAGCGGGGCTTACTCATTCATAACCGCCCGTGATTCCGACAACTGGCACGCGATTTTCCGACCCTTTTCAACAAGCCGGTAGAGTTTACGCTTGCCCGTCTCTGTATATCCAACGCATTCGATGACACCACAGGCTTCAAGCCCTTTCAATGCTCTCGTGATTGAACGCAGCCCGAAGGTCTGCTGTTTGCTGAGTACCCGCCTGATTTCCTCTGCTGTCCAGACAGGCTGTTTCTGGCCCGGCCGGCTCAATTCACTGACAATCAGCCTGCGCATTTTCGCGCGGACAACGAAGGAATAAGCATTCCAATCAATATCAGGGGCCGCAGGGACATAAATACCGGCTAATGACACAATTTCTTTTCCATATTCTGTCCAGAAAAACAGGCTGCCTTTCACTTTTTCATGGACCAAACAATAAATAAGACCTTTCTCAATAAACGGCCTCAATAAAGGCCGAACATCCCGAAGCTGGATTTTTGGATTTAACTGTCTTGCCGCCTGCCAGATTTCGCCGGCAGTCATCGGCTTTATTAAGACCTTTGCAAGAACACGCGGCCGTCCCCTGGAAATCCATTTAAGAACACCCTCTTTTTGCATACCAAAAGAAGTTCATCGTAAGCATAAAAACTTAGAGGACATTTTGTACGAAAAAATGCTCCTGAAAAGTCATTAGAACAAGAAAATTATCATAACGGAATCTCGTGAGCAGGATTTGTTGTCCGGGTTGCGTTAAACCCCTGATAACTATCGACGGATTACGACTCGCTGGTAATTAGATAAATCGTGCTCTCTTTAACTGAAGTCTACTGAAAATCATTGGGTTGCACTGTTTCGGTTCGAAACAAGCGCAGCGGGTACCCTTGATTTTGGGTGTGGCGTTGCTCATCCCATCAGGACTTTTTTAAAAACTTACACACTTTTTTGGTGTGTATTCTGTGACTAAGCTTATAAATACCATTTTTCTTATTAGTCTATGGTAAAAAACGTTAAGCTTTTAGAAGAGATAAATAGTAAAATTTGGGGGTATTGTTTTGAGTGTGGAGAATCTTTGACAGAAGATATGAAAGAAAATGAGGATTGGTTTAATATAAATAATTGCGGCGAGAGTTTTCCTCTGTGTGCGAGGTGTTTTAATAAGAATTCAGAATGAGATTAAAAGACTTTCCAATAATCTTTGTGATGGAAGATAGTTCTGGGGAATGGCATCTGTATAAAGCTGTAAAAATTAAAGAGCTCTGTATTACCAAGAATAGGAAGCAAGCAAAAAAAGCGGCGATAAATATCTTAAAACTTTTTCTATAACAAACAGACTCAGAAACGATTGCTGCACCCCAATCGTAGTAAGCAACTTTTTAAAAGGGGGAAATCTTGTCAAAGCATATTGTGAAATCAAGGCGATTTGCCGGGTCGTAATCTTTGCAATTGCAACGGTGGCACTTTACGCTTTCGCGTTAATTGTTTTCAACTTGGCGGCTTTTTAATCCGGGTGTTAATTTTGTCACCATTGCAGATGGTGTGGTCATTCCAAAGGATTATGCGTTTCAAGTAGATGCCGCGTTTAAACGGTAACCTTTCGGCCTAACGTGCTAAATCGACGAAGAGTAATTCGCCCTTGCTTATCATTTTCCCGCGACGCTGATGAGCAATACAATTGCGCAAAGCTTCCAGTAGCGCGCGATCTTCGTTCGCCTCCGGTGATAGAGTTTCAAGAAGATCCAGAATCGCTATTTCGAGGGATTCAATAGATGTTCCAGGGGGTAGCGAGAGAAGATAGCGGACCGGCGTGATCTCAGCCATTCGCAACCAGGTGATTTTACGGAGGCTCTTGCTGGGGCCGACGACAATAATTGCTTTTCCAGGCGTTACCTCGATAAGCTCCACCGGTTTTATGGGATGCGTGGTGGAGCCCGCCACAATGTCAACCGCTTTTACAATACCCTCTGCCCGGTCTTCGCATATATTGCATAATTGCCGCAGGGTTCGTTCCGGCAGCGTTACCGTGACCGGACGGCTCGGTTCATCGAACTTTTTGGGACGTCCCATTAAATAATTTTTATTCATAATTACACGGACATTCCATCGCTTTTTACGGCATAACACCATATTCATTAGAAACAATAACATAATAATTATCAATATGTCCATAAATAACGGCACTATTTACGGAATAAATTAATAATCGAAAATATTTCCCGTAGAAAAAAATTAAATGAAATGAAATTTTTGTTTGACTGAAAAAAAGAAATATGGGCTTGTTGTTATAAATGAAAATGACATCAACATCTCCCTTTTCCATTTGGCAAGCCATCGTCAATCGATACCGCAGGGTTTCAGCTCTCATTACCCACGCAGGAACTCCATCCCGATGTTTTATTTTCCCCGGTTTAATTCTCGGACTTGTTGCGATCATTATTCGCGTATCTATGATGGCGGCCAGCGTGGAGCATGTGCCGGTTACGGCGGATGAAGCCATTACCGTGTTACAAGCCAAACGCATTTGCGAGGGCGAACTGCCATTACTGGTACTTGCCCAGCCCTATCAATTTCCAGTGGAAGCCTATTTATCAGCCCCAGGAGTCCATCTTGTTCCACGAAACACCATGGGCGCACGCTATGTATCATTTATCGAGGGCTTTATTGGCTTGGTCTTATTGATGTTACTGGTGCGCAAGGTTGGTACGCTGCGTCAGACTTGGCCGATCATGCTGTTAATTATGTTTCCGTCCGCCTATCTATTGATGATCCAATTCGGCTATTCCTTGCCACATAACAGTCCCTTATATCTGGCGGCGTGGAGCGCTATGATACTGACTATTGACACTCCCTTGCGTTTCACAGTTTCCAGTTGTTTAAGATTCTTATTGGCCGGCATATTATGCGGGCTGGCATTCATCAATAACATGTTGGCACTGGCCCTGATTGTTCCCATTTTAATGGCCGCGGCCTCTCAGGGCGGCTGGCGCCATGTTTTACCCAAGTTGCTTCTGCTGGCGGCCGGAGTTTGTATTGGACTCATCCCATATTTTATGGCGATCCACTTGTATCCGGGCGCGCACGAGTCGGTGGCGGGAACCCGTTCCATCGGCAAAGCGCTTGATTACCTGTGGGAACCGGGAATTACCGTGACTTTTATCCGGGCTTTAGGCATTACGCCCACACTGTTTCCAGACACGGCGCATCATCTGGATTTTGCCGCCTGGCTGTTTCCGATTATGCCTTTCATGGTTATCGTTACCATCTTATCGGCAACCATTTTGCGCGCCTTGGCAATCATTCGGCAGTTGATTCGGAACCATACCATTGGATTAAATGTATGGGACGTTTTTATTAGCGTTGCCTGGTTGAATCTTGTGTTATTTTCCGCGAGTGACCGCAGCAATTCAGACTCCTACAGGTATCTGGCGCCGGCAGCTTGGAGTTTCCCTTTTATCATCGGCGCCGTGTACATCTCTGCTGGGAAATGGATGCGTCGGCTCATCGGAGTAGCTTGTATTGTCCTGGCCATTGTCAACATCATGACGGCCGTAAAACTGACTGAAGCCTGGGGTCGTCCTGATTTCGCCGAACGCGTGGTGGATGCGCCGGATGTCAAGCCGGTGATCGAGTTTTTACGCCAGCAGGGCATCACGCATTGCGTGGCCTACCACTGGCAGGCTTACCGCCTCAATTACTATACGGATGAAACGATTCTCTTCAGTCAGCCATACAATGATCGCTTTAGAGATTGGCCCCTGCCTTACAAGGATCAGGTTGATGCCAGTACCAATGTGGCTTACGTGCTTTCCGAATTCAGCTGCCGGGATGTCAATCCGCCTCGATTTGAAGCAGATCTTAAACGGATGCAAATCACGGCGCAAAAAGCAGTGAGGGGCCAATTCAGTATTTACTATGGATTCAGCCAGGAACGCGCATTGATGGAAGAAACGCTCATCCCGGCAGATTTGCTAACCGTGACGACCAGCCATAATCCGGCTGAAGCGGGAAACCTGATTATTAATCGTCTTAGAAGTTGGACAACGCAGCGCCGTCAGGAAGAAGGCATGTGGATACAAATCAATTTGAAGTATCCCCAATGGTTGAGTCGGATTGTGCTGATTTACGACCGGTATTATACGGACAGGGCGCCCAGGATGAATATTGAAGTCAAGTCAGCGGGTCAATGGATACTGGTGGGCGACCATGTGGCGGGCGATATCGATCCATTTGAGTTTGAAAACGGGAAACCGATTTACAATCGTCATGTTCAAATCATAAGGGTTAACCCCGTTTTTACCGATGGATTGCGATTGACAATCGTTGAAACTGATCCCCGTTATTGGTGGACTTTTATGAAAATCGATCTTTATGCGCGATCCGCGCCTGGTAGCACGTGAGCCGTTGGGAACGTTTGTCATTGGTTCCACCGTTCCTGCTTGCGAGTTCCACGCCACAGGATGATTTTCTGTCCTACCTTGATATGCGCCCCACAGCGGATGCCGAGCACAAAAGAGTTAAATAAAAAACAACCAAGTTGACAGTATGGGCATCAGGATAACAATTGCATACGCCATATAGCCGAAAAAACTGGGCATTTTGACGCCGTTTTCCTCGGCGATGGCGCGCACCATAAAATTAGGCGCGTTGCCAATATAGGTGTTCGCACCCATAAATACGGCTCCAGCCGAAATTGCCTGGAGGATGAGAGGATGTTCAGCAATCAGTTGAATGATAGCGGTCCGCTCGGAAAGGACGTTGATGAAATTGCCGAGCGCCGTTGTAAGAAGAACCAGATAAGTGGGCGCGTTGTCAAGAAAACTGGACAACAAACCTGTTATCCAGAAAAAATGCCACGGCTCCCTGGCGGCGTTGGTGATGAAGGCCAGTTCACCGGCAGGGCCGGCTCGGAGCATCGCCAGCGCCGGCAAAATAGTAATGAATATTGCCGCAAAAACAATCGCTACTTCCTTCATTGGTCCCCAATGGAAATGATTCTCAGCGCGGATATGCCGGGATGTAGTTTTTAATGAAAGAACAGAAAACACCAACAGCAAGGCGTCTCGCACAATATTCTGCAGTTTGATTGGAGTGTTAAAGACGATTATTTGCCCAAGGTCAACAGTGCCGCTGAAAAGCACGGCCGCAATGATTCCCGCGAGAAAAATAAAATTATGCCCGCCGTGAAGGCGAATTGCGGCTTGAATGTTTTGACTGCCCGGCAGCGGCAGATGATGTTTCTCTCGCAAATAAAAAAATACATCTAACAGAGAAAACAGTGCCAGCAAAGAAATGCCTATAAACAAAGTAGGAGGCAACAGGCTAAATGTCCAGAAGAACGGCACGCCGCGCAGGAAACCGAGAAACAAAGGCGGGTCGCCCAATGGAGTAAGCGAGCCGCCGATGTTGCTGACCAAGAAAATAAAAAATACAATAATATGGGCTTTGTGTCTGCGGGCCGCATTGGAACGGATCACCGGACGGATCAACAGCATAGAAGCGCCCGTTGTGCCAATCCATGAGGCGATCAGTGTGCCGATCGTTAGCAGCAATAAATTAGTCAGCGGTGTTCCTTTGAAAGCCCCCTTGATGTAAATTCCGCCTGCAACCGTGAAGAGCGACATAAGCAGAATCATGAAGGGAATATAATCCAGCAATACCAGATGGCAAATCTCGGTCATTGCCGGTTTGCCAAAAAACCAAAGGAGGGGCACGGCCAACATCAGCCCCCAGGACAAAACCACAAAATGATAATTACGACGCCAGAATTTGGGCGCAAAAAGCGGGAACAAAGCCAGGGACAATAAAAGACCGGCAAATGGTAATGCGCTCCAGTAAGGCAATAAAGTTCCGAGATCAACGGAACCCGCTGCCGGCAATTTTCCCAATTCAAAAACAGGTGTCATAAAATGGCCTTTAATCTGGATCGCGAATTCATTACATTGAGTTCAATACTTTGCCTTCTAGAAATTCTGCTGGCAACTTTTTTCGTCATCAAAAAAATTATTTTTTCTGTTTGCTTCCGCACATGGCTTGATAGTATTATTTTATCAAAAACAATCAGAGGGCTATACCTCGTGATAACCCCTGTCCGAAACAAGTAACCGAACTTGCCAAGGTGCTAGCCACAGGGTCTGCGAGGTTACCCTTGAACGATCAGGGGACAATTGTTGTTACTGATGAATTGTTGGCTATAACGGAGGGATAAAATGAAAATGGTCTTTTACAGATGGCATAATTTTTCACATGGCTTTGGCGCGGTTGTACGCTGCTTCCGGTTAGTGATTTTACTGTCGACCATGCTGATTGCCGGCAATTTGTCGGCCGACGCTCCCAGCCACGGCAAAAAGGTTGTGGGATATTTCATCGAATGGGGAGTTTATGACCGTGATTACCTGGTCAAGGATATGCCGGCCGATAAACTAACCCATGTCAATTTTGCGTTTCTGGCTCCTTTCATGCTCTCCGGCGTATATACCCAGTTCAGTTATATCGCCGCCACTAATTACTTAAAAAGCGATGGCTCGTATCCCAGTCAGCCCCTCTACGTCGTGGGGGCTACCACCTGTTCCGTCAATGGCGTCACGTATTCCGTGGGGCTGGCGGTTGATGACGTGTGGGCCAGTTTCCAAAAAACCACTTTTACACGTCGGTATCAGGCCACGCCCGCCTACGGCTGGCGGACCAACGTCTTCAGCTCCTGGGACATGCCGACCGGCGAAGGTGTGAAGGGGGCCAATGACAGGACCGCCGGCATTTTCGGCGAATTGCTGGGAATGAGAAGCTCTTTCCCGCACATCAAAGTCATGCCTTCCATCGGCGGCTGGAGCTACTCCTATTATTTCTGCGATATCGCCCGCACGAACGCGTCTCGGCAGGCGTTTGCCATTGCCTGCCGGCAGACACTGGATTTGTTTGCCGGCCGGGACAACATTACCAATTTGTTTGACGGCATAGACCTGGACTGGGAATTCCCCTACGCCGGCGGAGACGGCGCCGTCGCTCACGACCCGAACGACAAGGAACACATGACCGCGCTGTGCCAGGCCGTTCGGGCACAGATCGGCGCCGATAAATTATTCACCATTGCTTCCGCCCAAGGGTATCAAAACATTTCCAATCAATACGAGGGAACCTTGAAGGAATATCTGGATTGGGTTTCGATCATGGCCTATGACTATAACGGCTACACCTGGTCGGCCAAGACCGGTTTCAACGCGCCACTCTTTGGCGGCAACACCAACGATCCCCTGTATAATCCGGCGGACGGCAAATACATGGTGATTGATGAAGTGGTGCAGGCTTTTCTCGGCCAGGGCTTCAACGTCACCAATCTGGTGCTGGGACTGCCCTTTTACGGACGCACCTTCGGCAGTGTCAATGACAGCAATCATGGCCAGTTCCAGGCTTTCAGCGGGCCGGGCATAGGCTCCTACGATAATGGAGTAGTCGAGTTCAATGACATCTACGGCGGGGCCAGGGGGCATCCAATTTTGAACAGGACGGCTGCCGGGGAATGGAGCGGCACGAACGGATACACCAGATATTGGGACTCCATCTCCCAAACCCCGTTCCTGTTTAACGGCAGTTGCTGGATCACTTATGATGATGATGTCAGCCTGGCCGACAAGGTCGGGTATGCAATGGCGCAGGGACTGAGCGGCGTCATGATCTGGGAGATGTCTTGCGATACCCGCACCAACGATCCGTATGTACTGATCAATGCCGTTGATACGGCCCTAAAACAAGTGGTGCCGGCGTTATCCATTAGCCCGACCAATTGCAGCCATTCCCATTCAACCGTCAGCAGCGAGATAACCGTAAACGCCAACGTGGCCTGGACAGCCGAGAGCTGCCAGCCGACCTGGCTGACCGTCACCGGTGGCAGTCAAGGCGCTACCAACGGGACCATTACATATCTGGTATCGGAAAATTGCGGACCGGCGCGCATTGGCGTTATCAGCGTCAACGGCGGCGGCATCAGTCGCGATTTCACCGTCAACCAAGACGCTTTCATTGGCGAGCCATTGGCAAATGACTTTGACGGCGACCGCTTGGCAGACCCGGCGATTTATAACACAAACGGGACGTGGAAAATCAAACTCTCCACGGCAGGCTATGCGATTGTTCCTATGAACAATCTTCTGGGCGGGAGCGAATACGAGGCCTTAGCCGCTGATTTTGACGGCGACGGCAAAGCCGATCCGACCATCTATAATGCCGAGCTGGCATTATGGGCCGTGAAGCTTTCATCCCTCAATTATCTGGCGCCGACCGTGATTCAGAACTTCGGCGGAGTCGGATGGCAGGCGGTGGCGGCCGACTTTGACGGCGACCGCTTGGCAGACCCGGCGTTATATAACACGAACGGCACGTGGGAAATCAAACTCTCCACGGCAGGTTACACGACCATCACCAAGAGCGAGTGGCTGGGGTATCCGGGTTGGCAGCCGCTGGCGGCTGATTTCGACGGTGACGGCAAGGCCGACCCGGCCATTTACTGTGCATCCAACGGGTCATGGATTATAATGCTGTCCAAGTCCAACTATAATGTCGCAGTGATAGATCCTTATTTCTTAGGAAGCGAAGGATATGTTGGCCTGGCGGCTGATTTCGACAATGATGGACATGCGGATCCGACGGTGGCAGAAACGACAACTGGCCATTGGCAGGTCAAGCTCTACAGCAACGGTTATGGTCTGGTTGACCTGCCGAATTACTTTGGGGAATAAAAATTTGCCCCTTTTATTGATATACGCTTCTTAAAGGGCGAAACCGTGTGGTACGCCTGCCTCAATGGCAATTTTTTTTTCGTCATTATAAAAAAAATTATTTTTTCTGTTTGCTTCCGCACATGGCTTGATAGTATTATTTTATCAAAGGGTGTGGCCTAGCTGTAGGTCATAGGCAATGATTCGGATGGTCGGGCCGCCATCTGCATAATGGACGATATGCAGATGAATATTATGCCCCAAGCACCTTTTCGCAGTATTCTTACGCTGATTACCCCATTCGTCTTTTCCGGATTGGCTGGCTTTCTATTTTCCCAATTGAGTGGAGATTACTCCGCAGTTCAGGCAAGAACTACAAACGAAAGGAAAATACCATGGACACGGGCATGATTGTTTTTTTGGCGGTAGTTGTCTTTACAATTGCCAATAGCATAAGAATTCTCCGGGAATATGAACGTGGCGTTGTGTTTCGCCTGGGCCGTTTTGTCGGCGTGCGGGGGCCTGGCCTTATCATTCTTATTCCACTCTTTGAAAGAATGGTGCGGGTTACCCTGAGGACCGTGGCGATGGAAGTTCCACCGCAGGAAGTTGTCACTCGCGACAATGTTTCCGTTAAGGTTAATGCCGTTCTGTATTTCCAGGTCTTTGAGCCAGACAAGGCGATAATTGCCGTTGAAGACTATCTCTACGCGACATCCCAGATGGGGCAGACAACCCTGCGGGCAGTCCTGGGCGAGCATGAACTTGACGACCTGTTGTCGAATCGGGAGAAGATCAACCAGAAACTGCAACAAATTATTGACGAGCGCACCGGTCCCTGGGGCGTTAAAATAACCGCCGTTGAAGTCAGGGACGTTGATTTGCCCGAAAACATGAAGCGCGCCATTGCCAAGCAGGCCGAGGCAGAACGCGAACGCCGCGCAAAAGTAATTCATGCCGACGGCGAATTTCAGGCATCAAGCAAACTAAAAGACGCCGCCGATATCATGGCCGTTCAGCCGGTCTCCGTTCAACTACGCTATCTCCAAACCCTTACCGAAATCGCCGCAGAAAAGAACTCAACGGTTGTCTTTCCCCTGCCTATGGACATTATTAACAATTTGATGAAGTCTAAAACAAACGTTGTCCCCCATTCGGAATGTGGCCATTGACATACATGGTATCGCTCTGGCCAACCTGGTGACCATGAGTGGAACACCAACGCATACGCTTTGGGCATAGATTAAGAGTTACTCTATTTATTTCTGACAATGCGTGTAAAAGCGGGAAGTAAATCATGGAAAGTAATTTATATTTCAAGTGTAACTGCGGAAAACATATGGCTGTGGATGAATCTGGATCAGGAAGAACGATCAAGTGTCCTGTTTGTGGGCAAACCCTCCAGATCCCCCATCCAGCTATGAAATTATCCTGCGCATGCGGCTCATCGATTATTCTTTCGGCGAATATGGCGGGGGAGACGGTTCGCTGCTTGGAGTGCAAGGCGGCATACAAAGTGCCAGAGCTGGAACCAGTGGTAGTCACTCCCGAACAGCAGGAACCATTATCCGTTGTTGATCCCAACGAGCCTGCTTCCATAACACCACAGCAGAAAAAAATAATAGTCCGCATTCGCAGGCCAAAATAATGATCAATCGAAAACACTATAATATTCACCAAAAATCTTCGTAAAATACATTTGCTGCTCACTGATGACTGACCAATATTCGGGATATTTGTCATGAACGCGCTGGACTGGAGCATTGTGGCTTTTTATCTTTTTGGCATGATCGGGTTGTCGGTGTGGCTGGGGCGGACCCAGCGGACGGGCAGCGATTATTTTCTGGGCGGCAACCGGATCGGGCATTGGGCGATTGCCACTTCCATCCTGGCCACTCAGTGTTCCACGAACAGCCTGCTGGGAGCGCCGGCTTTCGTCATAGCCGTCGGCGGCTTATTATGGCTGCAATACGAATTGGCGGTTCCGCTGGCCATGATCGGGATAATGATGTTCCTGCTGCCTTTTTTCCGCAGCCAGCATGTTGTTTCGGTGTATGAATATCTGGGGCGGCGGTTCGGGCCGGGGAGCCGGATGCTGCTTTCGCTCCTGTTTCAATTTCTGCGCGCTTTTTCAACGGGGGTAACCGTCTATGGAATTTCGCTGGTTATTCAACAACTGGTCGGTCTGCCGTTTTGGGCCTCGGTGTTATTGATCGGCGTGGTGGCGATGATCTACGAATTTCTTGGAGGCATCCGCGCCGACATATATTCAGACGTAATCCAAATGATTATTCTCTATGCCGGAATTGCGGTCTGCCTGATTTATGCCGTACATTTGACCGGCGGCTGGAACGAAATACTTGCCGCCTTCCCAAAAGAGAAGATGCGCACGCTCGATTTCCGGAGCATGGGATTTGCCGGCGCGAACCCGTTCGCATTCTGGCCAATGCTGCTCGGCGGCTTTTTCCTCTACATGAGTTACTACGGTTGCGACCAAACACAGGTTCAACGAGGGCTTTCCACACGCAGCGTTGACGGCACCAACATGTCGCTGTTTTTGAACGGCATGTTGAGATTTCCGCTGACGCTGACTTATTGCCTGATCGGAGTGGCGATCGGCGCTTACATCATCAAGCACCCGGCTTTTCTGGAACGTCTGGTTGATCCTTCAACGAACACGGTGAATTACAATCTGGCCGTGCCTTCCTTTTGTCTGCATGTCATGCCCCATGGAGTGATCGGATTAATCATGGTGGCCATGTTTGCCGCGGCCATGTCGTCACTGGATTCCACGCTCAACTCGCTTTCCGCCTTGACGATTCGCGATGTTGTTGAAAGATTCCGGTCGGCGGGTCCGCTGAATGAACGCCAGACGATCAGGTGGGGACGTTTGATTACCGTCGGATGGGGAATCCTGTGCATGACTTTTTCTTTCTTTGTGGGGGAAATTTCCCCTTCAATAATCGAGGCCATCAACAAGATCGGCTCTCTGGTCAATGGTCCGATTCTGGCAACGTTCCTGTTGGCAACCTTGACCCGGCGCGCCAACGACCCGGGCGCGGCGGCGGGGATTATCGCCGGGTTTATCGCCAACCTTATGACCTGGCTCTTTTTACCGGGCGTATCCTGGCTCTGGTGGAACGTCAGCGGCTGCCTGATAACGTTCGGTGTGGGATACGGCACGAGTATCCTGTTCTGCACCCGACCGGCGCCGAATCTGGAGACGCTTATCTATCATGCTGACGCGGCGAAACAGTTTAATTATCGCAGGAACTGGCGCGTTTATCTGTGGATTCTTGCGGGATATTTTATTTTGCTTGTTCTCGTTCTCAAGGGAATTGAATGGATATTCAACGTTGCCTAAAAAAGACGATATTCATTGTTTGATGCTTATCGCACCAAAGTGGATAATGCCAGCCAAACGGCCGCATAGGCGCCAAGCGATAAAGCGCCATTATTTAACGGCACGCTTTGTCCTGTCAAAATATCCACCATCCCATGATTTTGCCAACCGTGGGCTTGCAGATTAGCCCGCGATAGATGAACCGTCCGATCGCTCAAGTTGGCCAGCATCAGAATGCGTTCTGTTCCGTCCGGGGAGCGGCGTTCTATACCAAGCACAGCGTCCGTTACGGCAACAACTTTTTGCAGGCCATCCGGATGAAATGCCGGATGTTCTGCCCGTATCTTCAATATTCGCATGTGGGCGAAAAACGAGCGGAATGTCGGTGACGCTTGATCGACAAGCATGGCATCCAAATCCGTCAACTGCCATTTACCCCGATTCAGCGAACGGTTCATGCCAGTGCGCCCCGCAAGCGCACGATCATTCGGCGCGGCAATCAGGGTGTTGAAGTAGACTGCGGGAATCCCCTTCAAAGCCATCAGAATTGTCTGGGCGCACAAAAAGCGGGCCATGTGCAAATCCGGCGTATCGCCGGCAAATTGCCCAAGAGCGTCGAACCAGCTGCTGTTCAATTCATAGGGAGCGTCGTGATCTTTTGCCGTTCGGCGCGTGGAGACACGGCCGCCAAGTTTGACAATGTGATCAACAAGCCCGGCAATTTCCGATTCCGGAACCAAGCCTTCCAATGGCCGGATACCAATGCCGTCATGCGTGCCGGTTATGTTCAGATACGCGCAGCCGGAAGGAGGGGGAGAAATTTTTTCGGCCCAAGCGGCCAAATAGCGCGCCGTTCCTTTGACCAGGGCATGCAACAAAAGCGGCGGCAAACTGAATTGATAAATCCAGTGAGCTTCGTCACCATCCCCGAAATAAGAAAGATTTTCGGAATGCGGAAGGTTCGTTTCCGTCAGCAAGCGCACATCGGGAGCAACCAGAGTGAGCATGTCACGCAGGAGACGGACGATTTCATGGGTTTCAGGCTGGTTCAGACAGTTGGTTCCCTGTCGTTTCCATAGATAGGCAATGGCGTCCAGGCGCAAGACACGCGCCCCCATGGCAATGTAGAATAAAAGGATGTCGAGCATCTCAAACAGGACATCAGGGTTGGCATAGTTCAAGTCAATCTGGTCCGCGCTGAAAGTGGTCCAGACGTTTTTCGCTCCGGCATGGGTCGGGATGGGCGTGAAGAGCGGACTGCTGCGGGGGCGGATGACATTGGAAAAATCATTTTTTGGATCGGCCTCGATGAAATAATGCCGGCCCGGCGCGGTTCCGGAAATATAATCCTGAAACCAGCCGCTTTGACTTGAAACGTGGTTAAGCACCAAATCAAACATCAAATCATAAGATTGGCCCAGCGCCTGCAATTCGGACCATTTGCCAAATCGCGGATCAACAGTGCGAAAATGGACCACAGAAAATCCGTCATCAGAAGAAGATGGATAAAAAGGCAGGACATGCAGGTGCGTCACGGTTTTTCCGACATGGTTTTCCAGAAATTGCCTCATAACCGCCAAGGAAGGCTTCGGCGACTTCTGCACGGAATCGGCATACGCAATCAACAGGCAAGTCCGCTGATCGACATTCTGCGGCAACGGACGGGACTCGGCGGTAATTCCATACCGGCCGATCATCATGGCGAACCGCGACAACAAGCGGTCCGCCGCAGAACCATACAAACGCGCCAGGCGTTCGCGAACTCGGCTCATGACCGGGCTGGCATAATAGTTGTTCATGGCATCAATCCGCGGACATTGGTAATCAGCGTTCGCAGTCCCCGCCGCAGGACAGCGTAACTGTAATAGCGGCCGGCAACTTCATAGTTGTGCTCCACCATGGCCCGGCAATAGTCGGGGTTTTCTATAATACGGCGGACTTCCTCCACGATTTCGGGCGTCAGATATCCTTCAATTATCGGCACACGAAATCCCTTGGGCTCAATATCCCGCGTAAATACTTCATAACGATTGACCAGAATTGGTTTTTTAAAATACATTGCCTCAAGGAAAGCATTGCCGAAGCCTTCATACATGCTGGGATAGGTGACAAAATCTGCATGGGGATAGATATCCCAGAGCGTATACGTTTTTTTACCATCGGCGTTAACGCGGCGGGTTTCCGTTACGCGGGTGACGAAAAACCGCAGATCCACACCCGAACGCCTCGCAAATCCGGCAAGCATGTCTTTGTATTCATACCCTTCATCGCCGGCTTCATGGGAAACCACAAGTTTATACTTCGGGTTACCCAGCATCTGCACCAGGTTGATCGCGTGGCCGATGCCCTTGCGCGGAATGACCCTGGTCGGCTGCAGAATCAATTTGTCATCCGGCGCCAGCCCGATTTCGGCGCGAACATCCGCCGCATAGGCATCCGATGGTCTAGGCGGATTTTCAAAATCAAGGACATTTGGAATAACCATGGAGGAAATGGATTTGCGCCGCGCCAGTTCTTCCTGAGCCGCCTGATTGATCACCACGTGCTGAAGATCGTGATCGCGGGATGGAAAAGCCATGTCGAGGTAATCATTGACCGCATTGACCGAGAAACGGGTGCGTTCCCAATAAAAATCATGATGATGTCCAATGGCCGGGATATGCGTTTCGGACATCAATTCTGCCACAGCCAGCCCCAATGGGATATGCATTGGAATGGCAAGAACGTTTTCAAGGACCATGAGTTTGATTTCAAACCTGTGCAGAAAATCATATAATGTTTCCTTGAGATAAGCGCTCAACTCCCGGATGCGCCGGCTGATCAATGGGGTTCGGGCGGTCTTCCCCCATATGCGTTCATTGATCCACGCGTTTTCCGGGTAGTTGAAAAACGCCTCCGGCACACACATGCTGGATGGGGCTGGATGATCGAGCCGGCCGGCATACCAGCAGCAGTTATGGCCGTCTTTTTCCAGCACCCGCGCCCATTTCGCGGCCTCAAGAGATACGCCATCCGTGCCGGAAAAACGCGTTGAAATAAAGCCGATGTTCTCAGCCATGATGGCGCCTTTCTGTTCGAATAATAAAACTTGCCTCTAATTTAGCTGAAGACATGCATCGGCGAAAGGAAAAAACCATTAACAGGCCTTGATAGAATATATTGAAGAGATTAAATGCATTGGAGTTCATGCGAACTTTGACAAAGCAAAATAAATTATTTTTGTTCGGACGGTTTGTTTCTTACCGTTGGCGGCTCTGACGGAGAAAACGCGGTTCCTCCACGACTAAGCCAGTCTTCAATATGATCCAGCAGAGTCATCCGCGATACGGACTCGTTCTTCCACGGGCTTGCCGCGCCGCCGGAAATCACCATCTTCATGGCCTCCGGCACACTGATGTTCAGATAAATTACTTCGGAGCGTTGCACCATCAGGAAAAAACCGGATGTCGGGTTGGGGGCCGTGGGTACAAAAATAGAAATCATATCGCTGGCGCCGACGGCACTGGTCCCAATTTTCCGAGAAATCATTTCCGGCACACGTGCGGTAACAAATCCGATTGAATAGAGACCCAGACGTGGGTGCTGAACTGCAACCACTTCCTTAAAGAGCGCGCTCTGCGCGCTCACCACCGATTCGCTGATCTGGCGGATTGAAGTGTAGACGCTGCTGATGACCGGGATGCGCATCAATATCCAGTCTGCAAGGCGGTATATCTTTTGACCGATAAAATTACGCGCAAGCAAACCGACAAAATAAAGCACCGCCACCACGATGATGAGAGCTGCTATGCGATAAAGAATTGCGTATTCGGACGTCAACCATCCGCTTGGGACAAGACGATTGCTGATAAAAGTAATAATCAGGTTGATAATCAAAAGCGTTCCGACCAGAGGAGCCAAAAGAAAGAGTCCGATTAGTATATTTGCACGAAACCCGGCAATGTTTTTATTCCAAACGGCGTTCACGAAATTACCTCTTTTATCAATGTTTTCATGGTTTAACTTGGTTGGCGCGCTTGACGCTGTTCAGATAGGATATTATTCCTTCGGCGATGCCGATGGCCACTTTATCAAGATAGGCTCGATTTTGCCAGTTAACCGCTTCGGAACGATTAGTACCTTAAACATTCAGTACCGCGATAAAAAACAAGAAAAGGATTCACCACGGAGGTGGAGGGAGACACGGAGAAGAGATTGCTTGAAATCAAGTTTTGCCGGACGCAAAACCCGATTTCAAGCAACGACTTGTCTTTGGAGAATGGATGGAGATGATTGCATTAATCTAATCTCCTGTTTTTCTCCAAAAAACAGCCGAGTTTGTCAAATTTGGGAGAAGCGGAACGCTAATCTCAAATTTGACAAACCCTCATCTTGTTTTCCCTCGGTGCCTCCGTGGTTGTTCTTTCATTAATTTTGGGTTGCGGGCATTAAGCCCGCTTTGGATTTCAAATCCTTAATCGAAAATCGCAAATCCAAAATCGAAAATCACCTCACGCTCCCGGCGCAATGCCGGCCTCGGCGAAAGTCGCCATTTCATTATAAATCGCCAGGGCATCCTCCATGATCTGCATGGCAATGGCCGCGCCGGTCCCCTCGCCCAGCCGCATGTCAAGATTAACGAGCGGACGCAGATTTTCTTTCTCAAAAAATCTTCTGTGTCCGGGCTCGGCGCTGACGTGCGCAAAGAAAAGATAGTCCTTTACCGCAGGACAAATGCGCATGGCGGCCAGGGCGCCTGCGCTGGAGATGAAGCCATCCACCGCCACCGGCCGCGAGCGGGCGGCCGCCCCGAGACAAAGGCCGCAGATTCCCGCAATTTCGAGTCCGCCGAGAGCGGCCAAAATTTCCAGGGCGCCTTTGCAGTTCGCCTTGTTGACGGCCAGGGCCTGCTCAATCACCTTTATTTTTTTGGTCACTCCCTGATTGTCAAGACCCGTGCCCGGCCCGACCAATTCCCGGACAGGCAACCCCAGATAGGCCGCATACATGGCCGAAGCCGGCGTTGTGTTGCCGATGCCCATCTCGCCGGTCGCCAGAATTGAAATATTCTCGTCGGCCGCAGTTTGGGCGCGGTTAATGCCGACCGCGACGGCCTGCGAGGCTTCATCCATGCTCATGGCTGGCCCCTTCGCAATATTGGCCGTCCCCCTTTTGACGTTCTGCCGCACAAGCCCCTGAGCTTCGCCCGGATCGTCCGCCATGCCGACATCAATGACCTCAACCTGCGCAGAAGCGCGGCGCGCCAGGGCGTTCACGGCCGCTTTGCCGATAATGAAATTCCTGACCATCAGCATGGTGACTTCCGGAGGATAGGCGCTCACGCCCTCCCGGACAACCCCGTGGTCTCCCACAAAAACACAAACCCTTTTGCCGGCAATCCGTGGTTTCTCAAGACCCACAATCGCCGCCAAACGCGCTGCTATTTCCTCGAGAAAACCAAGACTGCGTTTCGGCTTGGTGAGGTTGTCAAGGCGCTCATACGCTTTGGCAATCAACTCGTTGCGGACAGGCTTGATATTATGAATGGTCTGTTCAAGTAACAATTGATTATTTTGCATTCTTTTTCATTCCGTATTTCTTTGTTTTCCCCTTTGCCTCTGTGCCTTTCATTGGTAATTTTCCCTTCAAAATCATCGGCAGCCCGGCGGCAACGAACACCACCGTATCGGCCGCAGCGGCCAAATCCTGGTTCAGCCAGCCGGCCAAATCGCGGAACTGCCGGCCCAGCACATTGTCAGGCACAATGCCGAGGCCGACCTCGTTGCTGACCATGATCAGACTGCACCTGCTGTTGCGCACCGCCCTGACCAACTCAATCCTCCGTCTTTTAAACGACTTCAGGCCGTCCTTGAAAAGCACATTGTTCAGCCAGATCGTCAGGCAGTCGATTAAAAGCACGTCGCGCGCAGGGAAACGTTTGGCGGCCTGCTTGATTAGCCGCGCAATTTCCAGAGGTTCCTCGGCGCAGGCCCAATGCCGGCCGCGGGCTTTCCTGTGCGCGGCGATTCTTTCCTTCATCTCGTCGTCCGATGCCTCGGCCGTGGCCACGTAAAGAGGCCGGCGCCAGCGGGTTTCGGCAAGTTTCAGGGCATAGCTGCTTTTTCCGCTGCGCGCGCCGCCCAGCACCAAGATACGCAAGGGATCCATAAGCCCTGCAGTCTGAAGGATTCAACCGCGCCGGTCAATCTTTTTTCGTTTCGTCCGTTTTTTTTGCTTCATTTTTTGATTTTTCTGTTAGAGTCTGAGATTCGTTATCCCGACACCAGCATAAAAAAGGAGGTCGCATGGCGGTCAATATTGTCGACACCATTGATGACATGGTCAAGGTTAAAACGGTCCTGGCGAGCGTTTCGGATAAAAGCGGCCTGAGCGGCTTTATTCCGGAATTGATCAAAATCAATTCCGGCCTCAAAATCTATTCAACCGGCGGCACCTATCAGGCCATCAAGGACATCCTTGGCCCGGACCTGGCAGGAAAAAATCTGTTTCAGGTCTCGGATTTTACCGGTCAGCCCGAAATGCAGGGCGGGCTGGTCAAGACCCTGGACTTTAAAATCTACATGGGGCTTTTGAGCGAGACCTATAATCCCGCCCACGCCGCGGACTTGCAGCGCGCCCGCGCAATATTTTTCGACATGGTTGTGGTCAACCTGTATCCCTTCGTCAAAACCGTGGCCGCCGGCGCGCCGCCGGAAGCCGCCCGGGCCAATATCGACATAGGCGGCCCTTGCATGGTGCGCGCCTCAGCCAAAAACTTTTTAAGAGTAGCATCGGTCACGGATCCGGCCGATTATTCCGGCATCCTGAATGAACTGCGCCGGAACAGCGGCGCCCTGCCCTTGCGCTCCAGGTTTGAACTGGCAAAAAAAGCCTTTGCGCATACGGCCGCGTATGACACGGCCATTGCCGGCTACTGGGACAAGACAAGTTTCGAAACCGTGAAATCGTGTTATAAGATGAGCCAGTTTCAAAACTCGCTTCAGACCCACCCCGGCTTGCGCCACCCCTCCGGTGGAGGGGATCGTAAGCTGTTGCTGACCAATCCGTAAGGTCCCCTCCTTTGGAGGGGTGCCCAACGGGCGGGGTGGGGCTTCAGAGCGAGTTTTGAAATCACCTCAGATTAAAAGCTGATTTTTTCGCAAAGGCGCAAAGTGCGCAAAGCCTGCCCTACCGCAGGCCAGAAAAAATATTTTTAAAATTAACATCCGAACCTTGGCGGCCCTGGCGTCTTGGCGAGAGAATAAATTCAGGAGAAAAAAAATGCCCGTCAAAGACTTCAAATCAGCCTACAAAACCATCATGGACGACCACTTTCCGCCCGCCATGGAAATCAGCTTTGTCGACGGCAAGAAACGCCAGACTCTTTTTTACGAAAAGGAAAGCTGGCTGATCGACGGCATCAACAAGGGCTTGCGCTACGGCGAAAACCCAGGCCAGGAGGCCGCGCTCTATAAATTAGTCAACGGCAACCTCGTCCTGGGCGAAGTCCGGAGTATTTTGCCGGGAAAATATCTTGCCTCGGACGTGGAACTGCTGCAATCCGGAAAACACCCCGGCAAAACAAACATCACCGACGTGGACAACGCCCTCAACATCATGCGCCACATCATGGACGCGCCCTGCGCCATCATTGTCAAGCACAACAATCCCTGCGGCGTCGCCAGGACGGCCACTCTTGCCGAAGCCTACGCGCGCGCCAACATGGCCGATCGGGTGGCGGCTTTCGGCGGCGCGATCACCCTCAACCGCGAAGTGGACCGCGACACGGCCGAATTAATCCTGCAACAGTACGCCGAGGTGGTGGCCGCGCCATCATTCGCCGCCGGCGTGCTGGAAATGTTCGCCGCCAAAAAAAACCTGCGCGTCATGCGGATCGCCGACATCGCAAAACTGAAGGAATTTTCGACGACGCGATTCGTCGACTTCAAATCCCTGGTCGACGGCGGCGTCATCGCCCAATGGTCGTTCCTGCCCGAGACGCGCTCGCGCGACAAGCTGCTTCCGGCCCAGACCCTTTATAAGGGCAAGGAATACAAAATCAACCGCCTGCCTACCGAACGCGAATATGACGACCTGCTGTTCGGCTGGCTGATCGAATGCGGCGTGACAAGCAATTCCGTCATTTATGTCAAGGACGGCGCAACCATCGGCATCGGCACGGGCGAGCAGGACAGAGTCGGCGTGGCCGAAATCGCGCGCGACAAGGCCTACCGCAAACTGGCCGACCGCATTGCCTGGGAACAGCATAAAATTCCCTACAACAACCTGAAAGATGTTTCAGTTAAAAAGGAAATCGACCAGGAAGTCGCCAGGCTTAAAGGCGGGCTGATCGGCTCCTGCATGGTCTCGGACGCGTTCTTTCCGTTCCGCGACGGCGTGGACGTGGGGTTGCGCGAAGGCATCACGGCCGTGATTCAGCCCGGTGGCTCGGAAAGGGACTTTGAAAGCATCGAGGCCTGCAACGAGGCCGGCGTGGCAATGGTCTTTACGGGACAGCGATGTTTCAAGCACTGATGAGAGGCACACAGGGGCAAAGGCACATAGGCACAAAGTGACGGAACGATCTTTTTCGTCATTCCCGCAGAAGCGGGAATCCAGTGCCGGAAATTCCGATGTCCAAAATCCAAAATCCAAAATCCAAAATTCGGATCGCCGTCATAGGTCCCGGCGGGATCGGCTGCCTGTTTTCCGGCCTCCTGGCGGAAGCCGGGCATGAAGTATACCTTGTTGACCGGCGGCCGGAACGCTCCGCCCTCATTTCCCGGGACGGACTGATTCTGGAACAGGATGGCGCCGGGCGCACGGTGGCGCTCCAGGCTCATGCTTTCCCGTCCGATATCGAGCCGGTCGAATTGATCATTCTCTGCGTCAAGGCCCATGAAACCGCGGGCACAATCCGGAGCATATTGACCCTCTCCCTTCCGGACACGATCGTTCTTTCATTGCAAAACGGACTCGGCAACCTGGAAGCGCTCGAAAGCGTCGTGAAAGGGACAAATCTTTTCGCCGGCATTACGACCTGCGGGGCAACGGTGGTCGCCCTGAACCTAGTGCGCCAGGCCGGAACAGGCGCAACGGTCGTCGGCTCGCTCCATCAAAACAATGAAGGCGCTGAACGACTGGCGCAAATCCTTTCAAAATCAGGGATTGAAACCTCCTCAACAGAAAACACCATCGGCATGCTCTGGAGCAAATTGATCATAAATGCGGCCATCTGCCCGGTTTCGGTAATGGCCGATCTTCCCAACGGCGAACTGGCCCTTTCTGAAAAATGGCGTTCTCTGCTGATCGCCTCGGCCAAGGAAGGCGCCAGGGTGGCGGCCGCCAGGGGGATCAAACTCATGTACGCTGATCCCGCCAGGGCCGTGCTGGAAGTCTGCCAAAAAACCTCGGAAAACATTTCATCCATGCTCCAGGACACCCGGCGCGGCCGTAACACGGAAATCATGCAAATCAACGGCGCGATTATCCGCGCCGCAGCCGAGCTTGGCATTGACACGCCGATCAACGCAATGCTCTGCCAATCAGTCCTTGACAGGGAAAGACACTCGAATAGAATTCCCTCAATTCAACGGAATTGACGCGATCATGTCACTACAACGTTTAAATAGCAGAAAGGAATCAAATCATGCATGTTGCCGTAAGAGAAGACATCTTGAGACTGGCCGGCTACGCCGGCATTGTCGAAGGATTGAACGACCTGAAACTTGACAGCGTTGAGATTGAATTTTTCCGCGATTACAGCGTCTGGGACCCGTCAGGCTGGAATAAGGTTTCCTTTGCGCCGGCGGACGCCGCAAAGACGATCAGAGATTTATACGGGAAAAAGAAAATAAAGATCTGCGCCTTCCTGCTGCACAACAATTTCAACTGCGCCGAGCCGGAAAAAGAGGTGCAATGGGTCGTTGACGCCATCAAGACGGCCGACGCCCTGAAAATTCCCGCCATCCGCATTGACGCGGTCACCAAAGGCCAGCAGGAAGAACCTTTTGAAACGCGCGTAACCCGCTTTGTGGACTGCATGCGCAAGGCGCTCGACGCCACAAAGGCAAGCAAGGTTGCGCTCGGCATCGAAAACCACGGGGTTCAGGGAAACGACCCGGCCTTCCTGAAACAAGTGATCGAACGGGTCGGCAACAAGCGCCTGGGCGTCAACATGGATACGGGCAACTTTTACTGGAACGGCTTCCCCTTGAGCGAGGTCTATGAAATTTTGCGCTCCGTGGCCCCATTTACCAAACATACCCACATCAAAAACATCCGCTACCCCGAGGAAACACGCCAGCAGAAACGTGCCAACGGCTGGGAATACGGGAAATACGTTTCGCCGATCTATGAAGGCGACATTGACCACAAACGTGTGGTGGCCATCCTGAAGGAAGCCGGTTACAAGGGCCCGCTGACCATCGAAGACGAATGCCTGGGCAAATTCGACGCAGCGGGAAAGAAAGAAGTCCTGCGCAAAGACGCGGAATATCTGAAAAACCTTTTAAATTAGGCGGCCAAAGGCCGCAACTTTTAAAAGATCATTAGCCACAAAAAAGCACAAGCAGAGCACAAAAAAAATATTATTTTGTGCATCTTTGTGGCAATTTGAAATTCCCATGAACAAATTCCGCGAGCTCTGCGAATTGAAGCGGGAAAAGGCCGTTTTCTTTAAAAATGGTTCGGCTGAGTGTATGCTTTGCCCCGACCTGGGCGGCCGGATTTTCGGATAATGCCTCGGCATGAGCCCGCATCGCATTGAAGTTGAATGCGTTAGACAACCGACGGCCGTTTTTAATAACTACGGCGGCAATAATTTCTGTCCCAACCCGCAAGCAGCGATCAATTTCGATTTTTACGATCATCCCGGCGATAGAATCGAATATTACGAAAACGGATTCACCTATCGCGCTGACGGAAAACGCAAGGGACAGATCGGCATAGAGTCAACGGCCGGGGCGGCCTTGATCGGCTTCATTGACCGAAGCAGAAACCTGATTTGTCTGCGTGAAAATCTCGGGCCAAATGAAGGAAAATATTTCAACATCGCCGACAACGATCAGCCGCAGGGGCCCTTTTCCGCCGCCGACAATTACAGCATCTTCAATTCGGACGAGACCATGCTGGCCTTCGAACTGGAAACCATCGGCGCCGCAAAAATATACGCCAACCGGCTGGAAGGCTCAGAATTAATTTCCGCAACCGCGTTCGCAATTTTCAAAAATCCCGTATGTCTCGAAGAATTCCTCGAAAAACACCTCGGTAAAAAACAATAGAAATCTTGAACGTCCGCAACTGTCCCCCCCCCATATCCATGATCACGAAAAACCGGCCAATCCGGGAATGGCCAGACGAATTTGCAACCGATCATCATTACAAAACAACTTGACATTTTCGAATAATATGCATACTATGTCCACAAACAGTGGATATAGGCTGTAAAAAAGTTGTCTTTATGAACGATATTGCATATATAAGGAGCAAGGTTTCGCAAGAGATTTTCGACTATCAGATTCTCGGCGATTGCCTGCGCAAATACAGAAAGCCCAGGGATAGAATTCAGCGACTAATCGCTTCAAAGGACATCGTCCGCATCAGGAAAGGCCTCTATGTCTTCGCGGAACCTTATCGAAAACAAGCGATCATTCTGGAACAACTTGCAAATTTAATCCATGGACCTTCGTATGTCAGCCTGGAAACGGCGTTGAGTTTTCACGGTTTGATCCCGGAACGTGTAATAACGATCACATCCGTGACCGGCGGCCGGTCACGGGAGTTTAATACACCATTCGGCGTTTTCACTTACCGGCATCTGTCTCCGGCTCGCTATGCCGTGGGCGCCATTCTGGAAACGCGCGCCGAAATACCGTTTCTGATCGCATCTGCGGAAAAGGCGCTGGCGGATAAAATATGGATGGACAAGCGATTCCCGGGAAAGTCGCTGAAAGATTTTGGAGCTTACCTGGAAGACGACTTGCGCATCGATCGGGAGGCACTGAACGCGCTGGACGCCAAAAGGCTCGCCGCGATCGGCAAGGCTTATGGCTCGATGAAAATCAATAATCTGCTTGGTTTCCTTCGAAAACTCAGGAGATCATCCGATGCATGACGCCATCCGCGCAATGTTGAGCCGCTACAAATGTCAGACTCTCGACGATCATGTGAATGCCTTGCGCGAGATACTTCAGGAGTTGGCCCTGCTTGGTCTCTGGCGCGGCAAATTTTTCGAACATGCGGCATTCTATGGGGGAACGGCCTTGCGGGTGCTCCACGGCATGGATCGATACTCGGAAGACCTGGATTTTTCCCTGTTGCGGCCAATTCCTGACTTCTCGATTGGGGTTTATGGCGACGCCTTGC
>Ga0074199_1000555_pt1 | contig 54611 bp, 53 predicted proteins | sample EPASupsiteSAE347_FD_64528 | JGI IMG/M metagenome (GOLD analysis project Ga0074199, IMG submission 64528) | Bioremediated contaminated groundwater from EPA Superfund site, New Mexico - Sample SAE3-47 | ecosystem: Environmental > Aquatic > Deep subsurface > Groundwater > Contaminated ... | reverse complement strand
GTAAATGATCGGTAAAAAGTAAGCCGTATCCGGGTAGCCAACCGCATGACCTTCGCCATATTTTTCAATGGCATCATTGACTGCGCCTTCCGTTAATCCGGCAACCGCATTCGAACCAGCATAAATTAAATCGGTTAAACTCATAATTTTTCACTCTTCCTTTTCAAAGAAATGCAATGCCTTCAGGCATTGTTAAACGCTTTCACAGGCGATTGGTAAAAGCCCACCGCCCATTAATATTATTTCTGTTTTTTATGATTACTTACGAAACCTGCGTCTCAAGACGATTATAACACTTGAAACGCAGGTTCTAGTCATTTAATTTAATTCTTTTTTTGCTTCGACCAGGTGCTTATCAGCTTCACTCATCAATGCAATAGCCTCAATAAGTGCTTCTGCGACATCATTTTTACCCAAGCGGTTCATTTTTTCAACCCAAGTATTGTATTCCATGGCGTGATCCTGATTATGGGCAACCCAATGATCCAGCAGCAAGCCTAAAATTTCGATATCTTTATTCTCGACATCACCACCGTGACAGCATCCGGCACCATTTTTACCATGATTTCCGCAATGTCCGTCGCCATGTTTGTGGGGATGGGGATGTTCATGTCCGTGAGGGTGTTCATGTTTCTGACCTTCATGACCGTGGGGATGCTCATGTTTGTGGGGGTGGGGATGAGCGTGTTTATGGGTATGGTCATGTTCATGCTCTGCTACGTGGGGATGTTCGCTACCATGATCATGTTCATCATTGTGAGCATGACTATGGTTATGACCGTGTTCATGATTATGTTCGTGGGCATGATCATGTCCTTCTGCGCCATCGTGAGGAGTAGCGTGTTGATGATTGTGACTTGTGGCTCCGCTATGAGGATGACCTTCTTCATGGTCGTGGTGTTCGCCATGACTGTGAAGTTCTTTATTGTTACACATATTATTTCCTCCTGTTGTTCTAAAATTTGTTATGATTATAACACTCTTTTCTTAATTAGACTATAGTTTATCAAGAATTAATCTAAACTAGAACTAATTTTCATATTTGTTTAGAAAAAAAGGCAGAACACGTCTGTGTTCTGCCTTCAGGCATGTTATAGTTTTTGACTCAGGTCAAAATTTATTACATAATTGGATCCATAGCTAATGCTGGATGTCCTTTTGATTCTAAGAATTCTAATACTGCTTCAGAATCGCTGGCAATTGTTTCATCACAAACCATGTCTGCGAAGTTTTCAATTCCGGTCATTTCTTTGACAGCTTTATTTAAACGTTCAGCTACATCGTCTTTTAATTCTTTTGGCATCCAAACGATTCGTGATAAACCGCCTTCAGCTGACATGAATTTTTTAGAACCGATCAGGAATCGACCATGACCCATGAAGCCTGGAGTTTGAACCCCACCACCTGTCATGGAAGCCAATTCGCCGAATGTCATCCCTACTGGAGATGTTTCGTTGAACTCACGGTTTACAATTACAACACCGTTAGCTTCTGGCATAATACCACAGATACATTCGAAACAACCACAAGAAGTCATTGGATCTTCAAGAATTGAGTAAAGTGTAACTTGCTCAACTGCACCTTGAGTAGTACGTGCAACTTCAGCATTTACTGAATCCCAGGTTCCTAAACGTTCGTCATTAGCTTGGCCTTTAACGATTGGTTGATTTGGTCCCATTGGATCCAATTCTTTAGTTGCTTTAGCATCTAACCAGGAAACAGCACCACAAAGACCTAAACGTTCAGGTGTAACAACACAAACGTGGCTTGGAGCAAATGATTGACATAATAAACAGGTGTAGAATTCATCAACACTTTCATCTGTCAGGGAGCCCATACGTTCGTCACGTTCAGCATAGATTGGTTTAACCATTTCTTCGCCAAGTCGTTTTACATCTTCAGCATTGGTGTAAATGGTGATTTCACATTTATCAACAACTTTATCAAAGTCAGAACGCATTTTTGCGTATAAAACTTCACCGATATGTTTTAAACGGAAACCTTTTTCAAATGCTTCTTTTGTTAAACGGATCCAAGCAATATTTCTTTGTCCAACATGCATTGCACCTTCAATATAGTTTGTAAAGTAATGGATACGTCTTTCAAGTACGGTTTCGAAGTCTTTTTGCATTGCTTTACCAGCAACTTTAACAACAACGCCCATAGGTAAACGAACAACGTCTTTACCTGCGAACATAGCGTCATCAATGTCTGGTCCAACAACGGTAATTTTGTGATCTTCCATTTCGGCTAAGTCGCCGGTAGTAACAAGTTCCCAACATTCAGTTTTGTTTCCACCGAATTCAGCAAACATAGTATCTTTACGAACACGTTCACCTTCAAAAGCTGAAGAAACAGAAACTGGACAATCGATTTCGGTTACTTTGATTTTGATATTACGTACTTCTAATGAAGTTGCAACCACTTTGCTGTTGTCTGGTTGGTGTAATAATAAGGTTGGTACTTCATTAATGAATGTTTCTGTAATTGCTGGGAAGCCCAATTCGATGGCAGCAGCACCGGCAGCAATAATTTTGTTATCCCATGGTCCAAATACGTTAACAAAAGCTTGTACACGATTTTTGGTATAGGTTCTGTGAGCTAAGAAGTCTCCTGGAGGTGTCGCACCAAAGATTAAGCTGGCACGAATCGCTACAGATACAACGTGGATAACGGATTCAATTTCGTATCCCAAAGGAATAACTCGAAGATCAATACCCATTTTAATTTTTTGTTCGATTGCCTGGTCGATTACTTTACCAACCATGAAGGTTAATAAACCTTTGCCCTGGTAGTCTTTAACAATTCCTGCTAAGGTTTCAGCATCTTTTGCTTCCCCGATAATAACAGCAACCCCTGGGATATCACCAGTTACCAATGGCACACCGAAGTTACGAACTTCAGCATCAGTGATATGTCCTAAGTAACGAACATCTGCTGTATTTAAGTCTTCAACAGTACGACCAGCGTATGGATGTTCATCGTAAACGTATTTTACAGCTTCAATGATTTCTGCCAGCATTGCTGAAGCAGTTCCAGCATCTAAAGCATCCTGCAGGTAATTTGTGCGGTGGATTTTTTCTTTAGCAAGTTCTAAAGCTTCTTCCAGTTCACCTACATTGGTAACTTTTTTGCCTGTAATAGCATAGATGCATGGTAAGGCATAGGCAGTAGCAGGGAATTTTACTGGTGTTTCTTTTCCCTTTTCAGCAACGACTTTGGCAACCATTTCTTCAGCACGTTGAAGGTATTGGGCTTGACCGTCGTAAATTATATCAAAAAGATTCATATTCATATGGACTTTTTCCTCCTTAGATTAGTTCAATTAACATTAGATTTTTGTTGATTTTTTTAAAATTTGTTATTTCTTTTTTTCTTCGACAATCGCCAGAATTTTTTTGCCTAAAGTGGCAATATCTTCCTTCATGACCGGATCGTCATAGGGCGATTGATTGTTACGGTCAGATTCTGAGATGGCATCACGGTAGTTTAAAAAACCAATGATGTTTTCAGCGCCGACTTTTTCGGTAATAAAGGCGATATCTCCGTCATTGCGGATCTTATTTCCAATAACATAAACTTGCTTTACACCAATATCAGTTGCCATGGATTTAACTTTATGAAACGTTTGAATACTGCGGACTCCCGGTTCGACGACGACAATAAATGCGTCAACTGCGCCGGCAGTACCTCGACCCAAATGCTCAATTCCAGCTTCCATATCCATGATAACAACGTCCTTTTGGTAAAGCACCAAATGGCTCATGAGCATTTTTAGTAATACATGCTCTGGACATACACAACCAGATCCTCCGGTGTCTACGGTTCCCATGGTTAAGAGTTTGACCCCATTAAATTCTTTGGCATAACGCTCCGGTATATCTGCAACTTCAGGATTCATTCTAAACATCGAACCAAATGAACCTGTATCAGCAGCCGTTCGTTCTTCCACTAGATCTTTCATTTCTGAAATGGGAACAATTTCTGCAATCATCTCCTCGCTCATGCCCAGGGCAAGACCAAGATTGGCATCGGGATCAGCATCAACTGTTAATACATTATATCCTTCATCGGCAAAATATCGGCTTAGACTTGCTGAGATGGTTGTTTTTCCAACTCCGCCTTTTCCTGTTAATGCTATCTTCATTTTTTCACCTGTCTATCTTTTTTTAATTAAATACCTAAAGCAACTCGTTTTGCTTCCATATCTTCCATGATTTTATCAACCATTACGATTGGATCTTTTTCAAATACAAAGTGAGCTCCCATAAATTCCTGAACATCTTCAGTCATTAATTTTGTGAAGTTTGGTGATCCTAATACCTGTGGAATAATTCCTAAGTATGTATTAATACCAGAACCAACTACGTAGTTAGCAATAGCTACGGCTTTTTCTGACATCCATTCTGGAGCAATACCAACAACTGGTAATAATGCAGGGTCAACGCCTCTTAAATCTGCACATAAGTTTACAATATGCAGGATACGACTGATATCTACACAAGAACCCATATGAAGAACTGGTGGAATGTTTACACGTTCACAAACTTCTTTAAGACCACGGCCGCATTTATCTTTTGCTTCTAAGGTTAATAAACCAGCTTTAGCAGCAGCTTGAGCAGCACAACCTGTAACAACACAGATTACGTCACGTTTGATCAGTTCTTCCATTACAGTGATATGAGCATAGTCATGTTGTTGTTTTGGATTATTACAACCAACAACACCAGCTGCGCCACGGATAACGCCTGCGTAGATAACGTCTGTTAACGGTTTAACGGTTCCCAGTTCATCTCCAACTTGGCTATTTACAACAGCATCTAAATGTTGAATAATGGTTTCTACTGAGTAACCAACCATTGTGTCTTGTTTGATATCTGGAATTTCTACTTTAGCAGCATCTCGGTTCGGGAAGTTTTCAACAGCTATTTTAACGATTTCTGCTGCATTGTCTAAACCAGTTGCTTCTGAGAATTCGATGTACATATCGCCAGCAATTTTTGCTTTTTGTGATGTACTAACGAATCGGGTATGGTATGTTTTAGCCAGGTCTGGCAATGCCGGGAAGATACATTGAACATCAACTACTACTGCTTCAATAGCTCCAGTAATGATACACATTTCCTGTTGGTAGAAGTTACCGGCAATTTTAATACCATGTCTCATAGTCATTTCATTACCTGTACAGCACATACCAACGATGTTAATGCCTTTTGCGCCTTTAGCTTTTGCCAGTTCAACCATTTCTGGGTTTTGAGCAGCTAATACAAGCATTTCTGAAAGGTTAGGATCATGACCATGGATCAGGATATTTACCATTTCTTCATCAATAACGCCCAGGTTAGAAGAAGACGCTTTTGCTGTTGGTGTTCCGTATAAGATATCAGAGAATTCAGTACCAATCATGGAACCGCCCCATCCATCTGCCATACCAGTTCTCATCCCACGTCTGAAGATACTTTCGTAATCTGCAGCACAACCCATATGAGTAGAGTGAAGCAGTGTTACTACTTCCTGGTCAATCGCTCTTGGTTCAATACCTTCTCTTGCCCAGATATCCTGACGAGCTTGAGGTGCTCTTTTTAAGAATCTAAGAGTTCCAAAAGGTTTGCCAAATTCTTCAAGCGCTAATTCAGCCATTTCATGTGCTAAAGCATACGTTTCTTTTGTATCGGCATCAACTACATCCCATTCTTTAGCGATTCGTCTTAATTTAGCTTCATCACGTACTATGAAAGGACCTTCTGCTTTTGTATGATGCATAGCATGGACGATGTCACGGGCATGATCTGAATGGGCAGATGTACCTGCAGCGATCATTCTGGCAAAGTTTCTTGCTACAATTGTGTCAGCGTTAGCTCCACAAATACCTCTTTCAGCGCCTTTTCCAGGTACTGGACTTACACGACATGGACCCATTGCACAAATTCTACAACATACCCCTGCTTCTCCAAAACCACATTGGGTTTTTTGTGCAGCACGACGATCCCACATTGTTTCTGCGCCATCTCTTTGAGCTTTCGCTAGAGATTGTTCAGCAACCTTATCATAATTCAAAATTTCATTGCTCATATTTTTTCTACCTCTCTAAATTTATAATTTATATCAACGCACCTGTTTCGTATAAAAGTTATTTTTTACGTATTTGTAAAAAGTTTTAATATATCTAAAAAAAACATAAATATTCTCTTTACAAACATTGTTAAATGTTATACAATGTAGGTGAGTGATACATTATACATAGTTGTTTGCTCCTGACCTTCATCTTATCTTGTGCGGCAAGTGATGAATTGTGGTCGGGGGCTTTTTTTTATTGAGTATTTTCAAATACCTGTTTTATTGATTTAAAAAGGTATTCTAATTAAAACTCGAGAACTGAATCTGCATAAAGGATATTATTTTTGATAATATCGCAAGCTACGATTGTTTCTCTTAGTCGTTTGTCACAAGGATTAACGATTGCAGAGCTGAATCCACATTGCATAGCCATTGCTAAAACAGCACAGTCTAATAATGGACGGATATGTTTTGGCGCACCGTTAGATACGTTACTTAATCCACCAGTTGTTAACAAGCCCATGTCAGTAATCATTTGGATTGCTTCAAGTACATCAACTAATTGATCTTGCATTCCTTTGATAACAATGAATAATGGATCAAACCATAAATCAGTTGGTTCCATACCACGTTCCATACCACGTTCCAGTAATTGTGAACAGTACATAATACGTTCGTCATTGTTTGCAGGTACGCCTTCTGCGGAGCAAAGAGCAATAACCATAGCGTCATTAGCTGCTGCTAAATCTACATATTCAATACGGTCGCCTGCATCAGCAGAGTTTACGATTGGTTTTCCTTTTGATCGGTTATAAACCTGGATACCAGCTTCGATAGCTTTCATGTTAGCTGTATCAAGTGCGATTGGCACATTATCAAAGTTTTCCTGGAGTAACTTAACACCCCATTGCATTAACTCTTCGCCGCCTCTTTCAGCAGGTCCGATGTTTAAATCTAAGTAATCTGCACCAGCCTCTAATTGTTCTTTTGCTCTTAAAAGAATTGGTTCTGGATTTCTATCTGCAAATGCCTGACGAATTGCTGGAGAAATACAGTGAATTCTTTCACCAATAACCATGAATTTTGACATATTGTTCCCCTTTCAAATTGAAAAAAATATTTTAGGTGTGCCCGGGAATAACCCCGAGCACAGATTGATATTATGCTTGCATATCTCTTAAGAACTTAGGTAATTGCATTGCTTCGTTTGGTCCAACGATTACTTCCCATTCAGGTAGTAATTCAGCTAAATCGCCCTGAAGTACAGCAACTTTACCAGGTAAGATTAACTTACGAGATGTGGTTAAGCTGGCAACGTCTGCTTCTTTAATGAAGTTAGCAATAACGGTAGATCCGAATTTACCAGCAGCCCAAGCAGTAAGAACTGAGTAACCACCAGCATCTGGAATTGCCAGGTAAGCAGGAACTTTAGATCGTTCGATTTCACCAGCAACAACAAAGTAAGATAATGCAAAGTCAACAGTTACAAGAACTGGATCTTTACCAGTTGGTTTGTTGAATTCATATACCTTAGGTTCAACACGCATTGGTTTCTGTGGATCTGTAAAGATGTTTTGTCTTAAACCAAACAGCGGTAAAGCTGCGTTGAAGTCCATTTCTTCCATAACGATAATTGAACCGTATCGAAGAACAAAAGCCGATGCTAACGCGATTTGCAGGTTAGTGTTACCAGCTGCCAATTTGTTAACAAATACTACTGAAGGATATCCGAAGCTACGGTCATTGCCTTTGATTGCTGCAGTACGAATGTCAACTGCATTTGCGTAAGCTTCTTTAACAGAAGTTTCTCCAACATTTAATACCAGGTTTTTGTATCCCAGTTTTTCGATTTCTTCTACTAAATCGTGTAATGCTTCAATGCTATCTGCAGAAACACCAAGAACAGCATCTGCAGCTTTTGCTACTTCTACCATTGCTGCTGCGTTATCTTTGGTTGCACCCATGATAATTGCGCCAGCGCCAGCACCTGCAACCGCTGCTTTTGCTACTTCAGCATCAACTGTAACGATCATTGGAATTTTGCCGCATTCTGCTACTTTTTTAACTAAAGCTGCAAACTTTGCTGCATCAGAAGCGAAACGTACTGCAACCACTTCAACGAACATCATTTCGCCGATACGTTCGTAGTTTACTTTTTGTAATTTAGCACAAGCTGCATCAACATCAGCGTCGCTCATTGCATCTGATAATTCAATTGCAAACAAGTTTTTGTTAACCAATGTTTTTTCATGTCTGAATAAAACTGTTTCACCGCCAAGAGTTGCTTGAGCATCGCCAGCGCCAACTTTAATGGATTTCATTGGAGGAGCGGTTGCTTCTGATAATAATTCTTTGGATTCTTCAGAAATATATGGACATTTTTCGATGGGAACACCACCGGTAGCGGCTTTCATTGAGAAAGCCATACATGTTGGGAAACCACACTCTTTACAGTTTGTTTTAGGAGTGAGTTTAAAAATATCTAAACCTTTTACTGCCATTTGTATTCGCCTTCCTTTCCTAACCTATGATTCCAGCAACTAGAGCTTTAATAGCTTTAGCTGATTCTGGATGTCTTACGATGATAGCGTTTGATCCGCCAACAACACAAGCGGATGCAGTTGTAACTTCCATACCAATACCGCGTGCTTCCTGATCGCCCCATTCTGGTGCATCTTCAATTGTGGAAACTGCTTCTTTTACTCCCCAAGCTTCGTTAGAAATATTGGTGATAATTGGCATCTGTAAAGCTTCATCGTTTTGACCTAAGGCTGCTAAACGAATACGATCCATGGTTGAAGCAACATATTCAAAACCGTAACCGGCTGCTGCTGTTCCGACATCCATGATGATATCTTTGCTCTTAACACCTAGTTGTGTTAATAAGATGTTTAATTGTTTTGCAAGGTTGATGTCTACTGCAGATTCAGCTGATACTTTTTGACCGTAAGCCATTCCGCCGGCAGCACCGATTGTTTTGTAATTATCTTCTACCGCAGAGAATAAAACAACATTTTTTCCTTCAAGAGCTTGAGCTACTTTTTCCAGTAACTTAGCGTCTTTTTCGGCGTTTTTACATCCTTCTACAACTAAAGGTACGTTGATTGCTGCTTCTACTGCTACAGCTGTAGCAACACAGTTTTCTACTGAATTATCAGCGCCGTTTGGATCTGCACTTTCAAGTTTAATCAACAAGAAATCAGCACCTGATTTTTCTACTGCTGCTTTTGCGAAAGCTGCTGGGTTTTTAAGATCATCACCGTAAAGTGTAGTAAAGCAATCTGACCATTCATCTGTTACGTCAGAAATTGCGATTCCAACCGCGGTCTTGAACCCTTCAGTACCTAAGAATGGTAATGAGTTTTCTCCACCTATGCTGATAGCTGCATCTCCTACACCTATCTCACATACGTTGATCTTGCCACTAAATTTTTGTTCTGCTTTTTTGTATGGCATTTTTTTGTTTCCTCCTAACCTGTTACCTTTTTTCAAAATATTTATTTCAAAGCATGACACTTTAAAACCAAATTAAAACCATTACATATTCTACAGCTTTTTACCTGTATATATAAGTATACACAGATTGTACTATATTAGTTAAAAGTTTGTCAATTAATTTTCGGCATTTTTCTAAAATTTATCCTAATTTTTTTTAGAGTCTAAAGAGAAAGTAAAGGTTTTCAATGAAATCATCAAAACATCTCCTAAAATTGCTAAGTCTTTAATGTTGAAGACGTCTGTTAATTTTTTATCAAATAATATCTGCGCCTCTGCTTCAAACTCATCGTCCCCAAACCAGATGATCCAGACAATCTCAACTCCGGGCGTTACAACGAACTGCCAGGAAAGATCTCCTTTACCAAAGGTCACGGCTTTTTGCAAACTCATATAGTTTTTAAGATGTTCTGGCATTTCATTGCCTATTTGTGCGAAAACTTGAATGCAGCGTTTATGAAAATTTGAATAATATATCGGGCCATCCGGAAACTCTTTAAAACTGATCCATTCATTGGTCGCTTCTTTTCCGTTAGCATTCATTAAATATCTGAGAATAAAAATTTTGACGGAATAATTGTCAAATTCTTCGCCCTGGGCATTCAAAACGATGCCGCTGGGGTAGTCGACAAAATAAGATTCGCCAAGGACGGTCATTACAAACCGCCCATTTTGCGGATCGTAGGGGCAAAACGATTTTTTACCCATCTCAACGGGATCATAATTTTTAAACAAATCACGATTGACGACATAACTACTTTCCGAAAAATGGGGATCAATATCAAGTATTTTTGATTGTTTCATTATTTCTTGCTGAGTTCTTTTAATGCCGGGATAAAAATATCTCCCATGACAGCCATATCCTCGGCACTGAAGGCACTGGGGAAATTGGCATCAAATAATATTTGCGCTTCCGGTGGGAATTCATCATCCCCGATCCATAAAATTACTGTCATAAACATATTGTTGATGACCTCGAATCGCCATGATAGATCTCCCAACTTTTGGGGTTCGGCGTTCAAAACAGTCATGGCCTTTTTCAAACCTTCGATATTGTAATTAAAGGTAAATGCAAAACGCTTGAGACAACGTCCTTCAAAGCAGGCAAAATAAACATTGCCGCCGGAAACATCCCGATAAGCAATATTTTCACCGGTGGCCTTAACCCCTTTGGCATTAATCAGATAACGTAAGATCATAGTCTTGAGTTTATAATTATCAAAGTCCTGTCCATCCATATCGGTCACATCACCCTGCGGATAGGCGACCTTGTACGGAGTTCCCATCAGGGTGGCGGTAAAAAAGCCACCTTCGTCATTGTAGGGACAGGTACTGTTTTGAGCGATAGTATGGGGATCCTGGTCTTTTATCAAGCCCTTATAGTGTTCGTATGGTATCTTATCTTTTCTTTTCTCTTCAATTGCGGTTTCATCCCGTAACGTATTTTCCATTCAAAATCTCCTATTTTAGTTTTCCAGAGAAGGAAATAAATTCATATTGGTATGGGGAATAAAGCAAGCCGATATGAACTCATCCATATAGGTCGGGTGGACGCTTAATTCCATATAAGTCATATTCTGAGAGATCTCCCGAATCTTGTCTTTTCCTTCACTGAGGGTCAGCGCCAGATAACATCCCTGCATCGAACTGTTGCCAATATAGAAATATTTTTCCACCGGGATATCTGGTAGCATCCCCAGGGCAATCGCATTGGTGATATCCAGATTGGTGCCAATGCCACCGGCTACATAAATGTTTTCCAGCACATCAATGGGCATATCCAGGCTTTCCATCAAAATATAAATGGCGGAGAACACTGCTCCTTTGGCCTTGATAAAGCTGTCGATGTCAATTTCAGTAATGAATATATCTTTGGAGCCATTGTCCAATTCTTTGGAATAGAGATAATATTGACCAATCCCGTATTCATCAAATTTGATCCGGGGATGGTTCAGATCCCGTTCCATACGACCTTTGCCGTTGATAATGCCGGTTCGCTTCATTTCACAAATTAAGTCGATGATCCCAGAACCGCAGATTCCCACCGGACTGACATGGCCAATCGTATTATAAAAAGGTCTTAAATCTTCATCATTAATGGTGACTTGCTCAATGGCGCCAGGCACTGCCCGGGTACCACAGCTGATTTCTCCGCCTTCAAAAGCGGGTCCGGCCGAACAGGCACAGGTCATTAAAAAATCTTTGTTTCCAAATACAATTTCGCCGTTTGTTCCCAGATCCACCAGCATCGTAAAATCTTCCCGCATCCACACCGGTACCGCAAAGACTCCGGCCGTAATATCTCCGCCCACGTAGCTGGCGACAGATGGGGCCAGATATATTTTTCCTTCCGGATTAACTTTAATCCCCAATTCTGCACATTTCATTTCCGGAATGTCATTAATCGCCGGGATAAACGGTTCCCGTCGCAAATAATCCGGATTCAGACCCAGCAGCAGGTGGTTCATGGTGGTATTTCCAGCAGCACAGACCTCGTAAATATCTTCTTTATTGATCCCGACTGTTTTGACCATCTTTTCGATGAGGTTATTGATACTTTCATCCACAATAGCGTGGCGAAGATTTTCTAACCCGCCGGGTTTTTCAGAATACACAATCCGGTTGATAACATCAGCCCCGTATTTAACCTGGGCATTTCCCATCGAGGCTTTTGTTAAAATCTCGTTGGTGTTCATATCCACCAGACAGGCTGACACGGAAGTTGTTCCGATGTCCAGTGCAATACCATAAAGTACTGACTTTTCGCCGTTTGCCGGTTTGACATCCAGAATTTCAGCCACTTCCCGCCGTTTCAAATAGACGACTTCGATTAAAAAATCTTTTTTTCTGAAAGCATCTGGCAGTTTTTTAATCACATTCAAACTGATGGCAATATCTTCATAGCCCAAATTCTGTTTGAAATAGAGTTTCAGTCGATCTTCATCGGCACTATTATCCTCAATGGTTGGGCATGGCAATTGAATGATCTCTGACCAGAGCCGACTGGCATTGGTCATTCCTTCTTTAATCATTTTCTTGCGCACATATTTAATGTTTTTATTTTCGTTGTTTGATAGATCAGTGATCTGCATTTCGTTTACAAAAGAAGATGCTAAATCTGGTACTTCCACCTCGATATCTTCAATGATGGTTGCATTACAGGAAAGAACGATCCCATTGGCCATTTCTTCCTCAGAAATATGTCTGCTTTTTTCTGTCTTAACCTGACCCGATTCAATTTTCACCTTGCATTTACCGCAGGTCGCATTCCCGCTACATGGTGAGTCAATCATGACTCCGGCTCTTCTGGCAGCTTCCAGTAAGTTTTCTCCATCGCTTGCAATTAAATCAACCGATCTTTTTCCTTTAATATTAAATCGTACCTTTTTCATTTAACAATCTCCCCTTTTCCGCAGTTTCCGTCTAAAAGGGCTGTATAACAGCCCCGTTTATTATTTCAGATTTATTTTTTGCCGTTTTTGATAATTTCCAATTTGTTGACAATATCTCTTAAGGCAACCTTGGCTGGTGAATCAGCTGGTAACTGAACCAGTGGTTTACCGTAGGCGTCATATTCAAATACATTTTGATCTAATGGCACAACACCAATAAGATCAAGGCCCTGGTTTCTAATTTCTTCGGCTGTTCCTTCGTTTAAAATACCATCTGGCGCCCGGTTGACGATCAGTTTGATAACTGGCACTTTCAGTTTAAGTTCAGTAATTAGTTCTTTGATTCGGCCAACTGCCTGAATTCCTCGACGGGAACAGTCACTGACAAGAATCAGCATATCAATTCTACCAAGCGTCCCGCGACTTAGATGTTCCATCCCGGCTTCGTTATCGACAATGATATATTGATAATTACTTGCCAGCATATCGATTTGTGTTTTCAGGATTCCATTAACGTAACAATAGCAACCGGCACCCTGGCTTCGGCCCATAACCAGAAGGTCATAACCATTTCCCTCGGCAACGGCCTGATTTAAACGAAGTCTTAAGAAGTCTGTTTTTGTCACACCTGGAGGCAATGGTACGCCATCCATTTCGGCCCGATTAACTTCTTCTTTGATCTCACCGATGGAAAGATCTACTTCTTCCCCGAGCACTTCGTTAAGGTTTGCATTAGCATCCGCATCCACTGCTAAAATAGGACCCAGACCTTCCGCAACTAAATATTCAATAAGCATACCGGTAAGACTTGTTTTACCAACGCCACCTTTACCTGCAACTGCAATATTAAAAGCCATAATGTTTTCCTCCATTATCGTTTCCCCGGTCAATTTTCTTTAAACAGTGTATGTTATTATCACTGATTTTTCAACAGGAAAAATTCGTATTTTGTCAACTTGTATATATATGTATCGACAGGGCTATCATATCATAATCATTCTGATTTTACAACAGAACTTTATCGCCTAAAGCTCAAATTAAGGCCTTTGTAAAATATTTTTTCTCAACTTCTGCAAAGGTTTACGAAACCATGATAACTCCTGTGTTTTTTTGCGGTTCATCTCTCAATCTAATATTTGAAATGCGTTTGATTTTCGATCTCTTTTAGACCATATTTTTCCATTTTCAAATAAAAAAAGCCATATCCCCGGAGATTTGGGATATGGCCGTATTTTTTAGGCAACAAATTTGAGGACAAATTTTTATCGGTAGATCGGTTATTGGAAATTAATCGCTATCCATTTATCTTAATTATTCCTTCAATTGAGGAAAAATATCAATTGGAAACATCATGGATTGTTCTTTTGTCGGAACAGCATGGATGATATTACCACTCATTCCTGTAATTTATTGTTTTTTTACGATGTCTATTTAGACATTTTCCAACACTTTTCCATCTGTGGTAACCGTTAATACCTGCCATGGTATCATTTTTCCTGAATTCTGGAGCGCCGTTGTAACCGCTGCTGTGATCCCTCCGCAACAGGGAACTTCCATTCGTACGACAGTGACGCTTTTGATATCATTGAGCTTTAGTATTTCAGTCAGCTTTTCAGCATAGTCAACAGCATCTAACTTGGGACAACCAATCAGGGTAATCTTATTTTTAATAAAGCGATTATGAAAATCAGCATAGGCATAAGCAGTACAATCTGCCGCAATCAACAGATGAGCGCCGTTGAAATAAGGTGCATTAACGGGCGCCAGCTTAATTTGAACTGGCCATTGTCTCAATTGTGATTCCGGTACTGTTGTTGCCGTTGGTTTCTCCACTGTCGCGGTTTCCCGAACAATGGCTTGGGATGAGGAGCCGGGGCAACCACATGCCAATGGCTCTAAACCCTCGTCTGCCGAGCTTTCCCGGCCAATGGTTTTCGCCTGGGTTCCCGGACATCCGCCTGCTTTTTTCTCGCCATTGTTTTGTGCCACTGCTTTCTTTTTCATGTTTTCCAGGACGGCGGCCTCATCATAAGCTGCCGCTTCCCGTTCAACAAAGGTGATCGCCCCGGTGGGACAACTTGGCAGACAATCTCCCAATCCGTCACAGTAATCATCTCTTAATAATTTTGCCACGCCATTGACCATTCCAATGGCTCCTTCATGGCAGGCTTCTGCGCATAATCCGCAGCCATTGCATTTTTCTTCATCTATTGTAATTATTTTTCTTATCATCTTTTTTTCCTCCCTGGAATATCGTGTATTGATTTCTTGAACCAATCATAATATAATCTACCCAAAACTACTGTTGCATATGCAACATAAAGGGAAAATATGAATAAAAATTTAGAAGTTTTAAGAAAAGTTAAATTATTTGATGGAATTGATGAAAACCTCGAAGCCATGCTTCAATGTCTGGGCGGTGAGGAAAAAACCTATGACCGGGGGGAAATCATCCTGCTAACCGGTCAGCCAGTGACGGCAGTAGGGGTTGTTTTATCGGGCGAAGTCCAGGTAATTCAAGAAGATTATTATGGCAATCGTTCCATTCTCACCGAATTAAGTCACAGTCATATTTTTGGAGAAGCCTTTGCCAGTGCGGGCATTAAAGAAAGCCCGGTAACTGTGTTGGCCAAAACCAACACGACCGTCATGTTTCTGGGGATCGAACGGATTATCAACACCTGCCCCAACTCCTGTATTTTTCATAATCACCTGATTGAAAATCTATTGAAGATTTTAGCCCGGAAGAATATTCTACTTAGCAATAAAAACCAGCTATTATCACGACGGACTATTCAGGATAAGGTTCTTTCTTATCTATCGCTGCAGGCCGAAAAAAAAGGAAACCTCGCCTTTGAGATCCCCTTCACCCGCAATGAACTGGCCGATTTTTTATGTGTGGACCGTAGTGCCCTGTCCCGGGTTCTTTCAAAACTTCAAAAAGAAGGAACCATTGAATACGACCATAAACATTTCAAACTGCTTTAGAATCCATCTGCGCTCTATGCCAGACTCGTTGCAGTATCCTTTGCCATGTTGTTTTCAACATCCTGATACAGGGTTCGGGACACTACAATGGAATCCCCGCGGTCGTAGAGACGATCCAGATAGTCCAGATATGCGCCGGGGGTAATAATACCATTAACCTTGATCAGATCGATTCCTGTTTTTCCCACAATGGTATCCACCAGCTTGACACAATTGGTTCCCAGGGCATAATAGGTTTTGAATTCATTGCCCTGCTGAAATTTATAAAAGCTCGCCTTGGCATCGTTATATAGTTGACTGGAAACATCCTCAAAATCCTTTGGACTACCTTCAATTTCGCCCTTTTCCGCCTGTTCAGCCTTCGGTTCCCATGGAAGCACCTGCGAAAAGAGGTTGTCCAATTGATCCTGAACACCTTTTTTTTGTTCTGGGGTCAGTGCGAGACCATAGCCCATCAAAATTTTCTTTTCGACTTTCAGAGCCTGTTTAACGTGTTCGGCTTTGGGCATTTCAACCAGAACCCCGTCGGCTAAAAATCCGCCCAGTTTCCAGGTGGAGTCATCATAATTACCGTAACTGTAAACATTCTCCCCGATTGATGTATCCACATGGCCCATCCCCGGGATCAACCCAGCTTTGGTATGAATAAAAATCTCCATGTCGGTATTTCGTTCAACGGTGTGATCTTCCAACAGCAATAAGGCATCCGGTTCTTCTTCCACCAGTTCATTCACTTTTTTCAACATCCGCATCGGTAAAAATGCTGCAAAAACTAGTGGCAGTGTCACCCGCAGATGTTTCTTGGCTTTTTGAGCTCCGTCATTGTGTTTCATTAAACTGACCAAGGCATCACCAAAAATATTAACGGCGAAAAAGATCAGATAGATTCCAAAAATGATTCCAAATAGCCGTCCGGTGGTGGCAAAAAATGCCATATCAATGCCCAGTCCGATATACACCAGGGCTACCAGCAGGGTCCATACCCAGGGAGCTCCGTCTATTTTAAGTTTTAAACTGCTAATCAAGACAAAACAGCCAATGATGATCCCCAACATCCCAACCGCAAAACTGAAGGGACCTTTGAGAAACTGGGGATAGGAATAGACAAAAATACCGCCTAAAATACAAAGCAATCCGATTCCGAACTCTTTAAATTTACTTTCATCCTTTTTCAAAAAAATTGCTGCCAGATACATAATCCCCACGACAATCAGCATAATCGACATGCCTGCCATCATAATACCCCAGGCCAGTTTGACGTTCAGCAGCATAATCATACCACCAATAAAAACCGCAATGGATATCAATAACCAAACCACTGGTGCTGTATTTTTGAATGCTGACATAAGAACAAACCTCCTTGGTTTTTCTTTTATTTTATCAGAATTTACCGCTATCGACAATCGTATTATTTAGATCAACGGCAATAAAAAAACCCTGGTTCAACAAACAAACCAGAGTTATTTTTATATTTAGGTTAAGAGAATCACGACTTTCTGATTTGGCCTGGATTCTACTGAACCCGGCTACCCTCATGATTCGGTGTATCATGACCGAATAACTCTGGCGAAAACAGTTCGTCTACTTTTTCACCCTTTTCCAGAATTTCAACGATATGATCCAGCCAATTATTTTCAAATAATTCGATCAGCCCTTTATCGCAGGCGCCGGCCAGAGATGAATCGATGGGCATTTTTGCAACGACCTCGATTCCATACTGATTCGCCACTTCTTCAATCCGGCTTTCACCAAATAAATAATGCTTTTTATCGCAATCGGGACACTCAAAGTAGGACATGTTTTCCACCAGACCAATAACCGGAATACCCATCATTCTTGCCATCTTAACGGCTTTGGCGACAATCATCGAAACCAACTCCTGTGGTGAGGTGACAATGATAATCCCATCCACCGGCAGCGATTGAAATACTGTTAATGGCACATCGCCGGTTCCCGGCGGCATGTCCACAAACATATAATCTACATCGCCCCAAATCACATCGGTCCAGAATTGTTTAACGGTGTTGGCAATCACTGGCCCCCGCCAAACAACCGGATCAGTGTCATGTTCCAGTAATAAATTGATGGACATGATTTCAATCCCAGTTTTACTGGATATCGGAAATAAACCTAATTCTGTGGGCATGGCTTTCTCTTTGATGCCAAAGGCTTTGGGAATCGACGGCCCAGTGATATCCGCATCAAGAATTGCGGTATTATATCCCTGCCGCTTCATGCTTACCGCCATCAGGGAGGTTACCATCGATTTACCAACCCCACCTTTTCCACTGACGACACCGATTACTTTTTTAATTCTGCTTAACTCATGGGGTTGTTCCGAAAAATCGACTTTTCGATCTCCACATTCTTCCCCGCATGATTGACTACACTCTTCACTCATAAAAATTCCCCTCTTTCATCGCTTAAGTTATTGATCTTTTTTCTTAAAGCTGCGCTTTATCGCAACCCTCATTGACTCGACGTTTGCGGCAGCGGCTACATCCGTAGTTTTCTTGACCTTCTTCACACAGTTTATAATTTCCGCCTTCGATTTTTAAGACGTTGCCATTGACTAACGCATCCGCCAGTTTTTTACGGGCATCATTATATATTTTCTGAACCGTTGTTCGCGCCACATGCATACTTTCTGCACACTCTTCCTGAAGCAAACCTTCCAGGTCGATCAAACGGATGGTTTCGTATTCCTCAACTGACATCGTAATGATGCCATCTTCTGTATTTTTAGCATTGAGGGGTCCAAATAAATCCGTTTCCGGCAGACAACAGACTTTCTTCCATTTTAAAGGTCTGGACATTGATTAATACTCCTTGTCAAAATTAATAGTTCTGGAACTTAGTGCTGGCATTCATGTCCTTCATCATGGGCATGGCACATTTCACCAGAATCCATAACAGTTCCCGCCAGCCAGCTTAAAGCCACTTCTTTAACATCTCCCGAACATCCCCGGACAACTGCGATGCCGGATCGACCCAGAACATTCACAGCGCCTTCGCCCATATTGCCTGCCAGCAATAATTTTACACCCATTTCTGCCAGGGTCGTGGCAATATTGGATTTACAGCCACAGCCCGCTGGCGATGAAATAATTTCCTGGTTTGATATCTCCTTGCTGCTATCGTCAATGGTGAACACAGTAAAATATTCACAGTGACCAAAATGGCCATCAATTAAATTCTCACGAGTCGGTAATGCAATTTTCATAATAATACTCCTTAAAGTTTGCAATTTAAAACTACTTGCAATTATTAACATATGTCTTTAATTAAATACTACACTTGTAATCGACATATGTCAATAATTTTTTCATGTTTCATCCCTTTATGATAAGCAGTTTCATTACTTCCTGAAAAGCTCCGTTCTTAAACCCAGCTCGGCCAATGTCATCCCGGCGATGGAAAACACATAAGCTTCTCCAGGGTCCACCAGCGCAATGGCTTCTGAATCTATGGAATCAATCATTCTTAAATCATCACTCAGACCGACGCCTGTTTTTTTCATCAGGCTTTCTTTTTTAGTCCAGATTTTTATAAAGGCCATCGCTTTGTTATCACTTTCATTTATCAGTTTCAATTCACGTTCATTGCAGACATGTCCGGCCAGTTCGGCATCATAGGCTTCCATGGTTTCGATATCTACCCCTATTTCTGCGGTGTGAATGGCACAAATCACGCCATTTCGACAATGACTGATATTGAAATGGATCTGGGGATAATTTGTTAAGAAGGGCTTTCCCTTTGCAGAATAGCTGAATACTATTTTTTCTGAAATGCCATACTCATTTTTCAACCCATAATTCAGTAAAGTATAACCCAAAACTGAAAGTTTCTGGTCAATTTTCTGACGAAAGGTTGTTGCCTTTTTCTGCCGTTCGTCAGTAAGCAAAGCTAAACCTTGATTAAACAAGTCATCTGTAAATGCTTCCAACTGGTCAAATAAATAAACTGCCATCTGTTTCCCTTCGCTTTTTATTTCAATAATAGCACTATTTTAACAAATTTTTTCTGTCTTTACTATTTTCTTTCACAAAAAGGGCTAAACCATTCTTCAATGAAGATAGTTCAGCCCTTTTATGTTTTACTTTAGTTCTTAAATAACTTAAAATGATGTGTTTTAATAATCTTCTCGCGGTCCAAATTCAGCATCTTCCACCCATTCATCCGGTCGTTCGACCAGAGTAATCAGGTTATCAAAAATTTTAAAATGATTTTCTTCCTGCTTAACCAGATAACCAAATAATTTTTTTGTTTGTTCATCTGTTGATTCTGAAAAAAATTTCTGATAGAGTTCAATGCTGTCTTTTTCCATTTGCAATGCCATCCGATATACATCCAATTGATCGGGGATTTTCTCGAATTTGTTTTTGAAATCGCCCTTATCTCTAAAGACGTTGTTGGTATCAGCTAATGTTTCACTATCGGCTAAGTCATAGCTTATTTTTTCCAGCTCGTTTTTTAACAGTTTGGCGTGACCGCTTTCGTCCTCTGCCAACAATAAAAAAACGGCATTTAAGCTATTGTCCTGATTGTTTTCCGCTTGTTCCCGGTAATATTTTTCTCCGTCAAGTTCCATTTTTATTGCAAATTCAACACTATTCATCCGCTTTTACCTCACTATTCATTAATCTTTAATACGTATACCACTTTCTTTGCTTTGAAATAAATCAGGATTCAATTCCCGGGACTTCTTTTTCCCATTGGGCGATAAATTCCGCCATCTCGTCTTTCATAACTGGAATCCGGGTGCCCGTTGCCCCACAATGCAGACACTTGCCATTTTTAAATCCCTGTTCTGTACACTTATCCAAAACTTCCTGATCACAACCATAATTTCCGCATTCTGAACAGCGAAAGACTGGATTTTTACAGGGATGTTCATCCTTATTCCCAGTACAGGTGGCAATATTAGCCTTTTCTTCAGCAGTCATATCCAGATGTCTTTTCTGGTTCATCTTGCCGCCTCTTGGCCATCGTTTGTTGTTTGGTAATACCTTTGGCATTAAAATCACTCCTCACAAAATAAAATTTGTTAGGTGTTTGCGTAACTGACTTGGTTTTCGCATTTACCTATTCGCTGTACTATCGATATACCCTTAAACCCGTCATTCAATCAATCAATTTCAAATAGGCGCCATAACCCTGGGTTTCCATTTCATCGACTGGGATAAAGCGAAGCGAAGCACTGTTGATGCAATATCGCAAGCCCCCGGTGGTAATCGGTCCATCCTCAAACACATGACCGAGGTGGGCATCGCCAGTGACGCTGCGCACCTCGGTTCGCTTCATCCGCAGCGTGGTGTCACTGAGTTCTTTAACAACCTTGGGATCGATGGGTTTGGAGAAGCTGGGCCAGCCGCAGCCGGATTCAAATTTATCACTAGATGAAAAAAGCGGTTCGCCAGTGGTGATGTCCACATAAATCCCTTTGCGGTATTCGTTATAGTATTCATTCTCAAACGGCGGTTCGGTGGCATTTTTCTGGGTCACCGCATATTGGCCCGGCGTCAGAGTTTTCACTAAGGTGTCCTGATCTTTTTTCTGGTATTTCATAATGGTTCCTGCCTTTCCTGTAATTATTCTGTTATTACCCCATCTTTCCGGGCGTTAATCAGTCTTCAATAATTTTAAGAAAGGCTTCAAGATCATTCACCGGCTGCTCGCAGCGGTAATTTTTACAGATATAGGCCGTCGGTTCGCCATGAATCATCTGCTGATTGACGGCGAACTCATTGATCTTTTTCAGATCTGTTTCGCTTTTATTGAAAAGCACTACTGAAAATGGTAAAAACTGCCGATTCAAGCGGCGGTTCATTTCACGGATTGTCGTATCCTTCTCATATCCGGCAAAGACTACCTCGGTGGTTGGCTGTTCATGGAATAATTTTGCACAGAGCATCATGGTGCTGGCCATCGGTGCCTGATTCAAGTTCCCGGCAAAATAGGCAAACATACCGTTGACAATATCCAGATATTTTTGTTCCCCGGTTATTTTCCCCAACTTAAGCAGACAATAAGCGGCCAGTGAGTTTCCGGATGGCTTGGCATTATCGTAGACTTCCTTGGGCCGGGCAATTAGTTGTTCGGCGTCATTTCCGTAAAGAAAAAAACCAGCGGTTCCGAATTCATCGCCGAAGAGGTTGATCATATCCACCGCTCTCAGGATGGCTTTTTCCAGATAGTCAGTTTTAAAGGTGGCCTGATAAAGTTCCAGATATCCCCAGATGATGCTGGCATAATCATCCAGATAGCCCAGGATTTTGGCCTCACCCTTTCGATACCGGGCATAGAGACGGCCATTTCGTCTGGCCATATTCGTTTCAATAAAGGTCATCGCCTCTTCGGCCTGTTTGATATAGACGGTCTTATTGAATATCCGGCCGGACATGGCTAACGCAGCAATCATCAGACCATTCCACGAGGTCAGGATCTTGTCATCCTTATGAGGATGAACCCGTTTCTCCCGCTGGGCAAACAGATCAGCAGTCATCTCATCGAGGGCTTTTTCCAGCTCCGGATTGGCTTCGACGAGGTCAAGATCGCTATCGATCATATTGATAATGTTCTTGCCTTCAAAATTGCCTTTAGCAGTCATCGGGTAAAACTTAAAAAAGACCTCGGCCCGCTTTTTACCCAATATTTTTTCCACCTTATCCATCGACCAGACATAGAACTTGCCTTCTTCACCTTCCGAGTCGGCATCCTCGGCGCTGTAAAAGGCACCTTCCGCGGATCTCAAATCCCGGTTGACATAGGTGATTGTTTTTTCGGCTATTTTTTTATATAAATCATTGCCGGTGGCCTGGTAAGTTTCTGCATAAACCATAATCAGCAAGGCATTGTCATAGAGCATTTTTTCAAAATGGGGAACCAGCCATTGTTCATCTGTAGAGTAGCGGGAAAAGCCAAACCCGACATGGTCAAAGATCCCGCCCTTGTACATCTGCTGCAGGGTTTTTTCCACCATCACCAGAGCATCGGGCTGTTTAAAGGTCTGATAGCATCGCAACAGGTAAAACAGATGATGGGGCGTCGGAAATTTAGGCGCCTTACCAAAGCCACCGTAGCGATCATCAAAGCTTTCATCAAAAAAATCATAGGCATCAAAAAAGATGGTTTGCTTTAATTCTGTTTCACCTTTTCTTTCTTCCAGGTCATTTAACAATCCGGTCATTTTGTTGGCCGAATGGACGATGTCTTCATTGTTTTCTTGCCACTGGCTTTCAATTCCCAACAACACATCGACGATGCCGGGGTGTCCGTAACGGGATTGTTTGGGCAGATAGGTGGTGACATAAAAGGGTTTTCGGTCGGCGGTTAAAAAAACATTGAGGGGCCAGCCCCCCTGACCAGTGCTGACCTGAGAAAAAGTCATATAAATCTGATCGATATCTGGCCGTTCTTCCCGGTCCACCTTGATGCTGATAAAATATTTATTCAGGATTTCTGCCACTTCTTCATCCTCAAAGGATTCTTTTTCCATCACATGACACCAGTGACAGGTACTGTAACCAATCGAAAGAAAAATCGGTTTATCCTGTCTTTTAGCAAGATTAAACGCCTCATCCGACCAGGGATACCAATTAACCGGATTGTAGGCATGCTGTAATAAATAAGGACTCATTTCATGAACAAGTCGATTCGCTTTCTTGTGAACGTCGTCGAGAGCCATTTCTTCAACTCCTTTTTATTTTATTAACTCATTAAAATCATTCTTAATAACTATTATGATTCGCAACCATTAACTTAGGCTTTAATTCGCTATTCAAAATTTAGAAATTCCGTTTCCAGGCGATCGCTGATTACCTTGTAAAAAATAACACTGATGCCAAAACTAATTAACACAAACAAACCATACCCCAGTAAAGGGTTGACAAAATATCCCAGCAAACCACTGATCCCAATCAGCAGTCCGGTATAGGCCATGCCGACAAAAAGCGTGATGACCACATTCATATTGTTCTTGATGGCCTTTTGAGGATTATCCCAATTGAGCAGCGGTCGGCTCATATCCATAAACAACCCAAATAGTAAGATCGGCAATGATCCCAAAATTCCCAGAATCACCGTTAACAGCAGGGTCGACAGGGTTAAGGGGAAAATGTATTGAATCGCGATGATGGTAAACACAATCCCCAGACTTTGAATCAGCATGGCGACTCCGGTTCGCCCCAGGATCTGATCCTGTGCAGTCACCGGGATCATCCGGGTTAGCCAGGAGGCCTTACCTTCCCGGGAAAAGGTCGAAGCCGTGGTGGCTGAGGTGCCGCCGAAAAAGATAAAAAAGGCAATCAGTAAAAAGTTGATCAAAATCGGCATCCCTCTAAAAAATTCCTGCATTCCCTGTAAATCTTCTGGCGGGATTTCAATAAATGCAAAACTGATCCCGATACATAATGGCGCAATAATGACTACGCTGACATTATTAAAAAAGTAAACCGGGGTCCGCAACAGCAGCCGTAAATCCATGGTAAATACCGCCATCGCCCCGTGGCTTTTTTTGCCAAGGGCTTTGCTTCGCTCAGCACCGCTTAATTGCTTGCCCTTTTTGATGGTTTTTCCGCTGACAATACTCTTAATATAAACCCGTTCACCGATTACCACCATCAGGGCACCGGATAGCAAGGTAATTCCCAACAGTGCGCCCACCCAGGCAAAAGACATCAGAGTGATTTTGTTCAGCGCCCAGGCCATTAAAAAGCTGGTCGGCATGGTATAACCAATGATGTTCAAGAAACTCTCGTTATTGGTCAGGATCGTATTCATCAGGAGCTGAAAATCGACCTCATCACCATTCCCCAGTTGGCTGGTGAACCAGATCTGCACCGCAAAAATAACAGCAACACCGATAAAGACAAAGACAATTTGGAGCATGTCCTTTCGGCCTTTAAGGGACGCCGATTGCATCAGCAGCATGATCAGGGCGGTTATCAATGACAGCGGTAGTACCGGGATGGTCAGAAAGACCAAAAAAGACAACAGCAGATAAAGTAGCCCCATTCCCTGGCCGACCCCATAAATAATCAGAACCGGCAGAAAAACAAAACCGGCAAAAATATATTCAAACATCAGAATGCTGAGAAATTTTGCAACAATCAGTTTTCTCTGGCTGATCGGCAGGGGGATCAGTTCTTCCATATTGTCTGAAAAATAAAATTCCGAAAGAATATACATGACGCCAAAAACGATGATTAGCACCGTTGCCATAATATATCCGATACTTAAAAAAACAGAGGTCTGATTAATCATCGTCAATCCCAAATAGGTGGCAGACATCAGCGAAACATACATAAAAAAGGCAGGGATCAGGGCCACCGGAACAATAATCAGGGTAAATAACTGTTTATAAAACTCTTTTTTATTAAACTTCTGATTATAGAAGAACAACGAAAATCCCAATGATTCGTTGACAAATAATTTGGTTAAATTAATAATCTCTTTCATTATTCGGTCAACTCCAGGAAGATATTCTCCAATGATTCCTGGCTACCGGCTTTTTCGCGAATCTCAGCCATGGTTCCGACTTCGATGATCCTGCCCTTTTTAATAATGGCAATCCGGTCACATATTTTTTCGGCCACATCCAGAACATGGGTGGAAAAGAACACCGACCGGCCCCGATCACAATGATCGCGCATGATCTTTTTCAGCTCAAAGGAAGCCTTGGGATCCAGACCAACCATCGGTTCGTCGAGAATAAAAACCTGGGGATCGTGGATCAGTGCCCCCACCAGCGCCAATTTCTGCTTCATCCCATGGGAAAACGATCCGATCGGATCGTTGACGGCATCTTTGATTTCAAAGATATCCAGATATTTCTCGATCCGCTCCTGTCTTTCGGCCACGGGTACCTGATAAACATCGGCCATAAATTTAAGATATTCGATGCCTTTTATCTTTTCGAACAACTCCGGATTGTCCGGTACATAGCTGAACTGTTTTTTTGCTTCCAGGATGTTGGTCTGATTATCGATCCCATTGATCGTTATTTTACCGCTATTGGGGGCCAGCAGGCTCACAATCATTTTAATGGTCGTGGTTTTTCCGGCGCCGTTGGGTCCGACAAATCCAAAAATTTCCCCAGGATGTACTTCAAAACTGACATTATCGACGGCTTTTTCATTCTTATTACCATAGGTTTTTGAGACCTGTTCAAGTTTCAGCATAGTCACTCCTTTAATTCTTTATGATTCTGTTTATTTTAACACAACTCTGGCATTTTGAGAGGGTAAAATTTAATATTGTTTTTAGAAACTAGGCATACAATAGAGAAAATAAACCATCGGCATTGGAAAAGAGAAGCTGGTCAGCGATGATAAGAGTGAAGATCGCATCCGTGACCACTTATTTTTTGGAATTGCCTGATACCTTTAGGAAAGCAGGTGACCGCGTGATCACACAAAATGAAATTGCAGCATTGAAAGCCCAGGGGATTTTAGCCCAGCAGCAGGAGGGCTATTTTTCCATTCGAGTTTTAAGCCGGGCCGGAAATTTCACCTCAGCCGAATTCCAAACCCTGGCGGAAATCGCCGCAAAATATGGCCGGGGCTATCTGGGCGAAACCACTCGATTGGCCATTGAAATTCCCTGGATCACTTATGACGACATTGAAACCGTTAAATCTGCCCTCACCGCCGGGGGATTGGTTTACGGCGGCACTGGCAAAAAAGTTCGCCCCCTGGTGGCCTGTAAGGGCACTGTTTGCCAACATGGTCTTTATGACACCCAAAAACTGTGCGGCATCTGTCATGACCAGTTTTTTGGTCGGGATCTTCATGCCAAAACTAAAATCACCTTTGTGGGCTGCCCCAACAATTGCGCCAAGGCCAATACTAATGATATCGGCCTGGTGGGACAGGCCTACATCCAGTTTGATTGGGATGCCTGCCTTAACTGCGGAAAATGCACCAAGGTCTGCCGGGCTCAATCGCTGACGATGCTCAATCAAAAGCTCCTGTGGAATGAACGGAAATGCGTCAATTGCGGCAAGTGTGCCCAGGTCTGCCCCACCGGTGCGATCACCGAAGATGTCCGGGGCATTGCCATCTATGTGGGCGGCCGAATGGGTCGCGGCTACCGTTTCGGCGATCAGTTAACGGACTTGTATGCGGCTGAAGAAATTCCCAATCTGATTGAAAAGATTCTGGCCACCTATCTGGAGCTGGGTAAAGACGGCGAGCGGATTTCTGCCGTACTCGACCGCATCGGGATCAGTGCCTTTGAAGATTCATTGCAGGAACGGCTGGATGGCTAGTTACCGAACTTATACAAAATGATACCGGACGAACAATAAGGGGGCTGATTTCTCAGCCCCCTTATTGTTACCACTTCGTATATTTTAGCAAATTTTTCTAAAATTCTTTGTTACTATAAACCCGTAACGAAATAAGATAGGAACCGGACACCATTATGACGGTAAAGCCAAGCAGCAAAAATAAATAAATCAATGGATTGGTCGCTTCTGGTAGCGGGATCTTTATCTGTGTAAACAACAGAATCAATCCTGTGGGAATCAGGGCACAGAGGAACATCATGATCCGGGCTTTTTCGGTGCCAAATCGGTAAATTAACGGAACCATCAATGAACCAAAACTAAAAGCAATCAAATAGAGGACCCCAATAGTGACCAGAACTTCCGTAGAAAAACTTTGTCCCATGATTACGCTGCCGACTACTCCGACGATTAAGGCCAATACCACCCCCAGGGTGTTTAAGAGTGCCATCACCAGATATTTACTGAGCACCATTTCTTTTCGGGTTACTGGCATGGTCAAGGCGTAAGCGTCCCACTTGGCCAGATCATCATAGCTAATCGTGGTCACCACCATCATCGCAAACATCAGGATAATCATCCCAAAGACAAAACCATTTCCCTGGGGTATGTAAATAACCGCAAAAACGAAAATCATCACTCCCAGCATTTTGAATGTACTTTTTAAGTTAAGCAGATCTTTTAAAATCAATCCCTTCATTATTTTCCCCCCCTTATATAAAACAACATAATTTCTTCAATGGTTACCCCATCAACAACAGCCTCGGGATATTTTTTCCGAATGGCCACCTTGTCATTCACCAGCACCTCAAAACTGAACTGATTTTTGCGATAACGGATATATTCATCGCCCTCAAGCTTACGAAAATCTTCTTCGCCACATTTTAAAACCCCCATTTTAGACAGCAGGTTCTCTTTTTCCTGATCCAGCAGAATTTCACCCTGATGAATAAAGACAATATAGTCAGCGATTTTATCGAGATCACTGGTAATATGGGACGATATCAAAATGGAATGTTCTTCATCCTGGATAAACTCCATAAAGACATCCAGGATTTCCTCCCGGACAATCGGATCCAGCCCGCTAGTGGCTTCGTCTAAAATCAGCAGCTCTGGTTCGTGGGATAGCGCCACCGCAATCTGCAGCTTCATTTTCATCCCCTGGGAAAATTCCTTTATAATCTTATTTTCCGGCAGCATGAATTTTTTCAGATAGTTCTGAAATAATTGCGCATTCCAATTTTTATAGATACTGTTCAGCATCTTAGAAATATCACCAGCTTTTAAATTGTCGTGAAAGTTGCAGCCGTCCATCACAACGCCGACTGATTCTTTTATCTTTTTCTCATCTTTTAAGGTATCCATTCCCAGCATTTCAATGGTTCCCTCATCCCGCTTGACCAGATTAAGCATCGCTTTTATGGTCGTGGTTTTACCAGCCCCATTCTCACCGATAAAGCCGACAATGCTGCCTCTGGGCACCTTAAAGCTGACATCTTTTAGTTGAAAATCTTTATATTTTTTGTTTAAATTTTTGATTTCGATGGCATTAGTCATTTTATTCTCCCTTATACAATAGTTCCAACAGCTCACTGAGTTCCTCCCAGGAAATGTCACTGCTTCTGGCAATATCTACTGCTTTCTGCAAAAACTCCTCGGCCAGCCGTAGCTGCTCTTCCCGGATAAATGATAAATTCTGGTTGGCTACAAAACTGCCCTTACCAGTGACGGTTTCAATAAAACCATCCCGCTCCAAATCTGAATAGGCCCGTTTGGTGGTAATCACGCTGATCCGCAGCTCCTTGGCCAGAAAGCGCATGCTTGGCAGGGCGTCCCCGGGACTCAGCTCGCCACTGATAATCATCTTCTTGATCTGCTGGGCAATTTGCTCATAAATTGGTTTGTCACTTGAATTGCTGATGACGATATTCAACAAATCACCTCATTTCATTCGCCTTAGTGTATATATACTATATACACACTATAAACTCTTTTTTTCCAACTGTCAAGTTTTTTAAGCAAAAAAATAAGCGAGATAGTCTCGCTTATTCCCAGCACTGGACGCTTAATTTTTTCTGGAGGATTTTCAGCTTTTCCCGTTCCACTTTGTAATTGGGGAGTACCTGTTCCACAATTCGCCAGAAGTTCGGGGAATGATTCATTTCAATGAGATGGGCCAGTTCGTGAACCACCACATAGCGAATGGTGGCCTCTTCGGCCATCACCAGATACCAGGAAAAATTGAGATTGCCGGCGCTGGAGCATGAACCCCATCGGGTTCGGGCACCGTTGATCTTGACAGCCTTGGGCTTTAGTCCCATATGCTTTGCCAGATCTTCCGCCATCGCACGGAGTACCTTTTTTGCCATAGTTCGGTAAATGCCCACCAGACTGGTTTTTAATTCCTCGGCGGACATCTGGGCATAAGCATAAAAGTGCTGGCCATCAAAGCCGACGGTCGCTTTATCCACCGGCATCAGGGGAAATTCATGGCCCAGAAAAAGCAGTTTGGTCCCAAACCGCAATTCGAAATTCTCCCGCTCCGCCACCTGTCGCGCCACCGCCCCATGGTGGGTACTAATCCAATGCTGGTGCTGGTTCACAAAATCCGCCACGATTTTTGGGGGCGTTCCATTGGGAACCCGAACCTCGATTGCGGCATTTTTGGTAATATAGAGTCCCAGCGTATTTCGTTTTGAATACTTGATTGTATAATCCTTCGTCATCCTAGTCCCTTTTATTTTTTAATCCGTCTTATTTTTCAATTCGCACCTTGCTACCGCCGACTCCGGCTTCACCAGGCGTAATCAGCAGTTTAACCGGCATCCGATTCTTGATCGATTCCACATGACTGATGATCCCCACCTTCAGACGATCGTTATGCAGCATTTCGATGGAGTTCATTACCACCTCCAGGGCATCTTCATGGAGCGAACCAAAGCCCTCATCGAGAAAGAAAAATTCCAGCGGTGCCCGTCCTTTTAATTGTATTTCGGCGGACAACGCCAGGGCCAGTGATAAGGAGGCCAGGAAGGTTTCCCCACCGGACAGAGTTGAAGCATCCCGGGCAGCGCCGCCATTTTTGTAATCCCGGATAATGAATTTCCCCTCATCATCGGCTTCCAGTCCGTAATTGCCGTTGCTGATGTCAGTGAGCCGTTTGGATGCCTCAATGGAGATGTACTTGAGCCGGGAAACGGCCACAAACTCGACAAAACGCTTGCCGGAAAACAGTTTTTCCAGATCCGCAATCAGCGCCAGCCGATGATCAACCTGTTCCTTTTGCTCCAAATAGTTCGCCAATTCGGTGAGACGCTTTTCCAGCTCGTCGATGTTGGTTTTTAGCCGGATTTCCAGGGCCTTTTGCTGTTCAATACTTTCTTGCAGCCGTTGATGGACGGTGCAAATCTCATCATAGGCCGCTGCGGTCATTTCCCGGCCATTAATCTTGCGGTTCAGGTCTTCCAGCTTGCCACTTAATTTGGTGCGGTTCTGGTAATAACCATCAATCTCGGTTTTCAGTTTATTGATGGTTTGGTCATCGATACAGGCGTTTATAGCCGTGGTCAGATCATTAAAGCCCAGGGTGTATAGCTGTTTTTCTAGTGCTGTTTCGGTGGTATCAAATTGACTTTGCAGGGTTTGCAGATTGGCTTTCTTAATGGTCGCTGCTTCCTGGGTTTTACCATACTCTTCCTGGGCAGTTTCCAGTTTTCTCTTGGCCGTATTCCAGGCATTTTCGATCCATTTGATATTGGCGATAAATTTATCTTTTAATTCACCCAACTCATTTAGTTCATAATCTTTGCCCAGCTTTTCCTCAATGGCTGCTCTTTTTTCTTTAAACTGCCTGGCCTTTTCACCAATCAGCAGTAAATACTCCTGCAGCTGCCGGTTAATGCCATGAATGGCTTCATCCCGTTTTTTTAGCTGCTGTTGATGGGCTGTAAGTTGATTTTCCAGTATTTCGAGACTTTCCATCAATTCACCCCGGCGCTGATCCATTTTTTTTATGGTTTCATTGGCGTTATGAAAATCAAAGGCTTTTGGGACCTTGATTTTCATTCTCAGTTCAGCCCCTTCAGCCAGCAGCTCACGTACCGCTGTTTCCTTGATCTTTTTTAGTTCTTCCAGCTCCCGGGTCTGTAACAGCAGTGCTTGCTTGCAGGCAATTTTTTCTTTGAGATCCCCTTCCAGCTTTAATAGCTGGTTTTTTGCTTCATGGTTCCGGGTTTCCAGTTTTTTCAGCAACAGTTCCCAAGCTTCCATAGCCTGACTCAGCTCGGTATTGGCGGCCTCCAGTAACTCCGGCTGCCCCTCAGGAATCGGTTCACCAAAACTGGTAATTTCTGTTTTCAGATTCTTCTGATTTTCAACCAGAATGGTAAAGCTGCCGGTTAGTTGGGCAATTTCTGCTGCCAGTTCAGCCAATTCCTGCTCCTGTTGCTGGTGGGCTTTTTTGATAACCTCTTCCCGGATGGCGTCATCCGACTCGTCCGCATAATCAGTCAAAAGATGTTCCGTTGAACCACAAACCGGGCAGGGTTCGCCATTTCTGAGCTGTTCTCTGAGCTTAAGCCCGATGTTTTTATTTTCCAGATGAATCAGTTCAATCTCAACTGCTGCTTTTTTTTCTTTTAAAAGCTTTTCCGCTGCCTTTTTAGTCTCAATGGTCTGCATTAGCGTATCAATCTGACTTTCCAGTGCTTTAAGACTCGCTTTACTGGTCCTTTGTTTGAAAAAAAGATTTTTGATGCCCGTGATTTCCTCTTTTTCCTTACCGATCCTGTCCCATGTCGCCGGCCGGGCCTTTTCATGAGCGTTAAGCGCCTGCTCGACAATTGCTTGCCCATTTTCTTTTACCTGCTTTTGCTCAGCAAGATTTTGCTCGCTTTCGAGGAGCTTGTTTATTTCGGTCTGGTTTTTCGCCAAACGTATTGCATCACTTTCAATTTCATTTTTTAGCCGAGTGAGTTCCTCGGTGATAGCCATCCCCCGGCTGATTTTTTCCCGATACTCCAGTTCGACCCGACACTGCTTTTCCTCCCGGCGTTGTGCATCAAGCAGCCTTTTTTCTTTTTCCAGCTCCTGATTCAGCAGTGTTTTTTCATTTTCCAGACTGACCTTGCGATGATTTTCCGCGTCCATTTTTTTATTCAGCTCACGGATTTCCGTTTCCAAAGCTAACTGGGTTTCTTTCCAGAGGATGGCATCCGCCACCTTTTCCAACTTGCTTTGAAATTTAAAGAGATTTTCATTTTTATAGTCATCGGTCTGATTAAAGTTTTTCTCGCAAGCTTCTTTTTCGATAAGCAGTTGGGCCAACTTTTCTTCGCTGCCAATCAGACTATTCTGGCTTGCTTCAACCTGATTTTTCAGGGTTTCAAAGGCTTCCAGAAATGGCCGTACTTCCAGCGCCTTTTTTCCCAGCACCACCTGCTGTTCTTTGGCAGTGATTTCGGTTTGCCTGGTTTCAAGGTTTTGGACTTCGTCCCGGGTCGTCTTCTGCTCCGTGAGCAATCCCATTAACACCGTGGCTTCTGACAGATCGGCATTCAGCTTTTCAAAGCGTTCGCGGTTTTCGTTAAGCTGCTGATGGTTTTGCGTATAGCTGCTCTGCTTTTCTACCAGTACTTCCGGAGTGATCCCTTCATAGGTATTCATACTGCCAACAATCTGGTTGAGTTTTTCAACCTCACTGATCCGCTCCGATTTGAGCCGATTGGAAAGATCATCCCCATATTTGGACAAATTAAAAAGACGCTCCAGCATATCCCGGCGGGGCTTTCCCTCCAGCTTCAGGAAATCGCTGAATTTGCCCTGGGGCAGCACCACGGTTCGGGTAAAATCAGTGAGACCCAGACCAATGATCTCCTCACAGGCATTGGTCACCTCAGTAGTCTTGTCAGCCAGTACCTGTGGACCTTCGGGTCTTAATTCCAGCAGCTGACATTTTCCCTGATTGATGCCTTCGTTTTTATTGCGCTTAAACTCGCGGCTGACCTGATAGGTTTTTTCCTCCGCACCGGCGATGATAAACTCATACACGACACTGGCCTTCTCTTCGTTGACATTGATGTAATTGGAACTGTTGCGGGACAATTTGCCGTAAAGCGCCAGGGTAATACCATCCAAAATGGTGGATTTACCGCTGCCAGTAGGGCCGAAAATGCCAAAAATGCCCGCCTGTGTCAGGGTCTCAAAATCAATGAGCTGCTCTTCCTGAAAGCTGTTAATGCCTTTAATTTTTAATCGGATCGGTCTCATTGTTTGTCCTCCTCAACAACCAGCGAAAGCAGCAGTTCCAGAACCTCATCATCGGCTTCGGTGCCCCGTTCCCGGCGGTAAAATTCTTTGAACACATCGCCAAATGATTTATCTGTCAGCGCTTCCAGGCTAGCCTCGGTTTCCAGGGTGGTCAGCCGGGGGATCACCTCCAGAATATCATCCTTGTGAGCCTTCATTTTTTTAATCTCATCTTCCCGGATATAGTGATCCGTCTCAATTTCCAGATAAACCCAGCAGGATCGCTCTCCATTGGCTGCACATCGGGCAATGGCAGCATCAACATTTTCGCATTTCCAGACCTCGATGGGCTTGTAAACTTTCAGTTCAATTTCGCGGAGCTCATTTTTTACGGTCACACCATCTTCCACGATAATTTCCGCCATCATGCATTTTTTCCCGTAGGCAATCTCCCGGCGGTTAAAATGGATCGGTGAACCGGCATAGCGGCCCCGGCCATCGGTACCGGGAATCACCTGCGGTTTATGGATATGTCCCAGCGCGATATAATGGGCTTTTTCGGGAAAGCACTGGCCATCAACAATATAGGTGCCGCCCAGCTGAATGGTCCGCTCTGAGCCGGCTTCCTCGCTGCCCATGGCAAAGATGTGGGTGGTAACCAGATTGATGGTATCGTCTCTAAAATGACACGCCAGTTGCGAAAAATAGCTATGAATCCGATCACTGTACGACTTTTTATTTTCATCTTCGGCAGTGGTCAGATCATATAAAACCTCATTGAGCCGTTTTTCACTGGGATAAGGTAGCAGCAGAATCACGGCCCGTTCTCCGTTAATTTCAAGCTCCACATAACCTTCTCCCGATGCCACCACCCGATGCTTACCATACGCCCCGGTTGGGATGATGGTTTTGGGCACCCCGGCCATCAGTATGCCGTGATCCCGGGCCAGCGGTCCCGGTGCTTCAAGGCGCTGGGGATTGTCGTGATTTCCGGCGATCACCAGAATTAGCCGTTTCCCACCTTCTGATAATTGCTTTAAGGTCTCATAAAACAATTCCTCGGCGCGGGCTGGTGGGTTATAACTATCATAAACATCGCCGGCAATGATCAGTAGATCGATTTTTTCGTCCTTGACTATTTTAACAAAGTCCGCCAGAAAGCAGGCCTGCTCATCCATCCGGCTATGTCCTTCGATATTTTTGCCTAAATGCCAATCGGCGGTATGTAATATTCTCATTTGGGTGTCCTCACTCGTATCCGTTTTGTTTATTATCCCACAGCCGCTTTTTTTTGTATAGACTAAACAAAAAAAGCTCCGGCAAATGCCAAAGCGGGAGGGTGTCGTGTGCCTGTATTATTTTTATTCTCCTAATGCGTATGATCGTTAATCAAATTTAGTCATTTTCACTTTCTTTTGAAGCAAGTAAGCCTTTTGCCAAGTAAAATCCAGCAAGGGTTGGGATGAGATAGAAGGCTGGCGCATTCGCAATCAAAACCGAGTTAAAATTTATATATGAAAAAAGAATAAATGCGGGTGTATAAGGCATATAATATAAAAAACCAACAATAAATGCTATAATCAGAAACGATCCGTTTATCTTAATTCTAAGTGCTGCTGGTTTTCTGGTCAATAATTCTAACAACATTCCAAACATCATGCTAATCAGAGGCAGCGTAATAGCCATAAAGAAAAAACCATCACTGATAAAAAATGGCAAGGTTGAATTAAAGTTTGAATCTATAGGACTATTCTTTGCTATAAATTTCACCTTTTCAATAATACCTATGTAAATTATCACTGATGGTATAACCAGATACGGATAAATCTTTTCTAAAATTCGCAAAACAACCGCTTCCTTTCTATGAAAACTCTTCACTATTTTTAAACTATACATAAGAAGTTCTTATTATTCAATTAGTAATTGAAATTTATGATAATTAAAATCATTCAGGCCCAGCTTAAGCACTTCTTTGTTTTTCATATGGACAACTAGAAAATATGTGTCCAAAGATTTTTTCTTCATTTCGTATCGATCAATCTCCTGAATATCAATAACCCTTGAAAAATTGTAGATTAAATAATTGTTACAGATATAAGCCGTATTGTGGAAGATCGATAGATACCAGATAACAGGAATAAAACCGTAGATGATTAGATTATGCGGCTTATCGTAATTCGTAATTGTTAGATTTAATAGGCCAATGATGTACAACAACTTTCCCAGCAAAATTTCAAAATACACGGAATAATTACTGATACTTAGCTTACCTTCATACGGATATTTAAAGATAATTCTAAATCTCAGATTAATATATGAGAATATGACGGCAAAGCCAATCAAAATTATGGTATAAACTGGATTATCTACTTGTCCCAGCAAGTAAACGGATAATCCCAGGATAATGATCAATAATCCTAAATCCAGATAATATTGTTTTTTCATTTTCAAGCACCTCCACTATTAAAATTTCCAGAATGAACGAGAGTCTTTGTTCCGAATTTTCGCATTCGCCGGAATTTTTCTTAAAATCCCATAAAATGACAGGACATCCAGACTCGATAGAACCATATTCATCAGGGCAATTTTTGACAAAAAAATGTAACTTACATTTGTTGACAATATAATTAAAATGGGAATGAACGTCAAAACAATGATCGGCAATATCAACCCCAATAAAAATCTTTCCTTTTTTATATCCCGTAAATATGTTGCATAAATAGCGCCTCTATACGTACCAATAAAAATATCCGTTGAGGAAATTTTATCCGGAAAAACTATCACATGCAGCATTTCATGAATGGGTACTAAGGCTAATAAAATCAAAATATCTTGAAAACTATCAATCATACTCAAATGATAATCCGCTCCTAGTCGGATCTTTAGCATTAGTCCAATGATAAACATGGAAATGAAAATAACTGGAATTGCCATCAAGCAGAGTTTTAAAAAGCTCGGTTCGTTAATAGCATGATAACCCTCATTCTCAGGATCAAAATCATTGTTTTCCGGGAATTTTTCAAATAGAAATCTCATAATACTGGCTCCTTTAACTATTTACTAACGACTAAATAAAATCTACCATATCTTCATTAGGTAAAAACTCTTTTTCTGGCAATTATAGGCCAGGAGATGTTGTTGGTTTCTGAATAACGGTGGTTTCTTAGTTACAAAATTAAGCTGGATCATAAACTATGCATTAAACCGCAATCCCCGATCTAGCTGATACACCTGCCGTTAAATTCTAGAATTTAGCGACTCACGTCACTATTTTTAATTGAAATTAATCCTTTTGATAAATAGTATCCTATTAGCACTGGAAAAACGTACAATATAACTGGTGAGCTAACTAATAAATATGGTATTGATATTGTAATATTTACATAAAAGCCAAGTATTGAGATATAACGTGAGTAATAAAACAAGATTAAGAATATCGCAATAATTAAATAATGCATATTAATTTTCAAAGTCAATCTTAAATCATCTAAATTGAATATATACAAAAAAACACCAACTAACAAACCGACAATGAGTCTGATGAACCCCGCATAAAAAAACAATTGATTTTCAGACGCTATGATCTTTCCATTGCCAATAACTGCAATATAAATAATAAGAATGATTATAATCAAATATGGTTTTAATGGTTTGATTTTTTTTAATAAGTTCAAAACAAGAACCCCTTCTCTAAAGCTTTAATTCGATGTTCTCGAAATGTAGCAATTATATTGCATTAGGCGCTGAGAACATCACAAAATAATCACTTAAATTGCGTTATTCGGAACATGATTAATACAGTTATGAACGCAGTCAAGAGGACACAATACTCACCTTTTTAACTCTAACTAGCCTAAATCTACCATATATTTTTACTTGTGCCAGATTTCGTTGAAATTAATATATTTTTTTGTAGTGTTCTAAGATTTTTTCAAATAAAAAGCAGCATCTTTACCCCAACCTTTCGATCTCATAACGCAGCTGCAAAGCCCTGATTTCTTTTCGCTTTAATTGACTAATTGGCAGACAGTCCGAATTGGACATCCTGACCTCATCATACTTGAAGGTGACAGCATGCTCATAATTTACCAGATAGGATTTATGAATCTTCATGAATTGATCGCCTTCTAGCTGGAGATAGACATCCCGCAGCTTACCATAAAACATATCTTCCCCGGTTATCGTGGTGATCTTAATCTCCCGATTCACACTCTGAAAATAGAGGATTTCTCTGATGGGAATTTTATATGTCACAGCTGCCTTTCGATAGCAGAAAACGCCCCCCAAGCAACCGTTTAATTTCATAGCCAGGTTAATGTCTTTTATCAGTATTGCTGCTTCGATGGGTTTTGAAAGAAAATGCATGGGGCGCACCTCAAAAAGATCCTTATAATAGCTTTCTCTCCCAGACACATAGACAATCTGCATGGTTTGATTATCCATTTCTTCACGAATTTTCAGGCCCAAATCAAGGCCATTTAGCCCTTCCATTTCAATGTCCAGAAATACCATGTCGAAATCATGTTCATGTTGAATAAACTCGGCCAGTCTTTCGCCGGAATAAAACACGTCAATTTCGACTTGCTCTACAAAAGTATTTTGGTTTTCTAAAATAATCCCTTCTATTTGAGAACAGATGGCTCTTTGATCATCACATATCCCTATTCTAAACATTTAGACACCTCTCTTCCAGACACTAAAATCATTTTACCTGAAAATAAAACAACTGTCCAGCCGTGCAAATAAAATGAAAGAAAATTTATAAGGTGCATGCAATAAAAAAACAGTACCAACGAACAACATATTGTTCGTCGATACTGCCAAAGTCTTTCATTCTTGAATTGTTCGCTTATTACTTCATCGCATCTACGGCTGTCATCAACTCCGAAATCGAGCGATACCAATTTTTAATCATATGACGCATCAGCCCGACCTGCTCGGCCTTGGCCAGCAGTCCAAATACTGGAATTTTGGAGCCGTAGGCAGCACCAATTTCGGCCCAGGCGTCACAGCCTGATGGGCCAACGTAGATGATCAGATCCGCACTGGTAACCGATGAAATACAAAAATCAAAAACCCGTGTTCCTTCGGCAGACTCAATAAAATGGGTCAGTTCCTTTTGTGAAAGAAAGGCTTCTTCCGGCCGTCCCTCCCGGATCCAGGACAGGATCGTGTGGCCCCGGGTTTCCAATAAATCGGTCAGCATTTCGACGGCATGCTGATGCTTCCATGAAGCGGCAATATATATTCTCATGATTCCTCCAACTTGTGCTTTTTTTATTCTCAGCTCTGTTTTTATTATAACCCTGTCCTATTTTATTCACAAGTAGTGTTATCTTTCCAGTCATAAAAACATGCTAGTTGCACATTCTTGAATCATTGCTAAAGTCAGTTTATTTTGCTGGGTTAGCGGCAATCTTAATATTTTTCTTTTATTTTATTAGCTTGTCGGCTATTTTATAGTTTTTCTTTTTTTGGTTCAGAATTACTTTATTTTTGCTAAGGAATATATAACCCTTCCCTACTGATAATCCTTGCACCACCGTTGTAAACAGTACGATGGCATAGGTCGCCACTAAAAACAAATTATAGGTTGGCGTCGCCAGAGAGATGCTGGTACCCATAATCAAGGCCAGACAAAGACCGCCTTTTAAACCGGCCCAGGTCATAAAGGTAATGAATTTAGAGTTTCTCATTCCCTTACCTTTTGGTGGGTTTCTGTTAAAGATCATCGAAGCGTAAACTCCCAAAAATCTGGCAATCGTATTAAATACAATCGATCCGATCGCGATGGCGAAAATCATCCCCACTGACAGGGTGTTGATGTTCTTGATATTCAGCAAGATGACGCCAACTAACAGGAATAAGATGCCATTTAAGAGGTTATCCACCACCGACCAGAAGGAATAGAATAAGTTGTGTAATTCCTCAGACATACATCTGTGATTTTTTCGCTTCATTCCGGCGATTCCGGTGGCATAGTAAAGTCCGCAAATAACTGCCGCGATCGGTCCGGAGAATACCAGGTATTCACAAATCAGATATGCCAGCATGACAGTCAGGAGACTGGTGAATATTTTAATAAAATTGTCATTTGATCGTTTGAAGATTTCAAATAACAGGAAGGAAACAACAAAGCCGACAGCCACTGCACCGAGAATTTCAGTGGTTAGTCCCCAGGCAAAACTCATGACTGAGATGCTGCTGGCAGACAGTTTTAAGGCTGTCAGCAGGGTGGCAAAAATCGCCACGGCGACACCGTCATTGAACAAGGCTTCCCCTTCAATAATCAGACCGATTCGCTTCGGTAATCCGGCCTTTGCCAGAATACTCATGGCCGAAATGGGATCGGTCGGTGCCACGATTGAGCCAAGCAAACAGGCTTCCAGAAAGGAAATATTGACATGGATCAGATAGCCCAGACCAAAAAACAGCAGGCCATAAACAACAGTAGATACCACAGTTCCGATAACTGCCATGCTGCCGATCAGGAATTTGTCTGCTTTAAAATCGCCAAATTCGATCCGCGATGCCCCGCTAAACAGCATAAAGCATAAAACACCTTTAAACAGAAAATCAGTGAAATCAAACTCCCGGTAGAGATTTATAAATTCCATTGGCAAGTGAACAAGATTTAAGTTCCGGCCAATAATATAAATAACGACAAAGATAAATCCAAAAACGACCAGACCAATTTCATAGGGTAGTTTTATTGTTTTTTCATTAATAAAACTAAACACGACCACTAACAAAAGCAGTACACTAAACAGGATAAGCAACTGATCAAAATTATACATTTTTTCTCCTTCTAATTCTACGCAACGAAATTTGCGCAAAAAAAAGGTAACAACAAGATAGGCTCACCCTGTTATCACCTTTGATAAATCCGAGTCTACAACAATAGTATACTAAACACCGACATTGATGTTAACCTAGTACACTCTTGAAACTTTCTGAATTATAGCACTTTAATATTTATGTGTCAATGGCGTTTCATAATAATTTTATACGATTTTTTATGTAAACGAAAGTCTGTTTTAAGTGTTATTTTTATGTCAAACTTGTTCCTGTTTTCTGAGTATATCCATCGGTTTAACCGATGTGCACATCTGTAGATAGTAAAGCATTTTGGGATGGGGTGTGGACTCAATTACTACCCCGACATTATCGGTCATCATCTCAATTTTTTGCTTGACAAAGCCTTTACCGGGAATCATAATCTCGATCTCGTCGCCGATTGATACCTTGTTGCGCTGTTCAATTAAGGCCATCCCGGTGTTTTCGTCATATTCCAGAACCAGACCGACAAAATCATAATGCCGGGTATAACTACCAGTCCCGTAATTTTGATCATCTGATGTTGTTTGACCGCTGAAAAAACCTTTGGTGTAGTTGCGATGACTGACCTTTGTCAGCTCGTCGTAATAGCCGGCGTCGAGCTGTGTCACCCCGGGATGGTCATAGGTGTAGTCAATGGCACTGCGATAAGCGGATACGACGGTAGCCACATAGTATAGACTTTTCATCCGTCCTTCAATTTTAAAGCTGTCCACTCCTGCTTCCATCAGCGCCGGGATTTCATTGATCAGGCAGAGATCTTTGGAGTTGAAAATAAACGATCCAGTGGCATCCTCTTCGATGGAAAAGGCTTCATCTGGCCGGGTTTCTTCGATCAGGTGATACTTCCACCGGCAAGGGTGAGCACAATCCCCCTGATTTGAATTTCGGCCGGTCATGTAATGGCTTAACAGACAGCGTCCCGAGTAGGAAATACACATCGCGCCGTGAACAAAAATCTCGATCTCCATTTCCGGAGCCACTTTTTCGCGGATTTCCTGAATCTCGTTAAGGCCCAGTTCCCGGGCCAGGACAATCCGTTTTGCTCCCTGGGCGTGCCAGAATGCCACACTTCGCCAATTCGTATTATTGGCCTGGGTACTCACCGATATTTTTAAGTCTGGGGCCACTTCCCGGACCACAGAAAAAACCCCGGGATCGGCTACGATTACGCCGTCAATTCCCAGGTCTTTCAGTTCGCTGACATATTCGGGCAGACCATCTAAGTCTGCATTGTGGGGAATCATGTTCAAGGTGACATAAATTTTTTTATCACGTTCGTGGACATAATTGACTGCCTCAGCCAGGGCGCTCAGGTCAAAATTGTCGGCCTTGGCGCGGAGCCCAAATTTCTTGCCGGCGCAATAGACCCCATCGGCGCCATAATGCAAGGCATACCGTAATTTTTCAAAATTTCCTGCCGGTGCTAAAAGTTCCGGTTTTTTCATATGTCTCTCCGATCTATAACTCTCACTTCAATTATCTTCTTACTAAAATTATGCACTTCCTTGACTCTTCACTGATCCTTTTTCCAGCTGATCGCCAGCCCATCACCTAATGGCAAGATACTGGTAATTAATTGGGGATGGTTGGCAATGGTTTCCAGATACACCCGCATCCGTTTGACAATGGTTATTTTCCGGCGGATGACCAATTCATTGGTGGCGATCATGCCTTTGAACAGCACATTATCGGAAATCAATAATCCGCCCGGTTTTAAACACCGCAGGCAATCATCAAGCAAGTGGATATAATGGCCTTTGGCACCATCTAAAAATATCATATCATATTTTTTATCAAGTTCGGCCAGTTTTTCCTGGGCATCACCGACCATCAGATTGATCTGATTCTTCAGACCCAGACTGGTAATATTTTCATCGGCTTGAACCACCATGTTTAAATTTCGCTCAATGGTATCCACCTGTCCCTTAGGGCCCATGGCTTCGGCAAAAATTGATGCTGAAAATCCTACCGCGGTGCCAACCTCTAGAATGGTCTGAATTTTATTGGCCGCGATCAATAATTCAATGTGTTTTTGAACTTCTTTATGGATGATCGGAATCTCATCGTTCAGCGCCTTTTTTCTGAATTCTTCAATTTGGAGACGATCAGCAGGAATTAATCCTCTGATATAATCCTCAATGTAATCTTGTACAATTTCACTCACAGTCTGGCCTTCATTCTTTTTTTATTGGTGGCCCCTTTTACAGGGGCCTGACTTATATTTCTGTTCGTCTTAATCAGTTGCCCATGTATTTTTCAACATCTTCCAGATGTTCTTCGTAGGTTTCGTTGAAATAGATTTTTCCTGAGTTCATATCCGCAACAAAATATAAATATTTGCTTTCGGCCGGATATAGGGCCGCATCTAACGATGTTTCCCCGAAGGAACAAATCGGTCCAAAGGGCAGTCCGGTATTGATATAGGTATTATAAGGTGACGGGAATTTTGTTTCTTCGGTTGTTAATACGGCGGTTTTTTCGCCTCGGGCATAATCGACGGTAATATCAGATTGCAGTGGCATGTCTGCCGCAATCCGATTGTAAAACACACTGGCGGCATTGGCCTTATCTTCAACCAATTTTGTTTCCAATTCCACAATCGAAGCCATAATCACTAACTCATCCACTGTTTTACCCATTTCTTTGGTTCGTTTCGAATGGTCCTGATCATAGACCTCAACAAAACGGTCCAGCATTGCGGTCACCACTTCGGATGGCTCAACCCCTGGTGAAAAGCTGTAGGTATCAGGAAAAAGGTAACCCTCCAGGGTTCGGCTGACCCCATCTTTTTCAGTCAGAGGAATACTGCTTAGAATCGGATAGTTTTTCTGATATTCGGCTACTTTTTTTGTTTCTTCAATAAACGCTTCGGCATCACAAACATTTTTTTCTTCTAGAATCTCGGCGAATTCTAAAATATTACGTCCTTCCGGTATGGTAACTGTGGCATCTGCCACATCACCGGTTACCAGACGGTCTAGGATCTGCTGGGCCGATTCGGCTGGGCTGAAGGCATAGTAGCCGGATTGGATCTGGTTAGCAGTACTCTCTTTTTTAGCCAACATCTCAAAGGCAAAAGCATCTCGGATCAGGTTATTTTCGGCCAATTGCTCGGCTACATCGCTAATGACTGCGCCTTCTTCAATTTGCACATAGACAAGGTCTCCGTCTCCCACTGGTTCCAACATTTGACCAATAAAATAATTAAAGCTGAACACCCCAGTTGCGCCAAATACGACCAATAATAAAAGAATAATTGCAATAAGTTTACCCGGATTTTTTCGGGTTGACGGTCTGGTTTGATTTGTCCTGTTACTCATACTTTCACCTTCCTTTCATTTCTTAAACCATAAAAAGAATATAGGACCGCGATTGAGGTGGGCACCTATATTCTTTTTGTATTGTTTTTATTTAAATGGTTGTTTACGCGCCACAGCCTTCTTCTGAATCAAACAGACCCATATCCAAATCTACTGCTTTTGCCATGATGTCGGTGATATCCTGAAAAACTACTGAAAAATACATTTGCGCCTCGAAAAACTCGGCAATTTCTGGAATGCCCATAATCGTGTTCGCAACGGTATTATAGGCAGTAATCTGCTCTTCTGTCAGCTCATTGCCCAACATTTGAAAAGATTGAATCTCCATTTGCTTACGCATATAATCCTTGGCCATTTCATACTTTTCTGGATCTTGTTCCAGTTTTTCTTTCGCGGCTAAAAAATTCTTGTATTCGGTGGATTCTTTGAGTGCTCGTGCCAAATTATTGGCTTCATCATATACATTCATGTCTTACTCCTAGTTTTAGAATTTTATCGGCAACTGTTAACGATATTTGTCTTAAACAATCGCCTGACTTAATTTATACTTCCATCAATATAGGCAGTATCATCGGCTTCCGCTGTGTTTTTGCATAAAGATATTTAAACAGGCTTTCGCGGATGACATTTTTGATGGAATTCCAGTCTATAATACCCTTTTCTTCGCAAGATATCAAGGCTTTCTTTACCTCTTCCCGGGCGTTATTAATGAGTTCTTCTGATTCTCTCACATAAACAAATCCCCGGGAGATAATATCCGGTCCCGAAATCGCCTTACCTTTATGCATGGTACAAACCACAATGAAAAGACCATCTTCCGATAATCGTTTCCGGTCGTTCAGAACGATATTGCCAATATCACCGACTCCCAGTCCATCAACCAGAACCGGTTCGGCCTGGGTTTTACCAACAATTTGCACACTGCGTTTATCGATTTCGAGGATATTTCCATTCTCGGCAATAAAAGTTTTTTCCTTTTTCATACCAACGGTTTGGGCTAACTCCACATGTTTCATCAACATGCGACTTTCCCCATGAACAGGAAGAAAATGTTTTGGTCTGACCAGGGTAATCATCAGTTTCAGTTCTTCCTGCCGGGCATGACCGGAAACATGAATTTCAGCGAATCCCCCATAAACAACATCAGATCCCAATTCCACTAGTTTATTGATAACCTCTGAAACCATCTTCTCATTTCCCGGTACAGCGGATGCCGAAATGACAACGAGGTCTTCTTTTTTGATGGTCAGATGACGGTGCTCACCTAGTGCCATTCGTCCCAGGGCGGCCATCGGTTCTCCCTGGCTGCCGGTGGTAATGATAACTATTTCTTTGTCTTTATACTTATTAATGTCTCGTAACTGAACCTGCACATTTGGGGGCATTTTCATATAACCCAAATCCATGGCCACTTCGCTGACATTTTCCATACTTCTTCCACAAATAATAACCTTACGGTTATATTCTACCGCCGCATCGATAACCTGCTGGAGTCGATGGACATTTGAGGCAAATGTGGTTACGATAATTCGTCCTTTGGCATTTCTGAATAAATTGAAAAGTGTTGGTCCAACACTGCTCTCAGATTGTGTAAATCCAGCCCCTTCAACATTGGTACTGTCTGACATCAGCAGATCGACACCCTGTGATCCAATTTTAGCAAATCGCTGCAAGTCGATTACTTCGCCGCCAATGGGATGGTAGTCTATTTTAAAATCGCCGGTGTGAACAACGGTAGCCGCCGCACATTTGATACACAGTCCGACTGCATCAGCGATACTGTGATTAACGCGAATAAATTCAACGTTAAATTCGCCGATATCAATCCGATCTTTTGGTTTAACAATAATTCGGGTGGTTTTGGTTAATAAACCATGCTCTTTCAGCTTTTTATCAATCAGGCCCATGGTGAATTTAGTGGCATAAATGGGGATGTTGATCTTTCTCAGTAGATAAACAAGACCCCCAATATGATCTTCGTGACCATGGGTTATGACAACGCCTTTAACCTTATCCTGATTTTCCAGAATATAATTATAATCCGGTAGCACAATATCGATACCGAACATGTCATCATCGGGAAACTTCAGGCCGCAATCCACCAGGATGATATCATCCTTGTATTCAAATACGGTCAGGTTTTTACCGATTTCACCCAGACCTCCCAATGGAACCAATCTCAGTTTGTCTTTATTCTTCTGAACCTGAGGCTTTCGTCGTGATCGTGAACGGCCCTCCATTCGTTGAGTCTCTGTCGTTATTAAGTTATTGTTTTCAGTCAAATTATTCTCCTTTCGTTATTGCATAACAATCCGAACAATATCCGTACACTTTAAGTTCGTGATTGATAATAATAAAATCCTTCTTTTCTTCTATTTCTTTCTCGAGGGCTTCCAGGAAATCGTCTTGCATTTCGATAACCTTTCCGCATTTTAAGCAGATTAAATGATGATGCCAGTGTTTTTCATCCAACTCGCAGAGTTCGTACCGAGCAAAGCCATCATCAAAATTACGTTTGGTAATGAGTCCCATTTCTTCTAATATTTGCACCGTTCGATAAATGGTCGACATTCCCACATCAGGATTGCGCTGTTTGACACCCTGGAATAATTCCTCAACACTAAAGTGCTGCTCCCTGAAGGTCATTAGGACCTCAATGGTAACCAGACGTTGAGGGGTTACTTTATTCCCTCTTTTTCTGAGTGCATCCACAATTTGTTTTTCGTTATTCATGGTTGTCACACCTCTTTTTCAGTCTCTTCTGATAAAACAGTTACAGGCAACTCGCTGATAATTTCTATATTTACTCCATCAATATCACAGGAAAGCGCACGGATCTCTATTCCCAGACTATGACATTGACCCAATAAACGTGAAAATTTTGGATCCATTATTTGATTCGGCTGAAACGATTTCGCATCATTGCGTTGCACAACAAAAATAACACCAGTATGATACCCTTCCTGGTGCGCCCTGATCAATTCGCCAAGATGTTTGGCCCCTCGCTCCGTTGGTGCATCCGGAAACATGGCAATCTCATTCACTACCAGGTTGACACTTTTTACCTCATAGTAGGCGTATTTACCGCCACGAAAACAGGCAAGGTCAAAACGACTGTTGCCGTAAGTCACTTCTTGTTTGAGTTCTGAAACGTCCGCTTGAGCTTTTAAAAATTCGTAGGCAATCTGGTTAGCCAACATCGAATTGACAGATACCCAATGCTCGTCTTTTTCAACCAGCAGCAGTGTATAATCAGTTTTTCGATGGGGCGCCGGATTCCAGGCCAGAATGGCCCGAACACCTGAAACAAGAAGCTCACTCATGCGACCGGTATTAGGCACATGAGCGGCTATCTCTTTCTGGTTGATCATTACCCTGGCAATGAAACGATTGGGTCGGCTAATAAATATCCCGTTAACAAGGGGGTATTTACTCAACTTCACCTTCATCGTCATCTTCGTCTTCGTCTTCCTCTAAATCTTCGTATTCCTCGTCCATGATGCGATCATATTCTGCTTCAATTAAAGCAAATTCAGCTTCATCTTCAACTGGTACCAGAATTTCACCATCTTCGTCTTCATCGATAAAGAAAGCAAATACATCATCACTTTCTTCGCCTTCTGTTAAAAGTACATAAGTCTTTTCACCCAGAGGAAACGAAACTTCTAAATCAAACTCTCTTGCAACGCCATTTTCATCTTCTAAAATTATTTTTTCTTCCATATCAACTTCTCTTTCAATTTTATTTTTTTCGCTCATAATCTTGTAATTATACCTTTTCATGCTTAAAGAATCCATTATTTATGAATTATTTAACGGCCCGATCCATATAAGACTGGAGAATGATCTGGGCTGCCAGCATATCGATATAATCTTTACGGTTCTCCCGAGAAACATTTCCCTCGATCAATACTTTTTCAGACCAGGATGAGGTTAATCGCTCATCAATATAGATGATTTCGATATCCAGCCGTTTCTTGATAAACTGACAAAAGTTCACTGTTTTCCGGGTCTGAGCGGATTCTGAACCGTTCATGTTCAGGGGCAGACCGGCAACCACTTTTTTGATCTCATATTTTGCAATGAGCTCCCGAAATGCTTCTAAATCATCATCTCTGGTCTTTCGTTTGAGGGTCATAACCCCCTGGGCGGTAATCTGCAACGGGTCCGTTACAGCCACCCCAATCCGTTTGTCGCCAACATCAATTCCTAAAATTCTTTCCATTCATTATCCCATCTATTTTTTATGACTATGTTAAATCACCTTAATACAAAAGTCTTTGCAGGCTGAGCTACAATAACAGCATAGCACACATTTCTTTTGATCAACTCGGGCTTTTCCATCAATCAGGGTCAGGGCCTGTTGGTTACAACGGCGCACGCATTTCCCACAGCCGTTACACCAGTCGCTGATATGCAGTGTTTTGGGGGCACCGGAAACGGCTGCCTCCAAATCTTCGGGAATCATTTCGTCATTGAATTTTTTAACGTTATACAGCACTTCGTTAACCGATTGAACCCCAATCGCAATGGCGTCCAAATCGGCAATATTCAAAACAAACTCAAAACTGGCTTGCTTCTGGGAAAGCAGATTACCGCCGCCTAAAGGCTTCATGCCGTAAATGCCTTTCCTAAGATTTTTGGCCTCATGGATGGCTACTGCCATTTCCTGGGCGGTTCCATCTTCAATGCCAATTCCCGTTAAATTAATCAGCGGATGAATTACATCCAGCTCGGGAAACAGATTCGCCCCGTAAACCCCTTCCACCCGATGGGTGGAAATGCCGATGGCCCTTACTTTTCCCGCCTGTTTTTCGGCAATCAAAGCCTCAATGGCTTCCCAATGACCTTCGATGGTTTTTCGGCTTTCCTGCTCGTGGAGCAGGTAAAGATCAACATAATCCCGGCCCAGTTCAGTCAGGGCCCGATTTAAGCTACTCCGAACTCCCGTTGCTGTATAATCATAGGATTTTGTCGCAATAACGACATCCTGCTGCATCTGGATTGCCGCCTGCAGGTGATCGTAATTATTGTACAGATCCGCCGTGTCAAAAAAATTAACGCCACAGTCCAAGGCAGCCGCGATGATTTCCCGGCTTTCCAAAAGGGTTTTATTTTTTTGCAGAGGACCAATCGTCAAACTGCCAAAGCACATTTGGGATACTTTGATACCGGTATTGCCCAGGGTATTGATTTTCATCTTTAAATCGTTTCCTAACCACAAACAAAATAGTCCATGAGTACTTCGCTCACAATCGCCTTGCCAAACTAAAATAGGACTGCCTCGGTTGAGACAGCCCCAATTTATCAGCCTACTAAATACTTTTTAAGTAACGTCGAACAAGTTCTTCGAGTAACTCATCCCGTTCAATTTTCTGTATGGCATTTCGCGCTTCTCTGTGACTTGTGATATAGGTCGGATCTCCTGACATGACATAACCTACAATTTGATTGACGGGGTTATACCCTTTTTCAACTAGAGCCTTATGTACATTTCGCATCACTTCGTCGATCTTCTGAGACTTTTCGCTATCGACCTCAAACATAATGGTTCCTCGATCAATCACCGTATTTTCTCCCATTGTCATCAGACCTCCTTCACAATCAATTTATATCATTTTAACCCAAAGCAAAAGAAAAGACAAGTCATATGACGTAATTTTTCTTTTTCTTAATAAATTAGTTCAATTGCTCGCGAATGCATGCCTCTCCCTTTACAAGAGATTCTGCCAGTTTTTCTGGAAGTTTCCCCCCAGCTTGCGCCATATCCGGACGTCCGCCGCCACCTCCGCCAGCTATAGTCGCCACTTCTTTAATGACTTTACCGGCATGGAAGCCGCGTTTGACAATATCCGGAGTTGCCGTTGCCACAAAATTAACCTTATCCGCCAGGGCACTTCCCAGCAGCACAACCCCAGAACCCATCCGGTCTTTCAATAAATCGCCGATGGTTCGCAGCTCTTCCATGGGCATTTTTTCCACTTCGGCAATGGTAACCTGAACACCACTGATGATCACCATTTTCTGGTGGATATCCATAATCGCATTGCCTGCCGATTTCTGTTTCAGTTCGGCAATGGTGCGCTCCTTCTGTTTATTGATTTCGGTCAATTCCGTTACCTTTTCAAGTAATTGATCCGGATTTGTTTTCATCAGATTGGATACCTCAACCAGGGTATCATCCATTTTTTCCACCAGATGCCAGGCATTAAAACCGGTTGCCGCTTCAATCCGACGGACACCGGCTGCGACGCCGCCTTCGCTGATGATTTTAAACATGCCAACCTTGGCTGAATTACTGATATGACAGCCACCGCAAAGCTCCGTGCTGAAGTCGCCGACTTTGACGACCCGGACGATTTCGCCGTATTTTTCCCCAAATAGAGCCGTTGCTCCCAGTTCTTTGGCTTTATCGATATTCGTTTCGAAGATGGAGACATCATAAGCCGCTAAGATCGCTGCATTGACAATATCCTCCACCTGACGTTTTTCATCCCGGGTCATCGCCTGGAAATGGTTAAAGTCAAAGCGCAACCGGTCTGGTGAGACAAATGATCCGGCCTGTTCAACATGATCACCTAAAACCTGTTTCAGGGCTTTTTGCAATAAATGGGTCGAGGTATGGTTCCGCTGGACCGCATCTCGTAAATCTTTATCGACCTCGGTAATCACGCTTTCCCCAACTTTAAAGGTTCCCGACTTAACTATACCGGAGTGAATATGGCGGCTCAGGCTGCCTTTTTTGCAATCCCGGATTTCAATCAAGCCATCACCTTTTTGAATAACGCCGTGATCGCCGGTTTGACCCCCGCTCTCAGCATAGAATGAAGTCTGATCCAGAAGTACCAGCACCTCATCCCCAGCTTTAGCTTCGTCCACCAGGGTTTCATTGACATAAAGCCCGATGATGGTACCTTCAGTTTCCAGATTGTCATAGCCCACAAAGGTATTGACTGCATCCGGGCCCAAAGGATTAAAGGGATCATCGGCCCACACGGCTAAATCGCTGTTGAGACGATCCTGTCGGGCCCGTTCCCGCTGAGCTTCCATTTCTTTTTCGAATTCTTCGGCGATAATGGTCAGTCCCCGTTCTTCAACAATTTCCTTGGTCAGATCATAAGGAAAACCATAGGTATCGTAAAGTTTAAAGGCACCGCCACCGGGGAATACCGTTTCTTCCATTTCGATAATTTTATCTAGTTCTTTGTTCAACAGCGCCAGACCCTGATCGATGGTTTCTTTAAAGCGTTCTTCTTCAATACGGATCAGCTTTTGAATAAAATCCTGTTTTTCTCTCAGTTCAGGATACGCCCCTTCCGAAACCCGGATCGCTTCCTTAGCCACATCATAAAGAAAAAGATCCTTGATTCCCAGTAATTTCCCATGACGGACGGCCCGGCGGAGTAAACGTCGCAGTACATAACCGCGACCTTCATTACCCGGCATCACGCCGTCAGCGATCATAAAGGTGACACTGCGAATATGATCGGTGATGACCCGGATCGAGATATCATCCTGAGGATCATCCCCATAGGTCACCCCTGCTTTTTTGCAGATATAATTGAGGACATGACCAACCGTATCAATTTCAAAAATGGTTCCCACACCCTGCATTACCACTGCCAGACGTTCCAGCCCCATTCCGGTATCAATATTTGGTTTTGGTAATAGGTTATAGTTGCCGGCTTCATCTTTATCAAACTGGGTGAACACCAGATTCCAGAATTCGACATAACGATCGCAGTCACAGCCGACGCTGCAGGTGGGGCTGTCACAGCCATATTCTTCGCCGCGGTCAAAATATAGCTCGGAACAGGGGCCACAGGGTCCCAGGCCGTGCTCCCAGAAATTATCTTCTTTCCCCAACCGGACAATTTTTTCTTTGGGAATTCCCACATCTTCATTCCAGATTTTAAAGGCTTCGTCATCATCCAAATAAATTGTGATCCAAATCTTATCTTCTGGTATTTCCATCACCTCGGTGCAGAATTCCCAGGCCCATGGAATGGCTTCTTTTTTGAAATAATCACCAAAGGAAAAATTTCCCAACATTTCAAAAAAAGTGCCATGTCGCGCTGTTTTTCCGACGTTTTCAATATCCGGTGTGCGAATACACTTTTGACAGGTGGTCACCCGATTTCTGGGCGGTATTTCATCTCCAGTAAAATAGGGTTTCAGTGGTGCCATCCCCGAGTTTATCAGCAACAGACTCTTGTCGTTGATTGGTACTAATGGAAAACTATTTAATCGCAAGTGTCCTTTTTCTTCAAAAAATGCCAGATACTTTTCTCTGATTTCATTTAATCCTAATGGTTTCATTTTTTCTCCTTGTTTTAATTTTAGTCTCTGATTGTAATCATCTAATGGTTTACGGTATTTATAAAAACAAAAAAATCCCCTGCAAGTCTGCAAGGGACGGTTTAATCCGCGGTACCACCCAAATTAGCTGCAATCATCAGCAACTCACTTTATCTATAACGGTTTCCCGACTGAAAATACTCGCTAAATGCCTTATTCAGACTTTCTTCCCAGCTGCTCGAACGGGGCAACCCTAAACTAACCATAAAAGACTTTCAGCCGTGTCTTTCTCTCTGTAATCGCTATTTTTTAGAGCCTTCGTTCTCGATGCATTTCAATATTAACTTATAAAGTTGATTATATTAATTTCATATTTAAATGTCAATCCTTTTTTAGATCGGTGATATCTTTTGAGGCAAATAAGGAAATAATATATCCGGCGATTACCTTAATGGTTCCGGCCATCGGTACCGCCATAATCATCCCGACACCTCCAAACATGGCACCAAAAAAGAAGATTGAGAAGATAATAAATACCGGGTGGAGTCCCACATTACCGGACATCAGGGCTGGTGCCAGAAAATTACCGCAGACCACCTGAACTACCCCAATCACAATCAACATCGGAATCAGCATCATCGGATTGGTGAACAGTACTAACAACACGATCACAATCGTGCCCACCGCTGGTCCAAAATAGGGAACCATGGTGGTCACCCCGGCAATCACTCCGATAATACTTGCATAAGGAAGTCCCAGGGCAAAGGCTCCAATGCCTGTTGCAATCCCGGCAATTAGGGAAGTCAAACCTTGGCCCTTGATAAAACCACCAATGACCAGATCGATGTCGCAGCACATTTTAAGCATGCTGTTGCGATATTGCAATGGAACCAGATACATGATCCCCTTAATAAAGAACTCCTTATCGATCAGCAGAAAAATCGTCACCAATGGTACGATGATGACATTCATCAATTGGCCGCTGTTTTGCAGAATCGCATTAGAAATTCCCTGGAGCGCCGTTGCAAAACCCTGTAGCACATTTCCCAGAATCTGTTCCAAATTAAAAAACTGGGTAATATCATATCCGGTAAAATTTGAAATATAGTCAGACAAATTTGTGATGTAGGTCTGCATTTGCGTCACAAAGGTTGGAATGCTCTTGATCATGCTGGCAATATTGGTAATGAGACTGGGAATAAAGCTCATAAAAGCACCGATCACCAGTGCCAGCACTGCAAAGAATACAATCAGAACAGCGGCGCCCCGATTTAACCCTTTATTCTCAAAATTCCGGACTAGTGGATTAAGTAAATAGGCCAGCACAATGGCAAAAAAGAATGGTGCAAACATCCCTGCCAGAGTTGGCCAGACAAAAAAACAGAGTGCCCCAATTATAGCTACGACAATGAGGTTAAGAAATAACAATCGCTTTTTACTAGATGATTCTCCCATTATCTTACCCCCAGTAATTTATTGGCAATGCCGGTTCCCTGTTTTTTAAACCCCAGGTCAAACATTTCTTTTTCATAATAAAGCACCTGATCCTTATAAACCAGGTCCGTGGCCGGTATAATCGCAAAGCCATGGTCGATATCATCAAAGAAGCTTCGCGAAATTTCGTATTCGCTAATGGTAAAGGTGCCCTCTTCAATGGTCGCATTGACCACATGACCAAAAGCCTCCTGATTCTTATCCACCACCGGATAGTCCATCAGTGGAAACGCCTCATCCAGATAGGTTTTGACTTTTTTCCCTGTTGCTTTAATGATGACTTTTTCATTTTCGATTACCAGGCGTTTATAATTAACATCAATAATATTTTCAGGTTTAAAAAATTGGGCTCTGGAGAAAATTCCACCGGGATTGATGACCAGATACTTCACAACATGGTTCACCACCACCAGACTCTTGACCAACCCATGTCGTCGGCCACTCTTTTGTGAAACAACTTCCACATTGAGCAAAATATTTGCTTTCATTCCGCGCTCCTTTCGTTTTTGTCATATGCTTATCTTACCCTATTATTTTTTTTATGGCAACGTGGATTTTATATTTCTTTCTTTAAAAAAAGACGCCGTCTCAAATTAATAGAAACGACGTCCTTAGGAATTTATTATGCTTTATTTTTCTGATAGTCTTCAATGGCGGCCTGAATGGCCTCAGCGGCCAACACCGAACAATGAATTTTCTCAGCAGGTAATCCGCCCAATGCATCAACGACATCCGAGTTTTTAAATTTTCCGGCTTCTTCAATGGACTTGCCAATGATCATATCGGTTGCCATACTGCTGCTGGCCACTGCTGCGCCGCATCCAAAGGTTTTAAAGGATGCATCTTCGATGATGCCGTCATCGTTGATCTTCAGGAAGATTTTCATAATATCGCCGCAAGCCGGACTCCCAACCTGACCAATACCATTTGCTCCTTCAATCTCGCCCACATGTTTGGGACAGGTAAAATTCTCCATTACTACATCTGTATATTCCATTTTATTTTCTCCTTAGTATATATTTTGATCTTGATTTTTTCTTAATGATGGTGATGCTCGGCTTTATCAAAAACAGCATCATGAATCGGACAATCGGCGTTAAGCGGGGACATTTTTCGCAAACGTTCAATAATTTGAATCAGATTATCAACCACATAGTTGATATCTTCAACTGTTGTGTGTTTTCCAATCGTCAG